>Ga0315293_10004752_pt1 | contig 12838 bp, 25 predicted proteins | sample YL17G13_20_MG_FD_203071 | JGI IMG/M metagenome (GOLD analysis project Ga0315293, IMG submission 203071) | Sediment microbial communities from Yellowstone Lake, YNP, Wyoming, USA - YL17G13_20 | ecosystem: Environmental > Aquatic > Freshwater > Lake > Sediment | place: USA: Wyoming | collected... | reverse complement strand
GCCCTGGAGCGCGACGCTGTCATTCTTGTATGTGCCGCCGCAGGCAAGGCTGGTCTTGAGCTCCCTGAGAACCTTCCTGACGTCGACGTCCTTGCTTATCCCCTCTATGATCGTGACGAACTTCCCGTAGCGCTTGTTTATCAGCGAGATTCGGATTTTCTTCTCTTCCCTTGCCATCGTCTCGCAGATGCACAATTCCGTTGGAAGACCGCACTTGGGGCAAATTCCACTCATGAAGACTTTTCCCTTTTTATAGTTAAAATCCTGGCTATCGTCCTTCTCATCTCTCTCATCTTGCCCGGCGAAGAAACAGGAGCGCCAATCGCGATGCTTGCCTTCTCCTTGGAAAGCTCCGGCCTGAGCTCCTGTATCTTCTTGTCAAGGTCGGCCCTGCTGAGCTTTCTGGCATCCCGGGATTTTAGTATCGCCATTGTTAAACCTTTCTATTCTAATCTTTGATTTCCTCTTTTTTATTCTTTTGCTTTTTTGCCGCGGGCTTGGCAGCCTTGATTTCCACTGCCTCTGCCGCCGGCGCCTGCTCCGCCACTTCCGCGACTACCTCCGCGTAATCGAAATCCAGCACGCCTTCCTCCTCCCCTATGGCGTCCTTCATCGGCTCCTCCGCGTATTCCTTTATGGGCGCCATCTTCACCTGCTTCTTCCTGATCTCGCCGGTTATGTCCATGTATTCCTTCATGATGCGCACCTTGATGCCTATCTTACCTGGTTTGGTGAGCGCCTCCTCGAAGCCGTAGTCGACAAGCTTCTGGGCGCTGTCTCCGCAGTGCTTCAGGTATCCGGCGATGAACTTGCCCGTCCTTCCCTTGCTGCCGCCCAGCTTGCCCGCTATGATTATCTCAACGCCGACGGCGCCCGCATCCATGACCCTCTTCATCGCGAGGTTGCCGATCTTCTTGTAGTTGTATCCCCTTTCCAGCGCCGTCTTTATCTGCTTCGCCACTATCCTGGAGTCCAGGTCCGGGTTCTCTATGGACTTCACGTCCAGCTGCGGGTTGTCGAGCTCGAATTTCGTCTTCAGGATCTCGCTCATCTTGTTTATCTTCGCCCCGCTCCTGCCAATGACCCTGCCGGGCTTGTGCGTGTATATCAGGACCTTTATGCCCAGCGGCGTCCTCTGCAGCTCTATCTTGGAATAGTCAGCCGAAGGGAAATTCTGGCGTATGAAGTCCTCTATCGAAACCTCCCTTATGGCCTGCTTGACGAAATATTTCTTCAGCATATCAAAACCTGCTCACTTCTCCACGAGCACCAGCTGGATGTTGGTCCCCTTGCTCAGCTGTCTCTTCATCTTGAATCTCCTCGGCCTGTAGAACCTGAAAGTGTTGTGGGCCGATGCGTTCACTATGAGCTTCGCCGCGTCAAGGCCCTTGAATTCTGCGTTGTTCTCCGCGGATTTCAGCAGCTCAAGTATCTCCTTCGAGGCGTTCGTGTAGTATTTGCCGTCCATGTCCTGCTCCCCGTTGACCAGCCTCTCGACGAAAGCCTTTGCCTTCGGGAACGACTTGCCGGATATCTCCCTGCAGACCAGCATGCTGTTCTTCCTGGAGACCTTGAGCCCTCTCCCCAGTACGCGGACGCTCTTGTCTTTCCTGGGGTTTAATGAATATCTCATCATCAATTATCACCGAAACATACCTCTACAGACTGCTTTATTATGCCCAGGTCCAGTTCTTCTCCCACGACTCCTTTGAGATAGGTAGGAAAAGTGGTAGCATCGCCACAATGTGGGCATGAGAATCTGATGTTGCTGAGCCGGATTTCTCCGGTTCTGTATCCAGGGACTTCCCTGCTCACGAACCTGACGCTGTTACCGGTTCTCATTTCAACGGCGGCCTCATGCGCGATTGTCTTGGGGTCCGTCGTGAAAAAGGTCCTGCCCTTGTATTCCCCTTGTTCATGGCGGACCATGAATGTTGGAAAATTCCCGCCGCCTTGATTGTCCAATACCCTCACATTGACATCGACGTATCCTGACATTTCAATCACTCACTTGAGCGGCACGTACTTGGACGACTTCGTTGCGCCGAAACCGGGCGATGAGTGCTTTACCTGCTTCCTCGTCAGCGCGAACTCGCCAAGCCTGTGGCCCATCATATAATCCTTTATCTCGACTGAAACGAACTCCTTGCCGTTGTATACGCCTATCTTCACCCCGACCATCTCCGGCACGATTATCATCTCCCTGCAATGCGTCCTGTGGAACTTCTGCGGCGCATCGTGTATGTCCTCCAGCAGCTTCTTCTGCGGAGCCGGCAGGCCCCTTTTCATGGCCCTCCTGGCCCTGCTGGTGATGAGCTTGCTGAAATCCTCGAGGCTGAGTTTGTTGACATCCTCGATGCTCTTCCCCTTGTAGACGAATTTTGCCATAGCAATCACATGATGCTGAGTTATTTATCTCTTTTTCCTGCCGGTCCTCCTCGCGGCAATGCTTCCGACCTTCCTTCCCGGCGGAGCGTTCCTCGAGCAGGTCTTGGGCTTGTTCACGCCGCTGTAGGAGCCGCCGAACGGGTGGTCCACCGCATTCATCCTGTTGGACGATATTATCGGGTAAAGCTTGCCCCTCTTCCGCGTGACATGATGCTTGACCCCGGCCTTCATCCAGGGCTTCTCATGCCTCCCCCCGCCGGCAGGCACGCCGACTATGGCCCTGCATTGGGAGTTGAACACCTTGGTCTTCTTGCTCGGAAGCCGGACGATGACCGTGTCCTTGTCCTTGGAGACTATCATTGCGAACGTGCCGCCGGACCTGCAGAACACGGGCCCGGAGTTCGGAGAGCTCTCTATCGCGAAGATGGGCCTTGATTCCGGTATCTTCGAAAGCGGAAGCACTATATCATCAGTGCCGTGGTTCACCGCAAGCCCTTCCCTGGCGAGGATGTACCCTTTGCTGCCGTCCTCATATCGCACCATGGCGACGGGGGCTGTCCTGCCGGGATCGTGGATCAGGTCCTTCACGACGCCCGAGCCTTTGTTATAGCTGAGCCTGCGCATGAAGTTGCCCTTCCTGCACCTGTAGGTGGGAGTGCCCCTGCCCCTTCTCTGCGATATGATGTTCTTGCCCATAACAAAGCCTCATGAATATTTGATAATATATTAATTAAACCATTCCAAGCCTCGATGCGATCTCGCCCGCGGAGTGCTCCGGGCTAAGCTTCGCGTACGCCTTCTTCACTCCTTTGGAGGTTATCTCGGTCTGGACGCTGACGACCTTCACGCCGAAGAGGTTCTCAATGGCCTCCTTTATCTCCCTCTTGGTCGCTTCCCTCCTGACTATGAACGTCAGCTTGTTCTCGAATTCCACCATGTTCATGCTCTTCTCGGCAAGGTGCGGATGCACCAGCACGCTCCATGGGTCCCTGCCGCTCCTTCCCTTGGCGGCCTTCTCCGCCGGCTTTTCCTGCTTGTGCGCGGCCTTCGGCTTCGCTTCGGCGGCTGGCTTCGTCTCCACATTCTTGGCCGGCTTTTTCTCCTCCTTCTCCACGGGCTTCTTCTTCGCCTTCTCCGCTTTTTCTGCCATAACCGCTCTTACACCCTATTACCTGTTACTATTACCTGTTAACCTATAATCATTGTGTGTTTCACACCTTTAATTTAAATATATAAGGTAAGGTGTGTTATGGAATATATGAAGAATGGGTATAAAAACGCAACAGCTAAGAGCATAGAGCTTCTGGAGGAGTATCAGAGGCATTGCAGGGATAAGAACGTGAAAGCGTCCAGTCTACAGCAGAACATGTGGACTATCCTGCACGTCCTGGATGCCGTAGGTAAGCCAATAGAAGAGATAACAGGGCATGATCTAAGCGACTATTTCTTCGCACTGAAGGAATCAGGCAAGAAGGATGCATATGTCAATGGGCAGAAGGCTAAGATGAAGGCTTTTCTCACTGCAATCAAGATGAAGAAGCTGACCAGGGGTATAACCCTGCTGAAGCGGTCAGATTTGTTCAAGCTGCCCAAGCACCTTGTGGACAGGAAGGACTTGCTGAAGATATTGCAATGCTGCGAGAATGACAGGGACAGGGCTCTTATTTTTACATTATATGAGAGTGGGGCAAGGAGAGGCGAGATACTCGCCATGAAGAAAGGAGACCTGATGGCAGACGAATATGGATTCGTAGCGGTAATCAATGGGAAGACAGGCGAAAGGCGCATCAGGCTGATAGAAAGTACGCCTGATATCAAAAACTGGTTGCAGAACCATCCTTCACAGAAGGACCCTGAAAGCCTATTGTGGGCTTCGCTATCGAAGAACCATAAGGGAGATGGCTTGCACAAAGATAGCTTAAACCTATTATTTGTGCAACTTGGGAAGAAGGCAGGGCTTCAGTATAAGTTCCATCCGCACCTTCTCAGGCACAGTAGGGCGACAGAGTTGGCAAGTATATTCACCGAAGTCCAGCTATGCAAGTTCTTCGGCTGGGAGATAGGCTCGCCAATGCCTAGGATATATGTATCCCGAAGCGGCGTCGACATAGATGACACCCTTCTTGTTGCCAACGGCGTCAAGAAGCCAGAGCGCAAGGGGGTGGAGATGCTGAAGGCCAAATGCCCTGCATGTGGAGAAGCTGCAAGCCCTGCCGTGAGCTTCTGCTATAGCTGCGGTGCGCTGCTGAACACCGATAGCGCAAAAGAAGTGAAGAAAGGGCAGGCGCCTGGTATTGGCGATGACCTTGAAGCGGTCATCAAGACTTTGGAGAAGTTCCCTGGCGGTGACATTCTAAGCCAAAGGATATCAGAGAGGATGCAAAAGGATATGGCTGCTATGATGGCTGAAGTCAAGAAGCATGTGGCCGACTTCCAGAAGTTCCTGGAGAAAGACCCAGATGCGTTGAAAGGTTATTGGAAGAAGATGGGTATAGCAGAGAAGGCGACCTAGGGTTTTCTATTTTCTGGTCGTGTTTATATAACTTATATAAGGGACTATAGACCCCTTCCATAGCAGTTTTATATGAAGAATATAGTATATTCCAATATTATTATGATAATATATTCAAATTAGAAAGAGGAAGAAGGCGGCCTGAAAGCCGCCTTTATTAAACATTATTTACATACAATTCCTTATGAAAACAATCAGTTTCATTTTCATTGGCGGAGGCATAGGCGGAGTAATTATATCCCTTTATTATATTCCCAATCAGGTGCAATGGGTAAGTGGGCTGGCTCAGAATTTACTAATCGGGATAATGCTTATGATTTTTACACCTTTCTTCACCAAATATTTAATGGAAGTAAAAGGCACAGAACGATGGAAAATAATACATAAAAGTGCAAGGGAATTATTGAATGAGGAACTGTGGCAATTGCTAATAGATTTCTCAAATATTTGCAAATTCGACCACTCACTTTCTTATGACCATGAGGTAACATTTGAAGAAAATATAAACGATTTTCATAAGAGTTTGATGAACCAAGTTGAAGGATTTTCCAAGAATAAAAATATATCTATCAACCCACGGAATACTAATCATTTATTGAAAGGCGATTATGGTAAAATATTTGAGAGAAGAGCAGAAAATATTGATAGTTTTTTAACTAAATATATGAATTATTTAGAAGCTAGCACCATAATGTATCTAACTAATATTCAGAAATATCTTTTCAACATCGACCGGAGTATTAATAATTGGAATAAATATAAAAATGGTGGGTGGATAAGATTGGAAACTGAATCGGATGTTTTGGAGAGACTGAATATGAATATGCAAGAAATCATCGACAACTTATACCTATTATTAAAGGAGAAGACACTTAAATTGTAAAATAAAATCGAAGAGAAAAAGTAACCTAAAACCTATAGAGGTATTATGTCGACAACTGAAGAAGAATGTTCTTACCATGAAGCAGGACATATGCTTATTGCTATAATGCATGGTATGCTATTTAAGTTTGCTGAAGTAAATGAAAAAGAGCAACAACCTAGGAAATATGCAGGAGTTACACATTTTGAGAATACTTGGAAAGAAGACGATAACAACTCTGTTCTTCTAATGCTTTTTGGAGGCAGTATTGCAGAAAATCTCTTAAAGAAACGCAAAGGAAACATGACAGATGAAGAATACGAAAGAATAAGGAGGAATATTACTGGTCAGGATGAAGAAGGAGAGGAAGCTGATGCAGAAAAAATAGTCAAACTCATTCATCATATAGTTACAGGAAAATGGGACAATACTCCTCTGATTCACCATTCTGCTGGTAATGTGGGCTATATTGATTACAGGTGGCCCGACAAAGAGTGGAATTTATTCATTAAAGCTCGTTCTGAAGTTGAGTGCAAGCTTAACAACAATTGGCATATTGTGGATGCTGTCGCCCAAGCGCTTTTAGAGAAAAAGGTATTGTCTTATAATGAAGTTTTGAAGATTGTTGCCAGTTTAAAAGTAGATTAGATTGCGCAACTTACTTACTGCAACAAAGTTGCAGATAAGGGTGTTAAGTAACCCCTTAATTTTGACCTTCCTGGAGTTTAGTAAACTGGACGCCATAACGATATATTTTAGAAGTTCATATGATTAACACGACTTGTTAACTTGCGCAACTTAACTTCCCTTAACAAATTGTCGGAATCCAGGGATATCCAAATGATATTTCTGTATCAAATGTCTTTTGGTTTCACTGATGTACTGATGACTAGTTCTAAGCCTTTTTGCCACTTCTGTGACACTGCATTCTTCATAAAAGAGCATGTTAAAAATTTTCTTCTCTTTGGGTGTGCAAGTGACAGCCAACAAGGTAAGTTTTAGATGCTCCTCCAACTCTTCTGTATTCATCTTACAACACCCTGCCAGATGGTGCTTGGCCACGCCCGGACAAGCTTCTTCTTGCCGCCCTTTTGGATGAAATAAGGCGGGTAGATGTAATCCCAGGTAAATATCCTGAACACATCAGGGGTTCGCCCCGGCCAGTTCTTTTTTATGAATCTGCGAACCTGGTCATTGTTGTAGTTCTGTATTGGATTATAGTCGCACTTGAGCAACATCTTGTCGAAGAGATAGCTGTTCGGCTTGTGGCATTGGATGAGCCAGCGCCTGCTTACGATTGTTCTTGGCATATCACACTCCTTTCTTCTTTATGTCTGAACGCTCAACCCATGCCCACTGGACATAGTTTGGCTGATCTGGCACATCGTTCAGTAGTAGAACCTTTGCGATTGCATCTGCTGGCATGCCTTTCTTCTTTAGTTCCTTCAATTCATGTTTCACATCAAATGACTTGATTATTCCCATATTATCCCTCCGAATTTTAACATGATATTTTCACTTCTTTTATGCGGGCTTTCCTGACATGAACAACATCAAAACGCCTCCACTTTCCCATGGGGCGGATGAACATCTCCGCATTGGTCAATATGATTTCTGGCGGGATTCTGATGTTCTCAGTCAAGGTTCCACGATATAGGCCGCCAGTCTTCATCAGGACCTGTATTTGCCTGTTTAACATTTCTTTGGTTATCATATGGCCTCCCTTGCTATCCTATTGAGCTTCCTCTGCTCCATTGCGTGGTTGAATATCCTTTTTACTTCTTTCAATGAGTTCTCTGTCGCAAAAAACAGAACCATTTGTTCAGAGGTCCCTGTCCTGCGTATGGTCTGCTTCACACACCAGCCCAGTTCTTCGTCTTCGCAGCTTTCAATCCTTGCGCTGTGGTCTCCCATTACCACGACATGCTCGAATTTCTTGGGAGTTCTGTTCATGTTCCAGCCTCCCTCTTTCCTTGTAGAAATATAAGCATTGAACAAAAGTTGGGGCTGCCTTTGGAACCGGAGAACCTTAGCCGTTCATTGAAAAAGGCAATATGACAATTCGCTCCCACTAATGACCTAAACCATCCGGTTGAGGTATCGGCCCTGAGAAGCAGTACGACATCTGTGCCCAGCTTTTGTTGTTCGATGGCTTTGGCGATCCACAGCTTAGGTTGGCTGTAAGGAGGGTTTACAAAGGCAGGGGATTCCCAATCCCTTGATAAACCATCAAATAGGGGATTCTCCGGGCAAGGGTCGAAATGTCTGCTGAAATGCGCCATCAGCCATTTTGGTGTAGTCCATCCATCGTTCATATGAAGTCACCTAATGTGCCAGTTCGTGCAACCTGGCGCTGTTTTTGAGCGTTTACAGCGATTTTATGAGGTTCCGCAGAGGCGGGAATGGCGTTGGAGGGTAGCGATTTATTATTATTCTTTGGAGCTTCGTATGGCAGTGGGCAGGAATGGTCACAGGTCTTTTCGTGGAGCTTGAAGCTGGCTTGGTCCAAGAACTTCTGGCTGCAATTCCTACAGGTTATGAACATCGTTCCACTCCTTCTTTATTATTTTCGGGAACTATTCCCTCGTTTTCGCTATCAGTAACCTTTAATAATATCTCCTGATTATCTCCCGATAGTTTTTCCCCCTTCGTGGAATAGCTCCCGATATCTCCCCCAGTATCGGTTTCCATGATTTCCACTCTTTTCCCTGTTTCAAAATCGATGGCGAAGGAAGCATCAGGAAACATTAGGAGCCATTCGGGAGCCATTTTTCCGCTATCAGTCGCCACTTTTTTGGAGATAGCTCCCATAGTTTTGCATATCTGGAGGGGTGTCCCCTCGATAAATGCACCTGGGAAATGGAATGTCAATTGAATTTCGGAATACCGTTTATCATCAGGGTCGGGTCTTCGCCTGATAACCAATAGGTCTTCGAGTGTCCGGAAAACATCAGCCTGCCTGTTGTGTCCCTTAATACCGACCTCTTCCGCTATCTTTTGCTGTCTTATCCACGACTCTTCGGCGTGTTTCTTTATGACATCAATCACTTTCTCCAGGCGGGGTTCGACAGACTTATAAGATTGATTCAAAACATCTCCGAGAGCAACAAGGACATGATAAACATCACGCATGTCTGCGTATATGGTCTTTTCTGCACGGATGCGCTGTTTCTGGTGCAGAAACGCACAAGAGCGGATAAGGCAGAATAGTCGCTTTATGTCCCTGCGGGCTCGCAGGTTCTTCTTATCGGCGATAGAAGCCAGGTATTTCTTTATGTGTGCAGGGATAACGACTTTTACATCGGTGTCGAGCTGGGAAATAGCCACCGGAACCCATGAATCACTAACATTATCATAATCGAATTCATCTTCCGGCTCTGCGAGCCGTTCCAGCACCTTTATGGTTTGTTCTTCGCTACCTTCGACTGCGATTGAAAGTTCACGGTTACTTAATTCATCATTCTGACCAATCTCAGTTCCTGAGTGGATAACGACCTTGCGCTCGACCTTATTCTCGACGGACAATTGCTTTCCCTTTTCATCAGGCTCCAGGTAGCCATAAGATATGCCTCCCTCTTCACAGGCCTTCAAAATCTCGATTATGTTCTGGTTGGCGCCGCCCTTCCTTTGGAGGTTCAATTCACCGACATACAGACCGGGTCGCTGTTCCACAAGCCTCGCTAAAAATTTATCGCTGGTCCCAGTATATCGTGCGAAGCAGTCAGGGGGGAACAAGTCGAGAACGCTTTTAATCATGTTGTCCTTGCCTCCCGTGCTGTCCCCGCATACCCGGAACGATAGGCGGTTTTCAGGCTTCAGGAGAGTAGTCCCACTACATAAGAAGGCGAGCATCCGCCCTTTCACATCTCCAACATGATTCTTCCCAATCTCTGTCGAAATGTCAAATAGAAGTTCTGGGCTATGAATCTCATCTTCAGCTTTCTTCAAAAGTGCTGGTGGATATTCAGCCATGTTCTCCCTGCACTTCTTCATCTGCTATCTTTGCTATGGCATTCTCCAAATTCTTTCCCATGATTGTTTTCCATAGCTTGCCTGATTCCTCTTCCTTCTTTTTGGTTATCGCTATACCATCCTTGCTCCAGTAGTCGAATACCTGTTCGATAAGGTATTGCGCAGACTTCTCATCCAGCGCCTCCCACTGGAACTTCTTTGGCTCATCTGGGTTCAGTGGTATATTAAATTCCTTTATGTGTTCTGGATTGATTCCTATGCGTTTGTACTCGAAATCTCCCTTTGGCCACTGCGCCACCTTTGCCCAGCGTTCTATGTCTCTCATGGCACTCTCAGGAATCTGGTCTCCTTTCCTGTCGCAGTCGCCGAAGTATAAGAATTTTATTGGCTTCCCATACACTTTATGCGCCTGTTGTATAGCCATGGATATGTTTCTCTTGTGTGGTATGGATGCATCGCCTTTGAACGGCATCAGGCAGACTCTATAATCTCCAAGGTGATATTGGAACTGGCTTTGCATCGCCTGTGCCTCGAAGCCCACGAACACTACATTCTCTTGGTCATCCTCGACATTGAATAGTGGTCGCTTATCTCGCTGGCTTTCCAGCCACTTTCTCACGCTTGTAAAACCATGCCCATAAGGATTTAGAATCTCCCTCGTATCATCTATGAATGTCGTTAATGTCCAGCCATTCCAGAACGCTTTCCTGGCATCTGATGTTCTGGGGATGAACTTTGTATGATATGCGCCCTTTGGGAAACCATACTCCTGTAGGATACGATAGAAGGCCCATCTTCCAGTCACATCATATGGTACATCTTTCACCCTTTCCAAAAGCCAATTGAGCCATGCCTGCGTATCTTTCCTGGGATTATAATTATCAGGATTAAACATGCTGTTCACTCCCATTCAGAACACGAACAGTCTTCACATGGTCAAGAGAAAACGCTTCCGGAAGACCATTCCTTTCAACGATAACAGAATTGTCTGTAACTTGCATTATTCGACAACGAACAAAGTATTCACGGCCACAGTCTACTCGCAGTAAGCCAACTTCTCCTTTACCCTGGAACTGTTCCAGAACTTCCCTTTCCATGTCTATCCACTTCCTTCTCTTCCTTCGGCTGGCTGTCCAGACCGAGCTTTTTGTTTCTAATATCTTTCAAAGCCATAGCAATCCCTGCCTCACATGCACTCGAAATGCAGATTCCTGACGCTTTCGCCTCCATGAACAAATCGTGACCGAGTGTTATACTTCTGATGACTTTTACCATTTTCTCACTTATTTATTATTATACTTTTGGTGCGTTGTATCGACTAAACTATAATAATAAATCGATAGCATCCAACGCTGTTTATGTTTTTGTCTGCCTGCTTATAAACATGTCACAAATGCATTGTGTATTATGTACCATACAAACAAACAGCACGACTTTATTTATGCGAGAGAAATATTTTTTTGTGTGATATGGTTAATGGAAATGTTCCAACTTGCACAAACTGCCTATCGAGATGGGTTCGCTGGTCGAGCAGAAAAAAGAAATGGACTTGCTGCCGATGTGGTCATAAATTCAAACGAAAGGGTCGTAGAAAATGACAAAGAAATTCCGCATGGTAGGCATTGATAATTATAGTTTGGCGATTCTCCAAAACACTCTATATTCCAATTTTGCTTTTTATAACTCGCTTATGAGCAGAACGAAGGCTTACAGGACCGACACGGGAGGCAAGCACTACAAGATAAAGAGTCTCTCATTTGACGAAATCAATTATATTTTCGAGAGGTTGCAAGGCTCAGGAATGACGAGCGGTGCCCTAAATTCCTTTCGGGAAATGATAAAGCCACAAAACTTTTGGGGGTGAAACATGCAAAAAAAGATTTTATTCGTTGGAAGCAGTGACGAATTAGAACGCTTAAAGGGCATTAAGAAAAAGCTGCTGAGAAATGGCATTCATGGGAAAATCACAAAGACTGATGAGCCAAAGACCCCGTTTGCACTAGTAGTTCCTGAAGGCGATTTCCAAAAGGCGAAAAAAATATTGGGAATATCAGAACAGGAGGGAGGTGAATAATGGGAAAGAAAAAAGCAGGAGTGGGATTTTGGGTGGGATTCCTAATTTTGGTATATTTCCTAATTGGGTTCACTTCAATGATTTTCACGCCGAACATCGTTTTCGCTGGGAGCGATACCTTAATGCAAATCATCTGGCGCATCATCCTTTGGCCAAAATACCTCTTTGGCTTCGTTTGATATTGACATAAAGCGATTCCACAGTCGCAGGACATCCCAGGCTATTGCCCACATGCCGAAGGGCAATAGCCTGCCTGCGTATCATGCTTATAGGTGGTTTGGCTGCTTTCATTCCACCTGTAAGAAAGCAAGTGCAGCTCTTGCCATTTGGGCTGCCTCCTTAGTTGGGGCTGGGAGCAGTTGCGAGCCACTCTCGGCCCCTCCTAACAGGATGGAAAATGAAAAACAATGGGAAAAGGCGATTGCAGTCTGTGCAGTCGCATTCCATCTGCTAGTCGGCCTTCAGGATACTGACCTAACCATTTTGCAGCCTCCTAGTGACCTCAAGAAGTTTTAACTTGATACCCTTAGGATTTTTATCCGCTTCTTTTTCGATTCCGAATCGGAGAATGTGCGGCTTAAAGTTATCGCCGCTGAAGATTATAAATAATTCATATTTCCCTGCTTCGATAATTTCCTTGATGCCAATGCCGACTCTATGATATTTTTCAAGGTGAATATGAGTATCAATATTGCATGCAACAGCTATATCGATAAACTCCGTTTCTCCGATACCGACATTCAGTCTTTCTCCAGTTATTTGATTAATTACCGACTCGGGCCTGCTTGCCCATTTTAAAGGGTATCCTTGGTAGTCGCCATAAACTTTGCCTTCCTTTTCCACCCCAAGTAATTGGCATCTGCAATTGATAGCTGGCATGCGACCTTCATTTCTGACAGAAAATCTTAAAAAAGTCCCTTTGTGGTTAGGTTCGTTGTTAATGGTAATTTCTTCTCTTCTAAATGGCGGTTTTTCTTCATAATGGAAAACCAATTTAGGTTTAAACCACAGAGGCAAGATAAAGTCCTTT
>Ga0315293_10004751_pt1 | contig 12839 bp, 12 predicted proteins | sample YL17G13_20_MG_FD_203071 | JGI IMG/M metagenome (GOLD analysis project Ga0315293, IMG submission 203071) | Sediment microbial communities from Yellowstone Lake, YNP, Wyoming, USA - YL17G13_20 | ecosystem: Environmental > Aquatic > Freshwater > Lake > Sediment | place: USA: Wyoming | collected... | reverse complement strand
TAGGGCTACACAATAAACGGCCCGCAAACCCCCTTTACCCCTAAAGCACCCCTGCAATTTCGCCGAACCTAAATGAATGAGAGAACTGTTGCCGACCTCGGTGGAGTATAAAACAAATGCTTATAGAAGATAAAAATCGACGCGGAAGACTGCGTCTTCTCATAAAAAAACTGAACAAAGAACGCAAACAACAAGCAAAGAAAATAGACATACTTTGCAACGACTTTATTACTGCGCAGAAAAATTTTATCAAAAAACTCAATACCATTACATTCGCGACCAATTTCTACGAATCCATCCTCGGAACAACCGATTTAGCCGCCCTTTTGCAGACCTGTGTAAGGCTCATCCGCGATGAGATTGCCGATGTGAACGTTACCTTCTTCTTGCGGCAAGAAGAAGACTTCCAGCTGCATATATTTGAAAGCGAACAATCTACCACCCTTGAAAATCAGCATCTTGAAAACTATTTTACGGCTGAGCTAATTGATAATATCTGCAAATCCAACAAAATATGTGCCCTCGATGATATGTTTGCAATGGGTCTTGAAGGCAACCTCACCGGGCTAAATAAAATCTCAGCAGTAACAATCCCATTGGGCCTGGCCGGCTCGTCGCTCGGCTTTATGCTGATTTACCGCTCATCAGAAAACAAACTGACTGCGGAAGAGCTAAATAACATAACCGCCGTAACGTCCGGGCTTTCACAGGCAATACAATCCTGCCAGGCACTTCTAAACTCCACAGATTAGAAATTCGCCGCAAAACCGATATCCCCCTGAATCCTGAAGCCAAAACAAATCGCTGTTTTGCAGAAATAACTTGCACTTGTGTAAAGAAAACTCTTTAATATGACTGACTTGCTGCGAATATATTGGCTCTCTCGACTTTGTTAGAACAGGCCGAGGTCAGGTGAAAACCTGAATCGAAAATGGCTTTGTCGTTGAAAAACCTTAAAATGAAGTTAAAGGACTTGTGGAAGGCCGCAAACAACTGGCTGCAGGCCCACAAATTACTCAAGGCGCCGGACCCTCAGCTCCAGATAGACGACCAGGGCCTCATCAGCCAGGAAGCGGATGTAACAGGGTCGGCTGCTGCCCAGGAACTTGGCGAGACCGACAAGGTTTTGGTAAAACCGGTCAAGCCGGCCGACAAGCAGGAGTCGCTCGATAAGCTCCATGAGGGCTTCGATAAACTCATCGAGCAACTGCAAGGTATCAACGAGCATTTGAATCAGCAAATTACCCAGCACCAGGAATTGATGGGCCGAATCGAACAGCTACCTCAGTTACTTGAGAGTTTTCCCGCTGTTGTAGAAAGCCAGAAACAGATAATAGAAGAGCTTCTTGGGCAATTAAGGGCAACCGCCAACAAACAGCAGCAGTTCGTAGATACCGTTGAGAAGATTCCCGACCGGATTGACAGGCAATCCGATACGCTGGTTGATATTGACCATCAGCTCGCAGCAGCAGCCGAAGCCGATGTGCAAATGGCTGATAGCTTTAATAAGTTCACTGAAACACTGGACAAGCTAAACGAAAGCACTGTCGGCCAGACCGACGGCATCGCGCAGATGAGTAAGACCTTCGCCACAAGCGACCGATACCTCAAATACATCATCTCCAAACAGAACAGGCGGTTTGTCTGGGTTTTTATTGCCGCTGTGGGTGTGTGCGTAGCCGTCATTTTGATTTTTGCCGGCATCATCATTTACATAAGGCGTTGAAATGTTACCAGTCTGCCTGAGAGCCTCTAACAGATTTTGCCTATTTCGGTATGCAAGACGGGTCGGCCGGGTTTATGTTGCAATCGATTAGCCAGTTGGCCGACATAATTGCAAAGTCGTAAAAGTCAAATTTGCAATCGCTATTCACATCACCCAAAAGCGCATACTTGCAAAACTCGGCAGATAATTTTATTAGATATACTTGCCCTCCTGCGCCAAAGGACTCGGTCACACCTGCGATAATGTATCCCCCATCAGAGGTCTTCTGAACCGAATAGGCCCCGTCCCCTTTACTCCCGCCGAAGGTCTTTTGCCAGAGAAAATTTCCTGCAGAATCGGTCTTTATAAGATATACATCTTCCTCCACCGCACCAAAGGAATAGGTCCAGCCTGCGATTATGAATCCGCCATCAGAGGTTTGCTGAACCGAAAAGCCCAAGTCAGTATAGCTTCCGCCAAAGGTCTTTTGCCACTCTTGATTTCCATTTGGGTCGGTCTTTATAAGATATATATCAGGGCCCCGTGCGTTAGAATAGCTCATACCTGCGATTATGAATCCGCCGTCAGTGGTTTGCTGAACCGAATAGCCCTCGTCTTTAGAATTTCCGCCGAATGTTTTTTGCCAGAGTAAGTTTCCTGCCGAATTGGTCTTTATAAGATATACATCGATATATTTTGCGCCAAAGGAGTAGGTCCTGCCTGCGATTATGTATCCGCCGTCAGAGGTCTGCTGAACCGAATAGCCATATTCAGCGCCGCTTCCGCCGAAGGTGTTTTGCCAGAGCGTATTTCCGTTTGGGTCGGTCTTTATAAGATATACATCTCCAATGGGGTCTCCAAAAGAACCCGTCGCGCCAGCGATTATGTATCCATCATCAGAAGTCTGCTGAACCGAAGAGCCATAGTCATCACTGCTTCCGCCGAAGGTCTTTTGCCAGAGGAGATTTCCATTTGGGTCGGTCTTTATAAGATATACATCTCCAAGGGGGTCTCCAAAAGAACATGTCGTGCCTGTGATTACGTATCCGCCGTCAGAAGTCTGCTGAACTGAATAGCCCCAGTCAAAATCGTTTCCGCCAAAGGTCTCTTGCCACTGAAGATTTCCGGCTGAGTCGGTCTTTATAAGATATACATCTAACCATCCTGCGCCAAAGGAATAGGTCGTGCCTGCGATTATGTATCCGTCGTCAGAGGTCTGCCGAATCGAATAGCCCACGTCAGAACGGCTGGTACCAAGGGTCTTTTGCCACTGGACGGCCGGCTCATAAGCCGATGCAATCCCCAGAGCGGCAAAACTAACCAGTGAAACCATTATCAATAAATGCTTTAATCTTTTCATTATTTTTTCTCCTCACTCAAAATGACCATTTAGTTCGTTGAGATTGCCACGGCCACCTTCGGTGGCCTCGCAATGACGTAAAACCGATTGTTTGTCATTGCGAGGAGCAAAGCGACAAAGCAATCTCGACTTTTTCAACGACCTTATAATTATACCATTTTCCCGGCAAAAATAAAAGTAGGAAATCAAGATGCTTCTGATTTCTGTCTCCTTATTCGACATAAGTATCGGCAAATAAAGAACATAATAAAGCATCATAAGAGACTATTGCCACAATACTTATGCGAAGAATTACAGGAAAACCAGATGAACTTGCAGTGGAGCAATTCACGTTTATAGTTAAAGAAAGTAGCACGGCCATCTTGGCCGTGTTTTCACGGGCTGGAAGCCCGTGCTACGTCGTATGAAAATAATCTACCTACAAAGATAAATCGCACCCAACTTGCAGGAATTTTAGTTTTTTGTTTGACAATTTCTGCAAGGGTTGGTAATATATCTACAAATTGCTCTTTGAAAAGGAAATAGTCCGACCACAGGTCCTGAAGCTTTATGCTTCAGGATAGTCAAACGGGAACGCGGTTAAAATCCGCGACGGTCGCGCCGCTGTGAGCGTCTGCTCCGATTGTCGAATCGGAAGTCCGAGGGACATTTATCCACTGTCCACCAAACGTGGACGGGAAGGAGTCTCGAGGTAAGACGCAAGTCAGAAAACCTGCCTGTAGTTGGCTGCACACGGACGTAGGCTGCCATTTTGCAATGAGTCGCAAAAGGGGGCCTTGGTGTTCTCGCGAGCTGGAACGCAAGTGTGACTCAGCACAGCGACGCTGAGTTGCTATAGTTAGGATTAAATGTCAATGAAACCGCCGTTCCTCTCATGGGAACGGCGGTTTTTTATTGGTTTTAGTGGCCTCGCGATAAAGGCCGGAAAGTGCGAAAGGAGAACTATGGTCTTTAGAAAATTGAGGAGTTTAATTTTGGTGCTGGCAGTTGCCGGAAGCGCCGGTGCCTATACATTCAACGATATAGCAGTTGAGTATTGGGCTGGCAGCGGCAGCAACAAGGCGGTGGTTGTAATCGATTTTGGACAGGATAGTTCCTCCTTCGGATATAGATGGGACATCGGTCCGAAGTATGGTAAGGATCTGATGGATGCGGCAGCAGCCGCTGGGGCGCTGAATTACACCGAAACGGATAGTTTCGTAAATACCATTAGCTACCATAGATATACGAATATCGGCCAGGGTGGTTATCCGGCAGATTGGTGGTCGTATTTTACCAGTGCCGATGGGAAAAATTGGGTTGTTGCCGGCGAAGGGTATGCCACGAGAGAGCTGTCCGATGGGGCCTGGGACGGGTGGGCACATCAAACTATCGACTGGCCGCCAGTCCATTTGCCGTCAACGCCGACTGATTTTGCAGCAGAGGTTATCGAGTACGTCGAGGGAAGCGGGGTTGGCAAAGATTGGATATCGGGTCAACCTTACAATGACCCGAATTGCGCATTGGGCAGGCCGACATTAGAGACAACCGGTGACGGCTGGGACATACCGCTGGACCAAAACGTGCCTGTGGTGCCTGTATATACGCCCTTCAGAGCTTTTGAGGTAGTTACGATTGGTAATGGGGGGCGTTTAACGGTGAAATTTAATCATCGCATTGCGGACAATGAAAACAATCCTTACGGTATAGATTTCGTAGTGTTTGGTAACGCTTCCCAGATAATCGGTGCCGGACAGGCCTGGAAAAATGGTAACCCTGAAGAAACAACTCTGGGTGGTTCGGTATTGGCCGAGCCAGGCATCGTTTCTGTCAGCCAGGACGGCCAAATCTGGTACAGTTTTTCAAACGGGCCTTATGCCGATGATTTTGCACCGATGGCCGGCTACGAATGGGACGAGGTCGAAGATAAATGGACCCAGGAGCTTGACCCGACCAGGCCGGTTGACCCAAACCTTCGAGCAAGTGACTTTGCTGGAAAGACTTTAGCGGAAATGATAAGGGCATATAACGGCTCTGCCGGCGGGACGGGGTTTGACCTTCGGGAACTGGCGGCCAGCGACTATGCAAAGTTAGCTATTGACCCGAATACCGGATGCAGATGGATTCAATATGTCCGAATAGAGGATAAGCCGGACAGCAGCGCGACAACAGAGATAGATGCGATTGCGGATGTGAGCTGCTGCGGAGATTACAGGCACCCGTATCCGGCTGGTGACCTGAATAATGATTGCCGGGTTGATTTTTCCGACATTGCTGTGATTTCGTTACACTGGCTTGATTGCACGTGGGAATGTGATAGGCAGATAAAAACAGATGCGAAATAAAGGGTTCACACTGACGGAATTAATGGTCGTGACATCGGTAACGGCCCTTATGATGGGGATTTTGCTGCCGGTTCTGGGCAGGGTTCGGCAACAGGGTAAATCTGTGGTTTGTCTGAGCAACCTGCGGCAACTGGCGATTGCTGCTGAGCTGTATTGCAACAGCAATGACGGCTACTATCCGATAGCGTATATGTATGAGCGCAACGATTCGGAGTCTATATCTTATGCCTGGGATTTTACGACAATAAAAGATTGGAGCAAAGGCACCGTAGAGGTTAAGCCGGGATTATTGTGGCAGGGAAGGACGATAGAGAAAATCCAGCAGTGTCCGGCTTTCAAAGGCGGGCACAAATGGCTTAACGACCCATACACAGGATACAATTACAATACGAGCTATATAGGTCACGGCAGCAGCGAAAGCATCGTAACGCCTGCGAGAAATGTTGATGGTAAGAAACCCGGTGAATGCGCCCTTTTTGGCGACGGCCAATATGCGGGCGGCGCCAATAAGTTTATGCGAGCTCCCTGGCCGAATGAAGGTGACGCGGGGTTTTTCGGAAGAGCAGCAGGTACTCAGGGATACCGCCATCTGGGTAAAACCAACGTCGCTTATTGCGATGGCAGCTCAAGGTCAATTCGTGAGATATACAGGCAAACAGAGCCGGGCGAAGTTGAGAAAATTACACCGGGGACAGGATTCCTATCGGCGGATAACAGCGCTTATGACCTGAATTGATGAACGAAACGCTTTGGCCGTTGGACGGTTTGACGGAGGTGGAGAGCACTGTATAATTGCAGGGGTGGATACGAAAAATCTTAAACGAACTGCTGCCTTTGTGCTGCAGGGATTGAACCAGCTTTTCTGGCCTGCCGTCTGCATCAACTGCCACCAAAACATTTGTGAAACCGACAATAGTCTCTGCAAAAATTGCTGGAGCGAGCTTCTAACCTGCACGGCAGGTGATTACTGCCCACGCTGTGGGAAAGATGCGAGCAGATACGCTATAGTGTCGGGGTCGTGCCCGGATTGTCTGGGTAAAGAATTTCATTTTGACCAGATGGCACGAGCAGGCATCTACGCCCAGAGCCTGCAAAATATGATACTGGTTTTCAAAAAGGGGCGAACAGAATTGGATTTAGTGCTCAGTTTTCTGGCAAATTCCGCTTTGCAGGCAAGCAGCTTCTATAATGACATAGACCTTTTTGTTCCTGTGCCGCTGCACTGGACGAGGAGACTTGTTCGCGGCTACAATCAGTCTATAATTTTAGCAAAAAAGTTAAAACATCCGACGGCCGAAATCTCTACCGACCTTGTCCGGATTCGCAGGACAAAATCTCAGCCGACAATGGCAAGTCCTGCCGCTCGTGCCAGAAACGTCGCCGGGGCGTTTGCGGTCCGATGGGGACATAACTTTACCGGCAGGAAAATCTGTCTTATCGATGACATCAAGACAACCGGCGCAACGTTAAACGAGTGTGCGAAGACATTGAAAGAAGCCGGCGCTTCAAAGGTCTTCGCATTAGTTTTAGCCGTCGCCGGGCAAAAGACCAGCTAAATCACAATGATGAAGAATTAAAAGGTTTATTCACAACAGTTGTTTCAAGTAGCATCCCTGTTAGCTGGTCGGGGAGATTTGCGGCTTGTCAGAAAGTCGGCAATCCAGACCATCAATCTTGCAGCAAGGAAAAGCAAACTAAAAATGACCAGGTATGTAATGCACGTGAGAGGAATGCGTTCCATTGTAATCCATAGATATAACCACCGACCATAGAGAAGGGACTCAAGGATTTGGGGGTGACTGATGAATGTGGCAGGTATCGATAGGGCAGCATAAACAAAACCCCAAACGTACCAGCGGCGTCGCAGACCTAATTGGAAGCAAAATAAGATGAATCCCATACCCATCGAAAACGCCACAAGCGTTGAAGGACTGGTTGTATAAAAGTATAACTGCTGGAACAGTTCACGAAATGGCTCTAAGGCGCTTATAGCAACTAAGAGAAGACCAAAACCTAAAGGCATACCGAGCAGAAAGCCGGCTAATAATCGCAGCCACCAACGAGGTTTTTGGCGTTTGGCTGCGAAATACATCGGTAATAAGGAGGCGAAGGTAATTAACACGCCTGTGTAGGCAGCGGCTGCCATACCTGAATAAAAGGAACGCAATTGGGCTTTATTGTATTCGCCGCTGGTGTATTCGAGGTTATCACGGCGTAACCCTGTTACAATATTACCAGTCAGACGCCTTATATCACCAGAATATCTGAATGCCTGAGCCAGTGCAGTTTCGCCTAACAGCTCTTTTAATCGCGGCAGAATTTCCTGAAGGTCGTTACTATTTACCCGCCCGACGGTTGAATCTTGAAAGCCAAGATGAAGTAAAGGGTCCGGATTGATGCGCTCTTCTGAAAAGACAATCAGGTCTATTGAGGTTTTCCCGCGAAAAGTTGATGATATTTCGAGGGGATAGAATAATCCCCAATGCTGAAATTCATAAATAATGGGTTCGACGCTTTTGGGGTCGGGGCCAACTTCGATTACGTCAAAGACAAAATAAGGGCAGCGGTAATCATTAAGATATTTCGCTATCAGCTTTCGGAGGTTGTCAGGGATAGATGCCTGATTTTGCGTTATTGCCTTTGCTTTTTCTTCCAGCCAATTTGCAAATTCATCGGCTTGGTTCACCTTTAAGACCGTTACATCGTGAGCACCGAGGCGCTCGTGAAAAGTGATAACGAAGGGTTCACCACTATCGCCCCCAGCCTTGCCAAGCCCACGAAACAGGCCGCCTCTTTCCTTTACAAACATCACGCCTCGCCGGGCAAGGACTTTCTGGACAATATTGAAAGTTTCTCTGCTGCCCAGTGTTACCTTTGGCTCTGAGGGCAATGGAAGAAACTCGATAACAATCGCCTGGCGCGAAGATGAAACATCGGTTGCAAGGCAGAGGACTTCGATTTGGCCGTCCCAGCCGATGATTGCTTTTTGCCCGGATTCGGTGAGGATTACCGGCTCTGTGCTGATATTCCAGCCGCCTTTATCTGCCAGACAAGGTTGTGGAACATTAAAAAGTGTGATTAAAAGCATCAAAGCCGTCAGATGGTATAAGTCTTTTTTAGTCTCTCCAATCATTTTGTGTGCCTTTCTAACCTTGCGCAAAAAGATTATAGTCAGATAGCAGCTTGCTGCGTGTAGTTATAGCTTCTGTTAAATACTATGCGCATGACAAACAAATTACTCACAAAACTTGGGTGTTTTGTACTCGCTTGGATTCTACAAAATTAAGAAATCTATACTGTCTGACAGAACGAGATAACCGTTATAGTCTTTCGTATTTTATTATTGCGCGGTAGAGGCCGTTGATGCGGCTGCCGTCTATGATTGTCGGAGGATATTTTTCGTTTCTCGGCTGCAGGCGGACTTTATTGTTCGGTTCAAAAAACACCCTCTTAAATGTCGTCTCGTGCGGCATTGAAAACCGGATGAAACAGTCATCGCCGTTACGGACTTCCGAAGCCGGCGAAAAAACCACGATGTCACCCTCCCGGAACCTCGGCTCCATCGAATCGCCGACAACCCGGACGGCAAAGGCGTTCGGGTCGTGCACATCCGGGCAGCGGACATAATCATCTGCTATACCCACCGGGTATTGCAGGTCGTCAAAATCGGTCGGATAACCGGCTGCAAGCTTGTTTATCACCGGCACGAGCCTGCCCGCCGACAGGGCGGAAGTGGCCTGCTCAACGTCCAGCTTGCTTTCAGCAAGCAGCGAATCGAGCTTTGTAACATCGGCCTTTTTGTGAATCAAATCCCTGATAAACCGCCGCAGCTTTTGATTCTCCGCCTCGGCAGATTCATACTCGCAACGAAGGTCTGAAGAAAGCCCTTCTATATGAGCAATTCGCAGCAGCTCTCCAGACTCGAACTCGAGGACTTTTTCGAGCCTTGTCAGAAGCTCATCGCTCGGCGGGTTTTTCACCTTGCCCGTCTCAATGGTGGATAGATACGGCTTAGAAAAACCAATGGCGATGCTGACTTCATCGAGTGTCAGCTTTAATTGCTCACGTCTTCCTCTTATTATTTGCCCCAGAGCCATATCAGGTCCCCAAATCTACAAAAACCGCTAACCGATTTCAATCAAATCATACTTTGCGCTGCCCAGCCCAATCCGTTCGCCGTGCTCAATCTGATAATGCGGGTCGAGCTTATCATTCTCCAGCAATTGTGCTATCTTCTTACCGGCCTCTTTTTCGACCAAATCGAGCGATGCCTTATCAACAGCCACAGGGTCGGTTGAGGCAGCTATGCCAATATCATCCACTATCTTACGCATATTAGGCGTGCCAAAACAATCACAATCTTTTGTAACCGACATAATAAAATTAAAAAATGCCGCCCTGTTTTCTTTTCCTTTCAGTGCTCCCAGTGCGTGCTCTGCCACGCTTCTCTGCAGGACTTCATTTTCCTGCTCCCAATCGTATTCTACAGCATCAAACCTGCACACCGCCACACATTCAGCACACCCGATACATTTTTCGTGGTCGATGCGTGCCTTGGCAGCACTGATGCTGATTGCACCAGCCGCACAGTGCTTGAAACATTCGCCACAACCGGTGCAATCGTCGCTGACACCTGGCTGAAGCGCTGAATGTTGTCTCATCTTGCCCCTTCTGCTCGCACAACCCATCCCCAGGGTCTTAATCGTGGCACCAACGCAGGTGGCAACATGGCCGGTAAAATGGGCCACCGAAAGAATCGACTGGCACCTGACAATATCATAAGCGATAAAAACTTCTTTATTGAGTTCGGCATTAATTTCCACCGCCGTTTCAGATGTCCCAAACAATCCGTCTGGAGCAATAAATGGTATCCCCAGCCTTGCTACATCAAAACCGTGCCTGGCAGCCAGGGCCGTGTGGTCAATTGCGTTGTGTCTTTGTCCGACATACAAAGTGCTGGTGTCCGTCACAAACGGTTTTGTCTTCAATGCCTGCAGCTCCTCTATCAAGCCTTTAATGCACGAAGCTTTTATATAGGTGTTGTTGCCTTCTTCGCCAACGTGCACCTTAACAGCGGTAAAATCATTTTCTTTGAAACACCTTGCGAAACGGCCGGTCCTAAAGAGCCTGCTTGCCTTCTCAGATATCACCTTCTCGCCCTCATCAGTAGAGGCCTTAATAAGATATACTCTCGAAGCCATAAAAATTTACCAATCTTCTTTTCACCACGAATTCTCACGAATTTACTCTAATTTTTTTTCGTATTAATTCGTGGCTAATTTTCTCTTTTTCAATTTAACACCCTGCTTCTTTTTGCCACCAAGACACAAAGGCACAAAGATAAAAAACAAATATATCATAAATATTAGTGTCTTGGTGCCTTCGTGGCTAAAAAACCGATATACCCATTATATTGTTCTTGTATCAGACTGCAAGCCCCGTTAGAGACTTTTCCCTTCGAGACCCGTTAGAGACGTCCCCCTCTGGTTCTCTAACGGGGCAAGCTGATGCTTCTTTTTGCCACCAAGGCACCAAGACCTTAAGAGTCATTTAACCACGGATTACACAGATTTCACTGATTTTTTATTTATGTTTAATCCGTGTTAATCCGCGAAATCTGTGGTTAATTATTTTTTTGTGACTGCTGCTTCTTAATGGTAGGGTGGTGGCTTGCCCCACCATTTCTTTTGGATTTTCACAACCGTCAAGATGGCTTACGCCACAAATGCTCAAACAGTATCTTCAAACCAATCCCGATAAGGACAGCTCCGCCGATAGCTTCTACCCTGCTTTCAAAAAAATGCCTGGCACGGCCATCTTGGCCGTGTTTCCACGGGCTGGAAGCCCGTGCCACTAACTTCTTGCCGATAAAAACGCCAAGATACGACATCGTAAATGTTACCAGGCCTATTATTATCACCGCCCTGGCAACTGTTGCTGTGATAAGCGAAATTGTAACCCCAACCGCCAGCGCATCGATACTGGTAGCCACGGATAGAACCAACAATATAAAAATATTCGAAAAATTAAGATTTTTAGTTGCTGATTCTACCTTAAATGATTCATCAATCATTTTGCCGCCGACCGCAGCCAGCAGCCCGAATGCCACCCAGTGGTCATAGCCCGCGATATATTCTTTCAGGCCAAGCCCTGCTAATGAACCCACCAAAGGCATAAAAAGCTGAAAGCCGCCGAAGAAAATAGCCATCAGCAAGGCCTGTCTGACCTTCAGTTGTTTGTTGGTGCTGCCGCGGACAATAGAGACCGCAAAGGTATCCATCGCCAGGCCAATAGCTATTAGTATGATTGTGATTAAATTCATAATCCACAGGATGGCTTACGCCATTGATAAAGATTCTATTGTTACGGCGTGCACGCTTTGCAGGGTCTCTTGCCGGCCTTTATCGCATCATCTCTATTGCTGTAACCTACTATATTTTCCGGTGAAATCCTCTTTGCCGACCGACAATTCGGCCTATGAAATACCTGGCTATTTTTTGACGCCACATATTTGTATCCCGCCGCAGGTTCTTTGGAAGGCGCCTTCGATAATTCTTTTGGCAAGGTTCCATTGGCATCGGGCAGCCGACTGCCCGCTGTGTTGGCTGTATGATAGAATTGAATAAAAGTCTCGACCTGCGATAGGGCTGTTTTGGTGACCATACCGGCTATATTCTGTAGCTGCCCCATTTGCATTACCGGCTTTGTTGTCCAGACGTCGGCCTTGAAATTGAAAAGCCGGTCAATTCGTTCCTCCAAACGAACGGCTCGTGACAGTGCGGTTTGAACACGAAACACATACTGTTGTGAATCACCGAGGTCAAGGATTTCTATGGAAATCTTGAGGTCCGAACTTGCGGCCAACTCGTAATGGACACCTTCGCTGGCCGTGAATTTTTTGATTCCGGCCTTTTCAAGCCGGCGTTCAACTTCGACCTTTAGACGTTTGGTGTCTAAACCATCTTTGTTCGGGTCTGTGCCGAGTGTTATAATAACAACCTCCAATTGTCTAATGCCCGTCAGGACCGGGTTGACTGGGGCAATCAACATTGGTTCATCGAGCCGGGACTCCTCTATCTGGCCCAGGGCGGCAACACATAAAATGACGGTGATGACGCCAAAAAAAAGATGATACTTTTTTGGTTTCATAGCTTCTTTCTCCTTCCACAACTATATTTTGCCCTATGGAACTTTACGCTATGAACCCCGCTTAGAAAATTGACCTCATTTTCTAACGGGGTAAACTCCAGGAGAATATGCGCATTTTAATTTTCTCCTAATTTCTTATCACGGGCTGGAAGCCTGTGCTACAGAGGCCTTCATTTTGGCAAGGCCGGTTTTTGCCACTGTCAGCGGGTCCTGATTCCAGTAAGCCGGATTAAATAATTCAAGTGACAGCACTGTCTGACTGCCATTATCCGCTCCGCTTGGGGATGGCTGACGCCATTGG
>Ga0315293_10004750_pt1 | contig 12840 bp, 11 predicted proteins | sample YL17G13_20_MG_FD_203071 | JGI IMG/M metagenome (GOLD analysis project Ga0315293, IMG submission 203071) | Sediment microbial communities from Yellowstone Lake, YNP, Wyoming, USA - YL17G13_20 | ecosystem: Environmental > Aquatic > Freshwater > Lake > Sediment | place: USA: Wyoming | collected... | reverse complement strand
GACCCATTCAGGAGTGGACCGAGGCGAGAAACGAGCCAAAACGCGGCGGCAAAATTCCACTCTCTCTGTCAACTCCTTCCCAGCCTTTCTGTGGTCTGGAACGGCTGTTGCCATGAGACCGTCTTCACACGTCAGGGGTGGGACAGTTTTCTCGGAAGAGGCAGGAATCACGCGTGTTAAGGCAAGAACGGATTCATCATACGCCGCACATACGGCCGGTTGGGATACTGTGGGTCGATCTCGGCGCAGGGAATTGTCAGCCTTGATGCGGGGGAAAGATCCATGTCCTTGTGCAGGACTGCGAGAACCGCATTGTGGACCCAGTGTTTCGCGAAGACATCGAGCGGCATGCGGGTATTTCCGCGGGTCGGGTCGGCCAGGTAGATTTCGTTGCCGACGATGCCAAGAACCACGACAAAGTGATTTCCTTCCTGTACGGAAATGGCGACGATTACGGGCACCTTGACTGCGGCGAGGTCTTGCAGGCCGTTCAACTTTCCGACGATGGCACGATAACCGCGTAGGATCGAAATGTTTTTCAGATCGCTCATCGACAGGCCGTTTTTGATCCGTTCGTCCACATCTTCCGCCGTCAGATAATTTTCCAAGTCGGTTAAGATATCTGCTTCGCCCGTCGGATCATTCCAATAGTAGGTCAGGAGTGTCGCTAAGGCACCGGCACCGCACGAATAGTCATGTCTTTGCAGGACGACATGTTTGTTTTTTATCGAAACCCACGAAACGGGAGCGAGTGAAGAAGTGTTGGTACGGCGATCGGTTGGATTGCAGCGGTAAAATTTGTAAGTGTTCGTTTCCGCCGTGGCGATCGAGAAGCGACAAATCAACATTCCTGCCAATAGCGCACGGAGAACGAGTGTCGGATGGCGTTGGGAAGCACTGAACAGGGCAAGGCAATTCCATTTTTTTGCGTGCATGTTCCCTCCAAAGTCAAAGCACAGAACCGTGAGAGGGGGGCCGAGTTCCTCTCCTGTATTTTTTTGAATAGCCTCGATGCCTAGTCGTTCTCGACCCTTTCCGCGAGTGACGTCTTCCGCTCTGCAAACGACGGTGATCATCGCCTGGCGAACTGCCGAAGGCTGCCGGCCCACTCCCTATGACGCGGCCAAGTTTCACGGTTTGGACGTGAACGTCCAGATCATTCCTAACTGAATATCGTTCGCTCCGGCCGTCGATCCAATCGTCACGAACGGCTCGAAAACTCGTTTCTCATTGGCATGGGTGACCGCGAAACGCAGAGCAATCAAATCGCGTTCAGTGCCGAGTGCTCCGCGATGATTGATCTGTAACTCTTGCTCGAAACTGCCGAACAGCCTGCAACTCAGGGACGTTGTTTCGTTGACTCCGAAACCGACGCCATACTGATAATCCAAGCCGAATCCCTTATCGTAATCGATCCCCGAGATCTGCGATGGAAAGCCGTATCGCAGTCCAACCCCACCGAAGACAAGCACCGGATCGTAGCGACGAATCCCCAGAACGCTAGACCCATATTCGTAGTATCCCCTGCCGAATCCTGCATCCGGAAGGGCAAACAGGCCGTGGGCTTGGCCGGTGGGGACAGAAAGAAAATTCGTCAAAATGATGTCGTAGTCGCCGGTCATATCCCGAGGCAGCGAGTAGTTTAAAGCTAAAAATGTGTCGCCGATTGGTCCGCTCGTGATACTCGTGCCGTTACTGGTCCCCAAAACATCAAGTCTTTCGGTGGTAATTCCTACCGGAAGGAAGACCTGTGCCGTCAAGTTATCCTTGAGCCCGTATCGAAACGCTAAGGGGACGTAGAGGGCTCGGCTGGTGACTAGTCCGTTAACGACATCAAAGCCGTTACTGAGGGGAATCGGAAAATCAAACGTGGTGGAGCTGTAAACCGCTCCAATGTCCCCGCTGTATTGGCCACGTTTCAGTAACACGGCTTGGTTACGCAGGTAGGTTATTGGTGGAAGAACGGGGGCCGTTTCTTGACCGAAATTTCGAGAGGGATCAACTTTGCTTTTGGGAGCAACGACATCTTCGGGACTCGCGGAGTCGTCTGCTTTGGTTGATTCGCTGGTTGATTCGCTGGTTGATTCGCTGGTCGCTTGATCTGCGAAGGCCGTCGTATAAATAGGTTTCGGGAGATCGAATCCGGATTGTGCGTTAACCGGATCGGTGGTGAAACAGATCCAGGCGACGACGTGCAACGCAAACACTGTTCGAATTATCATTCGAGACCGTCCTAGTTCTGAGGCCTTCACGATAGCGAAGGTAATCCTTTACGATGATGGTCCACACCCAAGAGGGTTGACCGCGACCACACCGCCCAATCAATCACATTAGCCCCGCGAGCACCACGCACGGTCGAGAGATCAATCCCGATCGCGAAAATCCCATGCACCCCAGTTCTTCAGACGTTTACTGGAGACCTTTATTGGTCAGCTTCTTCTCGATGCGTTCAGCCATCCGTTCGTGGCATTCCAACCCGCTGAGACGCATCATTCAAAATTTGTATCGGACTTGCAGTCTTTTCCAGAACACAGACTTTCGTGAAGATCGCTATAGGTAGGATGGGGTGTTTATGGCTTGCGGGACTCTTCATTGCCCCAGAGGTCTTCGGTTCCGAATGGTGTGACTCTGGCCGTTTCTGGAGCTGATGTTGTCAGGCAAGAGGTGTTTCAGCGAGAGTTCTGGGATGGTATTCGTGGCGGCAAATTCGGCGGTGTTGCACAGGACGGCTGCCGGTCGGTGACGGGGTGTCGAACATCGGTTGTTCATCGCAGCGGCCGACCACGTCGCCTGATTTCAAGGGGGGCTGGGGTATCGCTGTTTGACGCTCTCGGTTCTTAGCAACGCATCCGACATGAGTTCGACCGTCCTCGGTATGAGACGGTCAGACGGTCTTCTGACGAGCAGAAAATGGGCGACGGCGTGGAAGAGATTCCAGCGGACGTATCACGGTTTTGGGTTGCAACAGATCATCGAGTGCGTCCTCGTCGTCCTGACATCGCGGACAAGAACCTGCCAAAATTACCGCGGGATTGGCTAGGCTTGTCGCGGCGGTATTCGCCAAGCGAGCGAAAGGAAATTCCCTGCTGACGCATGGTCCAAGATCTGCGTTACCGCCTTTTCCGGTACCGCAGATCTCGCTTGCCGGATGACCTCACGGAGAACGGGGGACGACAACAATTGATCCGCCGAATCCCGGGCTCCTCTGGATCGATCTTTGCCGCTGGCCGAGTTGGCAAACGCCAGGCGAACTCGTGGCTCCCCAATCTGTCTGAGTGTTGTAAAACGGCAGGCCGATTCCAGACGCGACGGAGTGTTGGGCGAAACGGTCACTACCCAAATTGCCTCAGTAACCGGAGCCACAGGCTGCTGAAACATTGTGAAACAGGGCCCGTTGACGTCTCGGAATAAAGGTGCTGAAGGTTTCGACAGGAAAGGCGAATTCACGAATTCGATTCCGCCTGCAGGTCCGCATAATCAATGAGCAATTCGGAAAAAACGGTTTCCGCGAACGAACGCCGTTTCGGTGTGTTCTTAATCGGTTGGGCCGTCAGGCAGGCAAGTTCGTTCCCCCCAGAGCGAGTTGTGCTCCCTGAAGAAGAAGTCTCTGAGCCACTTGTTGACCGAGAAATTTCGCATCACACGTCAGTCCTGAAGCGGAAGCCATCCAACGTTTCGACCCGTCGATTGTGAGGACAACGGCCTCCACGTAAAGCCTGTCATGGACGACCTGTGTGAAGGCACCGAGTGGCGCGTGGCAGCCTGCTCGAAGTGTGGACAGCAGACTTCGTTCGGCGACGACCGCCGCCAGAGTTTCCGGGTCTGTAATGCGTGTCAGGAGTGTCCGCGCAAGCTCATCTTGGATCCGGCACTCCACGCCGATTGCTCCCTGACCAACGGCAGGATAAAGCACGGGAGGGCCCATGCTGCAGGAGATCCGGTTCCCCAATCCGAGGCGTGTGAGTCCTGCGGCGGCCAGCAGTAATGCGTCGAATTGGCCTTCGTCCAGTTTGTGAAGACGCGTTTCAACATTTCCACGTACTTCAAGGAGTTTCAGGTCAGGTCGGAGGTATTTTAATTGAGCCTGCCGTCGTGGGCTTCCTGTTCCCACTCGTGCCCCTTGGGGTAACTGTGACCAATTGTTGGCGTCGGGATTGTGAATCGGCATGACGAGCGCATCGACTGAAGGACCTCGCGTCGGTGTGGCGGCGAGGGTTAATCCTTCCACCGATTCCGTCGGTAGATCCTTCAAGCTGTGCACCGCCAAATCGGCTCGACCATCGAGGAGCGCCACCTGCACTTCTCGCGTAAAAACGCCCAATCCTCCTAAATCCTGCAAACGTTCCGACTGATCGCGGTCGCCGGACGTGCTGACGTAAATCAGTTCGACATTCATTTCCGGTCGGACGGCGCGGATCAAATCGGAAATGTGGCGGGCCTGCCACAGAGCCAGATTACTTGATCGGGTGGCAATGCGGATTGTCGTCGTGGAAGTCACCGAGTTCAGTCTCCAAACAGGGGGCTATTCATTCAGGATCCGTCGAATCATCTTGCCGCTTACGCCGTGGGTGGACTAACAGCGAGGACCACGACGATGACTCGACTGGCCCCGGCACGCTTCAACACGCGGGCGGCTTCGCTGGCTGTCGCTCCAGTCGTTAAAATATCATCGGCTAACAGGATCGTTTGCCCCTTCAGGCTCAGGCCGCTGACGGTGCAGAACGAATCGTGTTGTTGATGTCGTCGCTCGGTTTTTGAGCTTCGGGCTTGCTTTGGTGTCCAGCGGTGCTTTGCGAGGATACCGGTCACCATTCGGAGGTTCAACCGGTGAGCGATTTCGCGGGCAATGGTTTCTGCGGCATAGTGCGGCCGGCCGAGTCGCTTGAGCCAGTGTTCAGGAACCGGCACGATGGTGTCGAAGCGACCAGGCGTGAACAGCGATCGGTGTTCTTCCACCAATAAACCCGCCAGAGCCCTGCCGAGCAATGCTCCCTCGGAATTCTTGGCCATCAAGCAGGCGCGACGCAACTCGTCTCGATACAGACCGAGTCGGATCACTTCATCAAACGCAAACGACTCTCGAAGGCACGCCGGACAGCCTTGTTCTGAAACCGTATAGAGACCGAGTGGGGTTCCGCAACGGTGACAGGTATTTCCGGCAGGGGGAACAAATTGTGATCGACACATCTCGCAGAATTGGCAACTCCGGTCTCGGGCTCTCCAAGTCGAGGGCAACGCTCTCTCGCAAAATAAACATTGGGGAGGATACACAAAGTCAAGGATCGACTGTGCCAGCCCCACGGTCATGTGGGACGCGGCGGTCATCTGGGAGACGACTGTGAGTGTCGGTTTCCATGGCATGGCAAAGCCTTTGACCGCAGAAGAGAACTCGACAAAATCTCTCGGCACAATAACGATCCCTCCTCCGAATCTTCAATCCGCGGCATGACCTATCTGGCAATGCACGTTTTGAGCGGTATCCTCTGTGCTTGGAGTGTGCTGGAACGTCCCCGCGATTGGCCGCCTTAAAAACACAAACCGTACCGAAGTCTTGGTGTATTTGACCGGATTCGACTGGACAGAGAAACATCGTCGAAAGCGACATCTTACGAGGAATGGTAAAATCAAGACTCGAATCCTCATCGCCGGCGGAGGTCTAGCCGGATTAGCCGCTGCGGTGGCCCTCACCGATCGCGGATACTCTTGCGAAATTGTGGAATCGAAATCCCGGCTGGGGGGCCGTGCCAGTTCGTTCTTCGATCCCACGTCGGGAACATCGATCGACAACTGTCAGCATGTCTCACTCGGTTGCTGTACGAATTTTCGACATTTTTGCGTGACGACAAAGTTGGACGAATTCTTTCGACGTGAGAAACGACTGAACTTCATCGGTCCCGGTGGGACGATAGACCATTTCCAAGCCACGTCGCTTCCCGCTCCGTTTCATCTGGCGGGATCATTTGCACGATTAAGCTATCTAACATGGCGAGAAAAACTTTCGCTGGCTCGAGGCTTGAAGTCGCTGGCGGGTGAAATTCCAAAGGAGGACCGGAAACAGCCGTTTTCTCAGTGGTTGATTCGGCATGGTCAGTCCGCGGTGGTGAGGAATCGATTTTGGCATGTGGTATTGGTCAGCGCTCTCAGTGAGACTCTCGACAGAATCGATGTGGAGCATGCGCGTAAGGTGTTTGTGGACACTTTTCTGGCACATCGAGACGGTTGGACTGTTGAGATTCCGACTGTAACACTCGAAGAATTGTACGGTGGACGTTTGACCGATTGGCTGACATCGCGTGGCTCGACGATTCGATTACAATCGCCTGTGGAACGAATCGAGTTAAAACAGGATCGAGTCTGTGGAGTCAGGCTCACATCTGGCGAGACGTTGATTGGCGATGAGTTTATCGTCGCACTCCCCTTCTTTCGAATCCCGTCTCTCTTTCCGGAGTCACTGGCGAATCATCCGGACCTCGCCGGAATTCAGCAACTCCAAAACTCGCCCATTTCGAGCATCCACTTATGGTTTGATCGGCCTATCACAGAACTGCCGCACGCCGTGTTCGTGGACGGATTGTGCCAGTGGATGTTTCAGCGAACTGTTCTAAACTCTCCGCCGGAGTCCGCTCCCAACACGCCGCAGCAAAGTCCGCGGGATCGTCAATACTATTATCAAATTGTGATCAGCGCCAGTCGCGCGTTGGCGGGTCAATCTCGCGACCAGATTTTGTCTCAGGTCCTCGCCGAATTGAAGGTCGTCTGGCCGGAGACAGCTCGTGCGAATTTGTTGCACTCACGGCAGGTGACCGAGCATCGCGCCGTTTTCTCACCGCTGCCCGGGGTCGATGCGTTGCGTCCGAAACAGCAGTCTCCGGTGCCCAACCTTCAACTCGCCGGCGACTGGACTCAAACAGGCTGGCCAGCAACGATGGAAGGCGCAGTGCGGAGTGGTTATCTCGCCGCCGAAAATGTTCTTCAGCGATTGGGAAAAACAGAATTGGTGATCCAGCCCGATTTAAAGATTGGGCTTCTGACCCGATTACTGATGGGAGTTTCTGAACGGCCGCATTCCGCACGACGGTAGCATCCGCGTCGATCAGGGCCGGAGATGTTTGGGTCCCGTCGGTCGAGATTGATGTCTTCTCGTCGTTTCCTCTCGGCCGTGCTGAGGGATGGCTCAAGCGGACCTCGGTCGGTGTCGGCATCGAACCGAGACAAATTCGGGTTCAACGCGATCACTCTCGTCCGGTCGGTGAATGACTCGGAAGAGTCGCATCGGGTGTGTCATGCTCCGTGTTGCGTTGGTCTCGAATCCCCATGGCACGAGCGATTTGCAGAAGTTATTCCTTAGTGATCGTCCACGACATCGCTGCGGCGTTGTTTGTGATCTGGTCCGGGTGTTTTGCACCACAGAGAGCGACCGTGATTCCCGGTCGCCGAATTGTCCAATTGAGTACGAACTGGGCGGTTGTGGTGCCGGCGTCTTGCGCAAATGGATCGGAGTGAATCCAGAAAGTCTTGGTTTTTCTGCCACGGCTGTCCGCGGAATATCGGAGATGTCTGGCGGATGTCTGTGGGATCAAATCGATGAGGTCGCAGCATCTTGCCAGCCAACACCCCTTTCATCAGCGGCCAATAGGCCAGCACCGAAATTCCCTGTTCGGGACACGACGGCAATTGCGAGGTCTCGATTTCTCGTTTCAGGATGTTGTCGCGAGGCTGATAGGCATCGATCCGAAGCACCGAATGAAACGCGACTAACTGGGGCTGAGTAAAATGGGAGACGCCAACACTGCAGATTTTCTAGGCATCGAATAAATTTTGCAGCGTCTCCGCCGATTCCATTACGGACGTGCTAGGATCGGGATCGTGCAAGTCGTACAGGTCAATACAGTCGGTCTGCAGGCGACGCGGGCTTTCGTCACACTGACGCAGAAGTGTTTTCGGGCGACAGTCCTTTGTCTAAAGACCGCTTTTCCAGTGAATCCCTCCCTTGCTGGCGAGGATCAGGTTACCACGACGGTACCCCAACGCTCGGGCGATCAATCGTTTGCTTTGGCCCTCAATACCCTAGCGGCATGCTGTGTCAAAAAAATTAGTTCCCGCGTCGGCGGCGGCTTCCCGTGTGGCCAGGCTGTTGGCATCCGAGACATTGATGCTGGTGATCTCGGCAATCGGCCCGCAGCCCAGGGCAATGGCGGTGACCTTGATTCCCGTCCGGGCGAGTCATCCTCCGGTTCCTCGAGGCGGATCTCGCTACGGTCTTGATCAAACCGGTTCGGCAGTCCCCCGGCCCCGACGTCACGATCAGACCCGGCAACGTTTCTTTCGGAGAGGCCACAAGGCATTCGGAATTCGATCAGCGCAGAGGCGTTTGCGAACTCCAGCGGGCGATGTTTTTTGCGGCCCCTGATTGTTGTGCGGCGAATGCGTTGAGTGTGCTGAGCACGATTTCAAATCGCCGAGTTTCGTTTTTGATCTGTTGCGCCCATAATCGGCTACAATCCGGTCATTGCGAAAAAGAAAAAGTCACGGCACCATTGTCCTGTCGACGGCGACGATCAGAGAACGACAATTAGAGGAGTTATGACGATGTCAAGCAAATGGAAAAGTGTCAGCGGACTGTCTGGAATTTTGACAATCGTGTGCGGCATGATGGCTGTTGCCGCACAGGCTGTCGAGATCTCTGACAAGGGGGCTTTTTTTAGTGCCGCCGCGATCGCAAGAGCAAACCAGTCGATTCAGGAGATCGAACAAAAATCAAGACACGAAATTCGCATTGAAACATTTGCTTCCGTGCCGGACGACGGGATTGAATCCGTTTCCAAAATGAATGCCACACAACGAGGCGAGTTTTTTTCAAAGTGGGTTTCAGAGCGTGCGGAGGCTACAAAATCGCGGGGGATTGTGATCCTGATTTGTCGTGAGCCATCGCATTTCAACGTGTGGGCCGGAACACCAATCCAAAGGGCGGGGTTCGGGGCTTCCCAGGCGAAAGCGGTCCGCGAAACGCTGGCCGCGAGCCTCAAGGCAAAAGATTTCGACAAGGCGTTGCTCGACGGAGTGGCCCAACTGTCAAAAACAGTTGAGGGACTGAGCCCCGTGAAACCAGGAACCTCGTTGGCCACTCACGAGCGAAAACAGGGTCACACAAATGCTCCCGCGGCATCGAATCGGATTCCCATTAACAGGAACTCCTCCACAGGACCGACGCAGTCGAGCTGGTCTGGCGTCTTAATGATACTGATGTTCGTTGTTGGCGGTGTCCTGTTGATCTCTCTGCTCGGACGTTTGTTCGGTGGTGGTGGTCGAGGTTCTGCCGGAGGAAACTTTGGTCGGCCGGGATATGGTGGTGGTGGTGGTGGCGGGTTTATGAGTGGATTAACGGGCGGAATTTTTGGGGCTGTGGCTGGGAACTGGCTATACGACCAATTTTCGGGTCACCACGCATCGGCCGGCCAATCGAATTCCATGGGGGATTCGTTTGGCTCCAATGAATCATCGGGTGGAGGCATGCTCGATTCCGGAGCGGATTCCGCGGACACAGGGTACAGTGGTGGGACTGACTTCGGCGGTGGTGACTTTGGTGGCGGAGATTTTGGAGACGGAGACTTTTAACCACTCGTGAAATCAGACGTTGAAATCAGGGGCCGAGAAGTTCGTGACCGAATTTCGACAGGCGATGCGACGAGCGGTCACAGGATGTCTTAGACGCTCCCGAGTTGCCTTGATTGCGCTCAATCCGGCGAACGTTCAATAAATCTAGAATGACTTAGCCTGTTCGATTTTCGAATTCGTTGTCACGGTCGAATTGGAGTTCACGCCAGTGAATACCCGCTTGAGCACTCATCATGCCGTGTATGTCGGAAGCTTTGACCCACTGACTTTGGGGCATGTTGATATCATTCGGCGAGCGGCGACAATTTTCGACCGACTGACAGTAGGAATCGGCATTAACCCCGATAAGCAACCGCTGTTTTCGCCCGAGGAAAGATTAGAGCTGACTTTAAGTTCACTCAAATCGTTTGAAAATGTTGAAGTTCGATGCTTCAAAGGTCTGACCGTGGAATTCATTCAACACTGTGGAGCGAGGGTCCTCGTACGTGGTGTCAGAACGTTGTCCGATATCGAGACCGAATTCACAATGACGCTGGCCAACCGCGCTCTTGACCCCCAAATCGAGACCGTATTTCTCATGGCTTCAGAACGCTACACACACATTTCTAGCAGCCTCATCAAGCAGATCGCTCAACTAGGTCAGGGGCGAACAATGCAGAAACTGTGCGAATTTGTACCGCTTGAGGTGGTCGAGCCCCTCATCGGAAAATATCGTTCTGGGCTCTCGCCCCATTCCACCGGTCTCACTGTCGATTGATCGATCCCATCAAAGGAATCAGGTGTTTTTGACCGGCAGATTTGCCGGCGAAACAACGGATTCGCGTTGGCATGGACGGCTTGGATGGGCGAGCGGTCTCCTGTTTAGATTTTGTCAGCGGCTTTCTCGAATCCCGTCAGCGGAGGAACGCCTGAGAACAAGCGGGTTCACGAAGCCTTGCCTGACGGTTGGGAAGCAACATTCCCTGCCATTGGAGAAGTTGCTATGCCACGACCGGTGATTCCTGTCACTTAGTGGACCAGCCTCAGCAGTCGCCCTGCGAAAAAACGGGTGCTGCTGAGTTCAAAAATTACTCTGCAGGCGACATCAGTACGGAACAGTGTCGCTGCAGGCCTGATCGTAAATTTCAGGCAATGATCAAAAATCCGGTCGTTTCCGATGTTTTCAAATTAGATGCTCGGAAGACCACGGTATCGGTAACGACAAACAGTGTTTTGATGTCTGACAATCAAGGTTTTCAAATGATGGGCAGAAAAATGAAATTGTCGATTTGCCACTGCAAAGCAGGAACCGACACAATCAGGACTGCGCGGTGTAACAGAGGCCGTTGACAATCTCAAACGCCAGCAGCGCCACCGACCATCCGTTGAATTTTAGCGCGGCGTTCGGCTCGACGGCGGGTCCGACGACTGGTTTCACTTGGCTTTTCATAGAACTCACGCCGCCGCATCTCTTTTTTGATACCGGAATGTTCTACCAATTTTCGGAACCGCTTAACCGCATCGTTGACCGATTCATTATCTCGCAACCGCAACTTAACCACACATTCCTCCCATCAGGTTGACACAAGTTTTCACACGAATTAACGGAGCGTTCGGAAATGACCGTTGGTGACCTCGCGCATTGAATCATTGTATCGGCAGACCGATTACGTTGGAAGTCCGCGAGGCATTGGCAAAATCGTCGCCTTGGATTTGCTCTTACAAACATCGGTATCAGAGTCGGCCAATTCAAGACGGATGATACTGAGGCTTCGGATTCGGTGCCGCAATAAGTCTGTTTTAGGTCGAGAAGACCAATAGATATCGAGATTGCAGGCCACCAGTGCCGCTCGGCGGCCCTCGAAGTGACTTTCAGGGGGCAGGCCTTGGGTATTCCGTTGCGGAACCTGCCAAGGAGAGCCGATACGACTCGGAATCGGCTCGACGCCGGGCTCAGCCATGCCAAGGGGGTCTGGTTGTGCCCAGAGTTGTGCTTGATTTCCTGGCAGACCGTGCCGTTTTAAAACCGCGCGATGTGGCGACCAGAGGCAGCGGGCGCGTCGTTTCTTCTGACCACGAATGTCCGCAGCACATCGTGTCTCTTTATCGGGTCGCTTCGATTTCGAATTGAACGCCCGAGAAGACCGATTGAGGCTCCAGTCGAGTTTTTGAACTCTTGATCACAAGTCCTCAATAAGTTTTGCGCGCGGTACCGGCCTCGGTGCCGCTCCTCGCTTTGTAGCGGCACTTATTCGCTGCCGGGAATTCCGAGTGCAAGTTGTCCGGTAAAAAAGTGCCGTGCTCGAACGGATCGTTGATGTTGACCGCTAGTCACTGCCGAAAAGAATGGCAGGGCTCTTGATGTTTGAAATCAGACCGATCGGCGAAAATGGCCGATTCCCAGTTAAAAAGAGACGGTGTGTCATCGCGGATCCCGTTTTATCTGGTGAAGAACGACGATTAAAAGATCGCATCTGATTTGTTTAGGGAGGAACTGTGCGACTCATTCGGAGACAGACATTGCTGAGGGCCCTCATTGCAGTGGCAATGGGTTTCCTCTCCGCCGAGTTATTTGCGCAACAACCAGTGAAGCCTCTTTCGGCCAGACCAGTTAGTGATGGGTTATCACCTAGGGCCGGATCGTTGGATCCCCTCCTCCAGCAACTTGACCAAGCCATTTCCGTCACTAGTTCGCGATTTTTAACGGCGGATGGACCGACTCCACACTCACCGTGGCAGATTTTTCATGGAATTCTGGCACTGAAACAAGACTTCCAATTGAAGCTCGTGGAGGGTGGAAAGATTCGTGCTATCGATTGGATTGCCAACGCGGAACCATCCTTCGACAACAAGCCGCTGATTTTCAAGACACCTCAAGGGGTGAAGTTTCACTCGTTCACTCGTAAATGGGCCTTTGAAGGACATCCGGCACAGTTCATGGCGCTGCTTTCGCAATGTGAACTCCCGGAAGATTTTTCATTCAAAGTCGCTGGCGAACGGGCGACGATGGCTGACATGGTTCGAAACATCAAGTGGGAAGTGAACGCCAACGAAGAGGTGACTTGGGTCCTGTGGGCGTTGCAGCATTATCTCAATCCAAGCGACCAATGGTTGAATCAGCATCAGGAAGCTTGGAGCATTGAGCGTCTGGTACAGATTGAAACGGGGCTTCCCGTTGTGGGAGCGGCTTGTGGGGGAAACCATCGTCTGTTCGCTCTGACGCGAACTCGTGACAAGTATCTCAAG
>Ga0315293_10004749_pt1 | contig 12840 bp, 9 predicted proteins | sample YL17G13_20_MG_FD_203071 | JGI IMG/M metagenome (GOLD analysis project Ga0315293, IMG submission 203071) | Sediment microbial communities from Yellowstone Lake, YNP, Wyoming, USA - YL17G13_20 | ecosystem: Environmental > Aquatic > Freshwater > Lake > Sediment | place: USA: Wyoming | collected... | reverse complement strand
GCTGGACGAGCGCTTCCATCCCCCGTTCCTCGAGCTGCCCCCTGCGCCGCTGCCGGAGGTGGTCGAGTTGGCCGCGAAGACCAGCCGCGTGCGCTGGATCGCGTCCGCGGTCAGGCTGATGGAGATCCAGCAGTCGGCGGAGCAGATCAGGACGCTGGGGAACCTGTGGCTCGACATATCCCATGTAGACGGCCTCGACTGCGTGCAGCGCGCCTGCGCCGCGGTCGGGCCGGAGCGCCTGCTCTGCTCGACCTGCTGGCCGTTCTTCTACGCGCCGTCAGCGTTCCTCAAGATGGGCGAGGCCGGGCTGCCGGCGAGACAGCGGAACCGCGTGATGGGCGGGAACGCCCTCGGAGCCTTTCGCCTTCCGCGCAGACGAGCCTGAGGCCGTCTTAGACGGTCTCTCGAGCAGCGGCGCTTTCAGTGGCACGCGGCGCCCGCCGTGCGCCGATCTCCGACACGACGATCGCAGTCAGGATGAGCGCGGCTCCGACCAGCCCGCGGACTCCCAGCCATTCCCGCTGAATCAGCGCCGCGAAGATCGCGGCGAATACCGGCTCGGTTGCGAAGATCAGCGCGGCATGCGTGCCGCTCGTTTCCCTCTGCGCCCACATCTGCACGGTGAACGCGAGCGCCGTGGCGAGCAGGCTGGTCACGACGAGAGCGATCACCGTCCACGGCGTGACCGCGAAGTGAGCCCGGCCGGCCGCCAGCATCGCGATGGACGACGCGACCGCGGTGGTGAGCGTCTGCCAGAAGCCCAGCGCGACCGGATCGTGCTTGGGCGCGGCGACCTCGGCGACGACGATATGCAGCCCGAACGCCAACGAGCAGCCGACAGTGAGCAGGTCGCCGGTGTTCAGGCCGTGCATGCGGACTGACGTGATCTCCGCGAGGCCGATACCGGCTACTGCCACGGCCACGAGGGATGTCACGCGGGGCCGGACGCGGGTGAGCACGATGGAAATCGGCGGCACCAGCACGACGTAGAGCGCGGTGATGAATGCCGACTTCGAGGCGGTGGTGTAGAGCAGGCCGAATGTCTGTAGCACCGAACCGGAGGCAAGGCAAAGCCCGAGCAGCGCACCGTACAGGATAGCGCCCGGCCTGGCGTATAGAGCCCGCCGGCGGAAGATCACCGCCAGCGCCACCGACGCAACTGCGAAGCGGAGCGACACGAAGGCGAGTGGCGTGGCATCGCGCAGCGCGAGCTGCATGGCCGGGAAGGTGAAGCCCCAGATGGCCGCGATGCCGGCTAGCGCGAGGTCGGCGTGAAGCGATCCGTGACGCTCGGGTTTCATGTGGATGATCGGGCGAGCCGGCGCGGGCTGCCGCAGACCGCGTCAGTAACGGCGACCGGCCCGGGGCACGAGCCCGGGCCGGTCACAGGCCGACATCCCTCGCCTAGACATTCAGCCTGTAGAGATGCTTCGGGTTGTCCCACAGCCACTTGCGCGCGAGGCCGACGGCCTGGTCTTCGCTCATCTGCCCGCGTTCGATCCGGGCGCCGAGCACCCGGGCGATGCTCTCGCGGGCGATCGTCATGTGGCCGAACACCTTCTCGACGGGGATATTGTAGTCCCCCCCGAAGCCGACGATCTTGTTTGACGGCATGAGGTCAATCGCCTCGTCGAGCGCGTCCATGGCGAATCGCGGAGAGATGATGTAGGTCCAGCAGAAGTTGATCCACACATTCGGCATGGTCTTGCCCAGGTTCAACGACTCGCGCACGTACGGATAGCCGATGTGATAGAGGTCGAAGCGCACCTGTGGGTGGCGCTCCAATATCGGGATCATGTGCCCCGGGTCGAGGGCGCGGAAATCGCCCCAATACCCCGTGTGGACCGCGATCGTCAGGTCCTGCTCGCCCGCGTAGCGGATCGCCCCATCCAGCACGTAGTCCCTCAGGGGGTTCACCGCCGGGAGGTGCGAGACCGCGCCGGTGCGGAGCTGCTCGAACGCCTCTTGCGCCGCCTTGCGGCTCGGCTGCCCGTAGGGGTTCGACACCATCTTCAGGCCCACCGCGCCCTCGGACTTCACCCGGCTAATGTAGGCGCGGTTCGCTGACATCAGATCGTCAAGAGAACGAATCCCGGGGCCGCCCTGCTCGGCCGACACCACCTCTTCCCAGGATTGGAGCCCCCAGATGCCCTGAGCCAGGATGGGCATCACGGGGGTGAGCAGGGGCGTGCCGAGGTCCGTGCGCTGGCACTGGGTGAGTGAGGTCCGGATGTTGCAGGCGTCTCGCAGCACCCGTTGGTAGAGCCCGGGCGTGTTCCCGGCAGCGATCTTCTCCGAGAGCTCCTGGTAGGTCTTCTCGTTGATGTCATCCACACCGTAGAACTTCCGCGCGGAGATCAGCGCCGACCGCGAGTAGCTCGTCCAGCGAATCTGCTCCCAGTGCGGGGCGAACACGCGCCAGCGGTAATCGAGCGGCAAGTCGCGGTTCTGGATCGCCTGGTAGTCGGCCTCGGACATGCCCGAAGCCCGCAGATCGCCGTGCGTGTAGTGTGCGAAGAAGGTGAAGACGTCGACCTTCGTGTTGATGCGCACGTCCTCGGGGAAGAGGTGCTCGTGCGCGTCGATCGTCTCGATGGTCTCGAGCGCTTTGACCAGCTTCTGTTCGAGGGGAGAGAGGATCATCATCGGCTCCTGGGGCAGAGTGATCGCGCCGCCCGTCTGGATTCGACGCGACTGCATCGCAACCTCTCTGAAACGGTGTGCCGCGGCAGGCCCAGGCGCCGATGGCTTCCGCCGACCCCTCCCCTGCCCCACGGGTGTGCGGAGCTACTGCTTCTCCGGCGAGCTCGGCAGCGCGCGCCTCACCAGCTCGGCGAAGTGCATCACCTGCACCGGCACGCCGAACTTCGTCGCCCCGTAGCGAAGCTGCATCACGCACGCGGGACAGGGAGTGACGACGATCTCCGCCCCGGTGCTGCGGATGTTCTCCATCTTCCGCTGGAGTATCTGCATGGAGAGGTCGTGGTGCGTCAAGGAGTAGCTCCCCGCGCTGCCGCAGCACCAGTCGGCCTCCGGCAGCTCGCGGTACTCCACCCCCGGGATGCTCCGGAGCAAGTCGCGGGGCTGCTGCACGATCTTCTGGTAGCGGCTCAGGTGGCAGGGGTCATGGTAGGTGACGATGGCGCCGACCGGCTGCAATCTCTCTGGGAGCGCAATCTGACCGAGGAACTCCGTCACATCGCGCATCCGCTCGGCCACCGCCTCCGCCTTCTTCCGCCGCGGATCGTCTTCCTCGAACAGCCGCGGGTAATCCTTGAGGAATGACGAGCAGCTCGCGCAGTCGGTGACGATCGCGCCCTGTGTCTTCCCCAGCGCATCGAGGTTCATCCCCGCCAGTTCGCGCGTCGACTCGATATCGCCATAGGAGTAAGGCGGCAGGCCGCAGCACACGTTCTGCGACACGGCGACGTTGTAGCCGCCCGCCTCGAGTAAGTCGAGAGTGGCCTCGCCGGCGTCGGGGAGAGCGTAGTCAATGGCACAGCCGACGAAGTAGGTGATGCGCGCGCCTGTCATGTTCCGCGGCGGCCGCCGCGCCAGACGCTCGCGAAGAAAGGTGTCCGGGGTGGGCATCATCGCCGGCGCTTCGGCGAGGCCGCGGTCGAGCCAGGGGAGCAGGCGCAGCAGCTTCGCGAAGCTGGTGAGCCGGGTGCGCTTCAGCCACCCAAGCGTGCGAACGACTGCTTTCAGCGCCGCCGGGCGCGCGAGCAACCGCTGGAAGATGAACCGCTGTGCCCGCGACTGCCGCTTTGCCACGTACACAGCGCGGGCGGCCGCGATGATCCGGTCCGTCTGGATCGCGGGCGGGCACTCCGCGGTGCAGGCGCGGCACATCAGGCACGCGAACAGCGAATCGCGGATCGAATCGTCGAGAGGGAGGTCCTGCTCCAGCACCGCCTGAAGCCGAGCGAAATGCCCCCGCGCTACGGAGGACTCAAGCACGGTGAATCGGTAGACGGGGCATCTGGTCTGGCAGAAACCACAGCGATTGCACTTGTAGAGCTCGTCGGAGACGGCTGATAGGGGCGGAGGCGCCTCGGGCACAACAGGCTCCTGTTCGAAATCCTGGCGCGGGACTCACACACCCATCCCCGCGCCGTCTCATTATACCATGCTGGCAGAATCCGGAAGCAGGAGGAGCGTCCATCGGTTGATCGCTCGCCCCACCGTCAGCTCCTCGCCTTTACGCCGTCTCCCGCCCCAGCGCCTTCATCGCCTCGCCGACTACGTAGAGCGATCCGGTGACCACGATCGCGTCCGTGGGGCGCGATTGGTCGAGTGCCTCTTGTAGCGCCAGGGAGACGGGCGCATACGCGGCAGTATGCCGGCAGTGGCGATACACGGTGCGCTGAAGCTCATTCGCATCGATCGCGCGCGGCGACGCGCAGGCCGTCGTGATTACGCGGTCGGCCAGTGGGCACAGCCGGGCCGCAATCGCGTCCGCATCCTTATCGCGATGAACGCCGAGCACCAGGATGATCCGGTAGCCCGGGAAGAGCGTCTCGAGCGTTTTCGCCAGCGCGGCCGCCCCCGCCGCGTCGTGCGCGCCATCGAGGATGACATAGGGCCGGCTGGCGACGATCTCGAACCGCCCCGGCCACCGCACCGATCTGATGCCCTCCCTGATCGCCTCCTCGGGAATCTGGATGCCGTGGGGAGCAAGACACTCGATCAGGCCCACAGCGACGGCCGCGTTCTCGGCCTGGTGAGGGCCCAGCAGCGGGCACTCGAGGTCGGCGTAAAGACGCTGCTGCGTGCGGATGGTGAAGGCCTGGCGGCGATGGTCCGCTCTCGACACGCTCACCTCCGGCCCACCCGCCTGGCCGACGAGGACGAGCTGCGCGCCCCGCTCCAGGCAGGTGTCCTGAAGAACCTCCAGCGCCTCCGGGAGCTGCGGTGAAGAGACGACCGGAACGCCGGGTTTGATGATCCCCGCCTTCTCGGTCGCAATCTCTTGCAGGCTTTCGCCGAGCTCCTGCATGTGGTCGTAATCGATCCGGGTGATGGCGCACGCCAGGGGCGAGACCGCATTCGTGGCATCCAGGCGGCCCCCGAGGCCGGTCTCGAGCACGGCGATGTCCGCGCCCCGAGCGGCAAAGTGGAGGAACGCGAGGAGCGTGTATGCCTCGAAGAAGCTCGGCGGCCCGAGCTCCGAGCCACGCAGCGCCTCTATCGCCGGGAAGACGCGCTCCACCAGCGAGACGACTTCCCCCTCGCCGACGAGCTCCCCATTGACGCGGATGCGCTCTCGGAACGATATCAGATGGGGCGACGTGTAGAGGCCGGCATTCAGCCCCGCGGCCGACAGAATGGACGCAGTCATGGCCGCGGTCGAGCCCTTGCCCTTCGTTCCCGCGATGTGCACGCTGCGAAGCCCGAGGTGGGGATCGCCGAATTCGCGCAGCATGCTGCGGATGCGATCCAGGTTCCATAGCCGAGCCGCCGCCGCGCCTGCGGGGGTGCGCTCGTAGTCAATCAGCGATTCGAGGTAGGCGACGGCGGCCTGGTAGGTCATCAGGGTCGGGTATCTGGCCATCGGTGCCCGCGGGTCCGGCGCGCGCCGGCCTCAGTCCACCCCCAGGTCCTCGTACACCGGGAACCGCGCGCAGAGCTGGCGCACCTCCTCCCGCACCTGCTTGCGCATCTCGGGGTTGAGCGGATTGCGCAGCACGCGACCCATCATCTCGCCGATCATCTCCATCTCGGCTTCCTTCATGCCCCGCGTGGTGATGGCCGGGGTGCCGGGGCGGATGCCGGAGGCGATGGCGGGCGGCTGATGATCGTACGGCACGCTGTTCTTGTTGACGATGATGCCTGCCTCCTCCAGCATGTTTGCCGCGTCTCGGCCGCTGAGGATGAGCGACCGAAGATCGCACAGCATCAGGTGGTTGTCCGTCCCGCCGCTCACGATGCGGACGCCCTGCGCCTGAAGCGCTGTGCACAGGGAGCGCGCATTCTTCACGATCTGCTGCTGGTAGGCGCGGAATTCCTCCGTCATCGCCTCCTTGAACGCCACCGCCTTCGCTGCGATCACGTGCATGAGCGGCCCCGCCTGAATGCCCGGGAAGATCGCTCTGTCTATCATGTCCGCCAGGTGCCGCTTGCACATGATGAACGCGCCGCGCGGGCCCCGCAGGGTCTTGTGCGTCGTGGAGGTAACGATGTCCGCGTACGGCACGGGGCTGGGATGGACGCCGGCCGCGATCAGGCCGACGATGTGGGCGATGTCGGCCATGAGGAGCGCATTCACCTCATCGGCGATCGCGCGCCAGGCCTTCCAGTCAATGGTCCGCGAATAGGCGCTGAAGCCGACGACGATCAGCTTCGGGCGGTAGAGCTGGGCGATCTTGCGCGCGGATTCGTAGTCGAGCAGCTCGGTGTCACGGTCCAGCGCGTAGTGATGCACCCGGTAGTACCGTCCCGAGAAGTTGACCGCCTGCCCGTGGCTGAGGTGCCCGCCGTTCTCGACGGAGAGCGACAGAATCGTATCCCCCGGCTCCAGCACGGCGTAGTAGGCCGCCATATTCGCCTGGGAGCCGGTGTGAGCTTGCACGTTGGCGTGATCCGCGCCGAACAGCTCGCAGACGCGGTCGATGGCAAGCTGCTCCGCCTTGTCGACCGCCGAGCACCCGTTGTACCAGCGCGCGCCCGGGTAGCCCTCGGCGTACTTGTTCGTGAGCACCGAGCCCTGCGCGCGGAGCACCGCCTTCGACGCGTAGTTCTCGGAGGGAATCATGACTAGCGTCGTGCGCTGGCGCTCCAGTTCGTCCTCGAGCGCGGCCGCAATCTCCGGGTCGCACTCGCTGAGAGTACGGTTCATCGCATCGCCTTCTCCAGTAGCGATATGACAGAACCTCGGCGGAGGTGACGGAGCTTCAGTGACGGAAGTGCCGGACGCCGGTGAAGACCATCGCCAGGCCGTGCTTGTTGCACGCGGCGATCACCTCCTCGTCGCCCAAAGAGGCGCCGGGCTGCACGATGGCAGTCACGCCAGCTTTCGCAGCCACCTCGACCGCGTCCGGGAACGGGAAGTAGGCATCGGACGCCAGCACCGCGCCCTTGACCCGCTCTCCGGCCTTCTTCACGGCAAGCTCGGCAGCATCCACGCGGCTGGTCACACCGCCCCCGATGCCGACCGCCTTCGAGCCGTGCGCCAACACGATCGAGTTCGACTTCGTGTGCTTGCACACCACCCAGGCGAACCGAAGCGAAGCCACCTCCTGGCTGCTGGGTGAGCGCGTGGTGACGACCTTCATATCCTTGGGCTCACCCTCGTCGTCCACCGTCTGCACGATCAGGCCGCCGGTCACCTGTCTGAATGCCCACGGGTCGGTCGCGCTCATGTCCGGCAGCTCCAGCAGGCGCAGGTTCCTCTTCGTCGAGAGCGCCTCCACTGCGCGCGGGTCGTACCCCGGCGCGAGCACGCACTCCATGAAGCCGTACTGCGTGATGCCGTGGAGGATGGCCTCCGCCGTCTCCGGGTCAACGGTTCGGTTGAGGCCGACGATGCCGCCGAATGCCGACATCGGGTCGGTCGCCAGCGCGTCGCGGTAGGCCTGCACCAGCGTCCCGGCGGCCGCCGCGCCGCACGGGCTGTTGTGCTTGACGACCATTGCGGCCGGCTGCTGGAACTCACGCACGAATCCCAGAACCGCTTCCAGGTCGAGATAGTTGTTGTAGGAGAGCGCCTTCCCATGAAGCTGCCGCGCCGCTGCCAGCCCGATCTCGCGGGGCGAGACTCGCCGGTAGAATGCGGCCTGCTGGTGAGGATTCTCGCCGTACCGCAGATCGGTCATCTTCTCGTAGGGGTGCAGGAAGAGGCCCGGGAACGCGTCGACGCCGACGATCTGCTGTGCGAGGTAGTTGTAGATCGCCGAATCGTAGCGCGCGGTGTGGGCGAATGCCTCGCGGGCGAGGCGGGCCCGGGAATCGGCCGGCATCTTGCCGCCCGACGCGCGCATCTCGTCGAGTACCCCTTTGTAGCGCTGCGGATTGCAGATGACGGTGACGTACCGGTAGTTCTTCGCCGCCGAACGCAGCATGGACGGCCCGCCAATGTCGATGTTCTCGATCGCCTCCTCGAGCTTCACCCCCGGTCGGGCGACGGTCTGCTGGAATGGGTAGAGGTTGACCACCAGCAGGTCGATCATGGTGATGCCGTGCCGCTCGGCCGCGGCCATGTGATCGGGGTTGTCGCGGAGGGCGAGAAGACCACCGTGGACCTTCGGGTGAAGGGTCTTGACGCGCCCGTCCATCATCTCCGGGAAGCCCGTGTACTCCGAGACATCCGTCACCGGAATGCCGGCCTCGCGCAGGTGAGCGGCCGTTCCGCCCGACGACAGAATCGTGACCCCAAGCTCCGCCAGGCCTGCGGCGAATTCGCGCAGCCCCGTCTTGTCGGACACACTCATGAGCGCTGTCCTGACGCGAGCCATCAGTGGGAACCTCCGTGGGATGATCGGACAGGCCGAGTATATCAGGTGGCCTGAATCGGTGTCAAAGTCGCGTCGAGAGCGCGCGGGACACAGACCGCCCTCGCGTCTCGATCAGGCGCGGGCTAGTCGCGCCCTTGAATCCTGGCGAGCAGTGACTGCGGGTTCTCCACCAGCGCCGCTTCCATCTCCCGCGGCGAGAGCCCCGCCCCGGCAGCGACCCGCCGGGCGAACTCCTCCGTCAGCAGGTCGCCCGGCTCGTGGCCATCGCTGTTGACCAGGAGACGCGCCCCGGCCTGCCGCGCTGCGGCGGCCACCGAGCCGTTGGCGAGGGAATGGCCCTTGCGCGCCGAGATCTCCAGAAACACCTGGTTTCGCGCCGCGAGCGCGGCCTGCTCGACATCCATCGGCCCGGGATGGGCCAGCACGTCCACCTGCGGGCATTGGAGAGCAGCCAGGTTCGTGCCCGCCGGCACCGGCTCGACGGGCGTCTCGCCGTGGCACACGACGAACCGTGCGCCCCGCGCCCGCGCCTCGCGGGCAAGCTCGGGGATGGCCGCTGGCGGAACGTGGGTGATCTCCACGCCGGGGATGGCGCGTATCTCCCAGTGCTTCTCCGCCAGCGCACAATCACGCGCGACGGCCTCGACCACCCAGTCCAGCGTGCTGTACGAGACGTGGTCGGTGACGCCGATCGCGGTGTAGCCCCGGGCGGCCGCGCGCCGGATCAGCTCTATCGGCAGCAGCACGCCGTCGCTGAGGAAGGTGTGAGTGTGAAAGTCGAAGAGCATGGCCTTCCTGACCTCTACAACACTGCCCCAAGATCGCCGAGCACGCGCGCGACCGTCGCCTCGGGCGCCTCGACGCCGAAGCTCACGGCGCCGATGGCGGTGGGCAGGACGAACTGCGGCACGCCAACGGCGGCCTTCTTGTCCGCGCGCATCGCCAAAGCGATCTGAGCGGCCGCGAACGGGGGCATGCGCGTTGGCAGTCGGTAGCGCTGGATCAGCGTTTCGATCTCGTCCGCGCCGTCGGCCGCGAACCGCCCGAGAGCGACCGCGATGCGCGCGGCCGCGACCATCCCGATCGCCACCGCCTCGCCGTGCCGGAGCGCGCGGTAGCCCCCGAGCATCTCCAGCGCGTGGCCCACGGTATGGCCGAAGTTCAGTACCGCCCGGAGTCCGCCCTCGCGCTCGTCCTGGCGCACCACCTCCGCCTTGATCTCGCAGTTCCGGCGCACGAGGTGCGCGATCGCGCCCGGGTCGCGCGCTGCGACCGCGCCGGCATTCTCGCGAAGCCAGCGGAAGAGATCCGCGTCCGCGATGACCGCGTGCTTGATCACCTCGGCTAGCCCGGAGCGGTACTCGCGCGCGGGGAGGGTGCGCAGCACATCGGTATCTGCGATCACCACGCTCGGCTGGTAGAACGCCCCGATCAGGTTCTTCGCCTGCGCGTGGTCCACGGCCACCTTCCCCCCGACCGCGGCATCCACCTGCGCCAGCAGCGTCGTGGGCGCCTGGACGTAGGCCACCCCCCGCATGTAGGTGGCCGCGACGAAGCCTGCGAGGTCGCCGATCACGCCGCCGCCGAACGCGATGACCGCCGAGCAGCGATCCGCGCCGGACTCCAGCAAGCGATCGTACAGCAGGGAGGCGCGGCGCAGCGATTTCTGTCGCTCGCCGGATGGCACCAATATGGTCTCGACCGGGAACGCGCTCAGGCTGCGGCGTAGCGCCTCCCCGTGAAGGCGGTCAACCAGGGGGTTCGTGATGATGAAGGCGCGAGAGGGTGCCATGGCCTGCGCGATCAGCCGGCCCGCGCGGGAGAGCGCGCCCGCGCCGAGGTGGATCTCATATGATCGCTCGCCAAGCTCGACGCGCAGCGCTGGCGTGTCGTGGCCGGAGGGAGAGGAACTCATGTAGCCTCACGTACTGCGGCGGAAGCGGCACTCGAACGAGCGCCGCTTCCGCAGGTGTCTCGTATCTCAGGTTGAGGTCAGATCGGACCCAGTGACGTCGGCGCGGCTTCTTCCTTCACGATATGAGGCGTGATGAAGAGCAGCGTCTCGGTCTCATTGACGGTGTGAGTGCGCGTGTTGAAGAGCTTCCCGATCCAGGGGATATCGCCCAAGAGCGGAAACTTGAGCTCAGTCGATTGGTCGTTGCCGCCCACGAATCCGCCGACCACGAAGGTCTCGCCGTCTGGCACGTTGATCGTCGTCAGAAGCTGATTCTGGGTGACAATAGGCGCATCGTAGGAGCCGAAGCCTGCCAGTGGCACAGACACGAAGCCCGTGATGTCGCTCTTCGTGAATGGGATGACCATGTTGATGGTGCCGTCGCCCAGTATCTGTGGAAGGATGCTGAGCTGAGTGATGATCGGGATGTAGGACACCGTCACTGTTTGCACGCCGCCCCCGCCGAGCCCGCCCCCGGCCACGCCGCCGATCTGAATGAACGGATACTGGGTCTGAACGACATTGTAAGCAGGCAACAGGTTCATGGTGGATACCCGAATGGCGCTGGTAACTTTGCCATGGCCCGTGGTGAGCAGGTAATCGAGTGTCGCCTGGAAGTTGTTGTGACCTGTATACCCGATCTGCAGGCTGGCAGCTGTGCCGAACCCGATAGGGTTAATGGTCGTATTGCCGATGATGTAGAACCAGTTGATGCCGAAGTCCTTCGTGTAGTTCGTGCTGACCGCGACCGACTGCAACTCCACGATGATTTGCTGGGGCTTGCGGTCGATCATCTTGATGAACTCGATCAGCTTGTTGACGCCCTCTTCGCTGCCGCGGATGATCAGGCCGTTGAGAATCGGCACCGCGACGATATCCTGTACTTCGTCCGGCAGGAAACCAACCAGTGAGGCGCCGCCAGCGCCGCCGCCCAGGCCGCCGCCGCCACCACCTCGGCCACCACCGCCGCCCCCTCGACCACCGCCACCGCCGCCGAGGCCGCCACCACCGCCGCCTCGACCGCCACCGCCACCACCCATACCGCCACCGCCGCCGCCGCCGAGGCCGCCACCGCCGCCCCCTCGGCCGCCACCGCCGCCGCCCATACCGCCACCGCCGCCCCCTCGGCCGCCGCCGGAGAGCTCACCCAGTCCAAGGCCGGAGGCTCCCAGGAATCCGGTGCCTCCCTGCCCCATGGCCAGCGCGGGCCCGAGGCCCTCGACGTACTGGCTGTTCGAGTATGGGAGCGGTCCGGGGTCGTCGGCCGTGCCGAACAGATAGCACAGGTATTGCGGCGGCCAGAACCTGAGGGTGTGCATCCTGGAGACCTCGGGCGCCTTCGCCCCGGGGTGCTCGGGCGCGGCAGGAGGGGCCGCGATCTCAGGCGTTGAGGCCGGCTGCGGATGGGGTGAGACGAAGTACGTGCCATCGCGATCCCGCCACCAGTAGAACCCCTTCGCCTGGTAGATGTCCTCGAGGATCCGTTCCACAGGGACGTTGTCGCGGGAGAGCGTGATCGTCCCCTTCACGTCGCCGTGAATCATGATGTTGGCGCCCGCGTTGTCCATCACTGTCTGAATCACTTCCGGAATGCTCACGTCGCGCACGTGAATGCTGATCGGTCCGCGAGTAGCATCGCTCTGCTGTTCGGCCGCAACAGCCACGACCGCGGCCAGGCCGATCACCAGGAATACGAGGGTTAGCGCGATGATGCTTCGACTCATCTCTGACCTCCGAACTGAATCGCTCGCCCAGCGAACACTACGACGTCCTGCCGCGGGATACCTCCCCTCGCGCCAGAACGGGTACTTCCTCGCCCACTTCGAAGCCACAACCTCGCCCTGAGGATGCGACACGACAACACTGCATCCCTGGGCCGGACCTCTGCCGCCCAGCCCAGAGGAGAAGGTCAGTCCCTGCTATCCGCCGCCGCCGTAGCCGCCGCCGCCGCCGTAGCCGCCACCACCGCCAGTGCCACCACCGCCAGTGCCACCGCCTCCGGTGCCGCCGCCGCCAGTACCGCCGCCGCCAGTACCGCCACCGCCTCCGGTGCCGCCACCGCCTGTGCCGCCAGTGCCACGACCGCCAGTGCCGCCAGTGCCACCGCCGCCAGTGCCACCACCGCCGCCAGTGCCACGACCGCCAGTGCCGCCAGTGCCACCGCCACCGAGGCCACCGCCGCCAAGACCACCGCCACCGAGGCCGCCGCCGCCAAGACCACCGCCACCGAGGCCGCCGCCGCCAAGACCACCGCCACCGAGGCCGCCGCCGAGGCCGCCGCCGCCACCGCCGCCGAACCCGCCGCCTATTCCGCCGGCGCCCCCGCCAGTCGCGCCGCTAGGCGTGCCGACCGCGTACGGGATGGGCAGCGGGTTGATCATGTAGCCGCCAAACCAGGACGCAACGTCCCGAGCGTCGAGCGCCTGCAGCTCG
>Ga0315293_10004745_pt1 | contig 12844 bp, 14 predicted proteins | sample YL17G13_20_MG_FD_203071 | JGI IMG/M metagenome (GOLD analysis project Ga0315293, IMG submission 203071) | Sediment microbial communities from Yellowstone Lake, YNP, Wyoming, USA - YL17G13_20 | ecosystem: Environmental > Aquatic > Freshwater > Lake > Sediment | place: USA: Wyoming | collected... | reverse complement strand
CACAACGGTATGGTTAGGAACTTTTACGACACAGACATACTTGTTCGCCCCAATAAAATGGACGGCGGGGAATTAGATAAAAATTATTTCAAAAACAAAAAATAATGGCAAAATTAACCAATTCATCAAAAATTACGTTTGGAACAAAAAAATCAGGAAGAGCTAAAAAATCTTACAACAAAAGCACTCCAAGACCAAAAGCGTACAGGGGTCAAGGTCGTTAAAATTTAAACTATGAATAGTAAAGCCGCAAAGAAATTAAGAAGATTGTCTGTATTTTTAGCTACCACTAAAGGTGGAACTATAGAAGATGCAGAAAGGATTTATAAAAATCTAAAGGTGGTTCATAAGGAAAATAAAAAAGCCCCTAATCAAAGGGGCTAATTTACTTACGCATTTGCTGCTGTAATAACTTGGTTAACTGTAGAAGTTACAAGGTAACCTGTACTTCTTTGGTTTAAACCATTTGGCGGAACCACAATTAGAGCGTTAGCTTGTACTCCATTTACTATTACAGTAGAAGGAGATACTACGATACCTTGACTTGGTAAAGCGAATACTGTTCCGTTTGTTGGTTGTGCATACTGGTTTATTTGTAAAACCGTTGCTGCGAAAATGTTTGCCATTTTGTTTTGTTTTAATTGTTTATAATATATGATTGGCATAACAAATATAATATTTTTTGCCAAGTTTTTAAAATGTTTACCTTTGAATTAAATTAATTAAATTATGAGATTGATTGCACCTAGTAATAGGGTTATTATAAAAGTGGATTTAGAAAGCAAAAATAGTCACACTTTTAAAGATGGTACAAAAATTAGATTAGAAAGGATATATGATAATTTTAACATGAGATATGTTAAGCCTGTCAATGGGATTGTTGTTAATGCAAAAGATATACCCGAAGGAGCTGAAATTCTTATCCATCACAATTCAACACACGATACTTACAAGATATTTAATTATCAAAAGCCAACCACCGAGGCTTCATCGGATGTTCAATATTTTTCTATTCCAATAGAGGAGTGTTTTTTATGGAGAGAAGGAAAAGGTTCTTCATGGAAGCCATTAAATAACTTTGTTACAGCCTTGCGTATATTTAAACCATACAAAGGAATTATGGAAGGAGTAGAGCCTCAATTAATGAAAAACAAGCTATATATAACAAGCGGTGAGTTAGAGGGTAATGTAGTAACAACTGTAATCTCAAGTGATTATGAAATAATTTATCAAAATGATGATGGCACAGAGGGTAAGATTATTAGATTAAGATATTTTAACGATGGTAGCGATAGAAACGAAGTTATAGCAGTAGAGCATCATTTAACAGAAATGGTTATAAGTGGTGACTTGTTGGTAGGCTATGGCAAATCAGATGCTACCAAATTGGTAACAATTTCAACCCCAAATATTGTATGTCTGTAGGATTAGAAAATATAATTAAAGATTTAGAAAGCAGATTGGCTTTTTACGAAAACGATGGAGTTGGTAAATTGTATTATAGTTTGCAGAGAAAAGCTAACGAAATGGCTGATTTGCTTAATGATAATAGATTGACTACCGCTATGTTGGAGGACCCAAAAGATAAGACATTTGAAAGGCTTCAAAAGATATGGACAGATGCCGAAAGTGTATCAAATGCAATAAAATCATTAGGAGCGATAGCCGGAATTAACCAAGAACCAAAGGAAAGTAAAAAAGAAATCCAAGTTGCTAAAAAGCCGTTTTCTCCTGAAAACATGGCTGATGCGGTTGGGGAGTTAGCTGGTAAAAAATTATAATTATGTACGAGAAAATTGAAGGAGGGACTATAATTAATGTTCAAGGATTAATGTGCAATTTGCCTCCGGAAGGTTATGTTTATAATATAATAACCAAGCAGTTAGAGCATAGAGGGGTTTACGAACGGTCTAAAAATAAAGAGGATCAATATTGGAAAAGAATTGCAATGCCTAGTTGGTATTCAGATACGATGAAAAAATGGGATGAGTTTGATAAAAAGAAAAAAGATGACGAGTCTGAATTTTATGACGAAAAGTTAGAAGAATTTAAAGTACAAGAGTGGGATAGAAGATTGAATGGATTTTGGTACATGAATAATGGCGTTCCGTTGTATTTAACGGGAATGCACTATTTATACTTGCAATGGTGGTCTATTGATATTGGTTATCCTAAATTCAGGATACCAGACTTGGAGAAATTCTATTTTATGGATTATTGTATTCAAGACCCATTGTGTATGGGGATGCTTGAGGTAACTAAAAGGCGTTTTGGTAAATCATTTGTGGCGGGGTTATTTGTTACCGAATACACGACTAGGACTAAAATGACCAATGGAGGTATCCAATCTAAAACAGGTTCGGATGCTAAAAAATTCTTTGCTAAAACAGTTGTAAATCCATTTAGAAGATTGCCTAAATTCTTTAGACCAGAATACGATATGTCTTTGGGTGTTAATCCAAAGTCAGAAATGAGATTTCAAAAAACAAACGTAAGAGGAAAGAAAGCAGAGGAAAATGTGGATAAAGATGAATTAGGTTCGGTTATTGACCATCAATCAGCTGATACAGTTGCCTATGATGGACAAAAGCTACATAGATATGTTGCGGATGAGTGTGGAAAAACTACCGAAGTGAATGTCTATGATAGACACGAGGTTGTGCGTTATTGCTTATTAGATGACGAAGGTCAAATCATTGGTAAGGCGCTTTATACAACTACCGTAGAGAAGCTTACAACCGAAAAGGATGGCGTGCAAGATGCTTTTAAATTACTATGGGAAGAGAGCAATCAAGATAAAAGACAAGATAATGGAACTACATCTAGCGGTCTTTATAGATTCTTTATGTCTGCAAAGCGTACAAGAAACTTTGACGACTTTGGATTTCCTGACCAAGATAAAACATTAGACCAGATTTTAGCAGACAGGGACACAGTAAAAAACAATCCAAGGGCATTATCTGCTCGTATTAGAAAAGAACCGCTAACTATTGACGAGGCTTTTAGTACAGATTCGGATAAGTGTATTTTTAATGTAATGAACATAGGCGCAAGGGAAGTTTCTTTAAAAGAAAACCCAGTATTAAAGCGTCATGTTTATTTCTATAGAGATATAGACCAAGTAGTTAGGTGGAGAAGTATAACAGACAAAGAGCAAGATTTCCATTGGGTAATTACTCAATTTCCACCAAAGGGAGAAGAGAATAAACACAAACACGATTTGTCATCTAGGAAACCAAGTAGAACAGATGATGGAGCAATAGCTATTGATGGTTATAGTAATAGTCAAGGTGGTAAATATGGTTCAAAGGCATCTGCTTGGATTGGAAGAAGATATAATTTATTAGACCCAGCAAGAACCGGAAAGGCAATTGGACATTTGTATGGCAGACCGCAAATTAAAGAAACTTTACATGAACAGGTGATGTTAGCCGCTGAATTTTATGGGTATCAAGCTTGGTATGAGCATAATAGTGATGATTATCTATCTTATTTTAGAGATAGAGGAAGGGTTAATTATTTAGGTTCGTATCCTTTTGGAGCAATGGACCCGAACAAAAGAGATGCAGATAGGCATAAGGGATTCCCAACAACTCCGTTTAGTTTAACCAAACAAACAGATGTTGGAATTATGTATTTTGAATATCACATAGATTCCATTGATTTTGAAAATTTACTAGAGGACGCAAAGCAATTTGACCCAAATAATAGAACAGAATTTGACCAAACAGTATCATTTTTAATGTTATTAGTTTGCTTAATGGAGCCTGTTCAGAAACAACAAATGAAAGAACCTTTGGTAAAAAGTTACACTCCAAGTTTCAATTAATTAAATTTTTTAATAAATTTCTTAATATTTAGTATATTTGACACATAAAATTGATATAAATTGTCAGATAGCCCATTATACATAAGCGCAGGAAATACTAGTGGTCAGTCGCTAAAGGACTTTCAGCTGACTACCGATGTTCCATCTAAATCAGATTTTGAATACGGAAAAAGAGTGGCGCAAAATATTTATTCAACCATTTATGGCAATCAAACTTATTTTTGGCTTCGAAATAATCGTTTTAGAAAAAATAGACAAATTGCTAATGGAAAAATAGACATGAGTGTTTTTCTTGACAGATTAGAAATGAATAGCAAAGCCAATTTTGTAAATATAAATTGGAAGTCAATTATTATCGGTAATACAATTGTAGCTAGATTAGTTGGCTCATGGATGAGTAGAAAAGAAAAGATAACAGTTACCGCTGTTGATGAAACATCTGCAAAAAAGAAAAAAGAAATTGTTGACGAGGCTGAATTTATTTATCAAAATAAAGAAGTACTAGCACAATTACAACAAGAGTCGGGAATACCAATTATTCCTGAAGATCAATTTATAGCAGAAGATAAAGATGATTTAGATATTTGGACAACTGAATTTAATCATTTACCAGAAGAAATACTTTACAGCCTTGGTTGTAATAATGTTTTTGCTGCTAATGGATGGGATGATGTTTTAAAACAAAGGATATTACACGATTCAGCAGAAGTTGGATTAGTGTGTACCTATACTTGGATGTGTGAATTAGGTGAAGTTCATGTTCAATGGATTAGACCTGAAAATGCAATTTATTCTTATTCTGATTTTCCTGATTTTAGAGATACTACTTATAGAGGTCATATTGTATCAATGAAGATTAGTGAATTGAGAGCAAGATATAGTAAAGATAATGGCGGAACTTTAACAGAAGAACAAATATTTAGAATAGCTCAATCTTCAAAAGAATACCAATTAACAGATAAGTTAAAGTGGATGCAAGATTGGAATGTTGCTTGGTTAAGACCTTATGATGAATGGAATATTGACTTAATGAACTTTGAAATTAGAACTTTAGATTCTGATGGATATACTGTTACCAAAACTAAAAAGAATGGCAGTACTATTATCAGAAAAGGCAAAACAGAAAAGTTAGATGATAATCAAGAATATATAGAAGAAAAAAAGTGGAATATATACAAAGGCGTTTATTGCCCTGTATTACAAATGATGATAGAGTGGGGTATTAAGAAAAATATGATTCGCCCACAAGACCCTAAAGAATTAGGAAATGCAGAATTTTCTTATAGCTTTTATATGTACGACCCATACGATATGCGTAATGTGGCTGTGCCTGAAAAAATAGAAGAGCCTATTGAACAGATGATTTTGGCTAGATTAAAGATACAACAAATGGTTGCCAAGATGGTACCAGCAGGTGCTTCAATTGATGTAGATGCATTGCAAGAATTAGATTTAGGATTAGGCGACTCCGTAAAACCACTAGAAGTACAAAAAATTTGGGAACAAACTGGTAAACTTTATTATCGTGGTAGAGATGCCGAAGGTAATAGAATACCTGTTCCAATTACAGAATTAGCTAACACAGGATTTGCTCCTCAATTACAAGCTTTAATTCAATTATACCAATTTCATTATCAAGTATTAAAAGATGAATTAGGGGAGGACCCGAACTTGATGAACCAAGCTGTACAACCAAGAGTTGCTGCATCTAATATTGAAGCTTCAAGACAATTAGCAAATAACGCAACAGAATATATGTACGATGCATATATTTATGTAATGGAAGAAACAGCTAAAAAAGTAGCTTGTTTATTGAATAAAAGTGTAACACATGGTGCTAAAAAATATAGAGATATTTTAAAAGAAGAGGATGTTAAGGATAGAAATTTTGTAGCAAAAGTTAAAATGTTGCCTACTGATATGGAGATTGCTAAATTAGAAGCAATGATGAACAATGCTATAGCAACCAATCCCCAATTTGTAATGTATATTGATCCATTTAAGGTGATGAGAATTGCAAAAGAAAACACATCGTTAGCTGAACTTTATTTTAGACAAGCGCAAAAGAAATTTATAAAAACAGAACAGCAAAAAGCTCAAACAAATAGTGAGCAAAATGCTCAATCACAACAAGCTAGTATTCAGGCAAAGATGCAAGCTGATACGGTTTTGGAAGAAAAGAGAAATTTAGCAAAAGAAAAACAAATTGTTTTACAGGGAGTTTTTGATTTGGCTAAAGCTAACATTTCAGTTCCAGCAGAATTACAACAAGTTGTAAGTGATATACTACAAAATTTGGAAGTTCCTGTAGCAGTACAAAATCAACAACAACAACAGGCTATTGAGCAACAAGCGCAACAACAACAGCAACAAATGGAACAGCAACAAATGGAACAGCAACCACAAGAACAACAACCACAAGAACAATTACAAACAGCTTAAAATAAAATAAAATGGCAAATGCAACTAAAATATTAATCAGACTGACTAAATTTAGTTCAAAAATTAGTAATGTTATTGATTGCACAGCGCAATTCAATACAGCAGACAGTTTTTTTCAAGATTTATCAGGATGGGATGTAGCCGTAGTTCAATTAGTAAACCCCGGAACTACTATACTTTTTAAAACAACCAATGATGATGGTTCTGTAACAGGTCAATTATTGCCTGCACCAGAAGTGCCTGAATATTGGACTACAGTTTTAGGAATTAATTTAACAACAAAAACTGATGTATCTTCGTTAGCGACTACGGGTATTGTTAGTTTTGGTATTATAGGAAAGTACTTGCAATTAATTGCTGCCGGTGCAACTACTACTACAACCACTGCGGGACCTTAATAATTAAAATTAAAAAAGATAAAAAATGGCAAATTCAACAGCGTATGTATTATCTAAAAATACATATCCAACAGCAGGAGAAGCGTATGATATAGGAGTAAAACAAGGAACAAAAATAGTTTACACTACCACCGCAATCTTAACTAATGCTAATATACTTTATACCGATAGCAGATTAATTCAGCCAATAGTTGGGGATGGTACAAGTTGGTATGGAATAGCGGTACTTAATAATCAAGCTGTAAATGAAGCTATTACAATTGATGATAGTGCTGTAATAGTGATAGACTAAAATAGAAACCAAATAAGCATTTTATGCCAGAAAATAACCCAGCAGCTCCTATTGAGCTAGCAGTCGGCTTCAATCCCTTTGGGGATGATAATGCACCACAAGTGCAAAATAAGATAGAAGAAGCCCCTATCTTAAACAATGAGCCACAATCGGCTCCTCCTCCACAAGAGGAAACAAAAGTAGAGGAACCATCTTCGCCTCCTCAAGCTTTTGATTCAAATCAATTTCTTAAAGAAAGATTTGGATTTGAAAGTGTAGAGCAAGCTGAAGAAGAATTTAAGAGATTTAGAGAGCCTAAAGAGGAATTTAAATTTCAAGATGACATGAGTAAAACATTGTTTGATGCCATTAGAGAAGGCAAAACAGATGATATTTACGAAATATTAAATCAACAAAAAAAATTAGACAAGTTAATTTCAAATGAATTAACTCCTGATTTAGCTGTTGATATTATAAAAACGAATATTCAAAATAAATACAAAGACTTAACTTCAGACGAGGTTGACCTTTTGTTTTATGACCAATATTTCGTACCTTCAAAGCCAGAACAGGCTTACGATGACTCCGATGAGGATTATGCTACAAAAGTTAAAACATGGCAATCGCAAGTAGATTATTTAGACAAGAAAATGATGATTGAGGCGAAAGTGATTAGACCTGAATTAACTAAATTAAAAAGTGAATTAAAACTACCTGATATTTATGGAGAGGCACAGCAAGAAGCTGAATCGAGAGAAGAAGTCGAGAAGATGCAACAAGCTAGGTCAATTTATGAAAAAACACTTGATTCTGATTTCCAATCCTTTAGCGGATTTACAGTATCGGTAAAAGACGAGGATGTCGAAATACCGATTTCTTTCAATGTAGCTGAAGAAGAAAGGTTGGCAATGAAGAACACTTTGGCAGATTTTGATAGTGATTCTTATTTTGGAGAAAGATGGTTTGCCGAGGATGGTAAGCCAAAGGTTCAACAAATGATGGCAGATAAATATTTGCTTGAGAATTACAACAAAATACTCCAAAAAGTGGCAAATGAAGCAGCTTCTCAAAGGATGCTTGCTCATCTTAAAAAAACAGGTAATATTAATATCAACCAACCCACCCCGCAAGGTACGCCAACACCGAGCGCTAATGCCGAAAGGGATAGATTAGCAGCTTGGGCGTTTAGTTCGTAACTTAATATTGCCCTTGGGGAAGGTATAAAAATAAAAATCAAATATCATGGCAGGAATACCTACCTCGAATATTTTGCAGCCGGGTTCAATCTCGTTGCAAACACAGAATAGGCAACTTATGGTTGACCTACAATTGTTAACTCCTCAATATTACAAACAATATACTGAAAAGTATGGTAATGAGGATTTTACATGGTGGTTAGCCGCTCATAGCGGTATGGAAGAAGTTAAAAACCAAAACTTTTTCTGGTTTGAAAACAGAGGTAAATTAATGCCTGCTGTTACAAATGACTCAACAGTAGTTGCTAACGTAGGCGCAACTGTTACTTTAACTTTAGGAGCAGAGGCTTACTACAACAGTGGTACTCAAACTCCTTTAAGAGTTAATGAAACCTTGCGTGTTGCATCTTCAAATGTTGAAGGTGTTATTTTAAGTATTGACGATTCTGTTCCAAATGCATTTACTTTTGATGTTGCTCCAAAGCAAACAACTCAAAGATTTGCTTCTGCTGGTTCAAATAACTTGTTAGCAGGTGAGGTTTTATTGTTTGGCGGTGATGCGGATGCTGGTGAAGCTTCTACTCAAATCGATCCTTTAATCCCATTGGATGAAAGATATGATAACAACATTACGCAAATTCGTGATGGTTGGAGTAATACCGATTTAGCTCAAATGGCTGATACTTTTTATGAGTATCCTGTTTCTGCTGATATGGCTGCCAATGGCGTTAGTGCTTTCACTTACAAAGGAATGTACAAAACCCTTGTTCGTTTCAAGAATAATGTTGAAGCAAAATTAATGCGTGGTAGTACTCAAAACAATACTGCAATTAATAATTCTCTAGGTACACAAGGTATTATCCCTAAAGTAGTAGCTGATGGCGAAACTGTAGGATACACTCCGGGTACTTTAGATATCGCTAAATTGCATGAAATCACTCGTATTATGGATGTTAACGGTTGTGCAAAGCAATCTGCTTGGTTAACTGATATCTACCAAAGACAAGACTTTAGTGATGGTATCTTCGCTGCTTACCCAGCAGGTGCTTTCGTTTATGGTCAAGGTGAAAAATCAAAAGAGGCTTCTGTTGCTTACGGATTTCAAGAAATCTTCATTGATGGATATTTATTATCTGTTAAGAAGTATTCTCAATTCAACACAGAGGTTACAACTGGTTTAACTCCAGATGTAGATTACTTCCGTAATTTCGGGTTAATTTATCCAATGGGCGAAACAAAGGATAGCAGAACTGCTCAAGCATATAAGAACATCACAGTAATGTACCAAGAGCCACCTAAAGGCGGAACTGTTGGTAACGGTATTCGTGTATGGCAGTTTGGTGGTGGTTCTCCTAACCCAACTGATGGTACAATGACAAACCAAATCGCAATGATTACATATCGTGCGACTCGTGTTTGTGCTGCGAACCAATTCATTATCGTTCAAGGTAACTAATTAACGCGCATTTGCGCTGTTGATACATTAATCGGGTAGGGGCAACTTTATTGATTGTCCCTACCTATTTTAAACATTAAAAATAACCATTTATGGCTCGTTTAAAGGCAGTAGGAATCTCCGAAGCGAATTTCGCAAATCAAGGAGAAGTAATAAGAAGAATAAGACAAGAAGAGGAATCTTCGACAGCAATGTCAGAAGCACCTCAAACAGGTACTATTTTTAAGATTTTTAAGTTAACAGATACCAAAAAGAACGGTAAATACCACATGGAAGGTATTGACGATGTCTTGCATCCTGAAAGAAAAAGGATTGAGCGCGTTAGACTTTTGACAGGTTATCCTAGTATTTGGGTAGAAGATCAAAAAAGTCTAGAAAAGACTTTCGTTGAAAGAAACAGAAGGAGTTTAATATTTGACAGAAGGGTTTTAAGAATACCCGATTACGATAGTACAGCTCTTGAGTTTTTATCAGTATGCAACGCTAATGTGGATAATCCAAACAAAAAAGGTACAAGAAAAATAACCTTTTTCCAATGGAACCCAGAAAGACAAGCAGAAGTGGAACGCGCTAAAAGAGTTGCTAAAATTGAAGCTATTAAATTTGCTTCAATGGCTAGTGATGAAGATATGCGTAAGCACTGCAACTACTTGGGAGTTTTATTTAACGATGAATTAGGTATGCCTAAATCAATGCATGCCTTGAGAAATGACTATGAGCTTTATGCTGAAGCGCAACCTAATAAGTTTATGTTAAGTGCGGGCAGTAAAGAAGTGGAAATAGCGTTTACCGTTAAAAAGGCTCTTTTAGACAATAAGATTGATGTTTCTATAAGAAAAGGTTCTGCTTATTGGGCTAATGATGGAGGGTTCATTTGTAAAATACCTTCAGGAGCAAAACCACAAACATATTTAGTAGAATATGCAATGTTGCCACAAGATGAAAGTAAAGCTTTCCTAGAGCAGTTAAAGAAGTTTAATTACTAATCTTTCCCCTCTAAAATAAAAGAAGTCCCGTAGCCTAAAAATTACGGGGCTTTTTTGTTTGTTTTTTTGTATATTTGGGATATAAAAAAAGCATCATGAACATAGATGATATGTACAAAATTTGTCAGTATGCTATAAACAAGAGCCAGAACGGGTATCTTACTAGTTCTGAATTTAATTTATTAGTAAATCAAGCACAAACATCGTATTTAGATTATTTGTTAGGCGAATTTCAGCAATATCAATATGGCAGAGCGCAAGCTAGAGTTTCATACAGCCAAAATGAAGATATAAGACAAAGATTATCTCCATTAATTACAGAAACAACACTTTCAATAAGCGGAGCAGGAATTGCATCATATCCATCTGATTATGTTCAAGCAGATGCAATGAGAACATCAGCATTTACAAGAGTTAGATTTGTTCAACAAGATAGCTTATACTCTTATTACAATAGTACTATAGACCCTATTGCTACAAATCCTATTTATCTTATAGAGCCAAGTGGTTTTAAGTTTTACCCAATAACATTAGCTTCGGCAGTTTTGACTTATATAAAAAATGCACCAGAAATGATTTGGGGATATTGTTTAGATGCTAATGGAAGGCAAGTGTATAATCCAACAGCTCCACCAACAACAACCACTACAACAACCGCTTCGCCAACAACAACGACTACTTCAACTACATCTACTACATCGACAACAACAACTACTACTACATCGACAACTACAACAACCACAGCGGGACCAACCACTACAACAACTACATCTAGTTTAAATTGTATTACTTACAGTATTCAGCCAATATGGTATGATGTGGATTTATTAGAGATAATAGCTCGTACTTTAAAGTTGGTAGGCGTAAGTTTACAAATAGGACAAGTAGAACAATATGCTAATCAAATTACAACTCAAGGACAATAATGACTAGAAATATATTTATAGAAAGAATATTAAGACAGATTTACAATGGTCAGCCATCTGACGATAGTAGCATCACTTATAATTTAGTTAACCAATGGCTTAATGATGCTATTGGATTAGCTGCTAAAAAGAATTATACTGATGGTATTCAAATGGATGGTATCGCTTATGTAAACAATTCATTTTATACCACATTTAAAGACCTAGCGGTAAGTTTGGGTGATATAGATACAGTAACTTATAGTATTGATTTGCCTCAAATACCAGTAGCACTTGGTAGAAATGAAGGCATTGCCACCTTGCAGTTTGTTCAAGATAATTTAGCATCTCAAACAGCAATTCCATTAAGCATGAACCAAGTTGCCTATATAGACAACTTACGACCAATACAAAACAAAATACTTTATTGGACTGAAGGAAAAAATATTTATGCTAAAAGTTTAATACCATTAACAGCATATACAGCAAATGTTAGAATGGTTAGCGGAGGAGATTCAACTGATTTAAATTCAACACTAATAGTTCCTGATGATTATGTTCCTATGATAGTAGAATATATTAAAGGACAATTAGCTTTTGAAAGGTCAAGACCAATTGATGTCAGCAATGACGGCGTTGATAATAATAATTAATAAATATGACACCAATTAGAGATTTAGTATTAGTAAAGCCATTTATAGCGGATGAAATCACCGAAGGGGGACTTTATATCCCTGAAAATTACAGAGAGAGAAGCAGCAAAGCGCAAGTTATAAAAGTAGGTAATGGAACAGCTAAAGTGAAAATGGAAGCCAAAGCGGGGGATGTTATTTTCCATATTAAAGGCGCAGGAGAACCATTTATAATTGATGGAGAATATTATTATTTAATTCGTCAAAACGATATATTATCTTACGTTTCAAATAATTAAAAATGCCATCACAATCAAGAAATTATATAACATTAGATTCAGTTATCAATGATTATATAGACCAATCAGAGCAGGGAGTACACAAGTATGCTAAATTATATAACATAGCTTTTAGAGGTATGCAAGAAATGGGACTTGACTTTTTTTATAAAATAAGAACAGTTAAAATTCCTATTGATACCACAAACTATACAGCTCAATTACCAAATGACTATGTTAGCTATACAAAAATTGGCGTATTGAATGCTGTAGGGGAAATTATTCCGTTAAAGTTTAATAACAAAATGACATTTTACGGTGACCAACAACCAAATAGACTTGATTTAACTCAAGACAATACTTTGGTTACATGGTATCAGCAAAATGCTCCATTATTTTATAACTATTGGGATGGATATGGGTTTACTAACATTTATGGCGCACCTAGTGG
>Ga0315293_10004743_pt1 | contig 12851 bp, 14 predicted proteins | sample YL17G13_20_MG_FD_203071 | JGI IMG/M metagenome (GOLD analysis project Ga0315293, IMG submission 203071) | Sediment microbial communities from Yellowstone Lake, YNP, Wyoming, USA - YL17G13_20 | ecosystem: Environmental > Aquatic > Freshwater > Lake > Sediment | place: USA: Wyoming | collected... | reverse complement strand
ACCGAATATCTAAAAGTTATTCAGAAATGGGTGAAATCATGATAGAAAACGAATCCGATTACATAGTCATGGTCAAAAAAGCGGGATACATGTGCTATCGTTGCGGGAGCGAGTGGATTCCTAAATTCAAAAAGAAACCGAAAGTCTGTCCTAAGTGCAACAGCCCATATTGGTGGTTTCCACGCAGAACGAAAAAAGGAACTTAACAACCCGCAACACAAAGCATTAAATACCTTCGCGTTCCAATGCCTCAATTAAACATGGAGGTGTTTTATATATGGGATTGGAAAAAGTAAGTGTAGTGAATAAGAAAGGGAAATCAATCGAGCGATACGTTATCGCTAAACTGTCACCGGAAGCCAAAGACCTGCTCAAAAACGGTAAGTTCTTGGCATTCGTAGACCAGAAGGCCGGAGTAGCCTATGCAGTGGAAATGCGAATGAACAGGCTATCTGACGAAGAGAAAAAGGCGAGGGCGAAAGACAAAGCAGAGAAAAGAGAGAAATTCGTAAAAAAGAGGAGAGAATCGGCTGAAGCTGCAATGGAAAAGGCGAAGGAAAGACTGAAAAAGTGGGAAGACTAAAATGGCCTTTCGTCTGGACAGATTCCTTCAGCCTTTTCTTTTATTTCTTGTAGTCACAATAGTCATTTTCATATCTTTTCCGATAGAGACACCGACAACAAATAAGATTTACAACTACGAAACCCATTCAGACCAATTCTCGAATACAATCAATTACACTCCTATATTTCTCGAAGTTCTAGCGGTTTTGGGTTTTTTCCTATGGTATGCGACATTACAGGATAAGGAATTTGCGATAATGCGCAATCTGGATGCGGTTCTCAAAGACCCGAATTGTCATAATTTCGAGGTAGAACACGGTATTTATGCACCATTTATAACTCCGCATGACCATCCCATAGGAGATTTTCCAGAAGGAAGTCTTGGAATCGGGATGGTGAAAAATAATCGTAATGAAGATGTGTACGTACTATATCACCGCGATTCGGATTATGCCACTACGGATACTCGATCTAAGACAAATACTCCAATATTGGGGCATAGTATTATTCCAGCACATATAGAAGATGCAGAAAGAATATTAAGACCTTCCCTAAGACGTACGGAAGTAAAAATTATTGAAGATTTCCTGCGAAGGACGCGCAGTATGTCACCGGAAAAAGAAGAATATCTAAAAAGCATAGCAGAGCGCAAATTCAAGGAAGAGGAAACGGAGGGAGAAGATGAAAGATGACACTATATATTTATTGATTTTAATAATTATTGCAATTATTTCGACCTTTTTAACTGGCCTTGTGATGGGAATAGGTAACGCGAATAATAGATTCGGGAGTATCAATGCAACTGAAGTCCAGAGGATTTTCAATCTCGGAAACGCAACCGATACGATTTTCAGTAACACCGCTAACACGCTCGGCATTAACAAGAGTGAATTGTTATTGGACTGCGCTCCGGCGAGTAAACACATGGGACTAGCTATATGCGTTATTCGTTCAGACAGGACAGAGTATGTGGGAAACGTAACGCTGGCAATGAACTACACACTCCCATTGAACGGAGCTATTAGGCGGTAACCTTGTTCCGTAAAGCCTTCCTTATCCTATTTTTTTCCGTTGCAATAGCGAACGCTGCATGTACCTTGTCATCGCTCGATTCCATAGTCAATAAGACTACTACGTTCAATACGACCTGTGTTATCTTCTTAGACCTTAATGCTACGATAAATTTCGAGCAACAGCCAGTGAACATATTAAAAACTCTGGATTTCGGCAAGAATTACACGAATAATCCGTTAAATATCACTATCATAGCTCCTGTTTTCCCTTCGATAAACAGTACGATTAATCTTTCCGCAGGAGAAAATTACACCAATTCACCGTACAACCTGACCGTTTACGCACTGCACGATAAGCTGAATGTCAATAAATCGCTGAATTTCGGAGAGAATTACACGAACGATACAGTTAATGTCACTCTTTTCGCTCCTTTATTCCCGAAAGTGAACGAATCCCTGAACGCGACATGCGGATTCTCTAAAATTTATTCAGACCTCAATCTCACGATTAAAGCTCCGGCCTGCGCGAACGTGGATAAGACACTAACGATGGGTGAGGTTTACAAGAACGACGACTACAAGATACGCATAGCTGCTCCGAACCCATTGAACCGGACTGAAAAGCTGATAGACGGGGATACCTTCTGGTTCGAGCCGGAATTGCTGAATATCACATGTACGACACCGAAGCAACAATACCTCGATTTCTGCACGAATGTAACGATTTCGCCTATGGAAAAGTTTTTCCCAACATTCATAAACATCTCGGAGAACTATACGTGCAACTCAATCCAGCGTGTCTGCGTGGACAACCTGACAACCGCCTGTAACCTGACAGAGAAATTCGGAGGAGAGCTGGGGTTCATAAGCTGTTTCAATAGAATCATAAACGAAACAAACCAATCATGCACTCAGGCTAAGAACGATTTAAATAAGGCGAACAGCCAGCTTGCGACCATAACAACTAACAACAACGCGAACGCGCAGACCAGTAACGCGCTCGATGATTTTGTGACGAAACTAATCGGAGGAGTTGCATTCCTGCTAGGCATTTTCGTTATCGGGAGCATTTACATCAATAAAAGGAATGCGGAGAAGAGGTTATGATAGATAACACTACGATTCTTTATGGAGGTATTGCAGTTCTTGGAGGAGCGTTAATCGCATGGCTGCTCGAATCCAAAAAGGCATGGTGGATAGTGCAGGAGAAGCTAGGAAAGAAGTACGAAGTCAAGAAGGAAACAGGGACATTCGAGAAGAACAAAGAGTTTCCAGTCCAGTATTTCGACCATAAGGGCAATGAAATTTTATATTCAGCGCATGTGAAAAAGTCTGCTGGAAAATATAGCCTTTTAGACAAGTCAGGAGTTCCATTCATGGAAACAGACAGACTCAAAATAATCACAGAAAACTATGATGACATAGTAGAAGGAAGAGCAAAATGTTATCGTTATACAATTGCAGACGAACGATATACGGCTTCACAAAATACTAGAATTGATGCCTTGATACTTGAAAGTGTGCAGAAAGATAACGAAATAGTAGAACGTTCGCTTTCAACTAAGCATATTGAAAAGCAAGATGCAAAAAGAGAGAGTGACATCCGTTTAATTCGTAATCGGGGATTAAGACCTATGCAACATCACGGAAAACCAATTAGAAAACATGAAACTTCAGAAGCTTCATCAGAAGGAGAAATTGAAGGAGGCGGTCAATAACCCACGACTGAAGTCGTGGGCTTGTCGGAAAGATGATTGATATGGTTTCCAACGTTGGGCTGATTGACGGGCAACCCCAGAGCATTACGCCATGCGTCTACTCTGTTCCTCAGATTGAAGGAAGCATTAAGGTCAGCATTGCAGGAATAACCACAGTTCAGGCACTTGAAGAACCCTGCCTTCTTTGGCCTGACAGAATTGATTTCATGACATCGGTTGCACATCTTGGAGGTATATTCAGGAGAGATAGTGCAAAATACAATCCCCTTTCTCACGGCTTTGTATTCCACGAAACTCCTCAACTGCAAGAAAGACCAATTGGAGAGCAATCTGTTCAGGTCTTTCCCTCTCCGTTTTGCTCTGATGCCATGCAGGTTTTCCATGATGATAATATCTCCTGCATCCACTCTACTGACGATACGCTTGCTGATTTCATGATTGATACTCCTCATGAACCGTGTCTGTCTGCCTCTGAGACGATTAAGATGCCTCTTGGCAGACTTCGTGCCTTTGCTTTGGAGCGCACTTCTCAATCTCTGAAATCCAGCAATCTTACTCTTCACTCCTTTGACAAAAACAAAGTCAGAAGTAGTGGCAAGATTGTTTATGCCGACATCAACCCCTACTATCTGGGAGTTCAAGCCGAGAAAAGCGGGGCTGATGTCTTTAGCAACAACCACATTAAGATAAAGTTCTTTTCCATGCTTGCAGAGAGTAGCACTTGTTATCTTCCAGTCTCCATAGGTCTTGAGATAATATTCAGGAATATACAGAGTAGTCTTATATCTGCCATCAATCGTGGAAAGAGAGCATCTACCAGAGAAATCAAAAGAATAAGAACGCTGGTCGTATTGGATGGCAAGTTCCCTAGAGAAATCCGCCTTGCGGTTCTTGCATCCTCTCTTGGTTTCAAGAGCCGTCTTTATAGCCTTGCAGCACAGTTGAGAGCCGAGCTTGGAGAACTTCCTGATGTCAGCATAGATCTGTTGATGCAGAGTCTTCCAAGAGCGTATCTTGTGTTTCAGAGCAAAGTCATGGGCATATTGAGTAGCCTTGCTGAACTCCTGCATGGTTCTGATTATGCTTTCAGAATGAGGAACTTTCAACTGCATCGTTGCCTGAACCCCCATAACATTTCTTTAGATAGCAAGTATTTAAAAATAAATCGGCAATTCCTCCCACCTCTAAAGAGTGTGGGCTTCCTTGCCGACGGATTGAGGTGAAATGATGGTAGAAAATAAAGGTTTTATCGGAAAAGCGAAAGATTTGATGTTCGGAGAGGAGGAAAAGAAAGAAGAACCTAAAGTAGAGGCAACAATTAATAAAGCAGAAATTCTAGAAACTGAAGATTTAGATGCGATGGTTGGACAGGAAGAAAATAAAAAAGAAGAACCGCCCGTAGAAATGCCATTACGACAACAAGATTTAGAATTGAAATTAATTGCAGAAATCATTGGAATAAAGAATGTAGAAAATTTCGTTAAGTCTTATGAAGAAAAGGAGAATTTAAAAACATGGAAATTGCATGCTGATGAGCTTATTGATGTTCGTATTAATTCTCTAGAAAATATCATGGAACGACTTGAAATTTTCAGAGATTCGGAAGAAAAAGAAAGTTTTATAATAAGAGCTATTTCACATGCCGAACTTCTTGGGGATTTAATATTGTATTTGAAATCCCATGACCGCGAAGGCATACGTGAACAGATAGAGAAGATCTATCATGCCGAACCATCAATTTCAAACATGCGCAATATTGCACCAGATATTGAGGACTTTATAACAGATTATTTTAATGTACTAAAGGCAGCACGTGAACTTGATAAACATTATGACAAAGCGAGAGACGAGATAATGGATAATTTGCAGCTTGACAATTCGGCTGTAATAGAAATTAGGCCATTTTTAGATACAATGAATAAAATTGTAAATCTATATGAAGATGCTGAGGGGAAAGAATGAAAATCAAGAATTATTATACTCATTTCCCCGCAGTTCAAAGTATCTCAGAAATCGAGCGGGTTCTTGTAGCTTTCGGAGCAAATAGAATTATGAAGGATTATAAGGGAGACAGTTCTGTTCGTTCATTAGTGTTTTCTTATCAGGGAATCGTGTACAAACTCCCTGCGAATGTTGAGAAGGTATTTGTCGTCATAACAAAAGGACGGCACATCAAATCGAAAGACAGTGAAAAAAGACAGGCCGAGAGAATTGCATGGAGAGTGCTTCGGGATTGGATTCACATCCAACTTTCACTCATTGAGATAGGTCAGGCCGAATGGCAGCAGGTTTTATTGCCTTACGCATTCAACGGAGAAAAAACTCTCTATGAGATTGTAACCGAAAGGAAGATGGGAATTGCAGAACTTTTAACAGATTCTTCAAAAAATAAAGAAATTGTTGAAGAGGTGAATCCATGAAGGTCGTACAAAAGATAGCGGATGTGGATAATGATTGGGCTATATATGTCAAAAGACCGATTGAGATTAAAGCTGTCGAACTTATAGAAAACGTCGAAGTTCATACGCGGGAAGGTGTACTCGTAGGTTATAAAGGAGATTTTCTCATAGAAGGCATTGAAGGCGAAGTTTATCCATGTGGTCGTGAAATCTTTTTTAAGACCTATAAAAAGGCAAGGAGGGAGTAAGTGTGGGGTAAAAACTCAATAGACGTTAAGTATCCGCGCTACATAGCTCCATCCATAGAAATAAAAAAACCAAACTGGCGATCCTTCCACATGGAAATCGTTAAAAAGAAAGAATATACAACAGTTAGCAATAACGAACTTCTGCTTGGTACGGAGTTTCCAGATGGCGATGAGCTAATAACAATACCTTTCAATCCAAATCGAAGGATTACTATTATTATCTCAGGAGATAACGACAGTGGAAAAACGACCCTACTTAATAGCATTGTCTACGACCAATTGCATTATAGATACGGAAGATATATAGCTCACATTGACCCAAAGGGCGACACATTGAATATCGAACATCCAAATATCAATCCAGAGTTTATCAGAAAACTCGCAGACCATGAGATTTACGCAGGAGGATACTATCTAAAACGGATTTATGCTAAAGCTTCGGGGATGCTTGGTATAGATGGACAGTCATTCATTCCTGCGCTACCGGATTTTCAAGGAGCAGATAAAGCTACTGAAATGAATCGTCTAAAAGAGTTTTTCCATCTTACAACCCCTGATGCGTCGGCTGCTCTAGGCTTACTATGTGCAGCAATGCAGAATAAGCCTGAGACAATAAAAGAATTGCTCAATGGTATTGCTCAAATGAAAGAATCAGGTGTAGGAGAACGAACAAAAAAACTTGAAAGCGAAATTATGGCAAGAAAATTAACTGATGAACTCGGTGACGAAAGTATCAATATGCCAAAACTGCTTCATGACTTTCATATTTTAGTTTTAAGAGTTCCATTAACTAAAGAGACTATGACCGACTTTATAGCGTCATTATTCGTTTCAAACATCATGGGCAGCAGGGAAAAAGCGATAATGACCGGAGATGGATGGGTTAATAAGCCTACATCCATAGTGTGTGATGAGGCAGATAAATACGCCGGAGAAAGAACACTGACGAATTCACTTATCAATCAGGTCACCACCAAATTTCGTGCCTTGAACAATACTGTTGGCCTAGATTCAATTCTAGCATCGCAACACATATCATATCTCGACCCAACGCAGGTTTTGGAAGCAGATTATATCATCGGTACGAGACTCAATCTCAAAGCAGATATAGAATTGCTTAGACCAAGAGCAGGGATGGGAATTTATACAATGCAGGAAACAGAATTCGTAATAGGTCAGCATCCTAAAGAATGGTGGATTTTGGATAAAAATGGGCAGGTGTTCACATTCTATCCGCTCCCAACTAGATGTTCTATGAAAAAAGTATCTAGTTGAAAATTTAACCTCGAACATAACGGCATAAAACAGGAAAGTATCAAGTTCACCCATGTCCGTTCGCTATTTTAGGGGGGATACGTAGTATCCCCCCTAAATATACCCCCCAAAATCAGGAAAATGCTCGCGCCATCGCAGTAACCAGGACATACCATTAACGCGGGTCATTCACAGGAACTTAACGCATGGTAACACAGGGCAACGGAACGCAAGGATATTTAAATGTTTGTTGTTAAAGCGTGCTGTCCCGTTGGAATAATACGGGAATAAACTTTGATAGGTGATGAAAAAATGGCAGAAAAAAAAACAGGGGTAAAAGGCCTATTTGACGCCATGCTTTTCGGTCAGGGTGCAGTACCAGCGCTTTCGGCGTGGTTGGTTGTAATCCTGCTCGGAACGGGTGTCTGGTACGGCGCATGGAAGATGGGATTTACAGGGATAACTCCACCGTTCTTATCGGTGGTAGGCGGGGAAGGTTATCAGGTTGCGGCTGCTCCTTCGACGAGCGGTGTAAGCCAGTTGCCTAATTGTGGAAATCAATTCCCAATAGCGCAGATGATTGCTTATTACAACGACCCGTCAAACAACAACCTTTATACACAGGTTGCAACAACCGACGCTCTGTATCAGGCTGGTTCTCCAACTCCGGCTGATAGTCTGACAACGAATACAAGCGGAGTTGTGACTTCGACATCAGGCGCACTTTCCTGTGGAACATCATACAGGGAAATCGCAGGTGATGGAGGTGGTTCGGCTTATTACTACACGAGAACGGCAGATTTCGTGGTGGACAACTCAGTTGTTCCAGCCCCAGACAGCGGCAAGGGACTGAAAGTGATTCCATCCGATGCAGCTATTCTCTATGTGAAAGACACTACGACCAATTGGGCAGCAACAAATACATTCAACTGGACAGCAGCGGGCAAAGGTAACGGAAGTACGAGCAGCGGTGACCTTATGATTAAGGTACAATCTCCGACTTCTCCAGCTATGTTCGGTGACCTCGGCTACGCGGTTTGCTTCAGGTTCGATTCCACAAACCTTTCAAGCGTAAAGGTGATTGGTGGAAACGCCGTGAGCATCTCACATGTGAAAGCAACAGCAGGCTTAGACACAATACAGTGTTCTGAAATGCCTCCGATGAAACTCGGTGGGTATGATGAGCTGTCATTGCAACTCAAAGGCGCTACTGCTGGCCCTGCTAACGGCACTCTAGTGGATGTTTACTTGGTTGATAAGACCAACGAACTCTACAACGGATACCTGATTCCAGATGAGAACGCAAAAGCGGGAGTGAGTGGCAACGGGTACGACCAGATAAACGACCCGAACACTGGACTTGGCATTGCGGATGTAAACACCAACAGCGCGTTTACCATCACTAGGTAAACATCTTTTCTTTTTTTATTTTCTTTATTTTTAACGCCGGAGGTGCATCCGCATGGTTACTGAAAAGGAGAAGAATATCGTATTGTATTCTGTTGCGATAATTGCCATTATTGGCATTCTTGTTTATTCAAATATCATACATCTACCAAGTTTAGCAGTTGCATCAGGAACAGTATTATCCATATCGCCAGCAACAATTACAAGTGGAACTGGCGTATCATATCAGGTTTTTAAAACACAAGTAGCACTCGGAGCAGGATATGATACATTAAAAGGTACGGTTTCATCATCTCCAACTACTCTTACAACTGCAATAGGACAAAAATCACAAAATTCAATAACGGTTTCATATTCACTCGATAAAGAATTTTTTAAATATCCGCTCATACTTTTGCAAGACCAACCGCAATTTAAGAAAACCGCGCCAGTAAATTTTGACCTAAGACCAAATTTTGATTATGGTTATAAAATTCTTACGGATGGAACGCACTATCTAAGTCCAGCATGCGCTATTGACTTACTCGCAATGACTCGTACAGTTCAAGGAGACATTGCAATTGCAGTCCCGTCTAGTTGTTATTCTGAATATTATGCTATTTGCAGACATTATGCTGGAATGCCCTTAACTACTACAACAGCAACTAATCATTGGAATCTCTTTTCAACTCCGAAAACTGGTCTTAAATGTCTTGTTATAAAAAATGACGAAACTAAACCACAAATAAATTATATGCGTCCGACTGAAAGACAACCAGACATTCAAGCAACAATTACAGTGACGAAATCAAATGGAGGCACAGAAACAATAGTTCTCACAAATACAAAAACAATACAACAGAGTACCGATGTCAGAGCAGCCATGACCGGCATGATAGATTCATTAGCTCCTGACGCTCCTGACCCTGCCTATTTTTACGTTACAAAAAGTGGTACTAATGTTCAGGCATTGCAACCATCAACTTATGATAGCATCAATAAGCCAATACCAATAAGTACAGATGAAGCTACGCTTATGTCATATATCAATAACTACAATACGAAACTCTCTCAAGTTCTTACTGGTGGTCAAACTGGGTTCGTATATACCGACCCAGTTTTTCAAATAAAATATTATGACAATTCGGCAGTTTCTTTAGACCGAACTGGTTATCCTTCAAAACTTCCTCTTTTGGATTTAGAGATAAAGGCAGATTGGATTGGAATTTATAGACCGATGGCAACAGGCACAGTAACACTTAGTCCATCTTCGATAACTTTAGCAGAAACCGGAAACGGAGCGACGATAATTGCAAGTGTCAATAAACAAGGAGAGGGTACTCTTTCTCTGAATCCTCCGATATGTTCTCCATATGGTATAACTCCATCACCATCATCGCCAGTTTCAATAACACAAAGTTTCCAACAGGTTACTTATACTATTCGTGGAGGTAAAGGTACATATTCATGTGGCATAAATCTTGCAGATGCCGATGGAAAAGTTGTAAGTACAGCAACATTCTCTGCTGATGTAAAAGGAATATGCACTGCAAAACCAATAAACTTACAAACCGTAACTTATAATGCAGACGGAACATGCCAAGTGATATGCGATATTAACCACATAGATTGTGGTGCGAACGGAAAACTTGACCCAACATCATGCAGTTGCACAGGCCAGCCACCTTCAGCATGTCCAAGCTCCTGCCCTTCTGGACAATTACAAAATGGGTATCCTGATTGTTCATGCCATGCTGGAACATGCCCACCAGATACTAGCATTCAGATAGCGAACTCAACATGGAATACATTTACCTGTAAATGGGAATGCCCACAGGGTCAGAGCGCGATTGTCGTTGGTGATAATAAACTTTCATGTTCGCCTAGTTGCACGATTGATTTACAATGTGGAACTGGAATGGTTTGTGAGCAAGGCGCATGTAAGCCAAAATCAAATCTAACCGACTATCTCCTTTACGGAATAGCAGGCATAGCGACACTCGGGTTCGTTTACATTATCTACAAATCGGTCAGTAAAAAGAGGCGATAAATGTGAGCATACTAAAAAAGAAAATCGTGTTTGGACTTGAACTTGGAGACATCATCGTAATTCTCGCAGTTGCATATATGGCACTGAGAATTGCAGGGGTAATCTAATGGCAGGAAAAACTACGAGTTATCGGTTGCTTTCCTACATAATACTGATAGCTCTAGCGACATTTTCGTTCTCACAGTTCATCCATTATTTGATAGTAGCAGATGACCTATTTTGGGTTAGTTTCATTTTGGTTGTTTTCATCGGAATCTATGATTTCGATTTATTGAAAATTGTAAATTGAGTTGATTAAATGGTTAAAAAAAATCCAATGATTCGGAATGTGTTGCTAGGTTTTGCAGGAGTGTCATTCCTATTATTGCTGATGATAATTCTGAGGATTCAACTGCCTTTATCAGTAACGGAAACAAGCTGCTCAGGAGACACAGTATGGCTGAAATATACACTCGCCGATGAGGGTTCGCAGCTTTCAAGACTAATCGCGGATTGTGCAGCGAATCCGGCAGGAGGATGGGTTGGAGACATCAAAGTTACCGCAAAATCCATGACAGGCAGGGTTACAACGCTAGGCGGGTATGAAGCGTCATCCGCTTCGACACAGAAAATTAACTGCGGAGTATCTTCGCAGACCGGAAAGACGTTTTTCGGCAACTATGTCCCTAATGATGGGATGGGAGTCTATCAGATTATCGCAACAGGCCATTATTACCTGAAATCGGAGAACTACGGGATTCCGCATGAATTTACGATAACGGATAATGCACCTGCGTACTGCATCCTTCCTAGTTCGACCTGTCCAGATGGCACAGCATTACAGACCTGCTCATCGAATCAGCCGAAATACTGCGGTTCTGACGCGGTTCTCTATGATAATGCTCCGAAATGCGGTTGCCCGTCAGGTTATCAGGCCAAAGTGAATTGGTGTAATCCAATTCCAACAGAGACACAGGAAACAACAATTGTACCATCTCCATACACGCAGAATGTCACAACAACAGCACCAGTTTCAGGAGAGGGAGTTCCAGCGAACGTTTCCTCGGCGGGCACTACTCCCTCTCCAACACCCGCGAATCCTGTCACGAATGAAATCAACTATTTCGGACTGTCAGCAACAACACTCGCAATCATCCTCGGAATAATCATCCTGTTGGTTGCGATTTTGTTTTATTTCAAGGTGATATGACGATGAAAAACGTAACAATGTATGAGGATAAAAGTCATGAAAACAGTGTAGTTGCATTGTGGTTTGAGAGCAAGGAACTTACAAAGAACAAGGAATACCCACGCTATATCGCTTCGATTGTCGCAGGAGTCTATATGAAACATCGAGGAGATTATGATGTTCGAGGACGATTTAGTGACATGGACGGGGTAGTAGATTTTAAAGAAGTCGGCTATGTTGGAGCGACTTTCCGCAATGTAAAAAACAATAAAGAAACGTACATGCGTTCCATCGCACGGATATTCCAGAAACACGGAATCAAAGCACATCTAATTGCAGAGACGCGTGGAATTAATGAACGACTAATAGCAGTTAGAAAGAAAAAAGGTTTGACTGGTTGGTACGGAGAAGGGAGAAGGCACGCTGAGGCAGCAAGGAAAGGAAGGGCATCAACTAGACAAATGGGCAGTTCGGATTATCACGCAGACAAGCAGCGCAAGGCACTCCACGCAGGAAGGCGGGTAGCAAAAAAGAGCGGTAACGTTTACTACGAGCATCGAAGAAATCGGAGTGACAAGAATAGGACGAAACGGATATGAGAGGGGAAACTATGCCATGTTCAAAATATCAGGGAGCGCAACGTCGTCTTTGCTATGCAACAAAGGAGTGGAAAAGCTGGCGCGGTATCCGCATAAAGCGCGGTACGAGAGTAGCAGGGCATTATGCGATTAGAAATGGAAAGCGAATTTGGGTCAGACCGCATATGAGGAGGAGATAAAATGGCAAAACGCACAATTTATGTTAGTAAAAAGAATCCAAGAATGTCTCTCGAAAGCCTAGAGAAGTTCGGGTACACTGGCAAAACACCAGAAGAGGTTTTAGCTAATGTCAGAAGGCATTATCCAAAGGCAAAAAAAGGCAGTGGTTGGCATGGAGAAAGCCGGAGACATGCGGAAGCTGCTAGGAATACTCATCATACGCAGAAAAAAACTGATTACTCGGTGGCAAGAACAATCGTAGAACAGATACAAGCTAGTCTGAATGGTACGGA
>Ga0315293_10004741_pt1 | contig 12854 bp, 8 predicted proteins | sample YL17G13_20_MG_FD_203071 | JGI IMG/M metagenome (GOLD analysis project Ga0315293, IMG submission 203071) | Sediment microbial communities from Yellowstone Lake, YNP, Wyoming, USA - YL17G13_20 | ecosystem: Environmental > Aquatic > Freshwater > Lake > Sediment | place: USA: Wyoming | collected... | reverse complement strand
AAAATTCCTGTCTATTTATTATACAAAAGAATTTCAGATTGCTGTTGACATTTGCAGAGTGCTATTAATTATAATAGCGTTGGTAATTCTTTATGTTTTGTTTTCTAACATTGAATCTGTTAAGTTATTAATGAATGACCCATGTCAAGTTTGTATGAATAAAACTGGTGCAACTTGTTTTAGTTATCCTTAAAATTGTTACTACTTTCTTTTAATTAATCTATTAAAAAATTTTCATCCCTTTATAGTAGTTTTTTCTTTAGCCCAAAGTTAAATTTAAACCGACAACGACTGTCGACATATTCGAAATTAATTTAAAGTCTGATTTATTAAATTTATTATGGATGAGTCCTCATTAAAAGCTGTTTGGAATATGGATGAAGCAACATTAAAAAGAATTGATAGTTTATTAACTATAGCAGAGGTGCATTTTATTAAATGGAATTTAGAAGATTTATATTGGACATTAAGAGGAATAAGAAGAGAAGTAAGTGCTAAATTTAAGAAAGAAGAAATAAAAGAAATTAATAAAAAGATGAAAGAATTAGAAAAACAAAGAAAAATATTTTTAGAAAATAAAAATACTGGTGGAGATTTTTTCATTCTTTGTGAAGATTTTTTTATGTATTTAACTTTGTTATGTAAAAGACATGGTCTATGGTTTAGAGAAGGAGATGACCCTAAATATGCAGTTTTACAGAGGTAAAAATGAGTGAAAGTGTTTGTCAAGATTTGTTTCCAAAAGGTTCAAGACCATATCAAAAAAAAGATGGTTTTTCTATGGATGAAACATTAAAAATGCAAATAGATATTTTATTAAAAAATATAAAAAATGATTGGGATTTTACAATAATTATCTCTGGTGGTGGTGAAGTAAGAGTAGGTAAGTCTGTTCTTGCTATGCAAATTGGAGCTTATTGGAATTATATGATTAAAAAAATTTATAATTTAGAAGCACCATTTGATGTTAATAATAATTTTGTTTTTAATGGAAAGGAACTTATTAAAAAAGGAAATTATTTAGGGCAGAATTTTTCTTTTCCTGTTTTAATTTATGACGAAGCTGGAGCAGATTTAGAAGGAAGAAAGGTTATGTCAACAATGACTAAAGATGTATTAGATTTTTATAGAGAATGTGGACAATATAATCTTCTTAATATTTTAGTTCTTCCAGATTTTTTTGATTTACCAAAAGGAATTGCTTTATCAAGAAGTATTTTTTTAATTGATGTTTATTATGGTTCAAATAAAGAACAATATTTTGAAAGAGGTTATTTTAATTTTTATTCAAGGAGAAATAAAAAATGGCTTTATTTAAAAGGAAAAAAAGATTTAAACTATCAAGCTCAGAATTATAACTTTCATGGAAAATTTTATAATTTTTATCCAATTGATGAAAATGAATATAGAAGATTAAAACAAGAAGCACTCTCAAAAAGAGAAAGTCATAAGCGAGAAAAATTTTTAATTCAAAGAGATGCAGCATGGTGGTTATTATGTGGTGATGGTTTAACTTGTGAATGTGGAAAAGAAGTAAAATTAACACAAACACAATTAGGTATAAGGATGGAACAACTTACTGGAATATTTGTTCCTCACAATACAATTTCTGATGCAATAAGACATTTTAAATTAGAGGATGAAAAAGATTATGATAAAAGTAATTAATATAAATATAGATTATTTAAGTATAATATGAAAAATACTATTGAACATTCTATAAATAATATTCTTTTAGGTAATTCTAGTAATTTAAATAAAAAAGATAAAAGATTAATAAAAAGAAATCCTTATGGAGATTATGATAAAGATGGTATAATTAATATTGCTGATTGCAAACCATATAATAAAAATAAACAAGGTCTTCGGAGTTTTATAAAATCAGTTTATTCTAAAGCTACAACTGCTGTTCAATCACAGATGGCTAAACAGAAAGCACCAGCAACTCCAACTCCAACTTCACCAGCAACTCCAACTCCAACTTCACCAGCAACTCCAAAAACTACAGGGGGTGGAGGAGGAACAAGTTCAACAGGTGGAACTTATGTTAATCCTTTTACTGGAGCAGGAGTAAGTGTTGCTCCTGGAGGAACTATTCCTTCTGGTTATGGAAAAACAAATGTATTCACATCAACAACAACTAAAACTAGTGGAGGTGGTGGAGGAACAAGTTCAACAGGTGGAATGAGTTTTGCTCCAAAAGTAACAACAAAAATAGAACCAACAAAAATAGAACCATCACCAAATGTTGTTGGTATTCCTCAAGAATTAAATAAACCATTTACACCACTTCAATTAAAGATGATGGGAATGTATTCTAAAACTGCTGGATATACAAAAGAAAAAATAAAACAATTAGGTATAGGTACAGTTTATACAACAGGAAAAAAAAGGTTAGGAGAAGTTTATACTGGAGCAGTAACTACTGCTGGAGCAGTGAGAGAATATGCTTTTGATATTTTTAAAGGTGGAAAAAAAGTATATGAAGAACAGCCAACTTATAGTAATTTAGGAAATATTAATGTTGCATATACTCCAGGAGCACCACCATCTTCATTTGTAGAAAAAATAACTCCTGCACAGGAAGAAGCAAGAAAAATGCTTACATTGGAAGTTGGAGGGCAGTTAGATGCTGATATAAAAGTAAAGGATGTTGTAAATGTTGAAATTGGTAAAGCAACTAAAAAATATAACAATGAAATGTCAAGCATAGAAGATGATTATAAATCAGGAAAAATTAGTTATGACGAGGCTAAAAAAGAAAATGAAAAAATTTATAAAGAAATTAATGAAGAATTAAATTTTAATATAACTTTAAAATCTGGGAAAATTTATAAGACACAGACAGATTTAACACAATCACAAATAAATCAAAGACAGAAAGATTGGACTGAAAAAGGAAAATTAGGCGTTTTACAAAAATTTGGAATTGGTGCTGTTGGTATGGCTTCATGGGCAATTCCTTTTGGAGTTGGAACAGCATTTCAAGCAGTAGACATTACCCAAATGACAGTAGAAGCTCCTTCATTAGTTTCTAGTTTAACAAAACATCCTATAACAACAACCACAGAAATTGCTCCATATATTATTGGAGGAATATTATCCAGTGCATCTATTTCTGGAATAAAATCTTCTATTGCTAATACACAATTAAAAGCAGAAGCACTTGCAAAACAAAGAAATTTAAAATTATCAACTGAAACTTCTGTAAGTATTGGTAAAGCATTAAGAATTGGAATAGATTCAATGACAGGAGAAACAAATTGGGAAGTTGAATTTAAAGTGTTATCAAAAATAATTAATGATAAAACAGGAAAGATTTTAGAAACAGCAAAATCTGTTGGTTATTCAGAAGTAAAAACAAGTTCTGCTGGTGCTGCACAGAAAGCAGTAGTTGATAGTTTATCTATGGATTTGAGAAAAGGAGGAGTAAGAGTTTACAAAGAAGGAAATAAATTAACTATTAAAGGTGACTTGACAAAAGGACAGGGTATTTATGATGTTTATTCTCCAACTGAAGGATTAATTTTAGCAAGAGGAAAAGTTCCAGAGATTCAAAAAGGAATAATAAAAATAAAGGCATTGCCTAAAGAAGCAATTATTAGAGCAAGAATGCCCGATATTTCCAAGAGTTCAGCGATGGTGGATGCTATGTTCAAGAGAATGGAAAAGTATCCTGAAGTTAAAATAATAAAAGGAAGAAAAGTTGAAGGAATAGAAGAAATATATAAAGGAGAAGTTTGGACAGATGTTTTTAAGAATTTAATTGATGTAAAAGGTTATAAAAGAATTACTGCTCAAAAAGAATTTCCATTAAAGATAAGACAAGAAAAAGTAAAATCTTATTTAAGGAAACCAGCAAAAGAAATGAAACCATTCAGAGATTATGGAATTGCATACCAGAAAGTTTTTATTCCCAGCAAGGTTGGAGATATATCTTCTTTAATTATTGATACTGGTGCTGCAAAATTAAAAAGATTAAAAATTTCTGGAAGAGTAGCAGCAGAGGTTTCAGCAAAGGAACAATTAGAAGCAGTTTCAAAAGCATTTTCTCTTGAAAGAATTGAAACTATAAAGAAAGCACCAGTCAAAATAAAAGAACAAAAAGTTGTAAGTATGTCTTCAGTAACAAAAGCACTTGTTGGTGGTGCTGCAATAACAGGAATAAAATATAAAACAAGATTAATACAGAAAGAAATACAACCAACAAAAATACAACAAATAAGTAAACAAAGTCAGGTATATAAAACCCAGCAAAAATATTTAACAAAATTAAACAATCTTTTTGGTTCTTCCAGTTTAACAAGATTAGGAGAAAGAGCAGTTGAACAACAGCAGTTCAAAGTTTTACAACAGCAACAGCAGAAACAATACCAACAGCAAATGCAAAAAGTATTAAATGTATTTGCTCCTATTGCTCCTTCTGTAAGAGCTGTAAGAATTCCAATACAACCACCACCAAAGATTCCAACCATTTATAAATACAAGAAACCAGAATATTATAAGGTTAAAAAACCAACAAAGGCAGAAAAGAAAAAGTTAAAACAACAGAAAAGAGCATATCAAAGTTCAGTTGCTGCTTATCAATTGGGAATATATGGTAAACCAACAAAGAGAATAACAGGATTGGAAATTCGTCCTATGAGTTATCCTAATAATAATAAAGTTATAAATTTATTGGGAGGTTTTTAAAAATGACAAAAGCATATTGTATGAAATGCAAGAAGGAAATAATTATTTGCAATGAAAAAGTTTCTAAAACAAAAAAGGGTTTAAGAATTGCAAAAGGAACTTGTCCTGTTTGTGGAACAAAGGTTGCAAGAATTTTAGGTAAATAAGTTTTATATTAAAAAATGGAGAATGAATATTCAGATTTTGGAACAGAACAAGAAACTTCAATAATGCCTCCTCAAACACAGGATAAAAAAGAAGGAGTTGAGATTGGAGTAATCAGAGAATTATCTTCTAGGAAAGTTTTAGAACAATTAAAAATGAATATGAAAGGCTATGAATGGGATGAAGAAAAAAAGAAGTGGGATAGAATAGAAATGCCTTTAATGAATGATGAGGGTGTAAGAAGATACATAGCAATTATGCGTTCTGTTATTTCAGATGTAGTAACTTTCTCAAGTTATAAAGATGAGGAAATTTATAAATTAACACAATATGTTTGTGATAATGCAATACCTGTTATTCATATAAATTATAAAACATTTGGAATAAAAGAAAAATCAGACTTGCCTATAATAGATACACAAATTTTAAGTTTAACTCTTGCTGCTTTTAAAAAAGCAGTGGGTGCTGGTGATAGAAGTGTAATAGGGAGAACAATTTCAGAAAATATAATGACAAGAGCTGGAAATATGCAGCAGTTTAAAAATGAGGAAAGGGGTTTTTTTTCAAGAATGAACCCTTTTAGCAGATAATGGCTAGTTTGGGAGAATCTTATAGTGGAATGTTTGGCTGGTTAATACATTTAAATTTCTGGATAATATTTATTTTTTTCTTAATAATTGCTGTTATAATTTGTGTTATTGTATGGATAAAAAATAAATTTATTTTTATATATCCAGTAAGAATATTCAGAACAAGAGAAAATGGAAAAGTAAAGGAAAAGAATTGTGTTGGTGGTTATATAGGAAGAAAAAATTCAGCTCCATTTTTCAGAATAAAAACAGGTTGGTGGTGGTGGCAGTATGTTGACTTAATTGAAACACCAAAGGTTCAATTTATAGACCAGGATGATAGGGTTTATTATAAACAAATAGATGTTAATACTTTTATACAATTAAAAAGAATATTTGACAATTCAATAATTAAATTTACTCCAGTTGAAAGTGATGTTAAATATGGAGCAATTTTAAGCATACAAAGAATTAAAGAAATATTAAGAGCAGATAATGTATGGAAAAAATTAGCTCCATACTTTGCCCTTGTTTTAGTTTTCATAGCAGCAATACTTGGTTGGTGGTTTGTAATGAGTTCAAAATGCCCATCAATTGGTTAAAGATAATTTTATTATTTATTTTTACTATTTTTTTAATTTCTTTTATTAGTTCTGCTTTTGATTATGATAATCCAAATCTTCCAAAATTAGAACCAACAACTCTTTCTGGAAATATAACTAAAAATTACAATATCACAAATTATTATATCAATGCAACATATAATATTACAAACAATATTTCAAACAATTTTTATTATAACATAACAACAAACATTACAAATAATATTACAATAATTTATAATGTAACAAATAATGTAACAAACAATTATAACTTCGGAATGAATTATACAAATCTTGCTTTCACAAATCAATCTAATGATTTTGGAATTTATAATCAGACAACAACAGGATGGTGGAATGGATTATTTAACTGGTTTATAGATGCTGGTTCTTTATCTTGGTTAAATTTTAATGGAACAACTTTAAGTTTTAATGAATCTAATATAAATAATTACATAACCACAAATCATCTTGGAGGAAATGAAAGCTGGAATGAATCTTATGCAAATAGTTTATATGTTCCATATACGGGAGCAATAACAAATATTGATTTAGGAATTTATGATTTAACAACTACTGGAAATATAAGTGCAAGTGCTTTCACGGGTGATGACGAGTCTTATATGAGATTTACAAGTTCAGGAGGTTTGGTAATAGTAGGAATTAGATAATGAGAATAAATAAAATACCTAATTGGATATGGAATATTTAAGATGAAAAAACTATTAATTTTATTTGGAGTATTGTTTTTCTTAACTTTTGTATTTGCTGATTTAACAGGAGATATAAATCCTATTGAAATAAATAAAACTAAACCCAATATAATTTATAGTATATCAACTCCTCTTTCAGAAAATAAGATAACACAACTTCAGGCAGACCCATATATTAATTGTCCTGTTGAAAATAACCAGATTGTCTGTTATCCTATGACACCAGAACAAAAAGGAAACTTAACAGCAAGTTTAGGTTTAATATCTAAAACAGAATTTAATTTATTGGGAATACCAGTTAATAAAGGTGGATTTCTTGGAGGAATTTTTCCTTCATTTATTTCTCCAGATGTTAAGACAATAATTCCTGTAGACTTAACAACAACTGGAACAATTACTATTGGATTTCATACTAATATTTATGATATAACTTCAATAACAAATGGGATAACAAATAACACACAGATTCTTTCTGGAATTTTATATCTTTCAGGAAATAATTTAACAGGAGAATGGTATTCTGGAATTGCTGATTTAAACACAACAAAGACAATAAGCAATATTTCTTATGTTTCAACAGAACCTTCTGGAAGTGATATTTACAATTATGTAAGAACCCATAACTTGACAAATGGAAATCTTGCTGATGGATTGACTTATTATTTGAAAATGGATGATGGTAGTTTGAAAGATTATTCTGGATTTAATAGGACATTTACTTATAATTCAAGTGTTGATAGTTTTACTGCAAATGGAAAATTTAATGGTGCTTATGTTAGTTCTGGAAAGTCTACTGGAGGAATAAATGCAATTAATTCTTTGGAAATAAATGCACAAAATAATTTCACAGTTAGTATATGGTTTAAAAGAAATGCTTTAAGTGTTTCTGTAGCACAATATCTTATGGATTTTAGAAATTCTGGAAATAGTGCAAATTATTCTTTTTTTATCAGGACTTCAACATCTACAAACTTATTAAATTATTATATTTACAATGAATCTGGTTCAGCTACTTCAATGAATCTTGGAACTATTAACGATTATAATTGGCATAATGTTGTTGTTGGTTATAATGGAACAGCTTATGGTTATTTAGATGGAGTGTATAAAGGTAAAATAACTTTATTCGGACTTCCGAGAAATAGCTCAAATGTTATTAAAATCGGAAAAGATTTTTTAAGCACATCTCAGTTTAATGGAACAATTGATGAAGTTATGATATATAATAGAAGTCTTAGTGGAGCAGAAATTATTGCTTTAAACAGCACAGAAAAATATCCATGGAGTTCTTATAGTTCTGGATGTAATACTGGTGCTTGTTCTGTATCTGTTTCTGATGGAAGATATGTTCAGGTTAAGAGTGTATTGTCAAGAAGTGGAAGTGAAAATGTTTATGAGAATAGCATTTCATTAGGATATACAGATATTGGAGGAGTTCCACCAGCAATTGATAATCCACCAACATCTACTTTAACAACAACAGATGGACAAACTTTTAATATAAATAATGCAACTCTTACTGGAATTCAGACAGATGATATAATGTTAAAAAATGCTTCTATATGGACAAATACAACTGGAACTTGGGCATTTAATCAGACATTAATGATTAATGGAACTTCTAACAGCACAAGTTTTGTTGTAAGAAATATACCACAAGGAACTTATAAATATAATATTCAGGTTTGTGATAATTCTTCACAATGTGTATGGGCAAGTGCTAATAGAACATTTACAATAGCATTAACTTGTAATGACGCTGATTGTTATCCTTATACATGTAAGCCTGATAACACCTGTTATACTTCATGTACTGCACACAACCAATGTAATAGCAGTTCTTATTGTTCTACTGTTGGAAGTTGTCTGCCATCAATACAACCAACATCAGAATGTGCAAATAAAGTATGGACAGGATTAACAAGTGATGAAGTTTGTATTAACCAGGCAACAGGATGGTGTTATAATAACATAGGAAGTTCAAATAAATATTGCACTGCTACACAGACAAATTGTGTTGATAATGGAAATCAATATACTCAGGGAACATTTGCCTGTACTGGAAGTGGACCTTATACAACTTATCAATGTTTAGGAGGAACAAATGCCTGGAGTAGTTCTCAAAGCTGTAAGTCATTAGGAACACCATTTAGCCAAACAGCAACCTATCATTCTGGAGGATATTGTGGATATTATTATCAGGAAGGATGTGGAACTGGTGGTTGTACTCCTGCTATTCCAGCAACTCAAGATTGTGGAAATTATGTTTTAGTTGGAAGTTCCTGTGGTACTGGAGCAAGTTCATGTGATATTGGATGTGGTGCTACTTATGATTTATCTACTTGTCCAAGTGGATTAAGTTCAGATTGTAATACTTGTTCTCCACCTTCTGGTGAAGATAATCCTCCAATAGTAACATTATTTACTCCAGCAGATAGTTCAACACAAACAACAACTAATATTGCTTTTGGTTACAAGGTTTTGGAAGATTGGAAAATAAACAACTGTAGTTTATATTTTAAGACAAATTCAATTGCTTGGCATTTAAATCAGACAAATTCTTCTGCAGTTACAAGAGATGGAATAACAATTAATTATTTTAATCAGAATTTTAATAATGGAGATTCTATTACTTGGAATGTAAATTGTTATGATAATTCTTCTCAATTAGGATATGGAGATAGTAATTTTACTTTTACAATTAATACTGCATTTCAGGAAATATTTAAACCATTAAGAGTTTTTAATGGAAGTGAAAATACAGCAGAATTATTTTCAATTGATGAAAATGGAAATGTTTTTATAAAAGGAAATTTAAATTTGAATACTTCTGATTCTAATATAAATTTAAGTGAGTTGGGAGTAATACTTATAGATTTAACTTCACTTACAACAACAGGAATTAAATTTACCAATCCATATAATAATTATTTGAAACTTGCAGGAAAAACAGGAGGAAGTTTGTTAATTAATTTGGTTGGAAATAATCCTGAGTTAACAACAGATACTGGAGATTTTATTAGTATTGGAAAAGCAATAAATATTTCTGGAAATACTGCTGTAATTGGAAGTTTAAGAGTTACTGGAAGTATATATGGAACATCGTTGGCTTTTAGTTCAATTAATGTTACAACTATTAATCAAGGTGGAGGTCCTGTTTATATTGGTGGAGAATATGAAGTTGGAGGAGTAACAATACAAAATGGAGAAATATTTGCACAGAATTTAACCTTGCCTTCTGGAAGTTATCTACAATCTTCAGGAATAATAAATAATGGTTCTATTTTTCCATCTGTGAATAATACTTATGATATAGGAAATACAAGTTTAATATGGAGAAGAGGATTTTTTAGGGGATTGAATATTACAGGAGATGATGTTTATATAAATGGTATTCCTATGTCAACAATTAATCTTTCAATGTATAATTATGTTAATGCTCAGGATACTGGAATGATAAGAAATGACACAATAGCAAATTTAACGAGATTAGGAATAGGAAATAATGTTGCTTCTAATTATTTATTAACTATTGGAACTTCAGCTACTGCAATGAATGTTTCTGGACTGCTTTATGTTAATTCAACAAGTATAGGAATTAATACAAAGACAGCCTATACTTTGGTTGATGCTCAGGGAAATATTCGTTCTACAAGAGTTGGATATGATAATTTGCAGTATATTCAAATGTATAGTGATTCTAATGGAAATTTTTTATCAGGAGTTTCTCAGGCAAATAATGATAAAGTCTTTTATATAGACCAAAAAAGTTCATCTACTCCTGCTAATGTGGCTAACAATATCCAATTCAGAACAGGAACAGGACCAACAACAAAAATGATTCTTACTTCAAATGGAAGTCTGGGCATAGGACTATCTTCAACAGTATTGGACTCCTTATTAACAATAGCTCAAAATGCTTCAGCGTTAAATGTTTCTGGAAATTTGTATGTTAATACAACAAATGTTGGAATTGGAGTTATAAAACCAGCATATTCATTAGAAATATCAAACAATGCAAATGCTTTAAATGTTTCTGGAAACTTATATGTAAATACAACAAATGTTGGAATTGGAGTTATAAAACCAGCATATTCATTAGAAATATCAAATAATGCAAAAGCTTTAAATGTTTCTGGAAATTTGTATGTTAATACAACTAATGTTGGAATTGGAACATCTACTCCAACACATACTTTAAATGTTGTGGGTTCAGCAAATATCACAAGTGATTTATGGTTGAATGGAGTGAATATTAGCACTTTGAATTTATCTATGTTTACTTATGTTTTAGCCGTAAATACAACAGCTGGAAATTATGCTGTTTATGTTAATTCAACTATGAGAACTTATGTTTTAGCGGTTAATACAACAGCTGGAGCTTATGCTGATTATTTGAATACAACAATGAGAGGTTATGTTCTTTCTACTAATCTTTCAATGTATAATTATGTTAATGCAAATTTAGGAATAAAAAATGATACAATAGCAAATTTAACAAGATTAGGAATAGGAAATAATGTTGCTACAAATTATTTATTAACTATTGGAACTTCAGCTACTGCTTTGAATGTTTCTGGAAACTTATATGTAAATACAACTAATATATGGACTATAGGAAATGTTAACTTATCTGGAATGCTTTATGTAAATACAACAAATGTTGGAATTGGAGTTATAAAACCAGCATATTCATTAGAAATATCAAATAATGCAAAAGCTTTGAATGTTTCTGGAAATTTGTATGCTAATACTACTAATATATGGACTATAGGAAATGTTAACTTATCTGGAATGCTTTATGTGAATACAACTAATGTGGGAATTGGAACAAGCAATCCAACAAACCCTTTTCAGGTTGCAGGTCCTTCATATTCTTATACTTATGATGAAAATTCTGACCAAACAGGATTATCGCCAGATGATGGAACAACAGATGTTTTTGCTTCAGGAGGAGCAGCCACTTATGATGGAAATTGGGATACTTCTGATAGTGATGCAGTTTATAATCTACCAATAGAACCAGCAATCTTGTATGTTAATTATACCAAACCAGCAAATTCTATTGAGGGAACATTATGGCAAGTTAAAGATGGATTAGATACAGTAAATTTAACAATTCCTACAATTTGTTGGGCTAATGATTTAGATTCAACAAAACTTATCTTGAGAGCACAGTCTCAGGATAGAAGTGCTTGTCTTTCTGGAGATACATTAGTTAAAACATTAGAAGGAGAAAAAAGAATTGATTCTTTAAACAAAGGAGATTTGGTTTATAGTTATAACAATGGAAAAATAGAACAAGATAAAGTTATAAATGTTCAATCTGACAGCATTTCAAAAGCGGGAAATAAATGGTATAATATTTATACTTCAGAAGGAAAAATAAAAGCAACTTATGACCATGAATTTTATGTTGTTGGAAAAGGTTATATTAAAGCTGAGGAATTGAAAGTTGGAGATATTTTACTTGACTATAATCTTAAAAATATAACCATACAAAAAATAAAAATAGAAAATAATTACAATGATAAAATTTGGGAGATTGGTGTTGAAAAAAATCATAACTTTTTTGCTAATGATATTTTAGTTCATAATGTTGCTGACCAAGTGCTTTGGGATTGCTATTCTACTGGTTGGGCTAATTTAAAAAGTTCAGGCACAAAACTAATTTATGAAGAAGCAATAGAATGGTATACACAAACACCAGGCACAGGAGGAGGTTTTGTTATTAGTTCTGCTGGAAATGTTGGAATTGGAACAGCGAGTCCAACACATACTTTAAATGTTGTTGGAACAATGAATGTTACAAGTTCACTAACAAGTAGCGGTAATATAAACTCTGCATCATTTTCAGTGAATGGAACTAATGGGTATACTGGAACAGTAACAATTAGAAATAGTGCTGGGACTGGAACTTGCAATTTAGTTTATAAAGGAGGAATATTAACATCAACGACATGTTAAAAAAATTACTATGAAAATAAAAAATTGGTTATCGTCATTAGCTATTTTAGGAATATTAATTTCTCCAATTAAAGCAACAGATATAGCATTAGCTCCAAAAGAAGCAGAAGTTAAAGAGGAAATAAGGTTTGAGAAGTTAGAAGAAGCATTAAAGTTTGAAGATGGAA
>Ga0315293_10004736_pt1 | contig 12856 bp, 14 predicted proteins | sample YL17G13_20_MG_FD_203071 | JGI IMG/M metagenome (GOLD analysis project Ga0315293, IMG submission 203071) | Sediment microbial communities from Yellowstone Lake, YNP, Wyoming, USA - YL17G13_20 | ecosystem: Environmental > Aquatic > Freshwater > Lake > Sediment | place: USA: Wyoming | collected... | reverse complement strand
TTTGTATTACGGCGATAACTTTGAGCATCGAACAGGTAAAGCAATTCATAAAAGAGGTCCGCTGGGGTTTCCTGGCTACAACCGATGGCCGCCCTCAGTGCCTGTCCGTGTTTCTGTCCGTGTCAGTCCGTGTTTATGAAATACTCCGCCGCTATATCGAAGACGAATCGGTTGACCTTGTCCATCTTGACCGCCTTTCAAAAGCGACCAGGATTATAACATCCTCTTCGCCGAGCGTAACGGCAGCCAGGCCGCCGCTCAAATCAAGGCATTCGAGGATACCTGACACTGCATTTATTTGCTCCCCTTATTTTATTAACTTCGTTACCTCACATCACCCTCAGCCAAAAGAACTGTCCCGTCTTTACCAGAATACATACGTTTATTGTCCGAATTGAATTCATATTTCACGTCGAGGGACAATGCTTCTATAGACAGGATTTTGTAATGCCTGCACTTGTAAATATGGTTGTGGCCTTCCTCTCCATCTACGTAAATCTCATAAGACAGAAGAAAATGCGGCGCATCATGGGTAACTTTAAACTCATCAGAGGGAGAAAAGTAGAAACTTCTTTGGGTTGTAGAAACGTTTTCGCGATTATAAGTTTTGCATTCTAAGTAATAAGGGTTTTTATTAAACCAGAACAATACATCAGGATATCCCGTTGATTTCTTATTGCCCGAAGGGCCGATTGGCACATCTGCTTTTAATCCTAACGAATTCAAAGCCGAGCGGACAAAAGGTTCGATATCGTTTCCTACTTCGTTTGGCCTTGGGCGTCGGATCCCCCTATCATTAACTGTTTGGCCTGCTGTCTGCGAAGCGATGATGAAGGGGGCGTCATATTCTTGTCACAGGATTAATACACCTCTGAAAAGCAGCAACAGAAGATGTTGTTTTTTTATTATTCGTAAAATTCATTTCTAATATGACAATGATTTCCGTTAAATTCCGTTCTCAATTTGCAGGGGGGTTTGTTACCTTTTGTATAATAAATCAAATCCACATTTGACAATGGTCCTGCGACTTTACCGGATAAAAATTCAAGAAAATCTTTGTTACGTTTGATATACTCAAACTTTACGCAGTAAAGATGCCCATCAATACCTTCTTTTTGTAGTTCCTCTACTACAGATGCGCTAAATAACCAAGTTGCCTCAAGATTCTCGTTGTACTCTTGAGTTTTTATATTCACATATAGCGTTTCTTCAAGAGTGATGATAATAACATCATAACCCCGCCAATTTCTGAATTTTACCTTATCTTTACCAAAGTAATCAATCATAAAGTCTATGGTGTTTTTTTCGATGACGTCAGAAAGAGTTCTCGATGATAATGCAATATTATGCCTGCCGATTTTGATAGGGATTCGGGCTGAATTGAGGTGGTTTTTACATTTTTGTGCAAACTCTTTTAGTATGGCCTTAGATTGCTGAGACACTTATTTCTCTCCTTTGATGTAAGCTATTGCACATTCATCACATAATGGCGCCCAAGCGGCATCTGTGTTGAAAGCCATATATTGGTCTTCGCTTTTTGCCGCCTCTTCGCTATCAATATAGCCGAACCTTACCTCTATAGCCGATGTCTTCTCGCCAAACTCTTTACTACATGATTCACATCTCCACATAGTTTTCCCTTTATTCTACGGTATTCCTAATCTGAAGATATTTCTGGCGGACAATTTTCTTTGTCCTTTTAATAATTTCTCATCTGTTTTTTTCATCCATAATATTGACAGCAAGTACTGATAGTTCCTTAAAGAATCCTTCACACGGTGTTTCTCTGGCTTATCTAAAGTAATGAGGGCATTCATAATTCTTGATAGGTCTTTGAGAGTAATCGTAAAAGGAGGTGGAGGCCATTCATTTTTCGAGTTCTTTATGAAAATGGATACCGTTTGATACTCTTTTCTCTGTAAACCGGGACCAGTCCGCCGGACAATCTTTTGACTTTTGGAGAGAGCGGATTCTTCCTCATTCTTGTTAGGGGTAAAACGTATTTTCTTATAACCAATGGTCAAAGACTTGAAAAGTTCGTCCACCATCCGATTATCTATTGCAATCACCATATCCCTAATGTCATCCATCGTTATCATCCAATCCGTCCATCCGTTTCCAATTTTGACGGATTTTCTAGGACGGGCACCTCTGAATATAATTTCTAACTTGCCCTGTTTTGTACTAATATCTTTTTTCATATCATTCCTTTTGGGATGTTTCGTTCAACGAAACCAATCAAGTTATTTATCTGGGTATCTATGCCAGGGTTACTATTTTCTGATACCATACGATATTGGGATAAGATGCTCTTATATCGTCTCCCGACTTCGATCTGGATATCTTCTGAAACAATGGGGATCGGTATGGATAAAAGATCTGTTTTATTTATGCTTATCGTTCCAACGCCGTGCTTCAGAAGATTTATAGAATCTCTTCCATATCTTGTTTTTAAGTATATTACGAGAAAGTAAGGATTGATATTTTTAACTCTAACCAAATGAATGTAGTCCGTAGCTGCTCCTTCATCATCTTCTGCGTCCACGATAGCGACCCTACCTGCACAGCCAACTCCAACTCTGACAAATAGTATATCGCCAATTTTAGCATAGGCATTGGGGAAATTCATTCCACTTAAAAGGCCGATGAACCTTTCATTTATTTTGTAGTTTATTCCAATATCCGTTATATTAGTTGCATGCAAAAATCTTAACCCCTTTTTTGAAAATTTTCTTCCTTCCCCATAAATGGTTTTTCCTGTTTTACAATAAATTACAAAGTCCTTTAGCGGCTTGAATGCTGTTCTATTAGACATCAATTCTCGTAAGGGACTTTCTTGTAAATTATGGTAATAACAGTAATCCATCCGCTTTATCAAATCTCTTCTAGTAACCTTGATTGTATTATTAACCTTTCCTGTCTTTTCCAAATCGTGCAGTTCTGCAAGGTAATCCAGATTAGTTTCACTTTGTTTCCTTAAAATGAGAATGCTTGTTTTAGCTGAGGTCTGCGCAAATATATTTCTCGGCAGACTTATGATATGCAGGACTTTCGTGTTTTTTAGGATAAATTCTCTTACATATTGGTATTGGGGGTTGGAGAGAATGCCATCAGGCAGGACAATTACAATCAAACCCGCAACTTTAGCCAGCTTTACAAAGATTTCGAGAAAGAGTATTTCAATCGCTTGGCTTCTTTTCAAATTCCCATTATTTTTAGCTAATTCGTAGTTAGACAATATTTCTTCTGATTCCACCCGCTGGAACCAACTGCTGAAAGGCGGATTTCCAACAACAAGGTCGAATCCGCCTTTTGAAAGAATCCGTTGGATTTTAGGCAGTTGCCATGTTTTTCGTAGAAGACTGTCTGTGGAAACAAAATAAGAATTCGGCAGGTTGGATTTGTTCAATACAGATATTACCTCTTTGTCAATGTCTATCCCAAGCAACTCTGCCTTCTTCCATTTCCTTGAAGATGCCCTTAGAAACACCCCATTACCTACCGCTGGGTCAATGATATTCTCAACACTTGTCTCTGAAATAAACGAAAGAGCCTTTTCTACCACAAATTCAGGAGTAAAATATTGATTGTGGTTCCTCCTGTTCCGATGTTTTTGAACCTCACCTTTCTCGATATAAAAAAGCTGTCGTTGAAGTATGCTCATAATGAGCTTTCCAGCACTATTAGTTCTAATTGAGCCAAAGACAATTCGTAGATAAACTGAACATTATCTAAGAGAACCAACCCTTCCTTGATGTCGAAGTTTGTATCGTATGCCCAAAATTGATTTTCAGCCCTATCGAGCATCATAGCACCTTTTCGGTTCAAAAGCGTTTCTTTTATCATAGTAGACCTCACTGAGACAAGACCACATCATTACAGTCTATTCTTATGTGGGTTATATCATTGCTATTCCGCCAAAGCAAGTGGTAAATCCTTCAACCATAATATCGTTGTGTCTTATGGGCTTTGTTGTTAACAAGTATCGAGCATCCAGAATCGAGCTTTATCCGCCGGAGGCGGAATCCGGCATCAACCCATCTACTCCTCCCCTCGTTCTCAAAACCATGGTTCTTAAATCACTCCATAAGTATATACGCATATACTTATATGGATGAATCACTTCCCGGCCGAAGCCGGGCAAGTTGGTTCGCCTGTCTTGAGTGAAATCGAAGGGCCTGCCCTGCCTCTTGTCCCTTTTCCATGCCTACTCCGCCGATTCATCCTTCGTAGTACCACGGAGAATGGAAGCAACCGCTTCGGCTGCGAAGGCCGGACGGCCAAACCAAAATTTACCCGCCACTCTTTTTGGAGGGCTTGCCCGCCATCTGCGTGGCGGGTTCATCCGTGTTACTTGTCCTGAGCTTGTCGAAGGAATCCGCGTCTTGCAAATTTGTTTTAGGCAGACACCGGCTGAATAGCCGAAGGTCAACTGCGTTGACCTTGTGGACGATGACAAAACTTTCGATAAAGCTCGCTTTACAAGAAAGATTTGTCAAGTACACGTTGTAGGCCAAAACCTCTGTGTCCCCTGTGACCTCTGTGGCTAAAAAAATCTGTGTAAATCCGTGTTCATTCGTGGCTAATTTTTGTTGACTTTTCTTTGAAGATATGTTACAATCCTTCTCCGTTTGCAAGTATGCAAACGCTCAACCGCCCCGTAGGGCAAGGTCTTCAGGGTTAGCAAACCCAAGTCAAAAATAATCGTTAGTGAATAATCAATAACTAAAAACTCAAAACTAAAAACTAATAACTAAATTATGGCCACCGAAGCTCAAATCATCGCAAACCGTCGTAACGCCCAAAAATCGACTGGCCTACACATGCAAAAGGTTCTTGAGATTCGTTCTATCGCTATGTTCCTTTGCGCCTCAGTGCCTTTGTGGCTACCAGTTAATTATGCAAAACAAAGCCAATTTACTGAATACTCAAATGAACATAAGCTTTAATCTTACAAAGTATTATGAAAAGGAACGCCTTTGCAGCCGCGAGAAAAACAAACCCAAACAAACCCAACCTATAGTGAGCTTGTCGAACCTATTTCAAACGTGTCCTTGCAAAAATGGGGTATCACGAGTGAGCAAAGTTGAAGGGAAACGTTTCAAAATATACAATAGGTCTTTATGAAAAAGTATTCACTGAATAAAAAGTGTCTTGTTATGGCAAGGGACGAAATTCGGGCGTTTGACAAATGGGCAATAGAATCGCTTGGAATACCGGGCGTTGTCCTGATGGAAAACGCTGGTCTCAGTTGCGCCGAGCTGATTAAGGAAAAGCTCAAGGGTATTGCCGCACCAAAGGTCTGTATATTCTGCGGCACCGGCAACAACGGCGGCGACGGCTACGTAATCGCCAGACACCTTATAAATAGCGGCTTCAAAGTGACCGTGGTTCTATGCGGCGACCGCGAAAAGGTCAAGGGTGATGCAAAAATAAATCTCGATGTCCTCGAACGCCTGGGCCAATCGATTGAGAAGTTGGACATCCACGATGCGGGTGTCAACAGCCAAATTGAGGAGCTTGCCGCCGGCGCCGATATGCTTGTTGATGCCGTTTTTGGCACGGGTCTTACGGGACAATTGGGTAATGAGCACAAAGTTCTGATAGAAAGTATAAATGTCCTGAATCGACCAATTCTGGCAGTGGACATTCCATCCGGGCTTGACTGCGACACTGGTCAGCCGCTCGGTGCCGCCATCAGGGCAGCATATACGGTAACTTTCGTGGCGGTCAAAAAGGGCTTTACCGAAAGTGACTCCGCTCAATACACAGGCGAGGTTTTTGTTGCCTCAATAGGTGTCGAACCGCCTGTGGCGGAGAAATAATCAATCGAAGGGTGGATTTGGTTGACGGCAAAGGCCGATTAGGATAGGCTGTGGGCGAGAAGGTGAGGATTGTAAGGAGATTCGTGTTCGATAAATACCTGAAAGGAATAAACAAGGCGTATTCACGCAGAGACGCCACTGAGCATACCCATCGGCCTGCGCTGAAGGGGCGTATCGATGGGTTTTTGCAGTGGTTAAAGCATCCTAATGTCCAGAAAATAAATCTTTATGGATTGACAAATGGATGGACGTTTTGATATAATTGTGCGTGTGGCATGGAGGAGGTTAAAATTATCAGACCTTATACCACAAGGAAAACGTGTGCTTTGGAGCATGCCTAAGGAGTCTATGTTGAATTAGAACCGACACAGGGAGGTGGTAGGTATTGATGCTGCCTTTTCCTGCAGGCCTGCAGGAATGTGCTTGATGTTGTGATGATATGAATATATTATTGAAGACTTGCGACAAACAATTCCGATAATATTAGATAAGGATGGTAGTGTTTGTCGTGTGCTAATGTAATCCTGGACACGGGTACGCAGGTCGCTGACACAAGCGGATGAATGGAGCGATGGAAGAAAGGAGCACGGTATATGGGGAAAGAGCAAAAAGCGGCAGAGAAGCCAAAAGCAGAAGAAAAAAAGTTTTTTGCTGGTGAGGAGACGAATGAGCAATTTGATGCCGTGCTTTCTCGTTTGTCCGAGTGGATAAAGGCTGACTTGGTCAACTTAGAGATTGATGCGGATGGGGATATCCGCTTTGAATTGCGAAGTGAAATGGCGGAGCTTCTGGGGGGCGAAGTACCCACGGGATTGACACATAGTGACGTTCAGGAAATTGTCCGGAAGGAAATGACAACATTGGTGTCGGCAAGACTTAAATCGGACACGAGAGAATGGCTTGAATTGCAGAAGCAACTCCATGGGAATATGGATGCTATGCTGGAGCGGAGCAAGAAAGCGTTTTCTTTGCTCGTGGATAAAAGCCTGAAAGAGAGGCTGTTACTGCGGAAGGCAACACCGGCTTACGTTTCGCCGTCAATTAGACAAGTGGTTATGACAACTTACCACGTGGAATCGGGAGAGGGTGAGAAGGTTGACGTGCCGGTTGCCTGTTTGGAATTTGAGTTTGCGAAGCCGCAGTCAGGGTATGCCTTTGAGGTGAATCTGAGGGGGCCAAGTTTTAGGATAGGCCGTAAGGATGACGTAAGGGTGACTGCGGACCTTCATAAGGACGACATAGACGACCTGATAAAGAAGCTGGAGAAGATCAGGGGAGAAATGACCGGCGAAAAGTGAGACGGATGAGTAGGAGGACCTATGGCTGAAAAGGCTATGAGTAAAAAAAACCATTTAGCAGAGCAAGTCTTGGACGAGGCTCAGAAAACTGCTTTGCCGAAGGAGTATCTGGAAGCTGTCGTTGAAATTGTGGTGTCGCATGGTGTGGGCCACGTGGGATGGGAAATGTCGCAAGGCAGTGCAGATCTTGTCAAGCTCCTTCTTGTCAAGCTGTTGGCAAGGTCGGCGGGCGAGAGGTCTATGGTAGAGAAGATTGCGCAACTGGATAGGAGGACTCTGGTCCACAGTTCACAATTAGAGAAGGTGGAAGCGGATATAGAGGGTCAGAAAAGACGGCGAGGTGAAATCAAAACTGGGGTAGGCATAAACGGCGGGCAGGAATGGCCGTTATACGCGACCAAGGACTTCGAGACAATTGTCCAGAGGACGCGGGATATCGAGAATGCGGGCGGCGACAGTTCGCAGATGCTATACTGTATGATAGAACTGGAGACATTGCTCGATGCGGTGGCGAAGAAGGCAAGGGCTACTGGTAGGAAGTACGAGGGAAGATTGGCCGCATCTCTAAGGGACGTATGCAGGATTTATGAACCGGATGAGATATCAGAGGAGCAAGCGAAACGATTTGGGGCCTGTGTGCGCGCCCTAATAGAGGGGTGGGGTGGGCTGAACAGAGAAAAGGTCAGTTTGATACGGAGTAAGTTGCTGGAGGTGGGCCTTACTTGGCTGCCGGTAACCAGGAAAGCTCAAAAGGAGATAGAGGAAGCGAAAAGGTCGAATAGTACGGCAAATGGATAAGGAAAAAAAGAGTCTTTTCCTGGACACTGCGACACAGATAGCTCGCCACTGGCACAGCGAACCGACGCGCACTGAGACACAAGAGCAACTTCACGGGCGGAGATTATATTGCTCCCGGTATGTCAAGTGTCAGTGCAAGGCAACGCAGTTGAACTCGATTATATACCTGCACAATCTCCTGCTTAAATCGGAAGACCTACTCCAAGCCATACAGAAAACTACAGAATGGCGGTTTTCCGAAGAAGCTGGCAGCCAATTGACTTCTGCGGTGCTACCGCGGATTGTTGATATAGCCTACTGGATATCGCGGAAGTACAAAACGTATGAGGAACAGGTGGACGGACTGAGAGACCTGATTGAGGACGCGTGGGAGACACTGTTCCACGATGGGATAGCGCTACCTTTGGTTGATGAAACGGGGTGCGTGTATGCAGCGGGTCATCCGAAGATGGGGGTTAGTGGAGCATACGAGCCGATAAGAGTATCTTGTAGCCAAAAGGATCCGCCAGAATGTCGGATAGAAGAGTTCTGGGAGAACCATTGGGACGAAATTGGGGTTTTGGCAGGTATGGATATCGATGCGATTAGAGCCAGACCAAAGGATACAGGGGCTTTGGATGAAGTGAAGGAGTATGCTGGCAGGGTTAGAGGTCGTGGGTCACCCCACGGGAAGACTTGCACTTTTTATCTTAGCGACGCGATCGTGTGTTTGGAAAGCACGCACTGTCCTGAACCCGCAAATGTTCACAGCACCAACAAGAAGCATTTCCGACCGCTATGTGAGGTGCTTGGGATTAAGTGTGAACCCTCGGACGAATAAGCTGTTGGCCGACTATCCAGTAATATCCTCTGTGGCAGATTGGGGAAGAGTCCGTCGGGTTCGGGTTAAAATGCCCCCGCCTTGCTTATCTGCCCTTTGTATCCGATGAAGTACAGGAATCTTTCATAGTTGAATACAGGAATCCACAGCGCCTGTGCCCGGCCCTGGACTTCCTTGTATTGGTTAAGTCTTTGTAAAGATGCCTCGTATTTTTCCATCGCCTTTGGGTCCAGTTCCTGGTCTTCGAGCGTCGGCTTTTTGAGGACCTGCGGCTGGTTGCCCAGAACTAAATAGTGAGTATCGACCGAGATTGTCTCGGCGACCTTGCCGCCCCATTTTTCAATCAGTCCTTTTATCCTGTCAGTTGCATCGGCGTCGAGGGTTCCATCGCCGTTGATGTCAAAATCGCCTGCAATGATAAATACGTTCGTCTTGTCGCTGTCCCAGATAAGGTTGGCGACAAAGTCACCCTGCAGGATGGGTCTTTTTATCTCCGAACGCAGGACTCTCGCTGCGGAGAAATTCTTTGCAACGTCAAATACCTCGATTTCGGCCTTGCCTTTGCCGTCTTTGGGGATGGGTGCGTTTCTATCGTAAACCGAGAAAGTCAGGCCTTGATAAACGTGATTGTCGCTGCCGATGTTGAGGTGGACCGTCTTCGCCGAGTCGTTGACCAATAGTATTTCGCCGTCGGGTTTGAGCGCCGCGACCTCGCGGTCGGGCGGCGGCTTGACCTTCGCAAGCTCTTCCTGCGCGCGGTTCACCATATTCTCAGCCGTCTCCAGCTCCGCCTTGGTCTTTAATAGCTCCTGGTTCGCTGCCTTCAGATTGGCTCGCTCCTCGTCTAATTGGGCCATAAGGGTCTGGACCTGCTGGTCGGCGGTCTGCTGCATCAGGACCTTAAGTCCGTTGTAGTCCTGCATTGTCTCGTTGACCTGCTGTTGCAGATTGTCTTTCTCGGCCATCAGTACCTGCTCTTTCGCAAAGCTCGTTGTCATCGCATCGTCAAATCTCTGCTGCAGGTCCTGGAGCTGTTGCTTCAAACCTGCTCCCTCGCTCGTGGCATTATCCATCGCCGTTTTCAGGGCCTGGATTATCCGCACAAGTCCCGGTGCATTGGGGTCGGTGCTTGTTATCTGAATGTATTGTTGGGCTGTTTTTAGTGCATTGCCCGCTGCTGTGCCGGCGTTCTTGACCTTGACTTCGGCAGAAGTCGGTTCCGGCACCCCGCCAACGACCGCCGATACCGCCTGGTCGAGGTAATCAGTCATTGTGGCGAGCCAGCTTTTGCCGCTCTGTCTTGTGCCGACTATGGTCCCGAGTGCCTGCTGCTCTCTGCTGTCGGCCAGGTCGTTGATTTTATTGTCTAAGTTGGCTGCTGTGGTCCTGTATTCTTCCGCTTTTACATAGTAAATGACCGCAATAGTGGTTGCAGCGATAAAAAGCCCCACGAAGATTATCAGGGTGTAGAGCATTGCACTGCTTTGCTGCCTTTTGGCTGGTGGCATAATAAACCTCCTTCGAAAATACTTAATAATTAGCCATCAAGGCCCCTTTTTGAACTATATTATTATCGCCCGAAAAGCCCTAAAAGTCAACAAAAAAACAATCCCCACGCTGTTTTTACAGTCGTAATAGCCGCTTGTCGGTTAATCTGCATTATGAATATGGGACGGGCTCGTAATGTCAAAAGTGTCAAAGTTGCTCCAACAGCGGCGGCAATTCGGTAAGCCGGCGTATCACGTATTTCGCTTCAGCATCAGCATTGGGGGCAGGTTCTGTGTGGATGCCGGCAGGGCGGACTATCTGGATGGTCGAAAAGCCAAACTTATTCGGTGCGATAAAATCCTTGACCGCATTGTCAGCCACATAAGCCATATTTTCCGGCTTTGTATTTAGAGTTCCCATTAGCTTCTCAAAGCCGGCCGGCGACGGTTTCCAGAAGCTCCTGCCAAGCTCCTCGGTATAAATTATGCACTTAAAATATCTCTCGATTCCCAGCGATTTAACTTTTAACTTTTGTGCCGGCAGAAAACCATCTGTCAGGAGCGCCAGCGTGTATCTGCCGCTTAACCGATTGAGAGCGTCCCCGCTGTCCTCAGGCAGTGTTATCTTCGGGCTATGATTTCGATAGACCTCCACTAACTTGGCGATGAGCTTTTCATCATAGCCTATGCCAAGCTGGTCGAGTCCGGCGTTGAATGTCTTTGTGTGATTGCCGGCGGTAAATTGCCTCCAGAGGGTGTCAAAAATTTGCCCGGCCTTGTCTTTTAACCGGGGCATATCTGGCGAGTTTGCAAGAAACCGGCCAACAGCAGCAAACCCGCTTCTGCAATACTCCACCTCATCATATAGCGTGTCATCTAAATCAAAAGCGACTGTTGTTATCATAATTTGCGTCTCATATCTTGCCGTTTGGGCCGGTGAAGATATAGCAGAGGAGCTATACACCGTGCACTTGTTACACTATAATACGCGTTGACCGTCCAGGTGTCGATAGCTTCAATTGGTGAGCAGTCGGTAGCCAATAGTATCATAGTTGGGGAAAGCCGGTGACCGGGGATAGAAAGGCGGACTTATGAAATTTTTGCAGATAATGCGGCCTGCACACTGGACCAAGAATATGTTCGTATTTGCGGCCCTTATATTCGGTAAAAAACTCTTTGGCCCGGCTAATGAAGTCTTTTTGGCGGTTGCCAGCGCCATCGGCGGATTTTTTTGCTTTTCTCTGGCTGCATCGGCCATTTATATCTTCAACGACATAATCGACCGTGAAACGGACACCCTCCACCCCGAAAAACGCACCAGGCCCATCGCAGCAGGCGATGTCGGCGTCGGTTCCGCTGCCGTGTTATCTGTGCTTTGTGCGGCGGTCGCCCTGATTGGCAGCTTTCTCCTTGCCCGCAACCTTGCGGTCATCACCCTCGCATACATTGTCCTGATGGTTCTTTATTCGCTTCTGCTGAAAACAATAATGATTCTGGATTGCGTCGTAATATCCGTCGGCTTCTGCCTGCGTGCCATTGCGGGGGCCGTCGTGGTGGGCGTATTTATCTCGCCCTGGCTGATTATCTGCACCTTCGCCTTGTGCCTGTTCCTCGCCTTCAGCAAACGCCGCGGTGAAATCGTCCATCTTGGCGAAGACAGCGAGCTGTTTCGCAAGACCCTGGCCGGTTACACGCCGGAACTATTGGCCCACATGCTCGATGTCACCAGCGGCCTGGCGGTCGTATGTTTTCTGCTTTATGCGATGGACGACAGGACCTTCCGGATTTTTGGCACGAACAATCTTGTCTATACTACGCCGCTCGTTTTGTATTGCATCTTCCGCTTTAGCGCCCTGATACAGAAGGGCAGGTTCTCAGACCCGCTGCAGGTTATCCTGCGCGATGTGCCGTTTCAGGCCGGCCTTGTGCTGTGGGTCTTGTCCTGTATTGCCATTATTTACGCCGACAAGCTCGGCATCGGCCTGGGGCGGATTTGGGCCTACTGACCCGCCTTTGGCGGGTTGGTCGTTAGTGCATAGTGACGCAACAAAGACTCCAAAAAGTTTTGGCTGCCGCCGGTATCGACTCTCGCAGAAAGTGCGAAGAATTGATACTCAACGGCGCTGTTACCGTGAACTCGCATGTAGTAGATACGCTGCCTGTCTTCGTTGACCCCGAAAAAGATGTCATCGCCGTCCACGGTAAAAAGATTCGCGCCGAACAGAAGGTCTATTTTCTTTTGAATAAGCCAAAGAGCGTGATTTGCACCAACAGTGACCCGCAGGGCCGGAAAAGGGCTATAGATTTTGTCCCTTGCCGCCAGCGCATCTTCTGTGTCGGCCGGCTCGATGCCGATACCGCCGGCCTTATTATCCTCACCAATGATAGCGAGCTGGCAAACAAGTTGATGCACCCGCGGTATAAAGTGCCCAAGACTTACCTTGTCAGGGTCAGGGGCTATGTTGACGATGAAACGGTCGAGAAGCTCAAAAAGGGGGCTTGGCTGGCTGAAGGCAAAATCGCCGGCGCAGCCGTCGAAATATTGAGCCGAGGCCATCAGGAATCGCTGGTCCATATTACCATTCGACAGGGGCTTAATTGGCAGATTCGCAGAATACTGGCAAGGGT
>Ga0315293_10004734_pt1 | contig 12862 bp, 8 predicted proteins | sample YL17G13_20_MG_FD_203071 | JGI IMG/M metagenome (GOLD analysis project Ga0315293, IMG submission 203071) | Sediment microbial communities from Yellowstone Lake, YNP, Wyoming, USA - YL17G13_20 | ecosystem: Environmental > Aquatic > Freshwater > Lake > Sediment | place: USA: Wyoming | collected... | reverse complement strand
TCTTGCTCTCCTCCAACGAGAGGGCGTCGGCCCCGATGGACAACAGCAGGTCCCATTTTCCGGCCGGGTTGCCGCAAAAGTAGTAGATACTCTTAAGCCCCAGGTGGCGAATCTCGTCTACCAGTTGCCGGGCGAACGGCACGTTGAGCCTGGCGAACGCTTGCGGGCTGATCATGTCGGTGAGGCAATCCTCGACAAAGATGCCATCGGCGCCCAATTGAGCGGCCCGGCGCACGTCGTCTACGCTGCAGTCCAGAAACCGGCGACAGGCGTGTTCCACCAGGTCGGGCCGGGTGGCGACGTTCAGCATCATTTCCTCGAACTCCCACAGCCCAAACCCGCAACACTCCAATGGGGAACTGGCGTGACGGATCAAGTACGACTGGTCGCCGAACTCTTTGCGTACCTCGGCCGCCAGGTCATTGCTCCTTTCGCCTGCCCCGGTGGGCACAATGAGAGGGAGCACCGCGTCAATCTCATCGGGTGTGCGCGCCGTGTGCAGGGGGTACGTCGAAATGTGCTCCCCTCCCACCCGCGGCGGCACCAGTTTCTCGGCGTGCCCCGTCCGCCCATCCACCCGGTAGACCCCATCCGGGCGCACCTCGATCGAGAGCGCTTCCCGCTCCTCGGCGGAGTAAAAGCCGGGCAGGTACAGCCAGTCCAACCCCACTTGGGAGATGAACTCGTGACGCCAGCGCATCTGGTGCCCGACGTCTGGCGATTGCTCGTACCACCAGGGGCAGGAACACAGTCGCTCCCAGTGATCGCGGATAAAGATATCTTCGTAGCAGACCACCGCCGGGATGTCACGCGCCCCGTCTTTCGAGAGCGCGGCTTCGATTCTCTCTCTGCCTGTCATGGAGCATCTCCTTGCAGTTGCGATACGTGAGTGGTTCCACGGAAACGTGAAACGGCTGAGCGATTGTACCACGCAAAGAGCTGCTCGACCACCCTGGCCCCCACCGCCAGGCCCAGGCACTGAGACCCTAAAGGCCTCGGAAGGCCTTTAGGGTCGATTCGGTAGGCTTGTCCCACCGGAGGCTCCTCAAGACCTTTGCGCCAGTTCGACCGCCCGCTCGCTTTCGCGGGCAGCCAGGCCCTGCAAGCCATCTCCGGCCAGCCGCTCATCTGCGGCGCCGGGATATCGAAGAAACCCTCCGACACAAAGGCATCGTTTCCCCAGTACGGAGCGCATAGCGGTGCGCGTGCCGCTGGGGGATGCGCGTGGCGGCCAACAACCCCATTTTTGCTGTCGCGGCACACGCCGATCGGCCCCCCATCTTCGCCTTGCCCTACTCGATGAAAAACCAATACGTGCTCTGGGCAACGCCATCAATCGTATGACTCCTGACGCCTTCCGCGAGCACGCGGCCCGTTTCCGCATCTATCATCTTCGATGCACCCTGCGGAAGCCGGAATTCGTACTTGCCAGATTTGAGCGCATGGTAAGAGACAAAGCGCCCACTCATCCTGATTTCACCCATGGCAGCAGGACCGCACCGGTACGCTCCGGCTTCTCGCGCGATATTGTTCATCATCTCACCCGCCAGAGCATTTGGAGCGCCGATGTAGACAGAAGTCCAATCGGCAAAACGCTTGACTGCCAGTGCGGCCTTGCCGTCTTCCACGTATGTGCCGAGGACGGCGTCGAATCCGCCATCAATCCAGAAGCGTTGATAGCGGGAAACACCAGGAACTGCCAGATAGTGCCATGGAGTCGTGAAGGGTTTCTCGAGCGACGCCGGCCCGTGGGTGGTGAAAATGGCGCACAGAGCCTCCGCCATACCCTGGAAGGGGGGCACCGGCAGGTATCCAGCCGCGCCACCCGCCAGCCTGTCATCCCCCACTATCTGTACAACTGACCTGGTATATCCATCTTCTGTACCAATCGCCATACCCACCAACGCCGACAGCGCCTGTGTGGAAACGCCCTGTTCCGTCACGTAACCGCTGTCGTACATCCAGATCAGAATGCGGTGGTCCTTTTTGAGGTTCTCGTTAATCCAGGCCCTTTCGCCTGCTGACAGAAACGTGTGATTGTGAAAGATATAGACCTTGTATTGCTGGAGCAAAGGTTCGGCCATGATATCCATCAGGTAATGGACGTCGTACGGCACTCCGCTCGTTTCCAGAAGCATGTACTGCCATTGCACCGTGGCGCCCACTGCGCTATCCACTGAGGAGCCATAGTACCTGCTCTCGGCCCCAAAGCGGACCAGGCACACGTCCGGGCGGAACTCGACGCCCTTCCTGCCGACCAGCCGGTCCGCTATCTTTTTCACCACGCCGACTTCATCCAGGACATCTTGATCCACAAACTGCTTGTCCATATCATAGTACCAGAATCCCTGGTTCTGGGCCAGTGAGACGCCGACCAGTTTTCGGTGCATGTGGCGCCAATGCTGGACGTTGGGTTGGCTGCCTACCCACATCAAGACCAATTCATCGTACCACCCCGTGTCCGAGGCGTAGGAACGCAGGTCCAGTTCTTGCATGAAACCGACGTTGTGGTATCCGAACGACTGCTCCGGATGGTACCCGGAAGGAAAACCGGGCTGCCGGTAGGGATAGTACGACATGCTCGCGATGAGATCGTTGGCTTTGCCCTTCTGGCCGGCCATTTTGAGAAAACACTCGTGCTGGTTTTCATGCGGCATCCCATACGCTGAAACAAAGACGTCCTTGCCCGCCTCCTCTTTCACGGCCCGGGCAAAGCACTCTCGCAAGTCGAACGCGGTGGCTTCGCAGAACTGCCTGAAATCGGGCACCGCGCCCCTGGGCATAATCGCCGGATAGGTCTCGTGCCCGGTAGTTGGATCAGGGATAGGGATTGCGCTGAAATCAGCATAGTGGGATAACCATGCCGAATTCAAGGCGCCGATATCCCCATGGCGCTCTCGCAACCACGCCTGCCAGGCGCGCCTGTTACCCGGCGCATAGTCGGCGGCGTATTCGCCGATGACCTTGGTCCAAAACTGCCCATCGTGGCCGCCGACTATGTTCGCCCCCACCACGATCTTCCAGAACCCGTGCCTTTTCATATCCCGAACGAGATGCCGGATCGCTTCTGCGCCGTCTTGACGCCACTGCCGAGAGGAATAACTGACCGCATCAATCTTCTTGCCGTCCGCCGTCTCCCAAACATCATCCGGGTATTCCTCTTTCCAGGCCGGATACACATCCATCGCAAAGTCGAGCAGCAGTTTGGCCTGCGGATTCTTACGCAGGGTATCCATCAGATCGCTGCGGAGGTTTTCCCAGTTGTACTCCCCCGGGCCAGTCCAGTAGTGAGACAGTCTGAAGAACACGTTATTGATAGCCACTCCCTGGGCCGCAAACCCGGCCGGATCCTGGATGCTGTTCCCGATCTCGTCTTTTTTCCATAACAGACCACGATAAAAGACCGGCCAGGCTTCCTGACCATTCAGGTGAAAGTGAGTGACCCCATCTTGGGCTGAAACACGGGCCGTCTCTTCACTGCGTTGGGAGAGAATCTCCAGCACCTGTTCTTCGGCATAGTTGTATCCAGGGGAGGCCGGTTCGTCTTGTCCTTTCCACTTACCCGGAGTGAATTCAAAATCATCCAGATAAACGTCAAACGGATTGCCATAGAGTACCACCTGGATGAAAACGTCTTGCGGCTGCTCGGTCTTGTTTTCGTAGAACACGATACGTTTCACCCAATCTTCCGGCGCGCTGCTGGGGGCGTTACGCATCAGCGACTGCGAGTCGTAAGCATAGTGTACCCACAAAGCAGGGTGAGGGTTCGTCACCGCAGTCGTGTCAGCGCCGGTGACGATGCGCGGAATGAGGAAACTGCTGACCTGAGCGTTGGCGGAATAGAACCAGAAACGCAGGGTATACGTCGCGCCCGCTTCCACGCGCACCGGCTGCTTGGAAGCCAAACGTACATATCCCAAGCCGTTCGTTTTGCTGAGCCTGATAGAGTACTTGCAGCTCCTTTTGACGTCGCCCGATAGCGTCCAGGAACCCTGGGCGCCAAAGTCATTAGAAACTTGCCAGGTGTCTGCAACTTCTTCCTCAAATCCAGGATTGGCTAACACGTTCATCGAATTGGCCTCCTTTTGTGGCTACCGAACCTCCTGCACCTGCTTCATCAGCCCAGACACGGTCTCCAGGACATAGTCCTCGACCTCGTCGCACACGCGGCCACCCCACATCGTCTCGTAGCCGCCCTGGCTGTACGCCTTTTTCGTCCCCAGGTAGCCGATGCTGCCGTTGACCAGTTCGGCGACGATGGTGTGCTCAAAGACGCTGCTCTGCTTGATGGCCAACCCGATGTCGGTGAACACTTCACCATTGACTCCCACGATCCCCAAGGAGCCCAACCCCACCACCGCCACCTCCAGAGCCTTGGTTTTGTCTCTGTATTCGCGCGCCGCATCCACGATGCCCTGGGCAAACATCAGCCGTACGGCCTTGTGGCCCCTGGCGATGTCCTGCGACTCCAGGTGTCCCTCCAGCCGCGCCTCTGGATCGTCCTTCAGTTCGGCAACGGTCTTGTGGGCCTGGGCCAGCTCCTCATCCGAGATGTGGCGGTAGGGCACCTGGGCGGAGCCACAGACGGCCGCGACGGCATCCATCGCCAGCGGTTGGGCGCGCTCGAGGGCTTCCAGCGCCGTGTCGCCGTACCCGCCGCCAATCCGCCTGGCTTCGTCAATGCTCTGCACGACCCGGTGGTTCATCACGTCAAAGTGGTTCACGTCGCCCGCAGCGCCGTTCAACACCAACACGGGCACATCCCGCCCGACCGCTTCCTGGAGCCTGGCCCGCAGGTAGCCGGGCCAGTCGGCGGAGATGTAGGTCGTGTCCATCGTGTCGGCGTGGTTCGCACAATTGACGACCACCGCAGCCACCTGGCCCCCGGCGTCCAGCACCCTGACCACCTGGAGGCTGTGGTCAACGACCCCGGCCGGCCCCACGACGTCGGGGTTGTGCGCGCCGGGGTTGGTCATCACCGAGCCGTTTTTCATCAGGTAGCGCCGGTTGAAGGCGAAGCGCGTGTCCACGCCTGCGCTGTATTCCAGCGCGCCCGGCGCCAGGTGGCCGTTCGCTTCGACCGCCGCGGCGATGATCTTGTCGCCCAGCGTTTGCACGTAATCCCGATCGGCCAATTCGCCGCCCGTCACCGGCCCGGTATGAGTGTGAGTGGCCGAGAGCAGCACCGCACAACCGTCCACGCCGATGCGCTTTGCGATGGTCGCGCGGAGCGGGCTGGCGATTTCCTCCGGCCAGTCGACCAGGTCACAGGCGATCAGCACCACCTTCGCGCCGTCCTTTTCGACGATCAGTACAGAAGCGTACAGATCGTCCAAGACGCCCGCTGCCTTGCGGTCGGTAAAGTAGCCGGCCAGCGACGTTCCCAACGGCGGTGTGATCACAACGGAAGTAGAAGCACAACGCAACTCATTGCTCCTTGTGGTGGTTTACCTTCCCGAAAGCTGTTTCTGAAGGGTTTTCGGGAAGGTTTGCTTACTCAATCACGCTCCCGGCGATACCACGGCAGCCGGGCAAGCGGCGCAGGCACTTCGACCTCGACCGGACCTTCTACCCGGCTGCCGTCGTCGCCGAGCCACGTCCCAGGCGGAAAGATGATGGGACGGCGGGCGGCGCCCTTTTGGAGCACCGGCGCGACCAGGATGTCATCGCCCAGCAAGAACTGGTCGTTGACCCACTCGTAACCTCCATCGGGATAGGCATACGCCAGGTGGCGCATGATCGGCTCGCCGGTGCGCGCCGACTCTTGGGCCAGCGACAGGATCTCCGGCCCCATGCGCTCGTGCAGTTTGGCCGCTTCCAGGCAATAGCCCACGTTCTCCCGGTTCAATATCCGCCAGACGGCTGCCGAAAACTGCATCATCGGAAAGAGCGCTGACGCTTGCGCGTAACGGACGAACAACTCCTGGTCAATGTTCCACTTGCCGTCCGCCGGAAAGTCCGAGTGCTCGCCACCGCCGATCATGTCCGGGCAATTGAAGGTGTAGCCGATCAGCCCCTGCGCCAGCCCCATCGGGATCAGGCTGCCCAGGCCCTCCCGGTGCAACTCCCAGACGTGGCAGCGGTCGCGGATGCGCTGGGCCAGCGGCCATCCCGCCGACTTCCAGGAGTCCTTGTACTCGCTGAATTCGTAGCGCAGGCCGACTCTGTTCCAGGCGTTCATGGCCTCGTGTGGCCGGGGAACGCCGATGCTCCGATAGAGGTTCGCCTGACCGCCATCGAATTTGAAGCCATCCACCCCGACCTCGTGCACCAGCCGGTCGAGTTGTTCGTGCAGCCAGGCCACCGCCTCGGGGTTGGTCACATCCAGCGTGGCGCTGTAGCCATCCCACCAGCGCAAGATGGCCGGCTCGCCATTGGGGGACTTGAACAGATACCCTTTGGCGCGGATATGCCGGAAGGTGAGGGTATCGGCGGTCACGTAGGGCACGACCCACAGCATCACCTTGAAGCCCATATCGTGCAACTGCCTGATCATCGCCTGCGGATCGGGGTACCGCCCGGCGTCAAAGACCCAGGTACCATAGGTGGGGTGCCAGAGGGTATCAATCATCAGCGCGCCGGGAGGAAAGCCGTGCTTGAGAATGCCATCCGCGTAGTCCAGCACTCTCTCCTGGGTAGAGTAGTAGGTCATCTCGATCCAGGTGTTGTACTGGGGGTGAGTGAAAAACAGCGGGGCGGGCATCTTGCCGCTGGGTGGAAAGTGTGCTTTCGAAACTGTACGGTACACTTCGCGCAGTGTGCCGTGTCCATCCCCGCGCTCCAACTCGCCGGTCTCATAGATGGACGTGACTGCGAGTTTCTGATCCGAGATGGCAAACTTGAACGGCTCCTCCGACCAGACGTAGCGGCCCCAGTTGGAGATCAGCAGCGGCATGGCGCTGTTGCCGCGGCAATCGCTCAAGTCCTCCGCGGCGCCTTCACGATAGGGCATCGGGTTCACACTGTTGATTGCCCCACCCCACCAACACTCGGCGGGAAGCAGTCTGATGTGCAATGAATAGGTCATGCGTTCAGGCTCCAGTGGCATCTCGCATCCGCCAGGTCCAGCTGCCAGCCAGGTTCACCATTGGATCCAAGTTGCGGGTTCAGCAGAGTGCTAGTGCATCTCGGCTGCACACGTCCGATGCCGTGACGGTAGAAGTTGAACTGCACGTTGGGATGGTCCGCCAGCAGCGACATCGGTACGGCGCTGTCGGGAATCCGCCTGGAGATCATCAGCGTCGTCAGCCGCATCCCAAACGGGCTGTCGTGCGTCCCAACCTGCCAGATCGAGACCTTTTCCGCTTGCCACGTCTCCGCTGGCCCCACCGTCAGGGCCTGGCCCGGCACGTTCTGCACCACGCCACCGCCCGACGTGCGCGCGTTCTGGATCAGCGTGATGGGATGCAGGTTCACGATCTGCATCACCACACACGCACCACGCATCACGCATTACGAATTACGCATTGCTCTTCCCTACCACCCGAACAGCGGCACGTCCACCCACTTGCCGTCGGCGCTCATCGCCGCTTCGTGGGCGCAGATGCCGGGCACGGTCATGTCCATCGCCCGGATCACATCGTTTATTGGCGGTCGGACTGCGCCGCTGTTCAGCGTGTCAATAAAGTCCCGCACCAGGTAGTACTCAACCGTGCCGTGTCCACCGCCAAAGGCCTCCTTTGGCGCCAGCGTGTCCGCTCGCGGCGTGTCAATCGTCACCAGCCCACCATAGCGGATTTGTAGGTTGCGATCGAGATACTTGCCATGCTCTTCTTCGACGTACAGCAGCCCGGTGCGGTCGTGGGAGTCGCCGCGCCGGCCGTTCTCGACGCAGCCCTTTGTGCCGTACAGCGAGTAATAGTGCAGCGGCAGTTCACGCTTGGCCACCTGGCTGCGCAGGATCTTGATCACCGCCCCCTTCTGCGTCTTGAACAGCCCTACCTCCATATTCAGGCAGCCGATGCCCTGATCAGGCATGATGCCGTAGCCGGAGTGCGCGCCGGTCGCCTTGACGATGCGATCGTGCATCAGCAGCAACAGCGGCCCGATGCTGTGCGAACAGTAGTAGATGGGCGGGCGCTCCAACCGCCATAGCGCTTCGCCGCTCGTCTCGTCAATCAGCAAGTCCTGGATGTCGTGGATGTACTCCGCTTCGGCGTAAAAGATGTCGCCCAGCCGCCCGGCGTCAATCCAACGCTTCCACTCGCGGATGTACTCCATGTAGCAGTTGTTCTCGGCGATCATGTAGACCTTCTTGGACCGCTTGACCGCGTTCACGATCTGCTCGCACTGCTCAATGGTCCAGGCTGCCGTAACCTCGCTCAAGACGTGCTTGCCGGCCTCCAGCGCCTTGACGACCTGCCCGGCATGTACCTGGATCGGCGTGCCAACCACGACCACATCCACCGGCCCCCCTAGGAACTGCTCATAGTCGGTGTACAGGTACTTGTCGGGGACCTTGTAGTACTGGCCAGCCTCGGCCAGTCGCTTCTCGTTCAGATCGCACAACGCCATGATCTCCGTTTCAGGAAAGACCGAAAACGGGTAGACCAACCCTGACCCCCGGTTTGCCCCAACCAGACCAACTCTATACTTTGCCATTGGTTCTGCTCCTCGATATGTGCTAACGAGCCAGTTCCTCCAGAAGCCTCAGGTGGACTTTTGTCATCCTCGTACCCGCATCTTTTTCCAGGCAATTGGCCGGCTTTCTAACCTCGTAGCCGCCTTCCTCATACGCCTTCAGCGTTGGGACGTAGCCAACCTCGCCGTTGGTCAGCTCAGCGATTAGTGTGTACTTGAAAGGTGACCTGGCTTTGACTTCCAGGCCATACTCTACGAACAGCTCACATGGGAACGTGGCGAGGGCAATGCTGTCTCCGATTCTCAGCGCGTGCAGGTCCACATCGCACAGGGCAAGTGGTTTGCCCTCGCTCTCCCGCTTGGCCTGCCCGTGCATCCTGTCGAAGAACGGCCGGCGGTCCTTCCCCACCCCATACGTGTCATCTTCCTGCGTGTCGTACTCCTCGAACGGTCGCTCAGAGATCTGAATCGTCTCGTGTAGGGATTCTACCTCTGCGATATTCGGGTATTCCATCTTCGGGATGATTTCCAACACAGTGCCGAGCAACCCCGTGGCAATCTCCTGGTAGTAGGTAAAGTTGCGCCGTTTCTCCCTCTCCATCCTGTAATCCAACCAGTTCACGTTCCCGCACGCGCCCAGCAGGAATACCATCACCACATCTTCGCCATACAACTTACGCAGCATCCGTCCCATGTAGCCGGCGATGTCGGCACTGATCAGTGCCCCGGGGAGCGCGTTGTTGTGGTTGGCATAGTTCACCACGAAACCGATGGGCTGGCGGTCGGCGGCCTCGATTTTCAACACGATCATCTCGGGGTCTACGGGGCCATCGCCGCTACAGTCCCGCGTGAAATCGGACTCTACCCAGTTCATCACGATAGACCCGTCGGGCTTCTTCAAACGCCGGTTGAACACATAATCCCGATTCTCTGCCCGCCCGACCCCGATCCTCACCGGTTGTTTCTTGGACCTGGCCATGTACACCGCCGTGACGACCTGTTTCTTGAAGGTTTCGGTATAGCAATCCGCCTGATCCTTGCTCAGGGGAGGACCCTTGTGAGTATGCGTGGCCGAGATGGTCACCTGACTCGCCGGAATGCCACAGGTCGCCTCAATACCGGCGACAATGTCCTTCATCACCTCGTGGGGGATGCCGATAATATCCACGGACACGATAGCCACTTCTTTGTTGCCGTCGTCCAGGACAAGCGCATTGGCATACAAGTTGTCCAGGATGCCCGCAAATGCCTCGTCGTCCACGCCGCCCACCAGCGGACGATCCAGGGGCGGGGTCACGTCAACCTTCCACAATCCGGCCAGCAGTCTTGTTTCCATTTGTATCAACTCCTCTAGTTCTTTTGCTTACTCCGCCAGGCTGACCACGTGCTCTTCCGGGCGGTCTTTCCAGTGCCCACGCGTAAAGTCGGGGAATTCCACCGGCCGGCTGCCCTGTGCGACCGACATCTCGCTGAGCGGCCATGGTGCACTCCACGCTGCGGCATCGTAAACGTCCATGTCCGGCGCCAATCCTTCGCGCATCCATTGAACCAGGCGATAGCACATGATGAAATCCGTTCCGTCGTGTCCGCCAGACTCAAGCGCCCGCTCACCCAAGTTCGTCCAGAGCGGGTGTTCGAATCGCGCTTTGTATTGACCAGACCCCAGCATTCTTCGAGCGTCGTGGCTGCCGGTACCTCGACCCCGACGTGTTTACCATTGTTCATTGCGGCCACTGCCATCGGAGCGTGCGACTCCCAAGGTGTCGCGATGTAGACAATATCCACATCGTCGCGTTGGCACAGGCTCTCGAAAGCGTGCTCGCTCCCAAAGTAGAGCGCCGGGGGTTTCTGCCCCGCCTTCTCAATGACCTGCTGCGCCCGCACGACCCGGTCTTTCCGCGTGTCGCAGAGCGCTGCAATCTGCACGTGCTCGACGCGAAGCAGATCGTTCAACAGAAACCCGGTGCGACCGCCGACGCCGATTATCCCGATGCGGACGACCTCCCGCGCTTCGCGGACGACCTCCCGCGCTTCGAACTTGACGCCCATCATCGTCTGGACCATCTCCCTGATCACACTGCCAGCCCTTTCAACATGCGCACCGCCGCGTCCACGAGCATCTCCCCGGCCCCGCATTCGAGGCGGGAGTAGACGATCTCAAAGTGCCCTTCGCAGAAAGATTTGCGCAGCGGCACGGAGGCGATGTGCTCGCGCTCGTTGCATAGCTCGATCGGCAAGGTGTGGGCAAACGGCGAAGCCTTCTTGATTGCCAGGCCGTGTTCGACGAATACCTCCCCCGGCAGCGCCACGACGGCCGTCCCTTCGCCCAGGCGGAGCACCTGCACGAGCAGCGGCAGCGTCTCACCGTACTTGTTCCGGAGTTCTTCCAGCGCCAGGATCCGCTCGATGCGGAACTGGGTCAGCCACGAGACCTCTTGATCCTTGGCCCCCCTGGCCCACGCCAGGTCCATATCGCTGTACGTCGCCAGGGGCGCGTGGACCACCTCATTGCGCACCGCCAGGGCGGGCCGCTCGTCGTGCAACCGGGCCACTTGCGCCCTGATCTCCTCCGCCAGCCCCTCGCCCACGTACCTGGCATTGGACGGCGAAGGAGGGGCCGTAGTCTCCTTCGGAACGTAGTCGGTCAGCATGAACTGGCCACGAGTGGCCTTCACGTAGGCGTGGGGCCGGTTGACCTCAATGTTGCCAACGTCCTCGCAGCAGCCTTCGCCGAATACCGAGATAAAGTCCGGGCCAAACTTCTCGCGCAGCGAGCGCTCCAGCCAATAGGCATAGTCGGCTCGACGGTCGTACGGGTCCTTGTTGCGATGCTCGTCGAATTTGAAGGAGCACGTATGCGATGCGAAACTGGTCAGCGACGCAACCGGTTTGTCGTCCGCGTCGCGGAACAGGATGATGCCGATCTCGGGGTCAATCGGTCCCACCGGGCGCACAATGTCGGGGTTGAGTACGCCGGGGTTCATCATGACCGTACCGTCGCGCATCAGGTAGCGGCGGTTGAACGAAAGGTCGTCGCGATACCCTTTCCCAACCTGGAGCCTGGCGGGCCCGGCGGCAGCCTGCGCTTGCACCACCGCCCGGGCCACCCGCTCGACCAGATCGTCGGGCTGCTCCCGATTGGAGTGGGTGTGGGTGGCGGACAGGCAGACGTTCTCAAGGGGGATGCCGCTCTCCCGCGCCGCTGCCTCTCTCGCTTGAACGCCAACATCTCCTCTGACGCTGACCAAGTCGCAGACCACCAGCGCGGCCTGTTGACGGCCCTGCCGGAACGCGATGGCCTTGGCATACACAGGGTCGTCGGGGCTGCTGGGGCCATCCGCCGCGATGTCTACCGCCGCCATGCCAACGAACATGCTATCGTTGCCAGAGCCACCCTGCCCTCGCGCATGGTAACCGGCGTTCTGCTTGGACTGCTTTCCTGCCATTCTGTCATCCTCCTGAGGGTTATGTGTTCCAACACACCAGCGCACTCGCGTGAGGCGCCAGGTTGACTGCCAGTTCGCCTCCACGGACCTCGATCTTTTCACCTGTCCAAAAGTCCATCACCTCCCTCGGCGCAGCAAGGCCGTACACCTGGAAGGGAAACGCCCGTTCCCTGGCTTCGCCGGCCCAGTTGACAATCAACAGCCGATACGTGTCTTCCAGTTGCTGCAACCACACAGAGGGCCGGAAGCCTTCGCACAGGTCGAGTGGCCGTCCACCCACTCCGGTCGGGACGATCAGTCTTCTAATCATCTCCTTCCCTTCCTCATCCAACATGCGGATCCGGTCACTCAGAAAGAGGCTGCCACCTGCAACCGCCACGAGGCTCCCCCACGTCCGGGCCTCATCCAGTGTGAAGGTTGGTCCACGCCGCCAGCGCGGCGGGTTCGGATGATGGGCCTTGGGGTTGAGCACGTTCGTCTCTTGCTCCAGTGACGTGTCTTGTCCCCTCACGATCATAAAGTCCGGGTCGAGCACCCCGGCCCGGTTGTGCAGCCAGTACAGGAACTGCAAATCCTCGCACTGCCATGCGACGTGCGTCCATTGATTGTGAATGTCAGCGCCCAGACGCATCGAATGCGCCCCCGGCCCAACCTCCATAGAGCCGACGCGGAGTATGTGGCTCTCGCCGGTCACACACTCTCTGATCAAGGAGAACAAGCCACGCAGCACGTCGTACGGGCCTTGGGTGGGATCGTGGAACCGCTTCGCCCGCAAGAGGGTGGACACAAAATCCACCTTGTAGAAGCGGAACCCCGCCTCAAAAAGACGGGTGTAT
>Ga0315293_10004732_pt1 | contig 12867 bp, 7 predicted proteins | sample YL17G13_20_MG_FD_203071 | JGI IMG/M metagenome (GOLD analysis project Ga0315293, IMG submission 203071) | Sediment microbial communities from Yellowstone Lake, YNP, Wyoming, USA - YL17G13_20 | ecosystem: Environmental > Aquatic > Freshwater > Lake > Sediment | place: USA: Wyoming | collected... | reverse complement strand
AAGGATTGGGATAGTTTTGAGCCATGCCAAACGTCACGGGCAATCCCACGGCGTCATCCGCCGATTCAACCGGCAATACCGAAACCGGCCGCTCCACAAAAATCGGTATGATAAGGCTATCGCCCATCGCATTGGACAGGCCATTCTCGTGCGAAATAGAATCCGAATCCTCAAATCTGATGAAATAGACGCCGGGAATAGCGCTGTCGAGAACAGCCAAATCGAATGCGGCGATAGGGCCGCTGCCGGGACTTATCGGATTGTCGAGTGGACGCATACTTGTGGCATAGAATGTAGCTATGCCAGGATCGCCGAAATTTGACCCGAACACATCAAACAAGGCCGAGCGCGGGGTCAGGCTCATGGCTATGGGAATGAAAGTGGCCGTGTCGTAGGTTACTCGGATCTGAAATCCTCCGACTGCAAAAGTGTTCACCAGGTCAAACAGAACCGTAACTGTATCACCTCGGAATCCCTCGGTCTCAGTTGTGCTCAGGGTATCGTCGTACGAATATACCTGCGCCTCCAGCGACGGACCCAGCAAAAACACAAAAGTCACTATAAGTACAACGGTTAACAGTCTGTGCAATCTACTCCCTCCTTTGGGATTCTTCATTTAATTTGCACCTTTATGCGTGTTGCAACCTGACAGCTATAATCCTCTCAAGTTTCGTCAACCTTGGTATTTTCATGGGTCACAATACGTTGCGACACACAATCATCAACTGTGACCGGTTTTCCTCGTATTTCATCCTATTAACAGCAATAAGCATGCCCCGGCCATTATAACTTTTTTAACAGCACAGGGTTATCATTATACAACCCCTTGTGTTTCATATATGTCTTCTGACGTGGTTGAAATGGAAAAACGGCTTGGTGAAAATGAAAATTTACATAATAATAAGGTAATAATACTGAATAACCCAAATTCACTTACAACTCCTGCGCTAAATTACAAATTTATTGCATATTTCTATATCTTTCACCCCCTCTCCCCATGGTATCCATTTTCTTCCTTATTGCAGGATAAGAGAGGGAGAATCTCCCTCTCTTATCTGCGTTGTCGAATTTGACTCGTGCTGAATTACTTCAGCATTGTCATCTTCAAAGTCTGGGAGTTGTCACCAGCTGTAACCTTGGCGAAATAGACGCCAGAGGAGACGCCGGAGGCATCCCAGGTGACCTGCTGATGGCCAGCCTCGTAATTGCCCGAGATGGACTTAACGAGCTGTCCGGCGATGTTATAAATGCTGATAGTAACATCGCTGTTGACCGGCAGATCGAAGCTGATCAACGTCTTGGCGTTGAACGGGTTCGGATAGTTCTGCTGAACCGCAAACTGGGTCGGCAGCGCCGGGCGCGCAGAAGCATCAAGCAGACGACCATAGGAGTCGGCAGCCGAAACCTCCACGATGGTGCCCTCACCACTGTAGGTGAATAGCGTGTTGGAGCCAGCCGGAATTCTGGCGCTGGCAAGCGAGTAGATCAGAACCGAGGTCACGCCATTGGCCTTGCCAACCAGCATATCCATGCCGTTGCCAACCGGGGTGATATCACCCTGGACTCTGACGAGGGCCGCGCCAATTTCAACACCCGAATTGATCGTCGCCACGCCGTTGTTGAGGCTGACACCGACAGTGCCGGTAACAGGATCTAACTTCGGCGGGAAAGCGATTCCATTGAGGATGTTGATGAACCAAACCAGGTCGCCGACATCGGCAAAGCCGTTGTCGTTAAGGTCAGCGGCAGCTTCCTGAGCGCCGTTGAAGGCAGATGTATGTCTCCAATCGGGGCAGGCTTGCTCGCCGTGCGTTCCGTCATCAACCCATAAATCGTCGTTTGTCCAGACAGTAAGACCCTGGATGAGCCTCTGGGCCACGATAACCGCGTCGGCAACTTCATACATGTGGCAATTCATGTTCGGATCGCCGCGAAGGCCGGTGAAGTCGAAGATTTCGATGCAGCCATCGCTATGCGGCGGCGTGACGAAGACATAGCCGGTGGAGTCGGAAACCGTATTGTCGGTATAGTCACCAGTGTACTCGAAGGTCACCGGGATCGTCATGCCGAACGGCAGGCCCGAGGCCACGTTGAAGTGCAGAGCCATAAAGGAATTGAGAAATGCCGGATCGGCATCCGGAGTTGCAGGCGAAGTGTGGGTCCCGTTGTTGACATCGGCAATCCAGATGAATCTGGCAGTGCCGGGGCCGGCTGCGTTCGGAATAATGTTGTGGTATTCGCTACCACTGTTGATCCTGGGCAGCCAATCAGTCCCAGTATAAGTCAGGGCTGTCGGATCCCACCGGATTAAGAGCTCGAAACCACCGCAATAGAATGCGCCGGTGTGCAGGGTCACATGCAGAGGAACATTGGTTCCGGGATAGCCGAGTACGCAAGCGCCCTCCTCACCCTCGATTACGTCACCCTCGATATCGAGATACATTGGGAGTACGGTGACTACCACATCATACCCCAGGGTGTCGGTACCGTCGCTGGCAACAAAATGAACGGTAACCTCGCCTTCAAGAATGTCAACGCAGAATTGACCGGAGGCGAAGTCCGCACCCGGAGCGCCATTGACAACAAAGCCATCGGGGCCGGTAATTACAACGGTCTGGCCGCTGGCATCGCCGTCAACGGCTGTGACTGTGAAGCAGCCAGCGGAAGGTACTGTCACTGCGCCGCCAGTCGGGGCAGTGAACGCAGGGGCCTGGTTGGGCGAGAAGAACAGGCAGCCGTAGTGCTGGATCGGCGTGATTTGCAGGGTGCCGTTCTGGTTGCCCCAATAGCAAAGGCCGTTGATTGTCTCGTTACCTTCCTGGAAGGGGCAGGGATAAGTACCGATCAACAAAGGATCATTGGCCGTTCTCATGAAATAGTGACCCATCAAAATGGCGGCGCCACCTGTGTTGGTCGGGATACCCACGTGCGGGCCGGGAAGGTCGGCGAACCCGATCATCGACTGGTTAGTGTATCCGCCCGGATCGGGATCCGGAGGCAGGTACGATAAATCGTCCCATTCATCCCAGGTAAAGGGAAAGACAAAGTCGCCGCCCAGACGGGTAACAATGATGAGGTCGTTGGAAGCCAACGGATTGTGCATGAAGCCGATCGAGTCAATGAGAGCCGGGGTCACAGGCGAGTCAGGCATCGTGGACATATAGACCGGGAGTTGGATGACTTTATCGATACCAACGGAGAATGGAGACCCGTCCTGGTTTCCATACCAGATCTCGTAGTCGTATCCGAACGCCACGCTAAACGAAAGGCATGCTGCCAATGTTAACAGCAACAATTTCTTCATAAATAACTCCTTAAAACATTGCATGGGCGTTTAAATTTGAGCACCTTGATTGTCTTTAGTGGGAAATCCCTTTCCGCGACAATCGCTTAATACCCCTCTTTGAAGTTGTTTGTTTGTGTTGTCTCACCTCCTTCAAGGAAATCAGGTACGTTTATTTATCCTAAAAAAGCGTATTCTTCGTTCTAATTGCATGGCACCGGCGGCGCCACCTGCCCCTTCAAATACGACACCAGGTAAGTGATGTCTATGCCATTGACCGCGCCGTTTGCGTTGACATCCCCCGTGCACAAACAGCAGTATGATCTCCCCAATCCTTTGAAATACGCGACCATGAATACGGCGTCGATGCCATTGAGCGTATGGCTGCAGTTGGCATCTCCACGGGGCGCGTCGGCGCACGGCCCGGGAAGCAGGTATACATAGTCGGAAATGAGGGTATCAGGGTACAGGATATATCCGGTGGGATCGGAGACACCGGCGTTTTCAAGAAGTAACAACTGGCTGGTGTCAGCACAAATGTCGAAGCTTAGCCTGGGGTGAAGAGTCAACAGCAAGCCACCGGGTTGAGGGGGCAGAAATACACTGTCCCGGCCCCCCGGTACGTCGGCGATGGCGGTAATTCGAATTGTGCCGGGAGACGCGGTCTGGACATTCGAACCAACCGCCTCCCAGTTGCTAATAATGCTTCCAACCGTGTCCCAATTGCTCTGGTCGGGGCCAACCGAAAAAGAGAGCCACGATGGATCGGTGCACCTGAACGCGAAATTGAACCCGCCCACCGGATACGGGTTCGCCATAAAAATCGGAACGTTGAGTCGTCCTGAACAAGCTTCCACAGTGACGTTACCTACTGAAATAACTACCGGCTGCTGGGCCATCAAAATTGTCACGCTCGCAAGGAGCATTGTCATTGATCCCAGAATCAAGGCGTCGGGTCTCAGCTTAACCAAGTCTCCCTCCAGGTTTAATGTCTACAACATCGTGTTTAACACAAATCACGTTGTAGCATTTTGGCACTAAGAAGTCCTCCAGACCATTTGATCCCTTTATTGCAAAATTTCTGCCCCACGAACTGTTTACTTTCGATTATCAAAAAACTGTTGCTATGACTTGATAAAGAAGATTCCGTTGAATGACAACTAACCACATACGCTCCATGCTCTTGCAAGGTTTCAAGAGCCGGCTAATTCGGTATCCCAGACTTAGTTATGGCAGAACGAACAGATCTGCCCAGCAGCTTTACACATCCCAGATGTATGGTCTTAATGTGCAATTACCTGCAGGGCTTTACCTCAATTTTAAGGTCGATTTCCAAAAAAGCTGCCTTCATAATGAAGCATACAAATTTTGCGAAGCACAGCGGAGCTACTTTAGGCAAGCCCAATATAACTCTTATCCTCTACACGTCAAGCACTTTTTTTACCTAAAGTCAAAAAAAATAATCTTCGTGTCGAAGCATAATATCGAAATTTTTGACTTGACAGCGATTATGGAGATTGTTTTCTTTTTATACAGCAGCGATTATCTTAATTTGATTCAAATGTGGGTCTTTAAAGGGGGCCTTATTAATAGCGAGCACTTTCCTACACTCCGGAAGGAGGTGAGGCCATGGTTGATCTCATTCTCGAAGTTGAAGAACTAGAGGAACGGATCGCCCCAGCTGGTTATATCGGAGCTGGTTCCTAATACTGCCCTAATAACCTGACTGGTGGGCCCCCGACCCTATCGGGGGCCTTTCTTTTTCAAGGGCGATCCTTCTTGCTTCCTACGAACTCTATATCGGGCGTTTCTCTCAAAAGCTTGACCAATCGCTTTGCCAGAGGTCCCCGGGAACAATCTTCCTTAGAAATCCCGGGCGGAAGGGAAGCCATGATCTGTTGCAGGTAGGCCTCGGCCCGCGAAAGTGTCTCCCTGGCTTTTGAGCCCTTGTGGCATATTCTGTAAATTTCGGCCAGCTCTCCTGCCGCCTCAAGCCCCAGCGGCAGAAATCCGGCCCCTACCGCACCGGTTTCGTTTTCCATCAGTACCGCTATGGCTTCATCATATCGTCCCTGACGTGCCCGCAGGCATCCGATAACATTTCTGGCCTCCAGCAGGAGCCGGCGGGATTGATCGGGCCGCGAGCAAATTCTATCAATCCAGAGCTCACTTGCCCGGATATCTCCCTGGCGGCAGGACTCCCTGCTCAAGGCCAGGCCGGCAGTGCCGGCGATATCATGATGTCCCAGGGCTGAGGCCTCAGAGACGATCTCGGGCAGCCTCTGGGCGGCGTTCGATTCGCAGTTTTCCAGCCCGATCTTGACTTCCAGAAGCGTCGCCTCGAGTTTGAGCCTCAGGTCGCCGACCCCGATGGCGTACTTCCTGACCCCTGTCACCAGGTGCAGGCTGTCTCGGCCCACCCCGAGTTCCTGCCACATGCGAGCCCGGAGCAGGTCGACCTGGCAGGCAAAGGCCATGTTCTCACCGTAAACCGGGTCGCGCTCGACGGAGCCGAGAACCCTATCGGCCAGCGAGAAATTCCCCATGAGAATGCAAACCTCAACCAGGAACAGCTCGGCGTCGAACCCCAGATGCCTATTCCCGATCACCTCGGCCATCCTGATGGCTTTCTGGTTGTATTCGATGGAGGAAAACAGATCGCCGGCTTTCAGGCTGCAGAGTCCCAGATTGCCGAGGCAGTTTATGACATTTTCGGTGTATCCGATCTTCTCCGAAATCCGCAGGGCCTCTTTGAGGTAGTGCGAGGCTTTCGGGAGGTCGTTCTGCCTGATATGGAAGTAACCGAGATTGTTGGCGATAAGGGATTCGAGCCAGGGATCGGATGATTTACGAGCGTTGAGATAACCTTCCTCGAAATAGCCAGCCACCTCCGAGGTTTTTCCGAGTATGTCTTTTATGATCCCGACATTGGAATATATTTTTGCCTGCTCATGGAAATTTTCCAGGCGCTTATTCAGATCGAGGGCGGAGAAGAACGATTCCAGGGCCTTGTCATACTCCTGGCTGACCCAGAGGATCAGCCCGATGTTATTATGGCAATTGGCCACCCCCTGGGCATCGTCCAATCTCTCGAACAGCCAGAGTGCGCGACGAATATAGGCCAGCGCCTTAGCCGGTTTCTTCTGTGAGCGGTAAAGGTCTCCAAGGTCTTTCAGCGTTTCGGCCATCAGGCGGTCGTCTCGGACGTTGCGCAGGTGACGTAAAAGCTCAATATATTTGGCCCTGGCCGTGGGGTAATCGCCGGCCTGCTTGCCAATATCGGCAGAAAGCATGAGGGCCTTGGAGATTGAGCCGCCCCCTTCCCGCGCGAGGTCCAGCATGGTACTGGCATAGTTCCCGGCCAGACCCAGATCGCCAACCTTATGAAGTTCCAGAGCGGCGGCCAGGTTGGCATTGTAGCCGGCCTCCAGATCCCCCGATCTCCCCAGGTGAAGCGCCATAAATTCGATAAGGCGGTCATCATCAGTCAAGAATTTCTCGGCGGCGGCCGCCCAATATAGGTGGTGCTGTCGCTTGATTTGCAGCGGCAGGCGATCATAGATGAACTGCCTTAGATTACCCGATGAGTATTGCAGGAATCCCTTTTCTGTCTTAAGAAATCTCAGATCGATAAGTGAATCGACAGCGCCGCGTCTGCTATTATCAAACGCAGTCAGCAGAACCATGGGGACACTTTCTCCCCAGACGGCCAAGAGGCTCAGGGTGTCGAGCTGATCAGCATTAAGGGATTGAACGGCACCGGCCAGGATTTCCTCTATTTTGGGCACAATCCAGGGGCCCGCCTCAGCATCAAGTTTTTTATTAAAAACGTCAAATTGGCCGGTTACGGTCCCAGAGCATAGCAGGTGGCAGACTTGCTCGGGCTCGCCACCGGTTGCCGCGGCAAATGCTGAAAATTCGAAGTCGGGCTCTTTTTTAAGAAATGCTCTTAAGATCTCATCTGTAGCTGAAAGACGCGAGCATTCATAAACGGGATCGAAGATCAGGCAGGGAAAATCGAGCTGCTCCCAGCGCCTGGCGCTAATAATCACTGGATGCCATTTTGAGGGCCGGAGCATACTTCGCAGCTTCTGGCGGTTCTCAGGCGAGAGCCCATTGAAATCCTCTACCAGCACCACCATGCGACAGTGGGAATCAGGGCATTCCTCCGAGAGGACGAGATCCAGTATTCTGGCAGCGGTATCATCGTTACAACCTGCGTCTATTCGCTCGATACTCCAGCCGGCAGTCGCCATTTGAACAGTGAGGAAATCGAGTTCGCTGTAATTTGCAGAGAGTCCACGAACCTGGAGAGCCTTCTCGGGGCGCCCGCCAATGTATCCAGCGACCGCTTTTCTTAACTCGGCAGCGAAGGGCGGTTCGCCGGCCGATATGTAAAGGCCGATATTTCCGGAAAGCTTCTCAACGAATATCTCTTCCACCCCAAAGGCGCGGGCCGCCAGAAGCATATTGGCCGGGCGCTTGTCAGGTTGGCGCGCCAACATGAATCTTAAGCCATCTCTGAAGGTCTCGGGTATCGGCCCGAGGTCCACCGCGCCATCCTCGGTGACAAGTTTAATTAACCTGGGGCCATCGTCTGTGACGAATGGCGGCTGACCGGCAAACAACTCGTATATTGTTGCCCCGATGGAATAGCAGTCAGAGAGCGAGGTCGCCGGCTGGCCAAGGAGAACCTCCGGCGCCACATATTCGATTGTGCCTTTCCTGGTAAGCGCCTCACCGGCCCTGGAGACAAGGTTAAAATCAAGGAGGCAGGGCCTGAGCGCGGCGGTATCGCCGCCCGACGGATCAGTTCGGAAAATGAAATTCGACGGTTTGAAATCGTTATAAATATAATTCGAAAAATGGATAAAGGCGGCCGCTTCAAGGATGTCGGCGATTACCGGGCCAGGCTGGCATTGGGGATACGCCCCAAAGAAAGGGCCGCCATTCTTGTTCGGGGATGGCGTCTCCCCATCCACATAAGGCATGACCATCGCCGGCAAACCGTTGTCGTCTACCAGGGATATGGGATTGATAAGCGAGGGGTGACGATGGGTCATCGCGAATGCGAATTCGAACCTCACCGCATCGGCCGATTCCGGCGGATTGTCCAGCGGGATCTTCACTGCGACCCGCCCTTCCGTGATAGTATCCTGGCAGAGAAAAATTCGGGCGATGCCCCCCTGGCCTATCAGGCACTGGGGGCGGTATCGCCCGTGGATCAGGCGGAACTTCTCGTCTTTATTTGACAGGCAATTCAAGGACAAATACTGCCCCACCATCGGGGATGTTGGCTGCTGTCAGCTTTCCCTGGTGATTTGCGACTATCCTGTAACTTGTCGAAAGGCCGAGCCCGTGCCCGGTCTTTTTGGTGGTTACATACGGCTCGAAAATCCTGGGCAACATATCGGTCGGCACCCCCGGCCCATTATCTACGACGGTGATAATGATGCGATTATCGTGATGGCAGCAGGAAATCGTGATTTTCCCCTGCTTGATGCCGCTTTCCTGTATGGCGTCGGCGGAGTTGATAAGGAGATTCAAGAGCACCTGGTGTATCTGACCGACATCGATCTCCGCCTTGGGGATGCCGGGGGCTATATCGAGGTCGATCTTTATGCCCCGGAACTTCTGCTGGGGCCTGATGAAGAAAATGACATCGTCTATGAGGCGCGGCACGTCGTGCTTTACTTTCTTGGTTTCGAGGCTGGAGAAGTCCATCAGGCCGGCGGTGAAACGTTTCATTTTGTCAATATTGCTGACTATCGTCTCGACCTTGGGGGCGACCTTCTCGAACTGCTGGTTGGCTATGTTCAGCGATAAGAGCTGGGCGTTGGACGAAATGGTGGCCAGGTAGTTGTTCAGTTCATGCCCGATGGCAGCGGCCATTTCACCCTTGGCGATCATTTTCTCGGAAAGAATCAGGTATTGCTCCAGTATGATCTTGTCGGTGATATCCTCGGCCACTATGATGCGGCCGTCGGCCTGGTAGTCCTTATGTTCAAATGGCGAGAAGCGCAGGCGGAAAACGATATCCTGGTTTTTGACCTTGAGGCAGTAAGATTCTATTTCGACGGCCGACTCTCCAGAGCCGGCAATATTTTCCCGCCAAAACTCGCGTTCGCCTTCCGGCAGGAGCTCAAGCAGGTTCTGCCCGACCAGCGTGCTGCCCTCGCGGCTATCAAACAGGGCAGCCTTTTCGAAGAGTTCGATGGCAGCGGCGTTGAAGGACCTTAAGGTGCCGTTTTCCTCAACTACGATCAAGCCCACCGGCGTCTTATCGAGTATTGCCTCCTGGAAACGCTGGAGATTGAAAAGCTCGGTGTAAAGTTGGGCGTTCTGTATGGCCAGGGCCGCCTGGTCGGCGAAAAGCTCGAATAAATAGAGGTCGGATTGCAGGAATATATTGGCCTTGGATGAATTGTCGAGGTAGACCACACCTATGAGGTGGTCTTTGATCTTGAGCGGCACACACATGGCGGAGCGGATGTTCATCTGAAGGACCGATTGTTTCTCCGCGAACCGCCCGTCATTCAAGGCATCGGAGGTATAGACCGAGCGGCCGCTCTTGACAACTCCCTCGGCTATGGTTGTGGATACATGGAGATCATTTTTATCGAGTTCGGCTTTCTTGATGTTGTGGGCGGTCTTGAATTGTAGCCTGCCGTCGGAGTCGAGGAGCATCAAAAAGCCTCGTTCGGCCTTGAGCAGCTCGATCGATTTCTTCATGACTATATTTAAGATCTCGTCGAGGATCAGCGTGGAGTTCACCGCCTTGGAGACCTCGTAGAGCACCTGCAGGTCCTCGCTACCCAGGGCGTGCGATGCTCCGTGCCCGCCGATGATGTCGGGAATGGCGGTGCTGGTCGAGAATTTCTTTAGCTCTGTGGCGATGTTGAGTTTTTCAGTGCCGTCGTATCGGGCCTTGGTTTGATTCAGGTTCGCTGGCATATTCCCACCGTTTAAAAAGCCTCAATTTAAAGTGGCGGTTTATCGTAAGGCGCCAAATGCAGGTGTACCCGGAGCCCCGGGTCATCCCCTTAAGTGCCTATAAGATTTATCGGTCGATTGTTTAAGGACTTGAAAGCGTCGGGCACGGAAAAATCGGCATGGCTTAAGTATAGCCTCTCAGGGCTGAGGACGGTGAATACCGCCGGAGGTATTGGCCTGAGCCAGCATGGCCCGACTATTATAAACCGGGCATGACAGCTGTTCGTGGCACCTGGAACAGGAGGCGGCGCGGTAAAATCGCCGATGTAGCCATAAGGTCGCAAGATATATCAGGTACAATCCATGGGGCATGAGTCGGAACTGCTCGAATTGGCCGGCGATAACACCGATGAGCCCGTTCAGAAACTTCGCGAAGCCGAATATGAGCGGGAGAAGCCTCAGCGGCCAAAACAGGATAGTGTAGCCATAGAATGCCGACTGGGAATGGACCTCCTCCCGAGAGAAAACTTTCGAGACCCACACCCCCCAACCGAAATTGCATCGCTTGCCATAGTAACTGCAGCGGACGCATCTGATAATAGGCAGGAGCAAAAAAAGGCAGACCACCCCATATGCCAGATACATTACGCCCAGCTCCTGGCGAACCCCCATGACGAAATAAAGGCCGATTGAGGCCTCGATTGCCAGAAGTGCCCACCTGACAAGGACGATCCGCCAGGGGTATCGGTCGATTGGGGGTCTTATCGGACCTGTAGTTTCATTGGGCATGAGACGAAAATATCACTGGCGGCCGGAATGCGCAAGTAATCTCTTGACACGCGGGGAATAAATCTGGTAACAATTAAACCTGGCTTTTCGTAAATTAAGAGGGAAATCATGAGGAATCTGACAATAGCAGCGCTCGCGGTACTTTGCATGGCTGTCGAACCGGCCCTGGCCACCAAATTCATCAATTTCGAGAGAGAGGCCTCCCAGATAGACACCATCTATAACGATGACATTTTTATTTCGGGATTCAAGGTCAAATTCGACAGCCGCGTGTACGGGGATCTCACCTGCCTGATGGCTTATGAGATGGTACAGACCGATACCATATTCGGAAACTTCTCCGCATTCGCCCAGTCACTGCAGAACCTCGAGCCGGTCATGGGCAGTTTCCGGGCATTCGGCAGACGGATATCGTGTAACTCTCGTGTCGACAGGTTCCTCCTGCTCTATGGGCAGGAGATAAATATCGGGCCTGACGCCAGGATCATGCGGGACGCGGACCTCTGGGGGGCGAACATCGCTTCTCAGGGTTCAGTCGAGGGAAACCTGAAGATCAGGGCGCATTCGGCGGTGGTTTCCGGAAATATCGGCGGCGACCTGATTTTCTATGGCGATTCGCTGACAATAAATCCAAACACCTCTATAGGGGGCGATCTCGATTATAATTCCGCCAACCGCGCCAATATCAGCAGCGGCGTGATCATAAAAGGCCAGGTCAATTGGCAAAAGCCCGAAGAGCAAAAGGAACAGAAATCTGAGCGGGGTGGTTTCTGGTCGACCCTGACCTGGATCGCCTCGGTCAAAGGATACCTTGTCTGGAATATAGTTTCCTCGATTTTGGTATTGGCCTTCATCATCATTCCGTTTCCAGCCTGGCTGATTACCATCACATTCTGGTTCATTCTTGTTACCGCCGGCAATCTGACCATCTTGGCCACGAAACCCAAGGCCCTGGCCGCAGAGGCTATCCTCGAGCAGCGTTTTTTCCCCAGCATGGGGCTGGGATTCATCGTATTCATGCTGATCCCAATTATTGCGATAGTGTTTTTCTTTACCATCCTGCTGGCCCCTCTGGCTATGGCCCTCAGCATGCTTTTCGGCGTAGCCGTTTTCTTGGGCGGAGTATATATAAGCTTCTATGTCGGACGTCGAATCTGCATGCTCTTCAGCCGCGGGGCGAAAGGCACTCCGGGGTATCTCTGCTATACCATAGGCATGAGCGTACTACTGCTTCTTTCGCTGATTCCGATCCTTGGCTATCTTATAATTTTCGTGGCCCTGTTGACAGGGGTGGGAGCGCTCGTCCAGGTTCCGTGGGGGCCACGGCCCGAGCCATCCGCCCAGGCTGTTGTCGCAGGCTGATAATAACGTCGAGATAAAAAATATATCCGCCCCGTCGTGTTTGCCTGTTCAGTGGTACTGCTGGCCCAGTCCAGATAGCGTCGAGCCCGATCTGGAATGAATATTTTTTCAACTACCCGTTTCGCGGCCGAAAGCAACGCCGCCGATGGCTGTCTCTTTGGAAAAGACCATGCCTCACCTTTACGACCTGAATAGGATAACCTCCGACGAAAACCCCGGCCCCAGGGCCGATATCAGGCCCAGCGAGTCATTGCCATTATGCTTTTCGCGCAGGAAACGCTCTAAAATATAGAGCACTGTCGCCGAGGACATATTGCCATGATCTCTAAGAACTGCCTCTGATAAACTAAACTGGTCGGAGTCAAGGCAAAGCGCCTCTTTGTAAGCCTCGATCACCCTGGCCCCTCCGGGATGTATCAGGAAATGGGTTATCTCCTCGAGGATTATGTTGTAGCCTGCAAGGAAATCGATGAAGTTCTGCCTGGCGCGTTCCCTGACAA
>Ga0315293_10004731_pt1 | contig 12868 bp, 16 predicted proteins | sample YL17G13_20_MG_FD_203071 | JGI IMG/M metagenome (GOLD analysis project Ga0315293, IMG submission 203071) | Sediment microbial communities from Yellowstone Lake, YNP, Wyoming, USA - YL17G13_20 | ecosystem: Environmental > Aquatic > Freshwater > Lake > Sediment | place: USA: Wyoming | collected... | reverse complement strand
TGATGAGGACGATTCCTTGTTGGGCGATTTCATTCAGGATGAAGACAGTTTAACTCCAGAGGAGGCGTCGGCTTATGAATTGCTGAAGGATGACGTCGGTGGGGTGCTGGATTTATTGTCGCCTCGCGAACAAAAAATTCTGAAGCTACGGTTTGGTTTAAGCGGCGAATGGGCGCACACCTTGGAAGAAGTAGGGAGAGAATTCGGGGTGACCCGTGAGCGCATTCGTCAGATAGAGGCCAAAGCGCTGATGAAGCTCCGCAAGAGCAAGGACAGCAAGAAGTTGAAAGATTATTTGAAGTAAATTACAATTACCGCGTCGCTCCTTGGGAGGACGCTCGATCCCGCGTAGCTCAACGGTAGAGCAATCGACTGTTAATCGATTGGTTACTGGTTCGAATCCAGTCGCGGGAGCCAGAAAATAACCAGCTTTCAGAGCTGGTTATTTTGTTGTAGAATCAAGCGGAGGTGGATACAAATTTTCATCAAGGGAAGTTCCAGTGGTTTAAAGGATGGAGTAGGGATTTGGCCTACTCTGAAGAATCTTTGTTCAAAGAGTGTGGTGGAGGAGTCCCTTGGAGGGTTGTGGTACAGGATATCTGTGTTTGGTTGATTGAGCAGGGATATGCGGAGGATATTATACCCTACGGTAGTTTTGTCTACGGAGGTATGCGACAAGAAAGCGATGTGGATTTGATTGGAATTGATAGAACTAGTAGGAAAGATGTTAAATATCTCTTTTACGTTCAAAACGGTAACGAAAAACTACCCTTCTGCTTGAGGATTGAAACGGGAAGGAACGCTTACCATACTCGCTTGGATTGGCAGCCGTTCCCATCACAAGTTAGTGGGTTCAGCGGGCTGAGGTCTCCCAAGTACTGGTCGATATTTACAGAGGGGATATTTCGAGGTAGTTCACTGATGTACCGGATGGGACAATTAGACGCTATTATCATGTTAAGAGCGATAATCGGGCGCCACCTTCATCTACGCCGAGCAACTCAGATTTCTGTAGAAGATGCGGTTGAACATCTGCGATACTTGTTGAGGGAATCTCCTCATAAGAGAGTTTTTCGCAAGGATCGTTGGGAGCGGGGGGCGCAAGCGCACGCTCGGGTTGTGCTGGGCGAGACAATGAAATTTTGTAGTTTTTGGCTGTCTCCCTCCTCGGAAGAGGTTTTTGAGATTAGGAAAGATTGCGATATCATCCCCGCTATCCGTCCGAACAGGGCGCTGGTGACTTTGGCAGAATACTTTCATCCGTTTCACTTGGCTTACCTGCGGGATAAACGGGTAGCTCGCCTTAGGTTGCAGGACTTTCCGTAGTAATCGTCAGCAGAGGAGTGTATGGCCTGTTATATGATGAAGTCATGGTAAAAGCCAATCCATTAATTATTTTATTAGGTGGCACTCACGCGGTGGGTAAGACCACGTTGGCTTTTGAGCTGGCTAAGCTGTTGTCTATCAAGACAATAATTGGCTTGGGCCCGATCATCTCGGCCACTGGAGCGTTGGGGAGCACAAAACAGCTGGCCCAGGACTTAGCTTTGGAGATAGGCGCCAAAAATGTAAAAAGGGATCTTTGCAGAAAGGCTCGCGCTGTCGGCGTAGTGGTCAGCAAGATAATTGCTAAAAATACTGAGACGGGTAGCCCTTGCATTATCGAAGGAGTAGAAATCTTACCGCAGTTTCTGCCGATACAGGATAATTTGTTTCTCTGTTTTATTAGTCTGGAAAACTTACATATGCATGCCAAGCGTCTTTTTGAACCAGACATAACTCGCTCTATGCAATTTTTCAAGAAGGATTTGGTTTCGGTAGGTTTGCTGCAGAGGTTGATTTTAAAAACTGCCAAAGAATTCGGCATACCAGTATTCGAAAATAGTGGCGATCCAAAGCAGGTATCCAAACTTATTCTGGCGGAGATCAAAAAGAGGGGAATAAAGGTCTAACTTTCTCTGGCCCCAAAGGGGCCCTTTCAGGGCCAACGGAGCCAACACAAAATGTCCGCTTGTAGAGCGGACTATTCTATTATAGTATGGTGTCATCTGGGATGTACCCAATAAGGAGAATGTCGTGGCAGAGAACCCATATAGGGATGAGTTCTACGATGACGTAGCGCTGGTTCTCAATGATCTTGGGAAGCGTTGTACTAAATGTCAACGGGTGACCAAGAATGGATACCTGGAGGAAGGACTGTGCCCCGCATGTCGGGGACAGCATGTTCAGACCTTCGGTTCCAACGCGGGTAGGCGGTGCGACACATCAGAGGGACCGTGCAGCTGTGGTGCTTGGCACTAAGCTGAGCGTTCTCCTCTTCATATTTCCGTAACCGTCCCCTTAGGCAAGGGACGGTTCTTTTATTTCCATAAGTTGCCCAAGCCCTTAAAATTCGATTCTGATTTTCTTCCAGTCCAAAGTTCTAGGTCTGTCCAAGATGGGGCCACGAAAATGCGACACAGATTCCGTGGCGTTTTTTCGTGCGATAATAGCGGTGAAAGGAATTTTTATGAAGAAAATATTTCTTTGGGGCGGATTAGTTGGTGTTGTGGTCTTTTTCCTACTCGGATTTCTGGCTGGTGCGTCGAATAATGGCCAGCCGATACTGCCGGTTGTCTATGGTACAAGTGGCTTAATGTGGGGCTTTTTTGCGCTGGTTTGCGCGATCTTTTTCCTCATTGGTTTAGTGATGGTAATTATCGGTGCGGTCAAAGGGCATAAGTAGCTAGCAACCAACAGCTTTGTTTAGTGCTAGAATGGCCGTATGCCACAGGGTTTTTGGAGAAAGTTGAGGAAGCCGATTATGGCTTTGGCGCCGATGGCGGATGTCACGGATGCTGCTTTCCGTCGCCTTATTGCCAAATACGGCAAGCCGGATGTGATGTGGACGGAGTTTGTATCCTGTGACGGGCTGTGTTCAGCTAAAGGCCAGAAGGCATTGTTGGTAGATTTAAAATACAGCAATTCAGAGCGGCCGATCGTGGCGCAGATTTTCGGGAGCAAACCAGAGAATTTTTATAAATGCGCCAAGCTTTTGAAGAAATTAAAATTTGACGGGATAGATATTAATATGGGCTGTCCGGACCGTAAAGTCGAAAAACAGGGCGGCGGAGCAAAATTGATGCTGAATCCGAAACTGGCGCAGGAAATTATCCGGCAAACCAAACGGGGAGCCGGCGGATTGCCGGTGTCGGTCAAAACCAGAATTGGTTATGGTCAAAGGGATATTAAAGAATGGATCGGTTCTTTAATCGAAGCTACGCCGGATGTTTTGATAATTCACGCTAGGACGCGCAAAGAAATGTCAAAAGTGCCGGCGGACTGGCGGGCGATTAAAGAAGTAGTGAAATTGGTTAAAAAGTCGAAGAAAGATATTTTAGTGATCGGTAATGGTGATGTGAAAAGTTTGGTGGATGCCAAAGAGAGGGCAAAGGAATCGGGTGCGGATGGGGTAATGGTAGGACGGGGAGCATTCGGCAATCCTTGGTTTTTTAATAAACGAAAAAGGCGGGTGACTCTGAATGAAAAATTAAAAGTGTTGGCAGAACACGCGCGACTGTTTGAGAAGATATTTCCCCGGAAAAGTTTTGAAATTATGAAAAAACACTTCAAGGCGTATGTGACGGGATTTGAGGGGGCAGGGGTATTGAGGGCAGAGTTGATGCGAACGCATAATACCCGCGAGGTGGTGGGGGTATTGGGGGCGAAATATCCCAAAATCCGCCTCCAGGGATAGCTATTGCCATATTCGCACGGCAGTGTATAATGCCCCTGTTGGTAGGTTTTGTCGTTGGTAGGTTTCGTTTTCCTTATCTCTCAAAGGATCAAGGAGTAGAAGGCCAGACGGGGTCACCCTACTGTATATTCACTCACAATCCTAAGAGATATGGCTAAGAAGCTATTTGTCGGTGGACTTAGTTGGAATACAACTGAGGACACTTTGCGTGATGCTTTCACGCAGCATGGTACCGTGGCCTCCGCCCAGATCATCTTTGACAAGATGTCCGGACGGTCCAAGGGTTTTGGCTTTGTGGAATTCGAATCTGATGAAGAAGCGGATGCCGCAGTGGCTGCCCTTAATGGTACTGAACTCGATGGCAGAACCATTACCGTTAACGAAGCTCGCCCAATGGGTGAGCGTCCCCCACGTCGTGATTTCAATCGCGGCGGCGGTCGTGACTTTCGTCGGTAATTGATCTAAATCGCTAACCCCGCCAATTTAGAGTTGGTGTGTCGGGTTTAATCGGTTGCTGGGCAGATGCTCACTGGCTGATTGAATCTGTTGCATACGAACATTAAATTGGCGGGGTTTGGTTTGGGGGGTATGGAAATGATAAACTATAGATAGGGTCGATCTTTATACAATCTTATCTAGGACTTATTCGTTATGTTGAACACAATTTCATTGATTCTTGTCATTATCGGCGGTTTGAACTGGGGTTTGGTCGGATTTCTGAAGTGGGATTTGGTGGCCAACCTGTTCGGCGGTGGTGATATGTATGCCATGGTTTCTCGCATCATTTATGGCTTGGTCGGCTTGGCCGCCTTGTACATGCTGGTGACGATTGGCAATTGGCTGAAGAAATAAGTTATTGGAATTATCTAAACAGCCCCGGTCTTCGGGGCTGTTTTGTTATAGTGAAGTGGATGGAAAGATTACAGAAAATTTTGGCTCAGGCAGGGATTGCCAGCCGCCGGAAGGCAGAGGAGTTAATTACCCAAGGGTTAGTGAGGGTGAATGGCAAAATTGTCACCACCCTGGGTACTAAAGTGGATATTGATAAAGATAATATTGAATATAACGGTAGGTTGGTCCAATTGGCTGAGCCGGTGATTTACGCGTTTTACAAACCAGCGGGGGTAACTTCGACGATGAGTGACCCGCATGCCAAGAAGACAATTGCAGATTATTTTAGAGGTAAGCGAGTGTATCCGGTCGGGCGATTGGATAAATACAGTGAGGGGCTGATGTTGGTGACCAATGATGGCGACTTAGCGCTGGAACTCACTCATCCGCGATATAGCCATGAAAAAGAGTACGAAGTAGTCGTGCGCGGCAGAAGTGCTGATAACATTAAAAAGTTCGAGCAAAGATTTGTATTGGAGGGGTATCGGACTCAGCCGATGCGGTTGATCGGCAAGGAACAACTCAAAAAAGACCAGTGGTTGATTAAATTAGTTTTAAAAGAGGGCCGTAAACGGCAAATTCGTAAAATCGCTGAAAAGTTGGGTTATCAAGTTATTGATCTCAAACGGGTAAGGATGGGAAAGCTGAAGCTGGGGAATCTTACTCCTGGAGAGTGGAGAGAGGTTAAACGGCAAGATATAATCTAGGTAGATTCGTCGGGCGCATGGTGATAGTTTGTCTTATTGGGTGGGCGCGTAGCTCAGTGGTAGAGCAGTCCCCTCATAAGGGATGGGTCGGAGGTTCGATCCCTTCCGCGCCCACCCAATAAGATGAGCAGCGAACTAGCGAAGTGTTTGTGATTTTGGAAGGAGGAATGATAATATCCAAAACATCCCGCTGTTATACAGTAGGATGACATAGGATTAAGTCCATTCTGATGTGGTTGCGGGGGTAGGATTTGAACCTACGACCTCAAGGTTATGAGCCTTGCGAGCTAGACCACTGCTCCACCCCGCGAGCCAATGTTAGCAGGCGAGTGGTGATCTGTCCATCTTTACGCGCTCGGCTTTTCACCAAAAATCAGCTGCCACCATTTTTCGGGGTTGGTTGGCTCGCGTTGGGTTTGCTCGTCTTGGCGATTGACGTTGCCTTCGGTAAACCGTTCGATGTTGTCGTCGGGGATAATCAAAACTGTTTCGCCAGCTTTTTGATAGTTGAGTTTGGCACGGGCTTCTTTGTCCTTAAAAGAATCAGTTTGGCGATAGGCAATTAGGTTTTGCAGATACTTGTTATGAAGCTTTAGAGTGGCATTCTGATCGCGCAGATTCCCCAGTTCTTTATCTATTTGATAGTTTTGCCAGACCGCTTGGATGGTGGAAACTAGCATATAGAACAGTAAAATCGCTCCGACAGTCATGAGGAGTCGGGCTTTGAGTTCCTTGCCTTGCGGCAAGCGAATTTTGGTAGATAGTTTTGCCACGGCAAACCTAGTGTAGCAAACCTGGTGCCAGCGACAGGATTCGCACCTGTGACCAATGGCTTATGAGTCCACTGCTCTACTGCTGAGCTACGCTGGCGCGCTTCTAGTATAGTATAAGATGGTACGGACTCTGCTGGAAACTCTAAACAGCGGGCATAACATAGCATTTTTCTTAAGCAGAATACAAGAGAGATAATATCAGATGATGAAGAGAGTTTCTCACGAGGCAAGAAAGCAAGGCCTGGTCAATCTAATTAGAGCAGAGCTAGCGAACGCGGGCGTGAGGCCGACAGACATTTTAGTGATCGCGGTTTCAGGGGGGCCCGACTCAATGGTGCTAGTTGATTTATTACGGCAGATTGGCGAGAGGGAACAGTTGGTAGTAGGGCATATTAACCATGGTTTGCGCAAGGAGGCGGATAGAGGAGAGGAGTTGGTGGCTAGGTATTGCCGGAAGTACAAACTTAACTTTGCAACGCGCAGGGTTGATTTGGGCGGCAAACCAACCGGTATTGAGGAGCGGGCGAGAGAGTTGCGCTATGCGGCACTGCAGGACATCGCGAGGGAAAATCGGGCGAATTGGATCGTGACAGCGCATACGGCTGACGATCAAGTTGAAACAGTTGTTGCTAACTGGTTGCGGGGAAGCGCGGTAAGGGGATTGGGCGGGATGAAATTGAGAACCGGAGGGATAATCCGACCCCTGTTGAGTGTCTGGAAAAAACAGTTGTTGGCATATGCCAAGAAGCAGGCCTTGAGGTATGTTATCGATGAAAGTAACTCTGATTTACAATTTACGCGCAATCGGATTCGGCATCAGTTGTTGCCGGAACTGCGCAAATTTAATAAGCAAATTGACGAACAGTTGTGGCATAGCAGTCAAATTTGGCAACAGGTGGATGGAGCACTGACCGATTTAGCAAAACAATATTTTAGAAAAATCGGTACTAATACCCGTGGCAAAGTAGTATTATCAATTTCAAAACTGCGAGAACTGACGCCATTGATGCAGATTGAGGTGGTGAAGCTGGCACTAGCGGGAGATTTGGCTGGTTTGGAACGGTCGCATTTTGCTGAAGTACTAAAAATCCTAGCTAGTCCGAAACCAATCGTAGCCAAACGGCGCCTGGGGGGCAAATTGTTCGCTGGGAAGAGCCATGATAAGATTACGATTAGTCAGCGATGAAGCTCAATTCTTCTAAAACCGTAGGATATATCCTAGCCATTTTGCTCGTGGCGGCGTTGTTGTACAGTTTATTCGGCTATAGCGGGCAGAGTACACAGATGATCCCTTTAAGCGAGGTGATTGAGCGGGTGGACTCGGGCAGGGTGGAAAAAATCACGGTAAGGGGAGAGAATCTGAAGATTTTTACCACTGATGGTAAGGAGTACGTATCGCGCAAAGAAACGGGAGTGTCGCTGAAGGACAGCGGGGTGGACTCGACCAAGACCGAGGTGGAAGTGTTGGACGACCAGACGGCTAACCTGTGGGTGGGCGCGCTGACCTCGATTTTACCGTTTTTGCTAGTGGTGGGCTTCCTGTGGTTTATGTTGCGGCAGGCGCAGGGAGCTGGCAATCAAGCGATGTCGTTCGGTAAATCCAGGGCTCGGCTGATGGTGGGAACCAAGAACAAGATCACTTTCAAGGATGTGGCTGGAGGGGAAGAGGCGAAGCAGGAACTAATGGAGATAATAGAGTTCTTGAAGTATCCGAGCAAGTTTTTGAATTTAGGCGCTAGGATCCCGACCGGCGTGTTGTTGCTGGGTCCGCCAGGGACCGGTAAGACATTGATGGCAAAAGCAGTGGCAGGTGAGGCCGGCGTACCATTTTTTAATATTAGCGGCTCTGAATTCGTAGAAATGTTTGTGGGAGTAGGCGCTTCTCGAGTACGGGATTTATTTACTAAAGCCAAGCGCAACGCGCCGGCAATTGTATTTATTGATGAAATCGATGCAGTCGGTCGCCAACGAGGCGCGGGTTTAGGCGGCGGACATGACGAGAGGGAACAGACCCTCAATCAGATTTTGGTGGAGATGGATGGTTTTGAAACAGATACCAATGTAATAGTCATCGCGGCGACAAACCGGCCGGATGTGTTAGATCCGGCACTGCTTAGGCCTGGTCGGTTTGACCGGCGAGTGGTTTTATCTTTGCCGGATATTCGAGAACGGACGGCAATTTTGGAAGTTCATACTAAAAATAAACCGCTGGATTCGACGGTTAATCTGCAAAAAGTGGCGGCTAAAACTCCCGGCTTTTCCGGAGCGGATTTGCAGAACTTAGTTAATGAGGCGGCAATTTTGGCAGCGCGGAAAAACCAGAAAGTAATTAGTCAGCAGGAAATGGACGAGGCAATTGAGAAGGTAATGCTGGGGCCTGAACGGAAAAATCGGTTGTTGTCAGAAAAGGAACGGGAAATCACCGCTTATCATGAGGCAGGTCACGCGGTGACCTCGCATATATTGCCAAATGCTGATCCAGTGCAAAAAGTTTCCATTGTTAGCCGAGGGGTGGCGTTGGGCTACACTTGGAGTATGCCGGAGGAGGACAAATATCTTTATTCCCGCGAGCAATTTATGGATGAACTGGCCAGTGTGCTGGGCGGCCGCGTAGCGGAAAAGTTGATTTTTAAAGAAATAACTACCGGTGCATCAAATGATTTGTTGCGAGCGACCAAACTGGCGCGGTCGATGGTGACCAAATACGGGATGAGCGAGAAGCTGGGTCCGGTTACTTACGGTACAGATGAAGATATGGTGTTCTTGGGTCGAGAGATCCATGAACAACACAACTACGGCGATAAAGTTGCTTCGATGATTGACGAGGAAGTCGCGGCGATTATTGACGAGGCCAGCAAGCGGGCAGAGAAAGTTTTGCGGCAATACGCTAAAGAATTGCAGTTGATCGCAGCGGAGTTGATGAAAACAGAAACATTGAGCCGCGAAGAGTTTGAAAGTTTTTTCCGGGAATAGGATATGTTGAAACAAGTGCTTACCCGTAAATCCAGCGTTTTGGAAGCCACGGCGGTTTTGGCAGTCGCGTCTCTGGTTAGCCGAATTTTTGGATTGGTGCGTGATCGGACGCTGGCGGCTCACTTTGGGGCGGGGGACGTGACTGACGCCTATTTTGCGGCGTTTAAAATTCCGGATTTGATTTTTAATTTACTGATTCTGGGCGCATTATCGTCAGCGTTTATTCCGATTTTTACTGAGTATTTGCATAAAAATGGAGAAGACAAGGATGAGGCGTGGGGGATTGTGAATTCGCTGGTCAATGTGGGGATGGTGATATTAGCAGTGATTTTGATCGGGGCGGCGGTGTTCGCGCCGATGTTGGCGAAGGCGGTAGCTCCCGGGTTTGATCCGAGCAAGCAAGGGTTAGTGATCTCGATGATGCGCGTAATGCTGCTGTCGCCGTTATTTTTTGGCATTAGTAATCTGGCCGGCGGAATTTTAAATTCATTTCGCAATTTTCTGGCTTATGCCGTAGCGCCAATTTTATACAACTTAGGGATTATTGCTGGAGTGATTTGGCTGGTACCGAAATTTGGGAATATCGGGCTGGCCTATGGCGTAGTGTTGGGTGCTTTTCTGCATATGGCAATTCAGCTGCCGGGAGTGTTCTCGCACGGTTATCGGTATAAGTGGCATTGGAATGTTGGGCACCCAGCTCTAAAAAAGATGGCGTGGTTGATGATACCGCGAACCTTGGGAATAGCGGTAGCCCAGGTGAATGTGGTGGTGAATACTATCATTGCTTCGACGCTAGCGGTGGGAAGCGTGGCGGTATTGAACTGGGCAGATAACTTGCAAAGTTTGCCGATCGGGATTTTTGGGATTTCGTTTGCGGTGGCAGTATTCCCAGTATTGGCCGAGAAATATACTTTGCAAAAAATTGATGAATTTAAAGATGACTTTGTGCGGGTGTTCCGACAAATTATGTTTTTGATAATTCCGACGATGGCGCTGTATTGGCTCCTGCGGGCGCAAATTGTCAGATTGGTGCTGGGAAGCGGGCAGTTTGGATGGGAAGATACCCGGTTTACTATTTCAGTGCTGGCGTTTATGACTTTTGGAATGATTGCGCAGGCGACTATCCCACTATTGGCACGATCGTTCTATGCTTTGCAGGACACTAAAACACCGCTGATTACCGGTATAGTAGCATTAGTACTGAATGTGGCGATGGCATTTATATTGATACCCAAACTGCATGTGGTAGGTTTGGGAGCGGCATTGTCGATTTCGGTGCTGGCCAATATGGCGTTGCTGATAGTAATGCTTAATCGCAAGTTGGGCAATTTGGCCTGGGCGGCCACTGCTTGGGATGTTGGCCGAATGGCAATTGGGGCTGTCGTTATGGGAGGAGTAGGGTATTTGTCACTGCGAGTGATGGACTGGATTGTCGATACTCATAGATTTTGGGGATTGTTTGCCCAAACTGGGGTGACGATCGTGGTGGGGGTGCTGGCCTATTTGGTAATAACAAAATTTCTCCGTGTGGCGGAGGTGGCAATGGTTGTGCATCCGGCAAAGACACTGTGGCAGAAAATGAGACGGAAATAGAAAAGGGAGCGACCAAAGCCACTCCCTGGGAGGGTTGAGATGAAAGGGGTTTCAAAGGAAAAGCTGGCCCCGGGAACTGCCGAACCCGGCCCTCTTTATTACCGAGGGGAGGCCAGCCCATGGAGGAAAAGAAGGAGCAGGTTGGAGGCAACCTGCTCCCGTTAGCAGGAAAGGCGGAAAAACGGGGCAAAGCCAGGGGCGTAGCTTACCCCAAACAGGAATAAACTAGTGGAGGTTGTTGATAGCCACCCCGTACTCGCTTTGGTAATACAGAGCGCCGCAGAACACCCAGATTGGGGTGCCTAGTACGAACCAGACAAACGCCAAGCTAGGTGACCAGCTGCCCAGCCAATCCATGATTGGGCAGAAGACCAACAAGCTGTACAGAGCGGTTGGAATCAGAGCGATTCCATGGGCACGCACGATAGCCAGTTGGGGGTTGCGCGGGTGGACGACATGAAGTCGGGCAACAGCCCACGCCAAAACGATGATTACCACTCCTACCAGCAGACAGCCGGCGGAAAAAACGACGGTGAAATCAACCACCTGTTCTCCTTGTGCCTCTACGAGGCGATAATCTCAAAACCCTCAAAGAACAAAAGCAGGGGAGAGGAGTCGAACCTCTGCCGATCACCTGCGGAGGCGAACGCTCTGCCGTTAAGCCACCCCTGCTTATCAACGAAACTAGGATACCCCAAAACGGGGCTTGTGTCAAGATATCCACTCTGGTACGCTATTTTTAGCTCTTTGAAGGAGGTGATCAGCATGGCGGCTGGTGCCTTGGTTCTGCGCTGTAAGCGGTGTGGTCGGCCGTTCGAGACCTTTCCGGTGCCGATGATGAAGGGTGATAATCTGGTGCTGCAATGTGGGTGTCCGAAAAAGCTCACGGAAATGAACTATAAATGGCTGGGCCGCATGGGGCTCTTGCCTCCAATCCAGCCTCAGCGCCTCCCTGATCGGTGCGAGAAATGTGGAGCAGCCCGTCGGTTTGATGTTACCGGACCAAAGGATGGCCGAGTGGTCATCTTGCGGTGCGGCGGCACTGGAGACGGCGATGGCTGCAACGCAATCTATCATCTCGACACCCTGACCGGCACAATGACGCTAGTGAACCCCGACTAGCACACCGCCCAATTGTGGCTCCTCGCAAGAGGAGCCACTCATCTTTCCTATTAAGGGGTCTTGGTACAATGTTTTTAGTACTTTGTAAGGAGGAATGGCCGTGGCAGAGTCGAAAGACGAGTCGGTGGAGCCGACCAAGGAGTTTGTAGGTTGGAACTTCAAATGTCCGGAGTGTGGCTCGGCTATGGGGCAGAGTGTGGATGAAAGGGGAAGGACAGTTTATTCGTGTCTGGACTTCCACTGTCCATGTAAATTCTTGGTGATCAAGAAGGTAAGTTGTCTCTATTAGGGCCCTGCGGGGCCCTTTTCTTTTTTCACACTGTATACTGGTTTGGTATGGATAAAATAAGAAATTTTTGTATTATTGCGCATATTGATCACGGGAAGTCGACTTTGGCTGACCGGTTATTAGAATTGACCAATACCGTTGCTAAACGGGATATGAAAGAACAGTATCTCGACACGATGGATTTGGAGCGGGAACGCGGGATTACGATTAAGCTTCAGCCAGTTCGTATGACCTATCACTATTCCGGGGGGAGGCAGCGAGCTGGGTTGAGCGAAGCTCAACTGGGCTTTGCCCATGAGCGTCGGAAGGGGGGTGTGCCCCCCTCCGAGGGTGGTGGTTATGAGCTGAATCTTATCGATACCCCCGGTCATGTGGATTTCACTTATGAAGTGTCGCGGTCGTTGGCAGCCGTTGAGGGTGCTTTGTTGGTGGTGGACGCTAGCCAAGGAATCGAGGCGCAGACTTTGGCAAATTTGCAATTGGCTTTAGCACATAATCTGACGATTATCCCGGTGCTTAATAAAATCGACCTACCGGCAGCAGAACCGGAGCGGATTATTAAAGAAATGCAGTCGGTGATTGGGATAACACCCTCAGATGTGATTTTGGTTTCGGCGAAAACTGGCGAGGGGGTAGATAAAATTTTGGATGCGATCGTGGAGCGAGTGCCGGCACCCAGCGGGAATCCGAGTGCGTCACTGCGGGCATTGGTGTTTGATTCGTACTTCGACCAATTCCGTGGAGTGGTGGCATATGTGCGAGTGGTGGATGGCAGGGTCTCAAC
>Ga0315293_10004726_pt1 | contig 12872 bp, 12 predicted proteins | sample YL17G13_20_MG_FD_203071 | JGI IMG/M metagenome (GOLD analysis project Ga0315293, IMG submission 203071) | Sediment microbial communities from Yellowstone Lake, YNP, Wyoming, USA - YL17G13_20 | ecosystem: Environmental > Aquatic > Freshwater > Lake > Sediment | place: USA: Wyoming | collected... | reverse complement strand
CGCGCCCGCTGCAACCAAGTGGGCACCTTATGGGTCGGAACGATCTCAGACTGACCCGTATTCGGGTCAGTGACGGCCAGCTCTGGACCACGCTCGCCCAGCAGTGTGATCGACGGATCGTGACCAGCCTGAGCCATGCGCTCCAGCAGGCCACCATGCTTGACCCAAGCCCCACCGTCAGCGCGCTTCTGGATGTTCGCTGGCCTGTTCCGTGTCTTACCCCACGGGTTCCGCTCTTCTGCCTCTTCAACGGCCTCTCGCGAAATGCGTCCAAGGGGGTACATCGATGTCGACTCAAGCGTCGGCTCACCATCGATCCCCTCTCCAACCTGCTTACCACCCAGCAGATAGAGATCGCGCGGGGAGAACTTCTTGCGCCCCCTATACCAAGTCCGCCTGCTTGACGGCATCCCGCCCAAGTCGTACTGACGATCAATGCCGAGATGCGGCTTCGACAAGTCGAGCCGACCGGCCGACACCCCGGACTCCCGAAGACTCTTACTCCCGAGGTTGTGACTGACTTTCCCGGGCCGCATATCGCGAGACAGGTCCGGAGTCCATCGAGTGAAGAGCGGAACCCCAGCGGTCTTCGCCGCCCCCCTGATCTCGGACAGGGACTTGAACTCCGGGAGTTCGCCACCTTCAGCACGCTTCTGGACCTTGGTGTCGTGCTCATAGGTGGCGTGATCGTTCTTGCCGCACTTGCCACAGAACTTCTTGTCGGCGCTGCGGGCAATCTCCCGGGAACGCTCCGGGAGAGACGCGATCACCTTCGGGTCACGGAAGTTGACCAAGCCGCCCTCGGCTCGACGCTTGAGCGCCTGCCGAAGCGAGAGCACCCCGAAGAACCTGCCCCCCGGGAGGAAGTCTTCAGGGCTGGCATTCAGCTTCGGATGATCGAGAAGACCGCGTGGGCGTGGGTTGTTCCACAGCTCATCAGGCTGATGGCTGAACCCAGACTTGCGCGAGTTGCACGATGTGCAAAGCGTCTGGAGATTGGACGGGTCCGTATGCGATCCGCCCTGAGCCTCACTGATGATCGCATCGACAGACAGACGACGGCCAAACTTGCGAGCTTCCGTCCGGTCAATCCCACAGTGCTTGCAATACGGATTGGCGCGGAGGTGAGCGCCACGGATCTTCTTCCACTCGCCCGTGTTCTGGGAGGCCATGCTGCGCTGGCTGTCGCCCATGGCGAACTTGTGGCCGATGGACCGGGAATACAGTCCGCCCTCAGCGAACTTCTGGATGTCATCGTCTCGGATGACACGGCCAAGGCCAGACAGCTTCCCGGCTGCCTCAGTCAGATCGATCGGTGCGTTCTTCGTCCTACGAACCTTGGGCGCTCTAACTGGAGCATCGGCAGTTACGGCAGCAGTGAACGGCTTGTAGATACCACGAGCCTTCGCCAGCTGCTCGTCAATCGGGAGGCTTCCGTGCGCCCCACGGAATGCTTCAAGCGCAGTCCTGAACCGGGGATCGCTGACGCTGGTAGCGCCTACGCCCGACTTGATGAGCCTCGTCAGCTCAGCCTGACCGCTTACCTGAGCCCGACCAGCCTCCATGGCTGCTGTGCGCTCAGCAAGACCAGCCCTGATGGCCTGCTCGCGATCAGTCAGAGGACGGCTCTCTCCACCGGTCCCCCAGTTGAGGGGCTTGGGGAAGTTGGTCCCGTACTCTGCCTTCGGCCTGCTGGCTAGCGTCTGCCATGAACCAATCGGTCCAACCTCGGCGTTGGCGATCGCCTTCTTGAGCGACTCACGCCCAACATTCGACTGACGTTCGTAGATCCCACGCTGCGTTTGCGCGTCCCAAGCCTTGCGCTCGTCTTCGGACATCTTCGCGCGGGGGGTTCCGGGATCAACTGACCCACCGACAGCTGCCCTGACCTTGGCAATCTTGGGAGCGCCCGTGCGCTCACCCTTGATGCCACCACCGGCCGCATCGCTGACCTTGTTGGCTACAGCGCCGCCCCACGCGTCGACTGCGTTCTCCCAGCCAGCCTGACCACCAAGGAGATCCGCAACGAGACCGACGTCTGCTGATGGGCCAAGCGAATGGACGCGACGACGAAGCTTCCGCATCTGCTTCATGCGGTTCTTGTCCATCGTTACCACGCCACCCGGGTCGGTGCGCGGAAGACCAGTGTCCTCGTCCCTAAGCTGGCCTCCATGCCCGCTGTGACGAAGCCTGAAGTTGTGGGCCAAGGTCCGACGCCGAATGGGATCGGACTCCTCGAAGAGCTGCTCAGCCTCCGGGAAGATGCCCTCTACGCCACCTTCCTTGAAGGCGGACTCCATCTCCGGGCTGATGTTCGCCCTCAGCTCAGCCTTGTGCTCGAACTGTGCTTTGGCCTCGTTCGCACCCATCGTGCGCGAACGACGCGCAGCCATGATGCGATTGCCTTCAACGCCCTCTTCGCCCGGGAGAGGCTCACCCTCTGGACCCCATCCGCGAGGGCCGTTGCCTGAGCCACGGAAGTTATGGCCCTTGGCCTTCTTCCCGCCACGAAGCTCATCTGGACCGAGACGAGGCCCCCCGGCAGAGGGAACCTCCGTAGCGGTTGTCTGGGACGTCGTACCGCCGGATGCAGGAGCACCCCGGGCAGCTCTTGGCTTCGCAGGCTCCCTTGTCCGCCTGCCGACTCCACCGATCGGCCCAGCCGCAGGAGTAGCAGCTGGAGCAGCCTGAGCAGCTCGCTCTTCGGCGCGGATGCGAGCTGCCTCGTCCTTGCGCAGCTTCTCCGTCTTCTCGATGTTCTGACGCTCGACACGGGCGATCGACTCGTACTTCGCCTTCTTGTTGGGCGTACGAGCGTCGGCAATCTGCCCATCTGCGAACTTCAGGACCGACCGCGACTCGCGGATCGATGCGTCGAGCTGCTTCTGTCGCTCAGTGCGCTGGCGCTTGGCCGTGACTGTGGTTGCCTTGGCGGCTTCCTCGGTCGTCTTGGCTGCTTCCTGCGTCGCTTTCTCAGCGGACTTCTGGGCGCGACGAGTGGCCTGACCCTGCGGACCCGGAGTCGTGCTAGACGTGCCAGTAGAAGTGGCCTCGCGCTGAGCCTGCTGCTGCTTCTTGGTAGCTGCGAGATCACCCTCAGCCGTCTTCTTCTGTTCCCTAGCCGTCTTCTCCTTGGCGCGCTCGGCCTCGTGTTCTGCCTTGTGTCGAGCAGACGCCTGAGCACGCGACTCTCCAGCTTGCCGACCAGCAGTAAACCCGCCCGACGACTCGGGCGGACCAGCGGCAGGCGCAGGTGGAGGGGAGGGTGGAGTTCGACGCGGCCCACGACCACGGCCGCCGCCAGAGGATGGGGAACCGTCTGGTCCGTTCCCCCAATCCCAGTCGACCGAAACGACGCCGTCGTACTTGGGAGGACCCTTGGCTACCCAGTCGAAGTCGATGCTGACGATCCCGATGTCCTTGCGGATCTGGGATCGAACCTTGGTTGCCTCGGCTGCCGACAAGCCAACCTTGATCGGGATGTTGACGCCGCCACCGGCCTTCAGACCCTCTTGGATCTTCTTCCGGACGTTGCCGATACCCAGCTCACCGCGCTGCTGGATGTCGACTTCGATGGGTACCTTGTGCGTCTTCTTGAGTTCGTTGAGGTACTTGGTGAGTGCAAGCGTGCCTGTCTGGAGAACGGGGCGAACTTCAACGGCAACAGAACGCTTGGTCGTACCAAGCTTGTTGAGTTGAGCATTCGCTTCCTCGACGCCAGCCTTGATCCCGGCACCGTCTACGCCTAGACGTACCTTGATGGCGTCAATCGTCTGGTCAGGCATCACGATCTCCGGTCAAAGTGAGTCGCCCTTGAAGATCTCCGCGTTGATGTCGAAGTCAACCGACTCCGGATCTTCGCTGGGAGCTGAGGGCTGAAGCGACGCGACGTAGAAATCGCGCAGCTCCTTGTAGTACCGGAATGGGTAGTGCCAGACGACGTGTGGCAGAAGACCCCAGAACTTCGCGGTGGCGAAGGCCATCTGCCTCGTCGTCATTCGTTTCCCGGTGCACTCTCCGTGGGAGTCTCGGCGTCGTCTTCCTTGATCTGCTTGATCGGCTCGTCACCGTAGTGCAGATCGTTCACGACGCGTCCAAGAGCGCGGTACAGACGCGACCCCATCTTGTTGACGACCTCTGGGGTGAGTTCAGGGCTGACGCAGCTCTTGGGAACCATCAGACGCAGGAGCAGGGTGCTGTCGGTGACTTCCTGCATGATCCCGTCTTCGTCGGCCTCCTCGCGGGTAGCGGCCTTGACGAGCTTGTCGTACTCGTTGATCTCAAGCTCGCGGAACTTGTATCGCTTCCCACGGATCTCGACGGTGACGACTTCCGGCTTCTCGCCCGGATCCGCCAACTCAACGGTCTTCGTAGACATGGATCGAGACTCCCTTCATCAGTAGGGTCCGGCCGATGAGTACCATTTCCTCATCACTGGCCCTCTGGACCCGGAACTGTCTGGTACGCCCAAGGGTCACGACGATCTCCTTGGCGTAGTCATCGTCTTCCCACAGGTGTGGGTTCAGATATGAGAACACGGCACGAAGGTCATACAGTCCGTTGCCTTCTTCGGCCCCGTCTTCCCCTCCGCGCCTAATGAGCTGCCATTGGGACATGGTCCCGATCAGGGCACCCAGCAGGGGAATGCGAACTTCTCCCTTGGTGCCGCTGATCCTCTGGAAGATGCCATGAGGCACTCAGATCTCCTCCGTCCTATCCGGAGTGAAGAGTAAGGGGTGGCAGCCCGGGCGGGAGGGATCATCTCGCCCGGGCCACCCTAAGTACGGACTACGGGGTCAGCGAGCCCGTGCTGAACACCGTCCACGCACCGGAGGCGCGGAAGTTGCCGGTCACCCGGATGGCGTCCGTGTTGGAGGCCGTCAGGGAGGCGTCCACGAGGCCGGGGCCGTAGGCCACGAGGATCTCGTGCGTGTCGCGGTCGTCGCCGTAGAGGTAGATCTGGATGGTGTCCTGATCCGTCGCGTTGACGACGAGGTCGCCGGACACGTCGAGGAGACCGTTGAAGGTCCCCTGAATGTCCTTCAGGCCGACGAGGTACGTCTTGTTGGTGTCACCGAAGACGGTGGCATCGACGTAGTCGCGGTTCAGGTTGAGGGTCCACTCGACCTTGTTGGCGACCTTGTTCGTCTGCGGAAAGCCCTGTCCGAGCTTGCCGCCGCCGAAGTAGATCGCCCCGTTCTTGCCGTGAAGCTTCAGGCCACTGTTGGTAGCCACTAGTTGCTCCTCTCAGAGAGTTTGGTCCGTCCAGATCTCGTACGAGCCGCCGATCTGGTAGATCTTCTTCCCCTCCGAGTCGACATCAGGTCCACCGGGAATGTCCGCGATGCGACGACAGATGAGGGTTGTCTGCCCATCCACGGAAATCTGCGATCCATCGAACGCATCGAGGATGAGCTGGTCGACGTTGTTGGCGTCGACCCCGTTCTCCGCGAAGGCAAGCAAGTCGATCAAGGCCACGATCACGCGGCTACCCCACAGGCTCCCGTAGGGTGATGCCACGAGGTTGTAGACCATGAACGGGTACCTGACCTTCTCGGGTGCGAACCCCTCATGGATCCCGCCTACGATGGCGGCCTTGAGAGGCCCGTTTGACCGGGCATGTCGAACGATCCCGCGCTTGATGGGAGCCGAGGTGGTTGCCATCAGCTTCCCTCCAACCTGATCTTCCCGAAGAAGTCATTGACCAAGTCGGAGAAGTCAACCTTGACGATCAGCTTCACGGGAACGCCGACTTCAGAACTGCCACCCGGGGAACGAGCACCAGTCTGAATAGCCCGCTGAAGGAGTCCACGCTGGCCCTTGGCCGGATCGACCATCTTGATGATCCGCTCTTTGGACTCGCGCAACCCCGGACGGAGGAACGGCTGTGCCTTGTTGTGGCGGCTGCCGAACTCCTGATCCTTCGCATAGTTGTGCGTGCGTCCGGGATCATGGGCAACAGCCCTCACGAACCCGTAGACCTCCGCACCGTTCCTGAACGGCCCTTCGATGGTGATCCCATCGTGGAGAGCACCACCGATCATCGCCTTACCGTTGACCATCCGGACCGCTCTGCCCTTGCCGGTCCGGCCTTTCCCGAATGCCTCGTAACGACCACGGGCCGAAAGCAGGCTAGCCAGCTCGAAGCGACCACCCTTCGGGCTGCGAATGAGCCCCACCTCTAGAGCATTCGGGCCAGCCCAGTGACGGAAGTTGGCACCGCCGATGAAGCCAGCTGGGGACTGAACAACAGGGGCGTAGCTGTTTGGCCTTCCCCTGATCGTCCCCTTGCCAACGACATACCGGCCTTCGCCCTTCGTGAGCCGAGACGAGTCTTCGTCCCATCTCGGCTGGCCCTGATCGCCGAACTTCCCGTACGTCGGGATCTGCTTCAGGACGCTTCCCTGATGAGACGAGTACGAGCCTCTCGTGTAGAACCCAGAGCCCTGAGCTTGCTTGGCCGACATGAACTGCGGAGCACCGCCAGCTGACCTGAGCGTCTGAACACTGCCAGACGTCAGATGATGCTCAACTGTCTCCAGCCTTCCACGACCGTGCTTGAAGATGTCCCTGACTGGAGCGTGCTTCTTGGCCTGACTCTGGATCTGCTTCAGGCCAAGGTTCACCCCTTCTTCGACTGCATCGAGAAGGGCTTGAGTCAGATAGCTTCCATCCAGAACCGGCATGTCACTCCCTCAGCCGCAGCGTGCAGGAGAGGAGGGCGGGCCATGTCTCGTCGGCTGTAGTGTCAGCCACCACGTACGTATTCGAGTTGATGACTACGTGATCTCCCGGCCGAAGGTCGATGTCATGGGGTACGTAGAGGCGGTACGTATTCACCGTGATGAGAGCCCCGGCATCCATAATCGCAACCGGAGTTGGGGTCGAGTGCAGCCACCCAAGGCACCCCTTCTGGGGAGTGACGTCGCTGAAGGCGACTGACGATCCGTACGGGTCCTCGCTCAACTCAAGGCCCACCGCCCCAGTCTTGCGCATGATGGTTACCGGAGTCGTCATCGCCATCTCAGCGACACGACGAACTCCCTCCATCTGCTGCTCAGACAGGAGCTTGAGCTTCACCATCAGCGCACCGTCAGGAACTTGAACCCATCAAGCAGCCATGCTGCCTCGGGCTCGATGTACGCGAGGTTCTCTGAGTTGATCTTGTCATCCGCGTTGGTGATCGTGACCTCGGCGACCTTGAGGCTCTTCACCCCGGTCATGCCGCGCGCCTGCTGCTCACGTTCGCCCAGCAGGTGGGTCGCGATCATGCCAACCGCATCGCGGATCTCCCACGCGAGCTTGTGCGTGTAGTCAACGGTCACAAGCGTTTGGGCGGCGAGAGGATCATCGAAGATGATGGTTCCCTCGAAGAGATCAACGATGTAGTCGGCAGCAGGAACCTCGGTTCCGTTGGCATAGACCTTGGCCGTGTTGGCGACCCAGTGCTGGTGAAGAGCACGGTAGGTGCGGGCGTCAGTCGGGTAGATAACTTCCCCGACCTCGTCGTGATCTTCCCCGTATGCGTAGGAGATCTCCGCGACCGGCTTCATCAGGCCAAGGCTGGGCATGATCGCACCGAAGAGTCCAACCCCGGTGAAGATCAAGCTGATGACCTCAACGTACCGCTCGGTGTTGTTGATGAACAGCTCTGTCGGCTCAATGTGGACGTACTGAGTGTTCGTGACGCGGACGTTCAGCTGGGTTACCGACTTGATCGGCCAGTGGTACGGATAGACGCGGCGGCTTCCCATGTCGAAGTCGCTCTCAGGAAGACGCCAGAAGTGCTGCTCTGGCTTCTCGGGAGTGATGATCCCCCCAAGGAACGAGTGCGGATGAGGGAGGCGCGGAACGGCGCAGTAGCCGTCGGCGATCGCCGATGAGCGCGAGAGGATGGACACAAGCTCGACATCCTCGATGCCTTCGAGATCAATGCCGAAGCCCATGGTGCGGTACTTCTCTGGCGACACATACAGCGTCATCGACAAGGCTCCTTGGTAGCGGGGGAGCCCCGAAGGGCTCCCCCACCAGACACTACGGGGTGTACTTCACCCGGACCTTGTTGCTGAACTGCGGAGCCTTCAGAGCGAGGCCCCACATCCCGAAGATGATGAACATGTGGGTCAGCTGACCCGAGATGCCGATCGGGATGTCGAGAACAGTCGGGCCATCCGTCCCAAGGAACGGAAGGCTGATGGTGCTCTCGTCCAGCAGGTAGATGTCGCGGACGGAGTTGCCGGAACTGACGCCACCCTCGGTCGCGCCTCCGTAGACGTAGCCCGCGATCGAGTCGCCCGGGACGATCCCGAACGGCACAGGACCGGCGATCGTGTTCACCTCGCGAGCGGTGACGCCGACGCCGATGTTGACCTGATTGGGGACAACGATCCGCGTCTTGGAGTCCTGCTGCTCGTTGAAGGTGTTCTGGTCGACCGGGTTCAGCCACGCGATGGACGGAACAGGGCCGCCGGACTGCACGATCTCGACCACCGCACCGTCCACGGCTCGGCGAATGTAGCCGGTCGTGTCGGGGTTGGTCGCCGGATCGATGTTCTTGGCGCGGCCGGTGTTCAGCAGGGTCCGGAGACCAGTGAACCCGTTCGCGTCATAGAGGCCCAGCTCGTTGGCAGCGGTGCCGCCAGAGTCGGTGCCGTTGCCGCCGAAGATGGTCTGCTGCATCTTCAGGGCCATGGCGCGAAGGCCACCCTGAAGCTCCAGCTGCTCGGCGTTCCAGCTCATGCCACCAGCCTGAACGGCGTACTGGCTCTTGAGCGAGACGCCGCGCCGGGTGGCGAGGATCGCCACGTTCGTCGTCTGGCGAACGTAGGTCGACCGATCATCGACCACGGTGCCAAGCTCGCCCATGAACTGGGCAGCACCGTAGTTGGTGATCTGCTGGTAGGTGTGGGTGAGGCCGTTCGCGGGCTCCTTGCGGAACCGGTCGAAGGCCGGGAACTGCCGGATGTACAGCTCGTACAGAACCGGCTCAAGATCCTGACGGATCAGGGCTGCCGCGCCACCCGTGTCGAGTGCGCGCTGAACTTCGGGATCGACCTCGCCGCGAAGGCCACCGAACCGCTCCTGAGCGGCATAGCCACTCCGGTTGAGCCACGCATCCAGCGGGATGCCGGTGTCGCTCCGACGAGCCTGCTGCGAGAAGAGCATCTCCAGCTCGGATGTGCTCTTCTGGTGCAGGGCGGTCCGCATCTCGAACATCTGCTCGGGGCTGAGCAGCTTGCGCGAGGGCGCAGGCCGCACGAGGCCATCGCCGACACCCTGCGTCACCACGGGGGCAACGGCATCGGCACCGACGGTGGGCTCCTCATTCAGCGCGAGCAGGGTCTTCTGGAACTGCTCCAGCGTCTCGGCGGTCTGCCGAGCAATCTGGAGCAGCTCGGGAGAGAGTCCGCTCATGTGTTCTTACTCCTCAGCAGGGAAAGGAAGTCGTCCGAGTAGATGCCTTCGAGGCCCTCGAACTGGTTCTTGGCCTCTCGGAATACCGTCCGACGTCCGACTGGCTGGTCAGCCAGCTTGTTCAGGATCGCGTTCGTGCCCGAGATGAGTTTCCCGGACAGAACCACGATCTCGTCACGCTGCCGCTCGGCCGAAGCCTTGGCGGCGATGGCCTCCTGCTCCCGGACCAACGAAGCGCCCAACTCGCGGTTCAGGCTGTTCGTCAGGTCGAGAAGCTGCTGGAGCATGGATGTGACCTCCATGTCCGGCGAAGAAGCCATGACGGTCTCAACCGAAGTGATGATCCCGTCAGCAGACGCGATCACTTCCTCTGTCGTACCCGTCGCGTCCTCGTCCACGGCCTCCTCGGCAGTGGGCGCAGGCTCGCTCGAAGAAGCTCCCTGCGACGAGGCTTCACCGGTCTCGTCCCCGGTATCGATCTCGATGACGCGGATCTTGGCGTCAGTGACGTCAGGGTCCACGTCCTTCGAGTGGAAGCCGTTCTGGCATCCGCCGCCATCTGGCTTCCCGTGTCCGCAGTCCGGGCAGGTCGCGGCATCCGCGACATCCGGGCTGACTTCGGACTCCTCAATGATCGTCTCCTGCGTGATGCCGAAGCCGAAGTTGACCGACTCCCCCATGCCGACATCGGCGAGGTTGCCCTCGATCCGGTAGGTACCGGTGTCCGTGTCGAGCGTGAGCTGGGGATTGCCGATCGTGTTGGATGTGACTGCCTTCTGCTGAATGGGCATCGAGAGCGACTTCATCGCGTTCTCGACCCAGCTGCGCGGGTTGGCAGGGATGCCGACGATGCTGGTCTCCAGCAGGTCGACGTGGGAGATCGTGTAGGCCCCGGTCTTCTTGTCGCGGACAGCGCCGCCTTCGGGGATGTTCGCGCCGATCGAGATGCCGAGCTTGCTGCCCTTCTCGATGGCCTTGAACGTCTTGACCGCCCGATCGTTCTCGTCGTTCATCACGATCGAGAAGCGGAGATCGTAGATCGGATCTCCGTTGCGATCGACCGTCCCGGCCTGCTTGATGACGGCAGACTCGGTCTGGCCGTACACGTCCTCGGGAACCTCGTAGCTGTGGTTGCCGAAGATCGTCAGGCCGTTGTTGGCGGCGCGCTCCATGTCCTCCAGAGCGGAGAGGAGCATCGTGTCGCCATGAAGATCCTTGATCGTGGACGAGGCGATGCCCTGAAGACGCATCTTGCCATCCGGATCCCGGACAGCCTTGAGAGCCGACGGCTCCCACTCGCGCGTCTCGTCGTTCCACGCTCTCGTGAAGATGTCGAAGCGGACGGCCGTCGTGATGATCTCGCCGTTCTCACCCATGAGTCTCTACCTCCTGTACCGGACTTGCAGCTGTGCTCAGTCCAGTGATGTAGTCATGGAACTTGGCGGCGGCGACATCCCAACTGAAGGACTTCCGCACATGTTCCTTGCCCGCCTCGCCCAGCTTGCGGACCACCCCGCGAGCCTCGTAGAGATGCTCGATCTCTCGGCTGAAGGCATTGATGTCGGCAAGCCACATGTCCTGACCGGCCGGTACGGTGATGAGCCGCTCAAGGGGCTCGATGAGCACCCCGCCGGGTCCGATGACCTCGGGGTTGGCTGAGACGTTCTGGGCCACAACCGGCACGCCGCACGCAAGCGACTGAGCGTTGCTGAGCCCGAAGCCCTCTCCGCGCGACGTCGTGACGAAGATGTCGAACGCGTTGATGAGGCCGTTCATGTCCTGAGTCGGCCACCCGCTGTAGCGGGTGTAGTTGCCCGGGGTGTGGATCCGCTCCTTGTCCACGTCCGGCCAGCGGCCGAGCATGACAGGGATGTGAACGCCGTGCTGCATCTGCACCGTCTGGGTGTGCATGAACAGCTCGATGTCCTTGTGCTTCTGCATCAGCGGCATGACTGCCTTGAGGAAGGCCGGGTAGTCCTTGCGGCCAGAGTTCGAGTCAATCCGCCCGATGACGAAGCTATCCTCGCTGAACCCGAACGCCCTCTTCGCCTCCCGCTTGGTCCGAAGCAGAGAGCCATTCGAGAGGGTGATCGGCTTGTCCTTGACTGACCAGTAGTGGTTCGGGTCGACCCCGTGGTAGACCATCTTGCTGGGGGTGAAGAACTGCTGACCCCACTTGCTCATCGCCACGACGTTCGTGACTTTCGGTACCACATCCGACCACATAGCGGGTAGGTTGGTGCCATCAACTGGGGCGTAGTAGAGGATCGGTCTGGACTGGAGAAGCGCGCGCTGTGGGTCGTATGCGTTCTCGAACAACAGGTCCAGCAACACGTTCGGATCGTTGAGGATGACCACGGCATCCAGATCCCCGCCCGGGGCCTCGATCAGCTTCCCCAGCAACTCTTGGATCCTGCTTGTCCCGTAGGTGTCGGACGCAAGAAGCTGGGTCGGGTTGTAGAGCTTGAGGTACGTCTGCCGATCGGGTTCGAGGATGGACGGGTAGTAGTCGCCCCGGTGGTTGACCGCCAGAACGTGGATGTCGTGACCGTAGTCACGAACCAGCCGCTCGCCGATGTGATGCGTGACATGGCCGAAGCCTGTAGCGCACCCGGCGTCGCTGAGCCATAGAACTGTTGCCACGTGATCCCTCACTGATGGTTCTACTTGCGGCGGACGAGGATCCTGTTGGGGGTTGCGACCGTCTGGATCTTTCCGTCGTTCCAGTGAACTTCCCACTGGGCGTCGTACTCGCCTTCGACGTTGAGATCCTTGACGCCCCAGCTGTAGGACACGAGCCCCTGCGATGGGTTGGTGATTGTCGCGGCTGCGTCGACCGAGAAGATCTTGTCGTCGGGCTTCCGCATCTGGAACCTGACCGATGTAGCGGTTGTCAGGTTGAGCGGGATCGACGGTGTCAACTCGTCATGGAGCTGGGCAACGATGTCCGGGGCCGTGTTCCCCTGAACGAACGTCGCCTCGATTGTCGTCATGGACTCCTCCTAGACGATGACGGCGTCGATCGTGAAGCTCGGGTGAACCACATCCAGCGTGGCATCCGTTCCTCTGGCGGCTACCCGGGCAGCGATTGTCGCCGCCGTCAGGTTTGCCCCGATCGTGTGGGTCGGCTGAAGCGTTGATCCGATCTGGTCTGCCGAGACCGTCGCCCCGATGCCAGAGCTGAGGATCCGCGCCTTGATCCGCTTCGGACGACGGATCGTGATGACAGCTGCGGCGCTGAACGTGAACTCGCTCTTGCCCCGGATGACCGCGTCGGCAGTGAAGAACCGGGCAAGGTAGAGAAGGATCGCGTCGGCAGTGAACGAGGCCGAGGCCGTCCCCCGCTTGATCGCGTCGATCGTGAGGGTGATGCTGCTCGTCCGCTGAAGGACGGCAGCTGCCGTCAGCAGGTTTGCGCTTTCGCGCAGGAGGACGGCCCCGGCGACGAAGCTGTGCTC
>Ga0315293_10004724_pt1 | contig 12873 bp, 9 predicted proteins | sample YL17G13_20_MG_FD_203071 | JGI IMG/M metagenome (GOLD analysis project Ga0315293, IMG submission 203071) | Sediment microbial communities from Yellowstone Lake, YNP, Wyoming, USA - YL17G13_20 | ecosystem: Environmental > Aquatic > Freshwater > Lake > Sediment | place: USA: Wyoming | collected... | reverse complement strand
GGCAAGTAAATTGACCTTGTCGTCACCGTTCAGGTCGGCCAGACTCTCAGGAGGATCCAGCCAGTGCTCGGCAAGGGTCTGCAGGTCCAGCGTATTGACTTCGCAGTCTCCAGTCAGGTCGGCCTGTGGACACTTCGCAGCCGCTGAACTTACCAAATAAATGGCAATCAGCACAGCCGCCAACAAGGTTTTTGCAGTCGTCGGCACCTTCTATCTCCTCTGTGACACTGCTTTTACGTAATAGCCGATAGTTTTGTTTCGGATTTGCCAACCTTAAAAGCTAAAATTCGGCTCCTTAACTGTTTCCATTCTAACACATTTAAGCCCTTAAGTCAACTTTCCCCCCGACAGCAACATTCGGGGGTCTGGCAGCGAAAAAACTATAATTTTATCGGACAATTTTGTTGACTTTTTTGGCTGGCGTTGGTAAGGTAGTGACAGAAGTGACGGAAAAATAACCAATATAACTTATACGCAGGAGGATATTTTATGGCTTGCAAAGACCAACCAAAATCAATTCGTGGAACTTTTTTTGTTGTTCTTCTCTCTCTCTCTCTGTTTGCTGCACGGGTAAATGCTTCCGAGCAGGTGTGGCATAGAGTCGAAAAAGATGGCACCACCTTTGATATTAAGGTAGACGCAACCATCCCTCTCAGTACAGGCCCACTTTGGAAAGATGACTATGAACATGGCAATTTGACAAGTATCACAGTCTTTCCAACTCCGTCAAGTTCCTCAGAAATGGACAATCTAATATTTATGGCCCAAACCATAAGCTTACTAAAGGAAACGAGTATATATTACCATGCTATATTACCTGGCCATAGGAGGGAAATCCCAACTAGCCGGATGGACAACCAAGGCAATCGTTATGATTTGTATATGGTACCGGGTTTGGAAGATAACCCTGCTTTAGCAGCAGGGTTGGGGGATTTTGAAAAACGAAAGAATTATTATAAGGCCTATTTGGAATCAGTCATACTCCAACCCGACCGATACGAAGCAATGAGATGGAGTGGCAAATCGCTTGAAATTCTTGGTGGCTATATGTCCGTTCCTGGTGATGTTTCTTCACGTATAAGCGAATATAAAGAAATTAGAGACATAATAGAAGTTCTGAGAAATTCGAAACTCGCTGATACAAAGGTTATGGTAAAACTTAATACTGTAACAAAAGGAAAGTTTTGGGAATGCTGGAATACCGTGAATGACCCGGGTGCTGCGGATTTGCTTAACCAACTGCAAACACATCTCGATGCTCTTGAACTGGGCGGAGATGTGATAATGATAGGAGCGGAGATTATGCAAAATATTATGATACAAACGCTGGTAACTCTTCCTGAAGCTTTGGAGAGAAAGAGAGCCATTAGGTCATTTGTTGATGCCACACCTCATATAGATTACGCTTTCAAACAAGCCTTTCTTGAAATTGAAACAGATTTGGACAAGGCCAAGCAGAATCACGGTGAAGCTATGGCATATGCAATTAACAAGGCAATAAATGAGAACGCTTTAGATACTTTGGTAGATGCGGGTAAGTTTGGGTTACATCTTGTTGAATACTACAAGGGTCAAGGAATAGCAACTCGTGCCGCAAACATATTAGGTTTTGGATGCATGATGTTTTCTTTTATCTTAGACTTGTGGGCTGATTTGGACACTGTCAATTCTGCAATTATTTCTGGTAGTGCGGATTGGGAAATGGCTGGCTATTTAAACTATATTTCTCAGAATATGGATACTTCTCAAACTCTTGATTACTCTCTTGCAAAAGACATTGCATCTTTGTACAGTATAAAAACGTATTCTGGCTATCTCTTTTATAAAAATTTGGAGGAGTTCTTATCCGTATCAATTTTTGACCCTTATAGTTGGCTAAAATACGTAGCGTCTGTCATAGCCAAATTTTCATTCACCTACCAAGCAGAGGCTGTCCAAGAGTTTCATAATTGGGCTGAATCGGACCTTTACTGGGGGCAAACAGAACAAATTAGTAACCGCTTTATCTCATATTATTCTATATGGTATGAGTGGCTTAAGAATTTATCTCATTTACCGGACTTTTCAATCATGGATTCAGATATTCTGGTAAGTCCATCATCCTTAACAGCGCCAGGAACTCCAATCAGTATTGCAGTTACTGTATACAATAAAGGTCTTGAGGGTAGTGTTGCAGAAGTCAATGTAGTCTTTGATGCATTGAGCGTCTCTTTTGTATCGACCGCATCTTCTTCTGCTCAATGGATTAATGCCTCTGAATCTAAGCTATTTAATATAACCATGGATACCTCCGGTTTTCCTCTGGACAACTATTATGTAACTGTTCAGGCAATAAATAAAGGGAGTAGCCCTGAATTAACTGAGGAGAACAATCGGATTTCATTTGGATATAACATTGGGGGTGCCGCTTTAAGATTTATAAGAAATTTCCCCCCAATAAATATAGTCAAATCGACGCCAGGACAAGAATATTACGCTACTATCAATCTGCGCGATTATTTTTACGATGATAATCCATCAGATGTAACAATCGAAGCCAGAAACTATTCTAATACAGAAGTTACCATCGATCCAAATGGGACCGCTCACATAAGAGGAGGCGATTATTGGTCCGGAACTGAACCGGTAACATTTGTAATTAAGGACACGGATGGAGCAACGGATTCTCAGGTTGCATATGTAACAGTTACGATGGAAGGAAGTATAAGGCATATTGAACTAATGGAAGGCTGTGTCACACCTAGTACGGGCACCGCAGGAACAGTCTTTACATATAAAGTAAAGTACAAAGATATAACTGGCAAATTTCCTCAAAAAAGGTTTGTCTATATCAACGGCATACCGCACACAATGAAATGGAGCGGAACCCCTATTAGAGATTGGTCGGAGTTTACATTTACCATTCTTGGCAATGAACTGATAGGAGGGGATAATACTTATCAATTCGAGTTTAGCGACGGAATAAGAATATATAACGAACCAGAGACAGGTATTCGTTCTGGCCCAAATATTAACGTAAATCATGACATAAAACTACAAAATCCTACCTTTGAGCCGAACGTACCAAAACCCGGAACGAAGGTCATATTCCAGTGCCAGGTTGTTAATATTGGGACAATGTTTGAAGAGAATATCGTTGTGAAATTTTTTGTCAACGGCGAACCTAACAACTCATACGAAATCGAGCATCTCTGGTTGGGGGAGGAGAGCCAAACCATCAAGTTCCCATGGCATGTGCCAATCTCCGATTATACTAAAGATTACACAATAGAGGTAAATGCTGTAGCGGTTGAAGAAGAAAAAAACGTAGCAGATAACTATTATGTGTGGTCTTTCTCGATAGTACCAGAGCCGGGGGCCATTTCCGGCTGGGTCTTTGACCAGTGGAATAATCCTGTAGAGGGCGCCATTGTCAAAGTTATTGAATCAACAGTTGGGGATTACGGCTCTACTAAAAGTGACTCGGACGGATATTATTATCTTGACGGCTTGAAACCGACGCCAAAACCTGAGGATTACTATACACTCGAAGCCTCTGAAGAGGGAGTCGGAAGTCAGACAAAAACTGGTGTCGCTGTGCATAGCATGCAAACCACGGCGGGCAAGAATTTAAATATTATGGAAGTACAATGGACCCAGTTGACTTCTGGAGACTATTACGAGGAAGATGCTTTCTGGTCCCCATCCGGCGATAAACTGGCATTCACCAGAATAGTTAATAAGGGGACTCCATCATGGTATTACGCCATAGTAGTAATGAATCAGGATGGTTCGGGTCTCAAATATATGACCGGTCCCGGAGAAGGGAGGCGCCCAGCTTGGTCCCCAGATGGCACGAGTATCCTCTTCGACGATGGCGGTAATATGTGGTTAATGAACGCCGATGGCTCCGGCAGCGATGCACATATTATAATACCCGGCGGTGTTCATGGCACGTGGTCTCCAGATAGCAGGAAAATAGCGTTTAGCAATTACAACACACCTGCTCATGGTCAAATATATATATACGACTTAGATACTGGAACAATCACGCCAGTCACACCGAGCGGGGAATATAGAGACCTGGCATGGTCACCCGATGGTCAAACTATAGCTTATAGTGGACTGGGAGTTGTGCGTGTCGCTACCGGAGAAACATCCCTTATTGGTATGAATGGGGATCATCCTTCCTGGCTACCCGACTCGACTGGGTTCGTATTTTCCTCCGCCCAACACGACATTTGGTTATATCGGATTAGTACGAAAGAGTTTATTCAGATTACTTTTGCGCCCGAGTGGGAAGTGGATCCCACGATTCCGCTAAATAACCCCTCAAAGATCGCTTTCACATCCGATAAGGGAATAGCGAGTATAGGTACATTTGCCGTTTTCAAAATGCCTTTTTCTGTTCCTGTATTATACTTTACAGAAATCTCCGCCGACCCAAGTATATTCACCCCAAATGGAGACGGCATAAACGATGAGTTTAATCTTTTTTACAAGATAAACAAAGATGCCTATGTGACACTAAAGATTTACGATTCTCAGGGGAATTACGTCAGAACTTTGCTGAGCAACGAATTGCAGACGGCGGGCAACCACTCTTCTTCCTGGGACGGCAAAAACCAAAAAGGGAATAGAGAAAATGATGAGGTTTATTTCTACAGACTTGATATGCACGATGCAAGCGGGGTTGCCATCCCAGCTTACGGAAGAGTTGGCATGCTGAAGGACATTCGTGAGTTGGCTTCTGGTGCAGAGTACCCAAGATGGTCGCCGAGTGAAAACGAAATACTCTATCTGAAAGAGGAGTATGACCCTAAGTTTGGTGATCGAGTGAATCACATCTATATCTGTGAAGCCAATGATTTTACGAATAAGCAGCTCGTACCCACACCTTTCAAGGTCCGGCCGCCAAGACCAGACTGGTCAAGAGATGGGAGCCAAATTGTTTTCCCATCAAATAGCACTGGGAACCAGTCTCAGATTGCGAAGATAAATATTGACGGGACTGGGTACACCGAAATAACAACTTATACATTGGGATCTTTAATACACGGTGATTATCCTGCTTGGTCGCCAACTGAGGACAAGATAGTTTTCAGTGGCGTTTGGAACGAGCCGGCGGACAATTTCTGGTATATTACGAAGATTAATTCTGACGGAAGCGGATTAACAAAGGTGGGCAGCTACAAAGGGATATCACCCGCTGCACCTCAAGTACCCGTGTGGTCTCCCGACGGCAGTAAGATTGCTTATGCGGCGGACAGAAATGAAGATAGAAATTTCGAAATATATTTGATGAATCAAGATGGTTCCGGAGAACAAAAGATTACGAACAACCCATATATGGACGTTCGTCCCGAGTTTACCTCTGATGGAAAGAGGCTTTTATTCGGCTCCAACAGACATGTTGGCAGAGAAGGCTCTTTGGAGTTATGGACACAGCCGTTGGACGGCTCTGACAAGCCAAGATGCTTGTCGAAAGGTTTCGGATATGGGATGCCTTCACTTTTGGGGGACAAAATCTTGGTTCAGAACAGCGTGATAGAACTTTTCCTTTCCTTGACGAAAGGCGCAATAGAAGGCAAAATCTTCGATCATGAAACTTTAGAGCCGATAGAAGATGCGAATGTTTACGTTTACCAAGGTGGTTTTTTAGTAGGCACAACAGTTACAAATGAGCAAGGTGGCTACCAGTTTTACAATTTGGAACCAGGCCAATACGTATTAAATGCTGAGGCGGAAGGCTATATACAAGACCCTAATATAATTGTCGAAACTCATCCTTGGGTAGTTTCAAGAGACAATAATATAGAGATGAAACGCGAACCTTCAGTAGATATTTCTGAAATATCAGAAGGAGAGAAGATAGGCAGCATCATTGCCATAAACGCTGAAAGAGAGGAGGGCAATGTCGTTAGTGTTAAATACCAATATAGAAAACAAGAAGGCGAATGGCGGGACATAGCGACAACAGTTTATCGCCTTCCTGCCACATTTGATACAGAAGAACCAAATAATTTAAGTTCTGGAGTTTATCAAATAAGGGCTGTGGCCCAAGACAGCGTGGGAAATATTGACCCTTCGCCAAGTACTATTAGTGTGGAGATAGACCATACTGCGCCTACTGCAACAATCATAAACCCCACGAATGGAAGTAAAGTTCGTGGTAGAGTTAGTGTATCAGCGTCTTCTTCGGACCCTGATACAGATTCTATAGTTTTTCAGTATAGAAGAAAAGGGGACTTATCTTGGATAAACATAGGCATGGTTGATACAAAAGAGCCTTGGGTCAGATGGTGGAATACAGGGCACCTTGAAGAAGGAGAATATGAGTTAAGAGTCCTTGCAACTGACAATGTAGGTAATACCGATAATAATCCTAACATTGTAACAGTGACAAGTGAATTTGGGCCAGAGTCGATTCTTGGTGACTTCGACAATGATACCGACGTGGATTTTAGTGATTTACATGAACTAATCAGCCGTTGGTTAGGCTGTGAGCCGTCAGTAGATATAGCTCCTCCCGGAGGTGACGATAGAATCGATTTCCAGGATTTTGCCGAATTGGCTAAGCGTTGGCTGGAAGGCACTACCCCTTAAGTCTGCTTTGCATTCTGGATGATATTTTCAATCGCTGCGCAGCACTTTTGTGCCTTTGCCTTGCTGGATTAAGGGGATGTAGGTTTTCAGGTCCTTATGAGAAGAGATTAGAAATTTTTTGAATTGCGCTTTGAATTAAGCAAGATACGTGATATAATGTATTTCACGGTGCCAGCATAAAAGATTCTAACAAAAAGAAGTTTATCCGCCGCAGGCGGATTAAGCCATAGAGTAAATGTATTTCGTTTTTAGCCACAGAGAAAACAGAGGACACAGAGAGATGAATTATAAACAGTGTAAATCCGTGTTAATCCGTGTCTAATATCAACAGTGTCAATCTGTGTCTTTTTCAGTATTATTGGACAAATAAAAGGCACTTATGGAAATGGTAATGTTATGAGCATCACATTCTTAAAGGCAAAGGTGATAAATCCCCAACATCCAAAGAAATCCGAAGAATGTGAGTTTCTTGTCGATTCAGGGGCAGTATATTCAGTGGTGCCTAAGAGTATATTAAAGAAACTGGGTATCAAGCCCACCTCTTTCCAGGAGTTTATTCTGGCCAATGGTGAGGTTATAAAAAGGCGCATTGGCAATGCATATTTTGAATATGAAGGCAAGATAAGAGCGGCACCGGTTGTCTTTGGAGATAAAGGAGTATTTTTGTTCGGTGCCACAACAATAGAGGCCCTGGGGATGATTCTTGACCCTATTAGAAGAGAGCTTAAGCCCCTTCCTATGGTTCTTATGTAAGTTTAACAAGACTTTGCACTATTGGCACAATTCTGGCTCGCCACCTATATATATTTATCTGAGGATTTCAATCGCCAATTAGCACCTTTGCGCCTTTACCTTGCTGGATTAAGGGGACGTAGGTTTTCAGTTCCTGCTGCACTTTGGAATCGGTCAGGTCGATTACCCTTTTCTTTTCCTGAGCCATATAGGCGGCCATCACAAGCATTGTAATCAGTCGGCCATACTCAAAATCGAGAAAACCATTTTTGCCCTGCTCGAAAGCGGAAAGTGCATCTCGCCATTCGGCAACGTAGCCGTAAAGGTCCGGCTCATTCGGCTGCAAGGTGAGCACCCCTCGCGTTGCCTGCGCCTTCTCGAGCACAAGCTCGCTGTCCGCGATGGCGGCAGCGGCTGCATCGCCAATAAACAGGGCCGCCGGCGACTGGAGCGAATTGACCGTGTATGAATAGCCCGGCCCAAACGCCTCCATAAGAAGCCGCAGGCCCGGCGCATCATACATCCACGAATTTGTCGCCTGCGTAATTCCACACAAGCCCGTTTCGGGGTCCTTGAATGTCACCGTAACATTGGAGTAGTCCTCCGCCGGCGTGAGCGAATAGTCAACGCCCCTTTGGCGGAGCTTACTGAGCCACGGCTCCTTGCCCCATTTTAGCAGCGACATATTTGCACTAACCGAGAGCGGCGTCAGATAAGCAGGGGGCCTGCCGCTCGGCGTGAGCATATACATCCCCACCGCGATACTGTGGCAGCCCATATCGCAGCACACGCCACCTCCCTGCCTTACGGGGTCCCAGAACCACGGCTCGTGCGGACCACCGTGCTCTTCGGCGCTGCGGGCAAGGTGCACCGCCCCCATCTTCTTCTCGACTGCCGCAAGCTGCCGGCGGGCTTCCGCTATGCAGGGCATATAGAGCTGATTTTCAAAATAAGCAGTGGGCACTCCGGTCTTCTTTGCTATCCTTACCAGCTCATCAGCTTCCTTCAGATTCCTCGCGAGCGGTTTTTCGCAGATGATTCCCTTCAGTTTGGCACCGGCCTTGACCGCTTCAGCGATGTCACGCATAATCGTGACGCGGGCGAAATTGGGAGCAAATATGCACACCACGTCAACGGCCTGGCACAGGTCCACGACAGTCTCAAACACCCTGGTTTTGCCCAGGCCATCCTCACGGGCACGTTTGGCAAGGGCCTCCGCACCCTGCGGTGCACAAACGCCGGCTATCTCCGCCCCGCGGACCGATTGCAGCGACCTTGTGTGGAATCCAGCGACGAAACCGGCTCCGACCATTCCTATCCGTAACATCGTTAAATCCTTTCAAAATATGGTGACACAGGGCATTTTTTGCAATTCCCCCGTATTCTCATTCTCAAGATACTTTTTACACCAAATATTTACCCTAATTTTCCCCTGTGGACAACCTCAAAAAGGGGAGTTGATACAAAAAATCCGCATTTTCAATACTAATAAATAAGTTTGGGTGCGAAACTTCCGTAACAGAAGGCATTTTATTGTCGAATTTCGATTGGCTCCGCCAAACGACCTGCTTTGTGGCGGAACCCTTCGCAGGAAGGTCTCGAAAAAGTGCCGAAATCAGCCAGAAATCTGCAAAGGGCTGCAAAACCTGAAAAAACGCAATCTTTTTTGCCAAGTTTTTTGCTGTCTCCTGCCAAAATGAACGAAAATATATTAGTGATACCTTGCCGTAAGACATCGTCGGATTGGCCGGTTGGGCCGGCAAGATGTGTAAATTTATAAGCAATAGTCAGGCGGCAGGGGGCCGCCACAGCAGTTATATTGAAAGGAGATTGAGAATGCCTGAAACGAAAGTTGCAGAGAAGAGTATGACAATAGCAGAGATAAGGACAAAGGCAAAGCAACTGGGGCTTAACCCTGGAAAAATGAACAAAGTCGAGCTTATCCACACTATGCAGGTGGCGGAAGGATATAACCCCTGCTATGGAAGGTCAAACGGCCAGTGCCCATATATGGAGTGCTGCTTCAGGGTTGATTGCCTTAAAACGCGATTGTAAACTCTGTGGGTCCTGTTTTGGCTATTATGGGCGTTCTCCGGGAAATAGGGGAGGAAGAACGCCCGCTTTTTTGGTGCACACCGTGACTTTTTCCAAGAAAACTCCTGAATTTGAAACTTTTTTTGTTATTTTCTTGACATAAAGCGGTTGGCGTGGTAGTATTTGCTCCGGTTTTTGTTAAGGAGTATCCTTTTAATAAGCCCTCAAAGGAATACCCCGCGAACAAGATATGAGGGCGGTTTTGGTTTGAGGCTCGTAATGAGCCTAAGGAGACAATTGTGGCAAAGGGTAAGGTAAAATGGTTTAACGAGAGAAAAGGCTACGGGTTTATTATCCCGGATGATGGCGGTTCAGAGTTGTTCGTCCATCACTCTAACATCACATCACAGGATGCGCGGCCTCTCCGCGACGGCCAAGAGGTGGAGTACGATGTTGCACAGGGCAAGAAAGGCCCCGAAGCGACCAACGTTCGCCCCTCCTGATGCGCATTCTGAGTAGCTGGCTCGCTAAAACACAGGCCCCACAAAATTGTGGGGCCTGTTTATTTTTACAACCTTTTGAACTCAAGGCCATTTACCTTTCGTAATCATTCTTAAATAATGGCGGTGTCGGTATTGTTGACGTTCCTGTTAACGACGGTTACTGCTTCCCTATCAAACACAATGGCATTTTTTTATTTTGACGCCGGCTGCAGCTTTCGGTAGTGTATAAGGAGGATTGAAATACGGGATTGTGCACATATTTGTAAGGAGACAAAATATGCGAGGTTTGAAGGTATTAGTTTTCGCCTTAGTGTCGGCGTTTTTTGTATGGGGTTGCGAAAAAGAAAAGCCGCAGGTCGAACAGGAACAGCCCCCGGAAAAATCCGAAGAACCTAACCAGAAACAAACAGGAAAGGAGGCCGCTATGGGCGTCAGTTTACAGTGGCTCGGCCACGCGAGCTTCGAGATTCGCTGCGACAAGACCGTCATATACATCGACCCGTGGAAATTAAAAGAGCCGGCAGACCAGGCGACAATGGTGCTCATCTCGCACAGTCACCACGACCATTATTCCGCAGAGGACATCAAAAAGGTGAGCGGGCCGCAGACCAAACTTATCGCATCGGCTGATGTAATTGCAACCGAAAGAGGCGGAGAAGCGATTACGCCGGGCGTAACTATTGAAGCTGGCAGTGTGCGGATAACGGGCGTCCCCGCGTATAATCCCGCCAAGCAATTTCACCCGAAGTCCAACAACTGGGTCGGCTTCGTAATCGAGCTGGGCGGAAAGCGGATTTATTACGCCGGCGACACCGACGTCACAAATGAAATGAAAACGCTCAAAAATATTGATGTGGCGTTACTTCCGATTGGCGGCAGATACACAATGAACGCCGATGAAGCCGCCGAGGCAGCAAAGACCATAAAGCCCAAAATGGCGATTCCCTGCCACTATGGTGACATCGTGGGCGGCCGGAGCGACGCCGACAGGTTCGCACAGCTTGCCGGCTGCGAAGTGAAGATTTTGAAACCGGGCGAGACGCTGTCTATTGAATAGCCCGTATCCATTAGTGGGCGGTAAGTGATAAACAGGCAAAACTAATGGGTGGACAGCTAACGTAAAAGGTGTCTGGTAAGGCCTAATCTTTCCGGGCCTGCTTTATTTGTTTCATAATCTCGTTAATCCGCCACTCGAGCGAGGAAAGTATCCAGAACTGGAAGTGATTGATGCGCATCTGGCAGTGTATCAGATAGATAATTTTCAATGATAATGTCACCATTGCCAGCTCGATCATCAGCGGCCGTAATGTCCCCTCGCTGAATATCGAGACCGCTACTGAAGCCACAATCACGGTAATAAACAGGGCGTTGACGAGCTTTGTGCGAAATTTTGGTAAGCCGCCGATTTTGCCCACAATGGCTCTGACACGCTCTTTCTCTTGTTGAAAGTGTTCCAACTCTTTCTTCAAATCATCAAGTTCCTCGTTACGATGTTCCTGACCATTTTCCATAGTTACCCCCTTTCCTGAAAAGTGATTGGATTCGTTTCGTCAACGTAATTTGCAGAAGCAGGATAACTCTTATTTCGCTATCCTGCAAGCGGATAAGCTAACCAATCAAATTGTTCTCGCCGGCAGGTTAAGTTGTCTGCTGCAACGTGGGCATTTGACCTTATCGCTCTTGAAATTGGGTGGGATTTTTAACTTCAGGCCACAGGCGCAGGTTAAGAAGATAAATTGATTCACCCTCCGCATAATGTCACCAACCTGGTGCACCTGGGCTTTCATTCGCTCTTCTTTTTCGGCCCCGGCTTCGGCCTCCCGCAGGGCGATTTGCTCCTTCGTCAAAGCGGCAGGGGGAACAACCGTCCTCGTGTGGGTCACTTTCGTAAAGGCGTCCGAGTAATCCCGCAAAGACGCACCGCTCATACTGCGGAGGATTCTTATCCTTTCTGAAATCGGCGGGTGCGTGCTGGTCAGGTCCGACAGCGTCATCAGTCCCCGTTTCTTAAAAGGATTGACGATATACATCGGTGCGGTGACTTTATTTGCGGTAGCCAATTGCGGCGAAGGGTCGTTGGCAATCTTCTCCAATGCGCTCGCAAGACCCTCGGGGTATCTCGTCAGTCTTGCGCCCCCGGCATCGGCGAGATATTCACGCCTTCGGGATAATGCGAAATACAATAGATAGGCCATTATAGGCGCAAGGATTGCGGCAATTATCGCAACCAGCAGCAGAACCAACTGGGCTTGTCCGCCGCCTTTGCCGCCCGATGAATATCTCCGGCGTGAGCCGCCTGAGCTATAAAACATCCCCCGCAAAAACACATCCGAAAGCAGGACAATTGCGCCGAGCATTACGCCCGCTATCGTCACAAAGAGGATGTCACGATGCAGGATATGGCTTATTTCGTGAGCAACTACGCCCTGAAGCTCATCGCGATTCAGCCGGGCCAAAAGCCCTGCGGTCACGGCGACCGAAGCAGACCGGGGATTTCGGCCTGTTGCGAAGGCATTTGGAGCAGGGTCGTTAATGACGTAGATTTTCGGCATTGCGGGCAGGGCCGCAGCGATTTTCATTTCCTCAACGATATTGAAAAGCTGCGGATGGACATCGTGGGTGATGGGAACGGCCTTGCTTGCAGCCAACAAAATTTGGTCGCCGCTCGCAAGACTTACCAGCATAAGCAGCAGGTAGATTACAGTTGCGATTATCACGCCGAACAGACCGCCCTCCGGGCCCACTGCCGCCAGGCCAATGACATAACCCAGCAGTAATAAAACCACTGCCATTATCACCATCAGAAGGATGGAGTTTCTCTTGTTGGCTCGGATTAGCTCCCACATTGACGTAGTCTTTAGTGTTTAGTGGTCAGAGGCGCCGCGCCCGGCGTACCCCAATTCCGCTCGTCCCCGGCATAGGTGACAATCAACGCCCAGGATAAAGGCAGATTAGACTTCTGCTGCCGTAGTGTTACGGCGGCCCGTATGCTGCGCTTATACCGCACGGCTCGATTACA
>Ga0315293_10004717_pt1 | contig 12883 bp, 11 predicted proteins | sample YL17G13_20_MG_FD_203071 | JGI IMG/M metagenome (GOLD analysis project Ga0315293, IMG submission 203071) | Sediment microbial communities from Yellowstone Lake, YNP, Wyoming, USA - YL17G13_20 | ecosystem: Environmental > Aquatic > Freshwater > Lake > Sediment | place: USA: Wyoming | collected... | reverse complement strand
CCCATGGTCGGGGTCAAGATCTACGAATACGCGGAGAGTTTTCCCAAACTGTTCGAGGAGTGGCGCTCCCTGGGCATCAATACGGCCTTCGTCGGCGCGGCGCTGGGCGCCGACCCGGAATTCAAAGCCCTGGCTAAAAAGAACGGGATCACGACGTTCCTCATCTTCCCCGTCTTCTTCGACGCCGCGGCGCTCGATAAGGACCCAGGGCTCTTCGCGATGAAGTCCGACGGCACACGGGCCGAGGACGACTGGGTGAAGTTCGTCTGCCCGACCCGGGAGGATTACAGGGGTCGCAAGATCGAAGAGGCCAAGCGCCTCGTCCGCGAGGTCGACCCCGACGTCCTCAGCCTGGATTTCATGCGCTTCTTCGTCTTCTGGGAGAAGGCCTACCCGGACCGGACGCCGGAGACGCTGCCGAACACTTGCTTTGATACGAGCTGCCTGGAGGCCTTTGAGAAGGAGATGAACGTTCCTCTCCCGGCGGACCTCTCAGGCGCCGAAACGGCCGCCAAGGCGAAGTGGGTCCTCGCGAACCACGCCCCGGAATGGGCGGAGTGGAAGTGCCGGACGATCGCCGGGATGGTCAAACTCCTGGCAGCGGCGGCCCGCGAGGTCAAGCCTTCGATCAAGATCAACATCCACACGCTGCCCTGGCGGAAGGCGGATTTCCGAGGGGGGATCGAAACGATTGCAGGCCAGGACGTGGCCCGGCTGGCGCCGCTCGTGGATTTTATCTCGCCGATGTGCTACCACCACATGGTCCGCCGGACCCCCTCCTGGGTCCATTCAGTCGCCCATGAGGTCTATGACCGGACGCACGGCCGCGTCCTCCCGAGCATCCAGGTGGACAAAGCTTACATTGACGATCCCTATACGCTCGCCCAGTTCAAGGAAGCCGTGACGGAGGCCCTGAAACCTCCGTCCCTCGGGGTGGTCTTCTGGTCCTGGGACGCCCTGAACAAGGCGCCCGACAGAAAAGAGGCCCTCAAGGCCGTCCTCGGGGGTCCCGGCCGAGGATGTCCTCGTCCTTCTTACAAGGTCCGTTGAGGATCGGCAGGGCCGTCCTCAGCCCTTTTTGCTTTTCTTCCGTCCAAATATCCCGCCGCTCAGGAAGAGGCCGGCCCCAAGGACGAAACCGAAATTATACCAGGAGCCGTTGTTGTGGACCTCATAGAGGCGCACGTTCCTCGTGAAGAGGGAGACGATGAACGTGACCGGGGAGATGAAACCGTGCCACAGCCCCAGGATAAACCCGGCGACATGCCCCTTCGGTCCCGGGGTTTTCTCGGCGTCGTTGGGGCCGGGGGCGCAGCTCACGCTGAAAAGGATGAGGACAAAAATCGCTAAGATCGCCAAGACCATGGTTTTCTTCATCTTCCCTCCTATCACCTTCTTTTAATGATCTTCCGGACGGCGAAAAGCTCTTTGAGCAAAGGAACGGCTTGGGAGGCCGGCCGAACACGTGTATCCAGATCGCATGTCCACGTCACGGGGAATTCTTCGACCGCGAGATCTTTTTGCAGCGCCTTGAAAATGACCTCGAGTTCGAAAAGAAAGCCCGTGGTCTCGAGCCCCGCGTAAAGCTCCCGGGCAAGGTCGCCCCTGTAGATCTTGAACCCGCACTGCGAGTCCGTGATCCGGCGCGGCAGCCCGGCGATGAGGAGCGCGGCCTGATGGAAAAGCCAGGCCAGCATACGGCGCTTCAGCGGACGGTCCCGGCAGATGACCGTTCCCTTGAGTCGCCGCGAAGCCATGGCCACGTCCAGGTTCCCCCTCCGGATGCGCTCGATGGAAGGAAGGGCGTCGCGGTAAGGAATGCAAGTCCCGCTGTCGGCGTAGAGGACGCTGTCCCCCGAGCTCCTGAGGATCCCCGTCTTCACCGCGGAGCCTTTCCCCTTGTTGGTCTCATGCCTGATCACGGTCAGTTTGACGGAGGGCGAAACCTCCGCGCTCCGGGCAGCGTCATAGGTCCCGTCGGCGCTCCCGTCATCGACGACGATGACCTCGCCGGAGATCTTGCACTCCTCAAAGAACACCGACGCGGCGGTCACGTCGTCCCCGATCTTGAACGCTTCGTTGAAAGCCGGTATGACGATGGACAATTCCATCATTTTCCCGCCTTTTCCGTTATGTATCGCTCCCAGAGATCGTTCCGGACATGAAGGGCCAGGACGACCTCGGGCCGGAGACCGTAGTATTCCGAATGAAAACCCTCCCCGAGACGCCCCCGGAGCTTCTCTTCCTGGTCCATCGACGAAATGACGACGGCGGCGGCGCTCGGAGTCCCCGCTTGTTCCGCGTCCCGCCAGTAGCCCACCTTGGCGAAACTTCTCAGATACCACGGCAGGGGCCAGGTCTCGTAGGGACCCGCGACGACCTCGATGAGCATCCCCTTGTGATCGGGATCGACGGCGGCAAGGTCGTCGACGCGCTTGATGAGCCTCATGAAATCCACGCCCGTCTGGGCGTAGACATACGGATTCCGCGGGTCCGCAAAATCCTTGAAATTCGCCCGATAAGCCTGGACGCCAAGGTGAATGACGCCGGCCGCGATCACCATCAGGATGGCCGCCCTGAAAACGTTGGGCCTGAGCGCCCTGAGAACGCGGGCCGCCCCCGTTCCCGCGAGCAGGATGATCCCGAAATGGAACGGGGCAAGGTTCCACGGCGTCTTATAAGGGAGGAGCGAGTAGACCGCGGTCGAAAAGACCGTGTAAAAAAGGACGAACCGCGGAAATGATTGTCCCGGCTCGCCATGCCTTTCCCGCCCGAACGCGGCAATCCCCCCGATCAGGGCAAGAAAAAGGATGACGCCTTCGCTCCACCAGGGCGCGGACGCTCCGAGTTTGAAGAAGGCCAGGAGGCTCAAATAGTGATGCCAGGGATATCTGTGCCAACCGGCCTCCGAGCCTCGCGCAATATAGACCCTAAAAGAGAGAATGGAATCCAGGACGCCTTGCGGATGGCTGAAGAATGATGAGAAGAGAAGGCCGGCAACGGCCAAAGCCGACGCGAGCGCCAGAAGGAGGTGCCAGGCCCGAAACCTGCCGTGTTCACCGCGGGCTTCCCCGCTCTTCTTCCCAGACATGAGCGTAATAATGAGCCCCCCGGCAACCGCTCCGAACGCGATGACCGACGTCTCTTTCGTGGCGTACATCATCCCGGCGCACAGGCCGGCCGCCGTCGCCCATCCCCACGACGGATTCAGGACATAGCGCCAGACCGAGGCGAGGAACGCGGCGATGAAGAAGACGAGGATGGTCTCCTGGATGTAGAACCGGCTGTAATAGACCGCGGCGGGGGAGACCGCCAGGAAAATGCCCGAGGCCAGGACGGCCCCAGCCCCCGCGCTCCTGAGGAAGAGCAGGAGGATGAGGAGCGTCGCCGCTCCGAAGAGGGCCGGGACGAGCCTCAGGACCGTCTCGTCGAGCGACGCCAGCGTATGTCTGCCGGCGGCTTTGGCCAGAGGCAAGGTCAGGTAATATAGGCTTGGCCCGTGATGATCGGCTCTGTCGTAGCGGTACTCGCCCTTCTCGAGGAGAGCGCCGAACTTGACGGCCTGGTTGGCCTCGTCGTGGTGCATGGGCCGGAGGCCGAGCCCCGCGGTCCGGAAGACGAGCGCTCCGGCCAGGACGACGAGGAAGAGCCCTCCAAAGGCTGCTTTGTTCATTTGACCGGGACGCCGTAGACCTCCACTTCGACGTAGTGGTTCATGTCATTCGAGGTGTTGCCGCCGCTGGTGAGCCGGACGTAGCGTGCCTTGACCCCCTTGGGATCGATGAGCCGGCCCTCGTTCGTCTCGATATATTCCTTGTCCCTTCCGATCCCGAGGCCGGACGTGTTGTCGTGGTCGTTGTTAAAGATGGTCGTCACTCCGCCGACGAAATCCTTGTCGTCGGAGACCTGGACGACGATGTCGCGGTAGACGCGCGCCTGGCTGTGGTAGTGCCAGATGAGGATGGCCCACAGGGCATACGGCTCCTTGAGGTCGACCTGGACCCACTGTTTGCCCGGGCCGAACTCGACGAAGTAGCCGTCCTCGCCCGACTTCTCGCCGTCCGTGACGAAGCTCGTCTCGCCGATGACCGGCGCCGTATCGCTCGCCGTTACCGGCTTCTTGAGCGAAACGAGCTTGGTCCCGGCGGGAACATAGAACGGGCCGCGGGCCTTCCCGGTCACGGCCTCCAGGTTCGGAGTGCGGATATTCCTCGGCGTCCCGATGAACATGGGCTTGGGAAGCTGGAGCTTCAGCTCGACCTTGCTCTCGTCCTGGGATCGGGCGGGAACTCCGGCCGCGATCAACGCCAGCGCGAGACAAACGGCCATCTTTTTATCCATTTCAGGCTCCTTGTCCGTTAACTATTCACACTCCAGGGCCACGGCCCCGTTGAACACCCGGCAGTCGCCGTAATCCTTGACGACCAGGGCCCAGACCTCGAGGTGACGCTCGCAATATGCCGCGACCTCCGACGTGGTCATGACCATGAAGGCCGTCGAGAGCGCGTCGGCCACGGCCGCCGCCGGATGCGAAGCCCAGGCCGCCAGGTGGCCGCTCGCGGGAAGGCCGGTCCTCGGGTCAAGGACGTGCTTCCCCTTGACCCCCGTGCCCGATCCGCTGAGCGCCCGGCCGCGGAGCCGGAAGCTCTCCGGAACACCGGGGCAGGGCCAGTCGCCGCCCACCCCCACCGGCCAGCCCCTCTTCGGGTCGCAGGCGCCCGGGGCTGTCCCGATCGCGATCGCCGTGCTCGTCCCGCCGTGGACGAGGGCGTTCTCGACGCTCCAGTCGGCAAGGACGTCCAAACTCCTGTCCAGAGCGTAGCCTTTGCCGATGCCGCCCAGGTCCAGGTCCAAAGGGCCAAACCCTCCGGCTTCGGCCGCCGGCAGACCCGCTTCGAACCCTCCACCGGATGTCCGGACGACATCGAGCGAAGGGGTCTTCCCGCGTCCCTTATATTTTACCAGAGCCCGGACATTGATATCAAAAGCCCCGCCCGTTGCCCGCCGGGTCTCCTCGGCCAAGGCCAGGCATTCGAACGTCTCCACGCCGACGGAAAGCTTTTTACCGGGCTCGAGACGGTTGATCCTCGAGATCTCACTCGACGGATCGAAACGATTGAAGAGCCTTTCAATGCGGTCGATCTCCTTGAAAACGGCCCGGGCGGCCTGGCCCGAATACTCTTCCTCACAGCCTCCCACCATGACCTCGAACAGGGTCGCCATGGCGTTATGCGTGAAGCGGTGAACGTCCAGGAGGTCCTGAGCCATCAGCCTCTCCGGGGAAGCATTCCGAAGTCAAAATAGGCCATGACCAAGAGCAGGGCGGCCAGGGCGCCATACCTATGGAACTCGAGAAGAGGCATCTGGGCCCGGTAATGGAAATACGGCAGCATCGAGGCGAGGGCCGTGACGATAAGGCAGAGCCCCGCCGCCGCGGACATCCAGAACAGGGTGATCAATATTCCCTTCTTGGATAAGTTCTTGAGGACCGGGCAAAATTCGCCTTTCCCGGACCCTGGTTCGCCCGCGTCCGGGCGGAACGCCCCGGCCCTGAGGATGAGCGCCGCGGCCAGGCTTACGGCGAAGAGCCCGCCGGCCATGACGTGGCAAAGGAGCGGAATGCCGAACATCCCCCGCGGCACGAAGACCGCGAAGAAAAATCCGCTCGCGGCGCAATAGCCGAAACTCACGACAAGGGCCACAAAGATCCATTGCCTCCAGCCGGGGTAGTTCTGGCCGACCCAGGTCCGGTAAAAAGCCTGGACTTTGATCAGGAAGCCGGGTTTGAAGAAGCTCCTCATCCCGTCCCCGAGCCACTCCCCATACGCGCCCGCCAGCGCGGGAAGATCGCGTTTATCGACGGACGGCGTTCCCGAGAGGAACCGAATGAACGTGAGCCTGAAGGCGAGGCCCAGGACGGCGAGGACCGTTATGATGATGAAAAGCATGGGTTGCTATCTCCTCTTTTCGATGAGCCCCGAGGCCCGGCCGAGAGCGAGCAGGCCCGCGATGAGCAGCATGGCGCCGATGACAAGGGAGGCCGCCACGAGGACCACCTTGAACAGCGGCCGCACCGCGAACGAAAGTCCGAAGAAGAAGTGATACGGCTTGCCCAACCCCATGAACGAATGGACCGAGCGGACCTCGACCCGCGAGGTCCTGAGCGGTCCGTAGCCTTTGACCCGGCCGAAGAGAAAGCGCGAACCCGCCTCGTGGCAGTCCGTGCAACCGTTCGTGCCGAGGGCCATCCGGGCCGGCCGCACCTCGTGGGCCAGGGGCCAGGCCACGGGGGCGGCGGCTTCATCGCTCCCCGCTTCGAGTTTTCCTTTCTTGTCGAGATAGAACACTTTACCGCCCGAGACATAGACATGATCCTTCCCCAGCGCCTCAAGCACCATTCCGACCTGCTCCTCGGTCAGGGTCTGATCCGTGCCGGTCAAGGTCAGGACCGCCCGCCGGGCGAAATCGGGGAAGAGCGGTTCGGCCTTCCCGTCTATGAGCCAGGCGAGCTTCGAGGTCTCGGAAGGGGCCGGATTCTCTTTTTTCTCCAAGTAACCGTTCGTGATCCGGTAAAGGGCCTTCTTAATAAGGAGGACGGGTTCGCCCGGCGCTCCCGGCATCACGTCCAGGGCCAGGAGCACCCGCTGGACCTGCGCTTCGGCGTTCGGATTCGGCTCCCGGGCATCCGGATCGAACTCCGGCAGCAAGGGCAGGACCTTGCCTTCTTTCCGGACCGCCCAAATGAGAACGTCCGCCGGCGCCTGGTCCGGGTAGGCCGAAACGTCCAGAACTCCGTCCGGGTTCAATTCATAGATTCTCCCGGCCATGACCATGACCGGTGTCCCGCCAAGGTCCGGAATATTGAACAGCGCTATCAGGATGCGGGCGACGCTCTCCGCCGCGTTCAGGGTGTCGCCGGCCGCGGCCAGGATCCGGTCGGGCGTGAGGGGAGCGAACTTGCCGTCTTTCGCTTCGGCCCAAAACGAAGGCCACATCACGCGGTGGGGGGCAAGTTTCTTGTCCGCGCCCCGGATATAGACCGGCTCGACGATGGCCGGCATGTCCGTGGCCCAACGGGCGATCCCGAAGATCCCCAGCCGGTTGGCCCGGGACGTGCGGACACGGGCGGGTTCCTTGGCGGGCAGAGGCCCGGAATGACAGACCGTGCAGCTCAGCCTCTCGAAGTGGATCTTCGGAAATCCGTTATGCTTCGGGAATGGGGCGCCGAGCCTCCCTGAGAATCCATTCCCACCCTTGGCCGCCTCCTTCCCGAGGTGGCAGCCGGCGCAGGTGAAGGCCTCATTGGCGGGCTCGTCGTAGTCCTTGGATTCACCTTCATAGCCCCGGACCATATCGTGCCCGATGCCGTTCCTGTGACAGCTCACGCACTTGAGACCGGAGGCCGTGTGGACGTCCCCGTCGAATTCATGTTTATGAGCACCGATGGGCGCGGTGGAGTGACAGGCGAGGCAGCGGCTGTCTTCGGGCTTGTAGGCGATGTCGAGGAAGGCTTTGTGCTTGCTGTCGAAAAGGGCCGGGTCGTAGCGGACCGACGGCACGACCGCCCATTCCTTATCGTCGGGGTCGGGGCCGTCGAAGAGGTCCCAGGTCGCGGCGAGTCGCGAGGCCATCCCTCCGACCTCGCCCAGTCCGGCCGCGGCCGCGGCCGCCCAGCGGAAATTCTGCCTCATCACCTGCCTCGCCCATTCGCTCGGGTCCTGGAGGCGCGAAGCGTTGTGGCATCCCATGCAGTTGATCTCAAGCTTGCCGGAGACGTCCCAACGGGACTCGGGCGTGATGTCCTTGTCGGCGGGCTCGGCGACCCCGCCTCCCGTCAAGTGCCTCCCGAAGAGGACCGTGAAGTCCCAGGCCGTGAGTCCCACATCCCTGGGGTCCCACATGCCCTTCCACTTCCGGTAGGAAAGCGGTAGCATCGTCCCGGTCTTCTCATCCGCCCAGACCCACGGCTCCCCGGGACGTCCCGCCGGCCTGCCGGCATCCGTCGCGTTGAAGTGGAGCCCCTGGCGGACCTGGTCGTAGACGTGACAGGGAGCGCAGGTATGCCTGGCCGAGAAAGGCAAAGGGTAGGATTCCGTCGGGATGATCTCCTGGTTGAGCTCGTCCTTGAGCGGGATCCTGTGGACGGGCGAAACGCGGCTCCCGTCCCATTTGAGGTGCTGGTCGTCGGCGGATAAGACCATAACCAACAAGCCAACGGAGATCGACACCACTAAGAAAAATAGGGAACATGTTCCAAATCTCTTGATTTGGCACGTGTCCCCGTTTTTCTTCTCAAGAAAAGACTCAATTATCTGATACCCCGTGATCACCTTGTTATGAGCCCCGGTCATAGTCTTATGCCTTAAACTGTTCCGGCCGGAACCGGACCTGGTTCCGGTTCTTCACGGCCTCGTTGACCTTGAGGACGGCCACGGTGCTTTCGTAGGCGGCCTCGGCCGGGCAGCTCAGCGGCGTCCCGCTCCTGACGGCGCTGAAGAAGTTCTCAAGGTGCGGCTGGTGGGCCGGCTTGGCCAGCTCCACGGGGAGCGGCCAGCGGCCCGTCTCCGCCGTCACCCGCACATCGAGAAAGATGTTGCGGGTCTCGAGTTTCTGGATGGGGGCCGCCTCGGTGAGGAGGAGCCCGTCCTTGACAAGGGAATCCCACTCCGGAGCGTGGGCCTCCCGCAAAGCCCAGTTGCCGCGCTGGGGGACCTCGGAGATGACCAGCGACCCGTCGTCGCCCATGAACGTTTCGTAGAAGCCGCCGTGGGCGGTCGTCGTCTGGACCTGGTAGAAAGCGCGGGCCGCGCCCTCTTTTGTCTCGAACTCGTAGATGGCCATGACGTTGTCGAACCATTCGCGGTTTTTATAATAGTCGACACCGCCGCTGGCGACGACCGAGGCCGGGTTGACGCCGAAGACCCAACTGAAGAGGTCGATCTGGTGCGAGCCCAGGTCGACGATCGGTCCGCCGCCGAACTTTCTGTACCAGCGCCAGTTGCGGAACTCGACCATGGAGTCATAGCCGTACTTCTGGAGCGCGGCCTGGTCCATGATATATTTCTTAGGCCAGCCGAGCATGCCGGCCTTGGACCGGTTCCACTGGGCGTAGGCCAGGTTGACCCGGCCGAGGAGCCGCTTTTCGCGCATGAGGCGGTCGATGGCATGGATGTATCGGGGATTCGAGCGCCGCTGGTGGCCGATCTGAAGGAGCTTTTTCGTCCTCCGGGCCGTCTCGACCATGGACCTGGCCTTTTCGAGCGAGTTCGACATCTCCTTCTCGCAATAGACGTGGAGCCCGGCCTCAAGGCAGGCGTTGGCGTGTTCGGCGTGCATCCAGTCCGGGGTGGCGACGATCGCCGCGTCGAGCCCCGGCGCTTTGGCCAGCATGTCCCGGTAGTCTTCATAGACGACTGGATTCTGCCCGTATTTCCGGAGATATCCCGAGGCGTACTGCCGGCTGTATTCCCAGATATCGCATAAAGCGGCGATCCGGATGCCGGGGATGCGGAGGCAGGACTCGAGGAGGATTCTCCCCTGCTCGCCCGCCCCGATGACGCCGATCCGGACCTCATCGGCGGACTTCAGTTCGGCCACCTCCGGCTTTTGTCCGACTGCCTGGCCGGCAAGAACCATGCCCACGCCGGCCGCGGCCGAAGACCTGATAAAGTCGCGCCGGGTCAGCTTGTCATTCTTCCCGAGATCGGTCGGATCGTTCATGTTGGCCTCTATTTTTTCATGCTTTTATCAAACGCCACGGTCGAGGGGGCGAAATTCATCGACCGGACGAACTCGAGGGACTCCTTCGCCCCGAACTCGCGGTCCATCCCGTTGTCTTCCCACTCGACCGATAGCGGCCCGCCGTATCCGATAGCGTTGAGCTCACGGATGATGGCTTCAAAATCGACGTCGCCATGACCGAGGGATCGGAAGTTCCAGCCCCGTCTCAGGTCGCCGAAAGGCAGATGTGAGCCGAGGATACCGGCTTTCCCGTCCAGCATCACGGCCACGTCCTTCATGTGGACGTGGTAGATGCGGTCGGGGAACTCGCGGATGAAAAGGTGCGGCTCGAGCCCCTGCCAGAGGAGATGGCTGGGGTCAAAGTTGAAGCCCAGGGCCGCCCGGCACTCGAACGTCTCCAAGAGGCGTTTCGCCGTGTAGAGATCGAAAGCGATCTCGGTCGGATGGACCTCGAGGGCGAATTTCACCCCCTGCTCATCGAAAACATCCAGGATGGGCGTCCAGAGCTTCTTGACGGTCCCGAAGCCTTCCTTGACCATCTCCTCGGGGGTCGGCGGGAAGGAATAGAGGAACTTCCAGATGGGCGAGCCCATGAAGCCGTTCACGACGTAGCAGCCCATGGCCCGGGCGGCCCGGGCGGAGGCCTTCATTTCCTCGACCGCCCAGGAGCGGATCCCCTTGGCATCGCCCTTGACCGCGTCCGGGGCAAAGCCGTCCAGCCGCTTATCGTAGACGTCGCCGACGCACTGACCGGCCAGGTGGGCGCCCAGGGCCCAGCATCGGAGGTTATATTTCTTGAGGACCTGGAGCTTCCTGGCGGTGTAGGTCCGGTCGGAAGCGGCCTTCCGGACGTCCATGTGGTCGCCCCAGCAGGCGATCTCCAGGCCGTCGTAGCCCCACGCGCTCGCCTTCCTGCAGACCTCCTCGAACGGGAGATCAGCCCACTGTCCCGTGAACAGCGTCACCGGCTTTGCCATTTGTCCCTCCTTAAAATTCGACCCAGACGGCGCCCTTGGCCGAGCTTTCAACGCATTTCTCGATGAACCTTACGCCCCGCACCCCGTCCTCGAGGCCCGGAAAATCGAGGTCGTCGGCCGTTAGCCGCTCACCGGCCAGGGTCTTGCCGAGCGCCGTGAGGAAGGTCGAGTATAGGTTCGCGAAGCACTCGAAATAGCCCTCCGGGTGGCCGGAGGGAAGGCGCGAAAGGGACTGGGCCCGGGAGGTCATTTTGTCCCGGCCGCGGGAGAGGATCTCGGTGGGCTTGTCGATGTAGGAGGCCCTGGCATGATTCGGGTCCTCCTCGGCCCACTCGAGGGAGGCCTTCTCGCCGTAGATCCGGACCCGAAAACCGTTATCGTGGCCGACAGCGATCTGCGAGCTCCAATAAAGCCCCTTGGCGCCGCCCTTGTAATTGATCATGATGGAGGCGTTGTCGTCGAGGACACGGCCCTCGCCGATCTTGTCGAGCCGGGCGCAGAGGGATTCAATTTCGAGCCCGGTCAGGTGCGCGACCATGTGCTCGATGTGGGAGCCGATGTCTCCGACGCAGTTCGACGCGCCGGCCCGGGCCGGATCGGTCCGCCAGGCGGCCTGCTTCTGGCCCGCCCGCTCGAGGGGCGTCGCCAGCCAGTCCTGCGGATACTCGGCAGCGACGAAGCGGACTGCCCCCAACTCGCCCCGGGCGATCATTTCCCGCATGTGCTTGATCATGGGAAAAGCCGAATACGCGTAGGTGACGCAGAACAGGAGGCCCTTCCGAGCGGCCAAGCGGGCAAGCGCTTCGGCGTCGCGGCCGGTCGTTGTCAGGGGCTTGTCGCAGACGACGTGAAAACCGTTCTCGAGGGCGAGCTTGGCGATGGGATAATGGGTGTCGTTGGGCGTGACGATCGTGAGGAAGTCCGGCCGGTCCTTCCGTTCGGCCTCGGCCGGGATCATCTCGCCGTAGCTCCTGTAGAGGCGCTCTTTATCGAGCCCCCAGAACTCTCCCGTTTCCAAGGTGTTTTCGAAGGCTTGGGAGAAGCAGCCGGCCACGAGCACGGCTTTACCGTCCATAGCAATGGCCTTGCGGTGGACATCGCCGATGAAGGCGCCCTTCCCCCCGCCCACCATGCCGTACCTCAAGCGGGCGACCTTCGACTGGGTTTCCTGCCCTTCGATCATGGCGGATCTCCTTCCCTGGGCCGGACGGCTCTTCGGCGGAGCGCCCCGGCCATCGAAACAGGCTATATCATAATCAAGAAAGAGGAATTATTCAAAGGGGAACCGCCCTCGACATCCAAGAACACTTATGATACGTCCCTCATCCTCGGCGGCCGGTTCCTCAAGATGGAGTTCAAAGGCATGATGATGGGGCAACCGTTCGAAGGCCTCCAGATCGTCGGCTATGACAACCTGCAGCAGAAATACATAACCCTTTGGATCGACAACACGAGCACGGCGTTCTTCCAGACAGCAGGGACCAGAGACGCCGCCAAGAACACAATTACCGAGACGGGCGTCTGGCCCGACCCTATGGGCGGCACATCCAATGTCCGCGCGGTCACCCGGTGGATCGGCCCGGACGAATTCGTTTACGAAATGTACATGATCGGCGCCGACGGCAAGGAATTCAAGAGCATGGAAAACCGCTGCGTCAGGACGGAATAAGCAACCTCGACCGAAGCGACACCGGAAGATCTCCGCGCCTGGATGAGGCCGCGCCCCGTCGGCCGGACCTCTAATCGTTTTCGAGCCTCTCCTTGATCTGATCCACCGCCGCCCGAGCCTCCTCTTTGACTTCGGAACCGAGCAGGGATTCGGCCAGCTCGAGAGCGGCCGGGCAAGCGAAGGTCGGCAGGGCGCCGAGGACGAGCCGTTTCTCTTCCGGCCTCGACGCGAGGCCGAGCGCCTGCTTGAGCGATGCGACCGCGCCGTCCGGAGAACGGTACCGTTCGAGTCCGATCATCCGGACGAAGGCCTGCAGGGCCAGGACCCGGTGGACTAAATTCGGCGATTGACCAGCGACCCAGAGCGCGTCATCCCTCGCCGTGACCGTCGGCCACTCGGCGATCGCCCTGACGGCGGCATCCGCGACCACGGGATCGGGATCGGCCAGGGCCGGACGGACAAGCCGGAGGGACCTGTCCTCGCCGAGCTTCCCGAG
>Ga0315293_10004715_pt1 | contig 12887 bp, 9 predicted proteins | sample YL17G13_20_MG_FD_203071 | JGI IMG/M metagenome (GOLD analysis project Ga0315293, IMG submission 203071) | Sediment microbial communities from Yellowstone Lake, YNP, Wyoming, USA - YL17G13_20 | ecosystem: Environmental > Aquatic > Freshwater > Lake > Sediment | place: USA: Wyoming | collected... | reverse complement strand
TCGCACCAGACGTCCTTTCCGGCCTCGGCCGCGGCGGCGGCGATCAGGGCGTGCCAGTGGGGAGGGGTGGCGATGTGGACGATGTCGATGTCGGGACGTTCGAGGACTTCCCGGAAGTCCTTGTAGCCCTTGACGCCGGGGCCGCCGATCTCGAGCGCTTCCTTGAGGTGGCCGGCGTCCACGTCACAGACGGCTAGGAGCCGCGAGCCTTCGTAGGTGAGGTGGGCCTTGCCCATGCCGCCGACGCCGATGACGGCTTTGGTCAGCTCATCCGAAGGTGTCGTGTAGCCCTGGCCGCCGAGGACAAAGCGGGGGACGATGGCGAAACCGGCCGCGGCGGCGACGGCGGTTTTCATGAAATCGCGGCGGATCATGATAGGGCGCTTATTATATCTTTTCCCGTCGCGATTTCCAAGTGTGCAAGCCGTAAATGATGGGGCCGAAAATTAAATCGGGGACACAAATTAAATCGGGGACACAATACCAATTTCCGAATTACAAATTTTCCCCCTGGATTTTGGCCCGAATAAATTAATTCGGAAACTGGTATCGTGTCCCCATATTCTCAGTCGATGACCTTGCCGGACAGGATGAGGATCAATCCTTTGTCGCCCCCGTTGAGCTTGGAGACGCCGACCACGGTCTTCTCACCGGACTTCATCGTGAGCTGGGTTTCGATGAGCGTCGTAGCGCGCACGGGGTTCCCGGCAGTCTGTCCCGTGGCCGCCGTTCGGACCTCTTTGTCGATCCTCCTCAGACGGACCTCCATCTGAATGAGCCGGTCCTTTTCCTCCTGGATGAACCTGGGCCGGAGGACCAGATCGAACTCCGTGTCCCTTCCGAGGCTGATCTCCGCTCCTCCTTGGTTCAGGGTCCGTATCAGGTTCGAGTCGAGAAGGGTGAAGCTTTTGTACCGGAGAAGTTTCTTCAGTTCAGCAATAAGGGGATCGTTCTGGAGGGCCTCGTCGGTCTTCGAATCTCCCGCCTCCGATCCGAGGACGAGTTGGACCGTGAAGAGGAGGTCGACCGGCTTGACGTCGATCTCCTTGATGACCGCAAGGATCCTGGACAGGGTCTCAGGAGTGTCGCTGATGACCAGCAGGTTGTCGTTGCCGGGGTTCCATGAGATCTGACCGAAGGGATTTTGATACGGACGCAGAAGGTTTTGAACTTCTTGGGGTCTGGCGTATTTCAGCCTGACCATTTCCTGCTTCAGCTCGGGCGCCTTGGGTCTTTCCTGTTGGGCGAAAACCGGGCTGAGCGTTCCCAAAAGGACGAACATGGCGATGGCGAAAAATCCAAATTTTTTCATTTTCCTTCTCCTTTCCATTCGAAATTCTTATCGAGGAACCAGACGACCTTGAGTCCCGTTTCCTGAGAGACCAGAGTGACCGAGACCACGTCCTGGGAGCTTTCTTTTTGTGCCGCGGCGGGCTCATTGGGACGGGGCGCGGGCCGCTCGCGCTCTTGGGTTCTTGCGACGATTATGGACTTTTCCTGAGAACGGACATCCGGTTCTTTTTCTTCTTTTTGATTTTGCCGGGTTGGGGCGGTGATCGGCGGTGTTGGCTCGGGTCTTCGGACATAAGCCGGCGCGGGAACGACAGGGCTTGACTTGGGCTTCAGCACCGTATTCCAAAGGACGAGCCCGATGACGACGGCCGGAACGGCCAGGGCAAGCCCCAGGAGCGGGGCCGGCAAAGGGCTGTTGCCGAACGCGAGGGAAAAGAACCGCCGGTTTTCGATCCTTACCGAAGTCGTCTGGGTCATCAAAGCCCGCCACTCGGTGTCCGTCCACTCAGGCGCCGTCTCCCGATCAGCCAGTTCTTTGACCTTGCCCAGGGCGGCCGAATAAGGGCGAAATTCGTTCCGGCAGATCTCGCATCGTTCCAGGTGGGCCCGGAGCCGGCGTGCCTTTCGTTCGGAGATGTCGTTCCCAGCCAGGAGGGGGATCGATCTTCGGATACTCCGGCAATTCATCGGACGTCCTCCGCGAGATGGGGATACCGGGCCAGGATCGCGTCCTTGATCTTCTTCCGCGCCCGGGAAAGGTTGACCCTGACCGAAATGGACGAGGTCCCTAAGGCTTCCGCCGCCTCGGCGACGGACAGTTCTTCGATATCGCGCAGGAGAAAGATCTCTTTCTCCCGCGCGGTTAGGGCCGTCAGGCATTCCATAAGTTGCGACCGCGTTTCCCGTGCCGCGTGGGCGTCCCCCGGCGCCGGACCGTTCGCAGCCAGGCGTCGCTCCGGTCCCGCTTCGGTTTCGAGAGAGAGAGGAGCGTTGATCCTGTCCACCCGGAGCTTTCGGGCCTCGTTGACCAGGATCCCTAAGAGCCAGTTTTTAAAGCTCCTCTCCGGGTCATTCCGCCTCAGGTACTTGAACGCCCTCATCAGTGTTTCCTGGGCGGCTTCCTTGGCGTCTTCCATGTTTCCGGTCATTCTGAAAGCAAGGCTGAGAAGGGAGCCGCGGTAGGGCAGGACGAGGGGTTCGAAGGCCTCCTTCTTTCCGGCCAGGACCATTGCCACGAGTTCCTTCTCACGATCGTTCATCCAAATAAGTATATCTGCAATGGGATGGAAATGTTAATTAATTGGGGACACGATACCAGTTTCCGAATTCTTTTTTTGGCCTAAAATCCAGGGGGGAAAATCATAATTCGGAAATGGGTATTGTGTCCCCAATTTAAGGGCCCAATTTAGGGGCCGGTGTCCCCAATTTAAGGGCCGTGTCCCCGGTCTAATTTAATTGCCGATATGGATGGAAACGCGGCCGCCGCCGCTGCCGAAGCGGGGGTTGACGATGTTGCTGAAGATCGAGCCGAAGGAGTAGCTGAACCCGACGGAGAAGAAGTAGTCGTAGTCCGTCGCCAACTGCCTGCGCTTGAGGAGCACTTCCTCGAGGGTCGCGCCGCCCTTGGGCAGGAAGATCTGGTCATGGATCCTGGCCCCGCCGCCGTGGATGTTGAAGGACAGGCCTTTGAAGACGCGGATCGAAATCTCGCCGTTAAACTCCAGCTGGTTCTTCCGGAAGTCGTGCAAGTAGTTCGACGCCTCGAACGAGGTGCTGATCGTTCCCCATTTCTTTTTGAACTCCAGGGCGATCTCGAGGTGCTCCTGGAGGAGGTTCTGGCGGGTTTTATCGTAAATCGTCTCTTCTCGATACCGGGCGAGGCTGAATCCCACCCTATACAGGAACCGGAGCTGCCTTTTGGTCGACTCGGAGTAGGGAAAAAGGTCGTACTCGATGGCCGGCGCAGCGTCGATCTTGGACCTGATGTTCTGATAGGTCGAGGAATCCACGGAGATATACGCCCCCGCCGACCAGTGATCGTCGAGGCTCTTGACGAAAAGCCCCTCGAAGCTCCGGCTGTCGGAAGCGCTCTTGATCGTGTCTCCCTCGTAGACATACTCGTCCCCCATGTGGGAAGCTCCCAGGCTCATCCGGATCTTCATGCCGGGCGTGACCCTGTTGGCCGAAAGCGAGCCGAAGGTCATCCGGCTCTTGTAGGACGTCTCCCCCTGGTAGAATCCGTCCACGCTCGCGCTGAACACCCAGAAGTTCCACCTATCGATCACCGATGTCGGTTTGACCTTTTCTTGAAGGCTGATCCGGACCCGGCTCCCCGCGGCGGTCCTGGCCACGTAGCGCAAGAGGCCCATCTTAAGCGTTTGGGTTAGACCGCCCTTGGTTTCGTCCGCCGTGTCCGTCTTCCCGGCGGAGTATTTCAGGACCTGGCCGGCCCCATCGAAATCCCTGAGCCCTTTGAAGGCGAGCGTATAGTCCGTCCCGGACGCGGACGCCTCGGACGTGATATGAACCTCGACATCGGCCTCTTCGGGGGTTTTAACGTGGCTGATGAAGGCGATGTCCTTCAGGATCGCTCCGGCTTCCAGGGCCTCGGATTCGACGTAGACCCTGGGGGCGCTTTTCCGCCCCCCCGCCGGCGTTTCCTGTCCTAAGGCCCCGGGGACCAGGATGACGTGCGCCAGAACCAAAACGCCGATGAGCCGGACCGTAGCTTTGACATTCATTCCCGCCGTTCCTTCCTGTTTGATCATCCGCATGTCTCTCGGTCCCTTCAATCGCCGACGCTGATCTTAACCCCGCCCGAACCCTCGGAGCCGAACCTCGGGTTGACCACGTTGGTGAAGATGGACCCGAACGTATAACTCAGGCCCACGGAGATGAAGTAATTGTAATTCGTCCGAAGCTGCCTGCGGCGCAGGAGAACCTCGTCGAGCGAGGCGCTTCCCTTGGCCAGGGAAAGCTGATCGCGGACCCTCGATCCGCTTCCAACGAGATAGGCGTTGAGTCCTTTGAGGAGTTTGAGCTGGATGATGGTGAAGAGCACCAGACGGTTCTTGCGGAAGTCGTGGAAATAGTGAGACCCTTCGAGCGTCGCGCTGATCGATCCCCATTTCTCCTTGATCTCGAACGTTGTCGCCAGGGACTCGTTCCAAAGGTTCTCCCTGACCTTGTCGAAGATGGTGATCTCTTTGTAGCGGACGGCCTTGAAGCCGAACTTGTAGAGGAAACGGAGCTGCCGCCGTGTTGACTGGGAATAAGGGAAGAGATCGAACTCGATCGCGGGCGCCAAATTTACGGCGGATTCGAGGTTTTGATAGGTGGATGATTCCGCCGAAAAGTAGCCGCCGGCGGACCAATGGTCGCCGAGGCTCCTGACGACCAGGCCTTCGAACTCCAGGCCTTTCGAAAGGCTGTCGATCGTCTCGTCCTCGTAGACGAAGTGGTCTTTCTCGTATTCCGCACTCAGAGACAAGGCGATCTTGATAGCCGGCGTGATCCGGCCGGCGGAGAACGACGCGTCCAGCGACCGGGAGTTCATGGACGTCTCGCCGCTGAAATGGCCGCTGCCGCTCAGGCTGAAGACCCAGGACTTCCACTTGTCGGCGCCGGTTTTGGGCTTCTCCTCCTGCTGATAATCGATAGAAACACGCCCGGAGATGGGGGTTCTGGCGACATAACCCATGAGCCCCATCTTGAGGGCATTGACCATACCCAACCGGACCTCGTCCTCGGTGTCCGTCTTGTTGGAATAGTACTGCTGGGTGTCGTCCAGTCCGGCGAATTCGTTCTGCCCGGTGAAGGACAGCGTGTATTCGCGTCCGCCGCTTCCCGTGCGGAGAGTCGTGATGAGGATATGGACCTGGGCTTCCTTCCTGTCCCGGACGTAGTTGACGAAGGTGATCTCCGTCCGGATGTAATCGATGTCGCAGTCCCCGCAGTCGATAAAGATCTTGGGGGCGGTCTTCTTGAGGTCTTCGATGTCGCTCTTGGCGCCCGCCTCCTGCGCCGAGACCGGCGCGGCGGCGATGATTGAAAGGGCCAGAGCGATAACCAAGATCCCGATTCCTGTCTTCTTCATGCGAACTCCATGGATGGACCGTGGGCCGGTCCACGTGATGACGCCGGAAAAATGACGAACATAAACCCCTAGTTTATGCTTTGACATAAAAATATCCACTCTTTTATACGGCCGACAGCGGAAAAACGTTACATTTAGAGGCCGCGGCATCATGCTCCATCGGCGAATTGAGAAAATTCCCCGGGCGGCCGCCGTTTGCGCTTGAGCGCGGGCAAGGAATTTTCTATCTTTTCATCCCGTCCAGCCTCTTCCTGGCCTCTTCAACCTCGGGAATATCAGGGTCGGCGTCCTTCCAAAGGTCGAGGAATTTTTGGTAATGCTTTATGGCTTTGTCCTTCAAGGCTTTCTCTTCGTATAATTTAGCCAATCGGAAATGATATATGGGATGAATCAGGTAGCGCTCCTTGCTTTTGGGGTCAAATGTGATCAGCCTCTCGTATTCGGTTATGGCTCTGTCTAAATCTCCCTTTTTTTGATAGGCCCGGGCCAAGACATCTTTGAGGGCAGGCAGGTTATAGTTTAATGCCTCCGATTCATCGTATCCAAGTACGGCGGGAGTCAATGGCGATATTTTTTCAAACACTCCGATAGCTTCCTCCGGCAGGCCTTGGGCAAGGTAAACCTCAGATTCAAGGAAATGAATCGAAAATGTCGCTCTTGCCACTCGGTCGGGGGAGATATCAGGCACAAGAGATTTCATCTCGGCCAATCTAGCTTTCACGGAATCTATTCGTCCTTCTTTCAACTCTATCAAGCCAAGAAAGAAGCGGTCGTCCACCATAAAAAAGGGCTCGCGACCAGGATTATTTTTTGCATAGACATTGAGCCACCCTTCGTTGGATTTCCGGCTGAGCTCAAGTTCTCCCCGGTCATAATAAATCCATTTTTTCATTTGCTCGGCAAGGGCTTTTCTCATATCATCCCTGGAAGCATCCGCCGTATCTGCGGCTCTCTGGAAATCGGCAAGAGATTGGCCCAAGCTGCCCAGCCAGTAGTGAAAAAACCCTTTCCATAAAAAGCCGGATGGTTTCGGGCCCGAAGCGGGAATCATGGCGATGTATTTATCAATCCATTTCATGGCCTCGGGGTAATTTTCCTTGAATGCATAGACATAGCCGATACTTGAATAAGTGCCATAAAAATCCGGCTTGATCTCCACGGCCGCTTTGTATTTCGCGATCGCCTCCTCCGGTCTGCCTGCCAGAAAATAGGCTTCAGCCATGGAATCGAGCGGATTGGCGTCTTCCGGATTTAAAGATGCATACTTTTCAAAATGCTCTATGGATTTTTCATATTTCCCCATTTGAATATATGTATACCCCAGCCCATTATGGGCCTCTCCATAATTAGGGTCCAGTTCCAGGGCTTTGTTGAATTGGCTTATGGCTTCTTCATCATTTTTCTTTTGATGGTAAATAAGGCCCAGAGCTAGATAAGCCGTTTTCTCTTTTGGGTATTTCTTTAATATTTTTTGGATGATGGCGAATCTCTTCTCTCGATTTCGCTCTATCTGCCAGGCGTATCTGGCTTCTATGAAGAGTCTTTCTTTTTCCGTGGCCTTTCCCGACAAGGCGTTGGCTTTTTCAATGGCTTTGTTTCTCGCTTCTATATTCCCCATATAACCATATACCCCGGCAAGTTGGCAGTAGGCGAAAGCAAAGTTCGGATCGATTTCGACGGATTTCTTGAGGGCTTTTAGCGCGTCCTCAAAATACATTTTGCGCAAGTCCTCCGTCCCTTTTAAAAAATATCTGTAGGCATCCATGGAATCGGTTGTCACATCTGCTATGGGCATTTTTGCGAGCTCTATTTCTTGCCCGGCAACTTCGATGCCTTCGGAGATCTCCTTGCACAGCTCGTCAATTTGAGTTTTTAGGATGCTGCCAATCCCTTCTCCTTTTGAGCTGGAACTCTTCAATAACCTCTTGGAATCAACGTCCAGAATCTTTACGTCGGTAGCGAACATGTCACCCGCTTTGATGAAACTGCCCAGGACAATAGCTTCTACACCTTCCATGCGGCATAGCCTGAAGCCCAAATCCCTGTCAATGGTCTCCACATCATTCTTCCCTATCTTCTCGAGGAGGTCCTGCATCCTCTCCCACGTGACAACATAAAGACCTCCTGTCTGCTCAAGGCTGGTGATCAGAAGGTTTGGAATGGCCTTCTGAAGATAGGCTAAGGTGTTATCCCCAGTCTGATTTTCAAAGCTGATAACCGCTATCGAATTTTTAATCTTTGGAGCAGGCAGGCCTTCCTTCCGTGGGAGAAGGCGCCAGACGAGCACGGCCATCATTGTCAGAACGACAGCAATGGAAGCGGGAATAAGGAGTTTCTTCAAGCCGACCGTCACGGTTATTTCTCTCGAGGTTATCGCCTTACGTTTGGGGATTTCTCTTTCAGTCGTAGGAATGTCTTTTTCTATCTTCATCAGATCAAAATCCAGTTCTCCCGCACTCTGATACCTCTTCTCTTTGTCCTTTTCTAAACATTTCAAGATCAGGCGGCTGAGATCTTCAGAAATCTGAGAGTTGAACTTCCGGGGATCTGAAGGCATTTCGATTTTGTGCTTTACGGCAACGCTTAGCGGCGTTTCTCCTTCGAAGGGCAACCTCCCCGTCACGGCCTCATACAAAATGATTCCCAGCGAATAAATATCAGAACGCTGATCCGCTTCTTTCCCTTCAACCTGCTCCGGCGACATGTATTCGGGCGTCCCGATCATCACCCCGGCACCCGTTATCCCCTTCGTTTCGAGAGAACGGGCGATCCCGAAATCCATGATGCGAACATTTCCATCTTTATCGATCATGATATTGCTGGGCTTCAGATCACGGTGGACGACACCCAGACGGTGGGCCTCAGCCAGCCCCTCACAGACTTGTTTGCCTATGGCCATCATCCTTGATTTGCCTAAAGGCGCCGCTCTTTTAATAAAGCTCTTCAGGTCCTCGCCCGAAACATATTCCATGGTGATGAAATAAGTTCCTTTCTCCTCACCAAGGTCGAACATGCGACAGACATTCCTGTGCGAAATCATCCGGGTCATTTTCAATTCGTTGCTAAAACGTTCAATCGTTCTCGCATCTAAAGATATCTCGGGTCTCATAAGCTTTAAGGCAACCTCTTGGTGGATTTTCTTGTCTTCAGCTCGATAGACCTTGCCCATTCCACCTTTGCCGAGTTCCTCAATAATTTCATATCGGCCTGCAAAGACAGTCCCTCTCCTCAATTCATGAATCGGGGTTTGAAGGGTTTCTGTATAAGAAACAGGGATATCCTTGGTCACGAATAATTGGGTTCCGCACTCTTTGCAGAACTTGGAATCAGGGCTGTTGTCAAATTGACATTCCGGGCATTTCATGGCCCTTCCTTCCTCCCCCGGGGATGAGCATAAGATAGTTACTTACGGAGAAAGAGTCAAATCGGATCGGCAGATGCCCTGATTTGGTATCACAGGACCCGTTTCATCACCGAGTAGATGATCCCGTAGACCAGGAGGCAGAAGCTGATGTAGGACCAGGCGTAAAGGTAGATATCGGCGGTCCCCAAGCCGGAGATGAAAGTCAGCCCGGTGAACAAGATGATCATGCCGGCGACGGCGGCAAGGAAGGCGATGAACCCGGCCCGGTGCTTGATCCGCACCATCCGCTCGTCGGTTCGTTCCTGCGAAGTGGGGGGGAAGAGGCCGTGGATCAGATTATTGAACGCGACGACGAGGCTGAGCCTGAGGATCAGCAGGTTCCGGCCGATGACGCCCGAGACGATCATCAGCGCCAGGGCGGCCAGAAGGATCAGGTCATATTGCCGAGCGATGAAGCTCCGGGGGGCGGGGGGAGAAAGGACCCGCTCATTCATGATTTGCCTCCTTCAATTGGAATATCTGTTCCACCGGGCGTTCGAAGACCCGGGCGATCTTCAGGGCCAGAAGGGACGATGGCACATACCTGCCGGCCTCGATCGATATGATGGTCTGGCGCGTGACCCCGACATATTCGGCCAGCTTCTCCTGGGTCAGGTCCAGCCTGGCCCGGTGTTCCTTGATGTGGTTGATCATGACCTCGGTCACTTCGATCTCCTTCTTATTGTTAGTATTGTAAAACATAAATAACAATATGTCAAGTATTATTTACAAATTGTATAGTTTATAATACATCAATCATGCTCCGAGGAAAGGAACTTCACATCATCAATTCAACGTTTGGAAACGGAAGGCATCATAGTGACCCGTTCAGGCCGCATGAATCAACTCCCGGGTATGACCAGAAGTCAGCGTCATCGCTTGAGAAGAAAGAGTCCTATCGGCAATTTTGGGTTTCCGGAGGCGGCTGGCAATGGGAGGGGGCTTCTGATACAATATCTGTTTATTTATCGAGATATCAAATGAAAATGAGCTCAACGCCATTTTCCGCCGAGGCCTCCAGAAATCCTCTGCGCATTCGACCTTCTATCCAATTCTCTCCGGGATGGAAAACCGCGCGGCCCTTGCGGGTGGCTTTGGTGCGTCCCCCATCCCTCGTTTCCCGCTACGCCGTGGCCGCTCCTCTCACGCCGCCCTTGGGCTTGGCCTATCTGGCGGCAACAGTGCGCGAGGCGGGCCATCAAGTCCAGGTTGTGGACGGCGTCGGCGAAGGGCTCGGGAAACCCCGGCTCTGGAGAAATTCAACGCTTTTACGCGGTTTGACCTTTGAAGAAATTGCCGGACGAATCCAGCCGGAACCCGATGTCATTGGGATTTCCTGCATGTTTTCCAGTGAGTGGCCATACGCACACCAGCTGATCCAGGCCCTCAAACGGGCTTGGCCGGGGAGCCTGCTGGTGGGCGGGGGGGAACATTTCAGCGCGGTTCCGGAGCAGAGCCTGGAGAGCTGTCCGGAGCTCGCAGTCTGCGTGATGGGAGAGGGGGAGGAAACGTTTCTGGAATTTCTGGAGCGTGTTTCCTCATCCACCCCCCTGAACGATGTCGCCGGCATCGTCTATCGAGGCCGTGAGGGCACGATCAAACGAAACGGTCCGCGAGGACGCATCCGGAATGTGGACGACATCCCCTGGCCCGCCTGGGATTTGATTCCGCTGGAGAGCTACTTGGACCTAGAGCTTGGTCTGGCCACTCTTCATGGAAGGTCCATGCCCATGCTGGCCACGCGAGGGTGCCCTTTTCAGTGCGCCTTTTGCTCCAATGTTTACATGTGGACGCCGCTCTGGATTCCCCGGAACCCGGGCACGGTGCTCGACGAGTTCGAGTTCTACATGAAGCGTTACCGGGTCAACGATATCCAGTTTTTTGACCCAAACACCATAATCGACAAAAAATGGATCCTCACGTTTGCCGACGAAATCATCCGGCGGAATCTCAAGATCTCCTGGCAAATTCCCATTGGAACTCGGCCGGAATCCGTGGATCGCGAGGTGGCGCGGGCGCTGGCTGGAAGCGGTTGTTTTACCATGGGCTTCGCCCCGGAAAGCGGATCGCCTCGGACGCTCGGACGGATTAACAAGACGGTCAACATCGGGCGCATGAAAAGGTCCATGCGGGATTGCCTGGAGGAGGGGCTTAAGGTTAAATGCAATATCATGCTCGGGTTCCCGGGCGAGACCCATCGCGATGTGTGGAAGACCCTTAAATTAATCCTGGAAATGAGCTGGCTAGGGGTGCACGACACGTCGGTTTATCCCTTTTCTCCTTATCCCGGGACGCCGCTCTTTGACCAACTGCGGGACGAGGGCCGGTTGCCGGGAATCTACACGGATCCATGGTACCTTTCCTTGAACTATGTGGAGTTTTCTTCCCTTAAATCCGGCTCGGAGCATTTCGGCCGGCAGATACTTCGGATCTATCAATTTCTCGGGTACGCCTTTTTCTATGGGACGACATTCCTCTTTCGCCCCATCCGCATTTTCCGTTTGATTCGAGGTCTGATTTCGGGCCGGCATGAAACGAAAGGGGAGACGATTCTCGATCTTTTTTTCAGACGGCTCATGCTCAAGACGATCCCCACTCTTTTTTCTAATCGGCACTCGTTCAGGACGATTCTCGTTCATCTTTATAGACGGCTCACGTTCAAATAGGGTTGATCAAGAGGCATCTCTATCGCCCTGTCCGTCCGCAAAGAGGTGATCACCGGAATTCCAGGTATCACCAGAAATCGGCGTCATCGCTTGAGGATTAAGAATCCTATCGGCAATTTCGGGGCACAGAGCCACTATTGATATTTAAGCCAAAATAGGCTAGCTTTAGCGGATGATCGGGATGAGAGAAAACAGAGTGGTTGTCACAGGGATGGGGGTTGTGACTCCAATAGGGATCGGCCGGGAGGAGTTCTGGAAAGGGCTCGTAGCCGGCAAGAACGGAGTTTCCCGGGTGACTCATTTCGATCCTTCTGATTTTCCATCCAAAATGGCCGCCGAGGTCAAGGATTTCCAGCCGGACCGGTGGATCGACAGGAAAACCGCGGCCCGGATGGACCGCTTCACCCAATTCGCCGTCGCCGCGTCCGAGATGGCCTTGGACGACAGCGGACTCCTGCATTCTCCCTTGCTTGGAGAAAGAAGCGGGGTCATCATCGGTTCCGGAATCGGAGGTTCCTCCAGCATCGAAAATGGCTGCGCTATCCTGAACCGGAAAGGGCCCCGGGCCCTCGATCCGTTTTTTGTGACCCGGGTGCTCATCAACATGGCGCCCGCCATGGTTTCCATCCGCAACGGGCTCAAAGGGCCCTTGTCAGCGCCCTGCATGGCCTGTTCCACCGGCGCCAACGCCATCGGCGATGCCTTCCGGATCATTCAGAGGGGAGACGCGGATATCATGCTGGCCGGCGGGGCGGAAGCCAGTATCACGCCCCTTCCTTACGGGGGTTTCTGCGCCAGCCGGTCCATGTCGCGGAGGAATGATGGCGTCGAAAAAGCCTCCCGGCCCTTTGACAAGAACCGGGACGGCTTCGTCATGGGCGAAGGGGCGGGAATTGTCGTCCTGGAAAGCCTGGAACAGGCGCGGAGCCGGGGCGCCCGCGTCTATGCCGAATTGGCCGGCTACGGAAACACGGCAGATGCCTATCACGTCACCGCTCCCGAACCCGGGGGCGACGGCATGGTCCGGGTGATGAGGAAGGCCTTGGCGGATGCCGGATTGAAACCCGAGGACATCGGATACATCAACGCCCATGGGACATCCACTATTCTCAACGACAAGGTTGAAAGCGCGGCCATCATCCAGGCCTTCGGAGCCCATTCCCGGGCGCTCAAAGTCGGTTCCATCAAGTCCATGATCGGCCATCTCTTGGCCGCGGCCGGCGCCGTGGAGTTCTTTTCCATGGTCATGAGCGTCTATACAGGGATCATTCCGCCCACCATCAATTATGAGGAGCCGGACCCCGAGTGCCCGCTGGATTATGTTTCGGGCGGGGCCGAGTTCCCTGATCTTGAGGCGGCCATCAGCAACTCGTTCGGCTTCGGCGGCGGGAATGCCTGCCTGGCTGCAAAAAAATATCGGGAAGAAAAA
>Ga0315293_10004714_pt1 | contig 12889 bp, 11 predicted proteins | sample YL17G13_20_MG_FD_203071 | JGI IMG/M metagenome (GOLD analysis project Ga0315293, IMG submission 203071) | Sediment microbial communities from Yellowstone Lake, YNP, Wyoming, USA - YL17G13_20 | ecosystem: Environmental > Aquatic > Freshwater > Lake > Sediment | place: USA: Wyoming | collected... | reverse complement strand
ACAAATAATCATTAAAAAGACAAGAGATGCATGTGAGGAGTATAATAAACTTTATAAAAATAAAAATATAATTGCTGCTTTTCATTTAACCTGCTAACCTTCCACCAACCTGCACGTGCTTTTTCATTTAAATACCTCATAACCCCATGTATCCTCGACCGCAGGGGGTCTTTTTTTTATAAATAAATTTTTTGAAAAAAGGGTTTTTGAAAGATTTGTAGTATAATTTAAATAGGAAAACTATATTACTGCAATAAAGTACTTCGCAAAACATGCCATTTTGGTAGGATAAACGCATTAATACATTCATTAGTAGTTATCTGAAAGGTGTGGGTTAACAAATTCACAATCTTAGTGTTATAGAGATATAATATGAGTACTGAAATATATTATTTTTCAGGAACCGGAAATTCTTTGTATGTTGCACGAGAATTGCAAAAAAGAATACCTGAATCAATTTTAATACCAATTGTAAGTTTGTTACATTATGATACTATCAAAACAAATGCTGATACTATTGGTTTTATTTTCCCTAACTTTTGTCTGACGATACCTATTCCTATGCATGAATTTCTGAAAAAAGTCGATATAACTTCAGCTCAATATATCTTTGCAATATGTACTCGAGGTGGGTCACCATCGGAAGCATTTGGTTATATAAATACTATATTGAAGAAACAAGGGAAAAAATTGAATGCTCAACTTAACATAAATATGCCTTGGAATCATCCTCTTGGCAAAGAAAACCTTCCTGGCAATGTCAATAAAGATAAAATAGCAAAATTAGAATCTGAAATGCAAAAAAAGTTAGATTTATTTTGCAAAATCATCCTTGCAAATAAAGAGTATGATAAAACGGATATTGATGTTATCTATAAACTACCTTCATGGGTAAATGCGATTAATTTACTGATACCTAAATCTTTTAATTACAAATCTCATAATTATATGTATCAAAAATTAGTAATTTTTTATAGTGATTCACAATGCAATGGTTGCGGTGTTTGTGAAAAGGTTTGTTTAAGTAACAAAGTAAAAATGATTGATAAAAAACCTATGTGGAAGGAAGATGGTATATGTTACGCTTGTTTTGCATGCATCAATTTCTGTACTCAGCATTCAATACAAATTAGATCAAAATTTCCAATTAAATCATATACTGATGTAAATGGAAGATATCATCATCCAGAGGTAACATATAAAGATATAGCTCTACAAAGATCAAATTTTAAATAACATATATTGAGTTACTAAGAATATTTATTTAACCCACACCCTTCAGATAACAGTGGCTACACGACTCCGCTTCGCTCCGTCCAAATTTAGCTTCACCGAACTTCTTTTACACCGAAAACGTTATGCAACAGTTCCTCAAAAGAAAAAAGAAAAGTTTTAGAGGAAATAATGGGATCAGATAAAAGGATAAAATCCATGCAAGTAATAACTCTAATCAATCAAAAGGGTAGGGGAGGCAAAACTAGTTCTATTCAATCTCAAATTTTTTAATTTGAATATTGAAAATCTTTTTTAGAAAAGAAGGCTTTTTAAAAGATTTGTTGTATAATGAATATAGAAATCTATATTACTGTAACGAAGTACTTCTCAAAACATGCCGATTTGGAAGCATAAACGGAGTAGTTCGGCTATTTTAAGTTATACGCCATGTTGCTCGGCAGAATAGGTTTAAACCACATATAAGGATGAAACTAAATGTCCAAATACGATTCGTTAGATGCTAGAACAGAATTAGAACAAACTATTACTTCTGATTTAAACAATGCTTTTCAAAAGCGTGGATTAACTACTGGACACCAGAGTGGAACCGGGGGGCATGCTCCAGCAAACGTACCTGACATTATTATTTCAAATAGAGACATTAGAATTACTGTGGAGTGTACAAAATCAAAGGGGGCTAGTCAAGACAGAGAGTTCAACTCAATTCGAGCCCACCTTCAGCAACTAAAAGATGAAGACCCTTCAAAAAATTGTTTTTGCATTTTTACATCCGCTGAAACATCCCGGAGAATGCTTGATTCTATTAGAGAACATAATTTTATGCGTAAAGATGCCCCGGATTTAAAAATTCTTCCACTTTGCTTTGACACATTAGAATTGTTCCTCAAAAAACTTTCTGAAGCAGTACCTGACCTTTATCCAATTACTGAATTTATCAGGAGTTTTGATAAACACACTGAGTTTATCGATGACCAGAGAATTAAAAAATTACTTTATAAAGAACTTTTCCCAATTGACATACAACTAGGTGCAGAGATTGAAAAAGAGGAAATTGAAAGAGATCAGAGGATGCTTGAATCGCTGATTACAGACCTTTATAAACTTGAAAATTATCTTAGAGAGCAGGGTATCGCAACTGGTGAGAAAGCGATTGATACTCTTATTTATCTCGTATTTGTAAAACTGTATGAAGAAAAAAGAGTAAAAGAAGGCACAGGTAAAAACCGTTTGAAAAAAGATAATTTTCTAGAATACAAAAATAATCTTCCTCGTCAAATTCGTCAGACAAATCAAGCAATTCATGAACTATTCAAGACTATAAAAGATGAGGCAGAGTTCATAGCCTCGGGCATGTTTAGTCCAACGGATAATTTCACTGACGAACTAAAAGATGATTTTATTATTAACAAACTCATTCCTATATTTGATAACTATGCTTTCCTTGGTACAAAGGTAGATGCGCTGGGTGCGGTTTATGAGGTGTTAGCCCTTCGTGCTAATAAGGATGTGAAAATAGGTCAATTTTTCACTCCTGAAAATGTGGTTAGTTTCATGGTAAAACTTACTGAATTGGATGTACACGATATAGTATTAGATCCCGCCTGTGGAACTGGTCGCTTTCTTATTTGGGCAATGGACAATATGGTCAGGGAGGTTGACAGAACATCTGAGCGTAGTAAAGAACAACTTAAAAACCATATCCGTTTACATCAACTCTTCGGCGCAGATATTGATAATCGCATTGCTGAAATTGCAAAGATGAATATGTGGATTCATGGAGATGGAAAAACAAATATCATCCGTCATAATGGTTTACTTCTTTACTCTCAATCTTTCAATGGACACACCACCTATGATAATGCTTTTGATGTAGTTCTTACTAATCCTCCTCTAGGGAATTTGAATTATCAAGAGGGATATCCTACTGACTTTCGTAATCGAACTGAGATTCTTCCATCAAAAAACAAGACTGAAGAAAAGTTACAACAAGTCAACGAGAGAGTAGAGAAATATCGAAATGAAAAATCCGAGTTGGAAAGTCAAAAATCAAGCATTGAATATAGCGAGATCATTCAAAACTATAAAACTCTTGAGAGTAGCGAACAAAACAGAGAAACTAATCGTCATATTCGTGAGTTAAAGGAAAATGAAATTGTAAAAGAATACACTAAGACAGTGAAAAAGATAAAACAAAAAGAAATAACAATTCAGAATAATGAAGAGGAAAAAGCCAATCTTGAAGCACTCATTAGAACTAATAGTTGCGAATACGAGGTTACAGGCAATACAATGAAAGGAGGTGCACTATTCGTAAATGCAATTTATCACTATCTCAAAAATAATCGTGCTCCTGAAGAACTGCCTGAGTGGAGAGGCGGTAAGATGATTACAATTATAGATGAAGGTGTACTTAATACAGATGACTACGTTAGAACCCGAGAATTTATTAGAAAGAATTTCTACATTAAGACTATAATTTCATTATCAAGAGATACTTTTATTCCAGTTTCAAATACTTCAAATAAAACATCCATGCTTTATACAATTAAAAAACAAGATCCTACTAGTGTTCAACAGGAACCTATATTCTATGCGCATGTTGAGAAAGTAGGATTGGATACTAAAAAGAAAGTCTGTCCGAATCATTTAGAACCTATTTTGAAGAAATATTTTGAATTCAAAGAAAAGGTATTGACATCTTATGATGGGTTGCAATTTAATAAGGAAAAATTTTTAAATCAAGGATTTAAGAAGGGGAAAATAGAATGATTATAGAGCAGTCAAATTATTATTTTAGATTTCCCAATGAAATTAGAGAAAGAATTGATTTCAACTATAATTATTTAAAACCAAAAATTGAAAAATCATTAAAAGGTTTATCAACAAAGCCTTTATATCATATTGCTTTTGTTACTGATGGTGATCACGGAACTCCTTCCTTTACAGAGACAGGTGTGCTATTTTTAAGAAATCAAAATATTAAAGAAGGAAGCTTGGATTTGAGTCGGGATAAAATTGTTTTTATTGAAAAAGAATACCATGAAAAAAAGTTAAAAAAATCTAAAATTAAAAAAGGTGATATTTTGTATACAAAAATAGGAACAATAGGAAATTCGTGTATATCACCTGATATAGAGGCTAATTTAAATGCAAATCTTGCAATTATTCGAATTAAAGATAAATCTATTAAGAATGAATTTTTAATGAGATTGCTTAATTCTAAATTTTATAAAATCTATTCTAATTGTGAGAGCATGGGTAGTTCTCAAATGGCAATAAGCCTAGAAAAAATTAAGAATATATCAATTGTAATTCCTGAAAAAGAAGTGAGAAATAAAGTTGTAAAGCTCTGTAAAGAAATAGAATTACAAGCAAAGAAATTCGAATTAAAAGCCCAAGAATCTCTTATACAAGTAAATAAAAAGCTTTTAGATGAGTTAGAGATAAATTTACCAGAAAAAGAAATAGGTTATTTTTTCAAAAACGGGAAAGAAGATAATTCAAACTATTATTATAAATTTAGTAACGAAATAGAAAACCGTTACCATTATTTGTTTAATCACCCCAAACTTAAAATTTTAGATTTACTTAAAAATAAATATCAAACAGTATCTCTAAAAAGCATTTGCAGAGAACCTATAAGAAGAGGCGAACAACCTGAATACAGCGACTTCGGCGTGATAGTTATAAAAACAGTTGACCTTAAAAATCGTTTTATTGACTATGGAAATACATTGAAAGTTTCTGAAGATTTCTATGAATCAAAACCTCAAGCACATATTCGAAAAGATGATATTCTTATTTCTTCAACGGGTTATGTCTCGATTGGAAAAATAGATGTTTTTGATATAGATGAACCCGCTTTTTCAGATGGACATATATCAATTGTTAGGATAAACGCAGATTACGATCCTTATTTTGTAACTTATTTTCTCAGATCGCCGCTAGGACAACTTCAATTTGATAAATGGTTTACTGGATCATCAGGACAGATTGAAGTCCAAGCAGAAGATTTGGGTAATTTTATAATTCCTAGCAAGGAATCTATGCCAAAGGAGAAACAGAAAGAAATTGTAGATAAAATAACTAAAGAATATCAAAGAGCATTGGGTTATGAACAACAATCCCAATCTAAATGGCAGGAGGCAAAAGAACTATTTGAAAGTTTGATACTTGTGGGTACTGAAAATGGGTAAAAATATGTGACTGCACGCTGACTAGCGTATAACAGTGCGTAACTTGCTTTGTGCTTTCGCCCAAATTTCTCACCTTCGGGTCATATAACACCCCCAAAAGAAAATAATTTTAGAGGAAATAATGAGGTCAGATAAACGGATAAATCCATGCAAACAATAACCCTAATCAACCAAAAGAGTAGGGGAGATAAAACTACTCAAAAACGGCCAACAAATAATACAAATTAAAATATTTTTTAAAAAAAAGAAGGACTTTTTTAGAAAAATATAGTATTATTATAATATAAAATAATTATATAAATTGTTTATAAATTATAAATGAATATTGATCGCAAATATTAACTAAAAAAGGAGGAGCAAATATGAATTCAAGTATTAGAAAAAGAGCGCTTAGTGGTTGGTTGAAAAAATATCATGAAAAAGAGTTTTTTTTACCATTGAAGTTGCAGAAATTCTTGTTTTTCTATGAAGCATTATCTAAAACAGAAAAGGACGTTGTTGAATTTAACAAACTTAAAGGGTATATCAACGGTCCTGTTTTTAGTGATGTATATGGAGATTATTTTCATAGAAGAGATGATTTTATTAACGAAGTAGAGAATGATTATAATGATAATATAAAATCAGTAAATAATGCACGAGCGAAGTTTGCTGGGTTTTTAGTAAGTATTTTAAATGAAGATGAATTATCAAGCTTTACACATGAATTTAACATTTGGAAAGCAAAAGAAAATGATATAAAAAGCGGTGTGAGAGATGTTTCTTTATATGAAAAAGATTTTAATGAAAAAGATGCTGAATTATTAACATCTATGAAAAATATGTATCCCATTGATTATATTGATTCAGTTAAAGTTATTGAAATATCCGGAAAATCCTTTATTCTTAATAAAGAGGATATACCAAAACTAACTGATGAATCAGAGTATGTATTCATTTCTTTAGCAAACGAAAGTAGTTTACAAAATCCTGTATATATTTCAATATCAGATGATGGGGTGGTATTGGTTGATTAGTAAAGCCGATGTTGTAACAATGTATATTCCATTCTCTGATATTGATTCGTCATTGGCATTAAATGCACATATGTATATTTGTATACAAAGTGGAAATGATAAAGAATTTATAAAATGTCAGACATTTAAACCAACACATATACTCCCCAACTATCCACCAAAACAATATTTAATTGAAGAACAGGATGAAAATCGTAATCCATTTAATAGAAGAACAACAATAGATTGTGATAGGTCTTTTTGTGTTTGTTATGTTATTATCGATAAAAAATTACTGGCAGAAAGAAATGTTTGTCATGAACTATTTGATGCTATTATAGAAAAAATTAAGCATAGTGATTTTTTTAAAGAAAACTTAGACCCAATTAGTTTGTGTACGTTAAATTATTTCATATACCCCAATAAATAATTTACAATTATTCTCCACTTTCCCCTTTATTTATTATATCATATGTATGTCAAGGGATAATTCCGATTAAAAATAATAAAATAAACAAGTACTTACCAAAACTCTTACCTTAAAAGAGCAGGGGTTTTTTAGTTGATCCTAAAAATTAGCCCTTCAAATTTCGCATATGAGGGGGGTATTTTGACCTTTCACGTATAATCATAAGCGACCCCTCAAAAATTTTTACCACAAGCGATCCTGGAGCATCTTCAAAAATCAAGCAAACCCTTTATTTATAAGGGTTACAGCGATTTCAAGCAAAAAATCATCTCCGATTTTTACCAAATAGCCTTAAAAGAATTCATAGAAAAGGTCAAGAAAGATAAAATAAATCATCTTTAATGCTAAAAAATACTTGAAAAATTATATTACAAAACGGTAATATATTTTTGGGGGTTAGTTCTCCAAAAAACCTCAGATAAAAGAAGAAGGAGGATAGGCAATTTTTTTAATAATTGTCCACGTAGCATGAATGAATATCGACCTAAGCAAATTAAGAGAACTAAGAGAAAAAGCTGGTTTGACTAGAAGAGATCTTGCCGATAAAATTGGTTGCCGGGAACACACTATCGTTAGATGGGAAAATGGAGAGAATAAGAAACCACTATCACCATATCGGAAAGAATTAGAAAAATTTTATTCGGAAATAATGAGGTCAGATAAACGAATAAATCCATGTAAATAATAATCTTAATTAACCAAAAGGGTAGGGGATTTATTTTTAGATGGTTAAAAATTAAGCCTTCAAAATTTGCTGAAGGCTTTTTTATTTAAAAGAGGGTTTTTAAAAGATTTGTAGTATAATGAATGTAGAAATTATATTGCTACAATAAAGTATTTATAAATAGATTTATTGAATTAGTTTACAGATACTTGTATAATTAATAAAGATTAGCTAAATGATGGAGGTTTATATAGTTAAAAAAGCTGTGATTGTAATTTAATTAATAAAGATAAATCCAGATTATACGTTTATAATAAATACATGAGAATATAAAAATGAGTATCATTTCGATTAAAAGGAATCATTTAAAATTTGAAGAAAATCTTAATAAGCTTATAAAATATGGTTTAGAAGTTATAACTGAAAATATTACTGTAAAAAAAGATAAAATAAGCAAAAAGGGGAAAAACATTCTACTTGAATCTCTACTTTTAAGATCATGTGCATATTGGGAAAATTTTTTAGAAAAAGAAATAATTATTCTTATTAATCTAAATTCTGAAAAATTCAAATTAAAAGTGGAATTACCTTCCAATATGAAATTAAATTTGAAGCTGATAAGAGCAATTTTATATGGTGGCGAATATCGCGATTTTCATGATATTACACATCTTAAAAGTTATTTTTCAAAAATATTAGTAGAAGAATATAATCCATTTAAAAATATTACAGATGAACAACTTAAAAAGATTAACATTATATATACTATAAGAAATTATTTATCACATTATTCAGAATATTCAAAGAAGAAGTTATATCAAGCATATATGAATAATTTTAACTATAAAATCTTTCAAGAACCTGGAATATTCCTATTCAAAGAAAAAGGGAAATATTTTGAAAATCTAATTCACAATTTTGTTTTAGTATCCGTGAATATGAGATCATTTTTAGGAGTCAAAGATGGATAAAGTATTAGATATGGTAATTGATAAATTAAGTAGTAATAACATTGAATTTGCGGAACCTTTCTATATGTCAAATGACAAAAAAACAATAATGGGTGAAATTCCTTTTAGTGAAATATTATTTTTAGAATATAGGGATACTGAGGCAGGAAGTAATCCGCGTGAATATATTGGTTTGAAAAAAACTAATGAAAGTATAATTAAAAGTCTATTAAAAGATTATGAGAATATGTTTAGGTTTTTGCATTCAGGAATTATTGTCTCACTAGTTAATCCAATTATAGATTTGGAAAGAAAATTAGTTAAATATGATGATTGTTGCTTAACAAATGGTAATCAAACTAGATTTATTATTTTAATCCTTGTAGTTTTAAAATTGATTTTTCGTGAAAAAGAGTTAAATACTTTAAAGCAAAAGCAAATAAATTTATTTATTAAAAATAATTTTCCAGATAATCCCATCACAAGAAGTATAATGCCATATATAAAATACGATAGAGTAAACCAAATAACTAATTTTCTACTCAAAAATAGTAAATATTTAAAATCTTTTAAAGAATTAAAATTAGAATATTTCTTAAAATCCAGAATAAGAATTCAACTCAATTTAATAAATTCAATCGTAGATGATTTAAAAGATGAGTTAGATACCTATTCAGCAGGTACTTTGATAGCAGAAGCTAATAATGATACTCAAAAAGTAAGGGCAGACGACATTTTTGGTAATAAATATAAAAATCAATTAGACGAGAATATTTTTAAGGATTTTATAGTAAAATATAACAATAATGTTAAAATTGAGTATAGATTAGGAGAAGTCGTTGAAAAAATCGATAAAGTGCATATTTTGACTTTGCTTCGTCCTGTGGTTGCTACAGGTATTTTAACAAATGAGAAAGATATTTTTAATTTTACAAACAAAAGAGATCCTATATACAAATTATTTGAGAGATTATTAAATATAACCAAAAATAAACAAACAGTTTCGATAATTTCAAAACTTATTCCTTTTTTGTATAATATTCGGGAAAAATATGTAAAACCAATATTAGAAAATTATAGAAGAGAATTAATAAGAAAATATAAAGAAAAAGCTTTAATGGGTGATTTAGAAAACAGTATAATTAGTAAGGATATAATAGAAGCTAGGGCCGATGATTCAAAACTTGAAAAAATAATAAAAAATATTGTCAATTATAACATTGAACATATCTTGCCTGTTTTAATATTTAGGATTAGACGTATAATTGATGAAGTTCCGGAAAATGGAAATATAAAATTAAATATAGATGAAGATACCATATTTGATTTTTTTAAGGCATTGACTGAAGTAATTTATGGAAAATATGTTGAGAAAAAGCTTGGAGGGTTACCAACTTCTTTAACTACTTTAGTAAGAAGTAAAGATTTTTATGATATTGGTAGTGAATGTTACGAAACACTTATTAGAACATATAAATTAAATGAAAGTAACTTCATTTATAGATATAGAATTTTAATTAAATAATTTTTTAACCATAGTCCAATATAACAAATATAACAAGATTCTTTAGTGCATATATTTAAAGTAAATAATTACGCTCTTTAGTCTTTAGCTTAAGGGCTTTTTTGTTTAAAAAAGGGTTTAAAAAAGATTTGTCGTATAATGAAGATAGAAAAATTATGTTATTGCAATAAAGTATCTCGCAAAATATGCCAATATGGTAGCATAAACGAAGTAGTTCGGTTATTTTAAGTTAAGTGCCATGCCGTGCTAGCTTATTTTATTAGATGAGATAACTATTGTAAGGAGTATAATATGGAAGAGATTAAAATTAAAACCCAAAAATTAAAATTTTTAACTATTGTCAAAGCTATTTCACCCTCCATTTCAGTTGTAATATTTTTTAGCTTACTATCATTCATTCCTGCTGGAACATTATCTTACTGGAATGGGTGGCTTTTAGTTGGAATTTATGTACTTTCATATACACCGATTCAATTATATTTTGCTAAAAATGACCCCGCATTATTTGAAAAAAGACAAATAAGGGGTGAAAAGAATATTATGGATCAAATAGTTTCAGCAATGATGGGTTTATTATTTATTTCCATTAATATTGTATCGGGATTAGATTACAGGTTTCATTGGTCTAAGGTTCCAATAATATTATCTATTATATTTTCATTAGTAAGTATTTTTGGATTTCTTTTATTGTTTTTAGTATGGAAACAAAATAGTTATGCGTCTAGAATTATTGAAATTCAGGAAGAGCAGAAAATAATTGATACAGGTTTATATTCAATTGTAAGACATCCGATGTATCTTGCTTGTACAATTATCTATTTATTCAATCCAATAATATTAGGATCATGGTATGCGTTTATACCTGCTATTTTAGTTCCTATCTTCTTAGGCAAAAGAATTAGAAATGAAGAAGTAGTGCTTCAAAAAGGTCTAAAGGGATATGATTTATACATGAAAAAAGTAAGATATAGGCTGATACCGTTTATCTGGTAATAAGAATGGTTAATATAAAAATTAATGATCATTAATCAAAGAAATATATCGGAATTATTCACGGCACGGCACTTAACACGGCATAAAAGATTCGTGTCTTACGGCACTCACCCAAATTTTTGCTTCGCAAAAACTTCTTTTATGCTGGGAACGTTATGTGATAGTTCCAAAAGAAAAAAGAAAAGTTTTAGAAGAAATAATGAGGTAAGATAAACGGATAAATCCATGCAAATAATAGCCCTAATCAACCAAAAGGGCAGGGTAGGGAAAACTATTCCCAAATAATCTAATTTTATGTTTAGATAAAAATAAAGAAATGTTAAATAATAAGAGAAGGAGGCCTATAATATAATGGAAATATCAAATATTGATATCTCTACATTATTAAACATGATTGATACATTTTATAATAATGCTTGGAATAGATTAACTATAATTTTAATTGTAATTGGAGGTATAGGAGGTATAGTTGGTGTAGCATGGCCAATGCTTTTAAAAAAGTTTTCAGATTATCGTGCAAAAATAGAAGTAGATAAAGTAGAAAATAATTTAAAAGAACAATTTCAAAATCTATCTAATGAAAATGTAAAATTAATAGAAAAAGGAATGAATACATTTTCCGAAGCAATAGATAAGGTTATTTCTAAAAAATTAGATAATGTTGATATAAAGATAGAAGTTTCAAAAGGATTAATCTGGCATACTCTAGGTAATATATATGATGAAAAAAATGATTTAAAACTGGCACTTAAATATTATTTTGATGCTTTCGGTAGTTATTTTTATGGAAAAGATGAATTCAATTTACAGGGAATAATATTATGTATTAAACTATGTTATAAAAAAATTGAAGATTTATCGTTTTTAAAAGAAATAGAAAACAAACATCTTAATTTAATAGAGAAATTAAATGAGATTAATGAAAACTCTAGATATTCAAAAACTATTAATGAAATGGAAGAAGATTTTAATTCTTTAAAGAAAAGGTTTACTGAAAAAGTTTAAGAATTAATTTCTTTAATGTTTATTTTTAATATAATTTTAATAAGATTAAGTAATTATAATATTAAAATACTTACTAAAACCCCTGTATTAGAAGAGCAGGGGTTTTTTATTTAAACTACAAAAATTAGTCCTTCAAATTTCGCTTTTAAGGGGGTTATTTTACCCTTTCACGTATAATCATAAGCAAACCCTCAAAATTTCTTCATATACGCGGTTCTGGTACATCTTCAAAAATCAAGCAAACCCTTTATTTATAATGGTTACAGCGATTTCAAGCAAAAAATCATCTCCGATTTTTGTTAGATAGCATCAAAAAAATTCATAGAAAAGGTCAAGAAAGATAAAATAAGTCATCTTTAATGCTAAAAAATACTTGAAAAATAATATTACAAAATGGTAATATATTTTTGAGGGTTAGTTCCCCCAAAAACCTCATAAAAGAAGAAGGAGGATAGACAATTTTTTAAATAATTGTCCACGTAGCATGAATGAATATCGACTTAAGCAAATTAAGAGAACTAAGAGAAAAAGCTGGTTTGACTAGAAGAGATCTTGCCGATAAAATTGATTGCCGGGAACATACCATTATTAGATGGGAAAATGGAGAGAATAAGAAACCATTATCACCTATCACCATATCGAAAAGAATTAGAAAAGTTTTATTCGGAAATGTTAATGAAATAAAAAATACCTTTAAATATTCGGGGTTATATTTTTATTGTTTAAATAATTTACTTTACATAAGATTTATTATAGGACGTTGTAAAATTATAAAAATAAGATAAAACTCCCCGAACATCCTATTATATTATTCTCTTTCTTATGATCAAAGTAATTAATTAGAGTGTTCCTTCCT
>Ga0315293_10004713_pt1 | contig 12890 bp, 10 predicted proteins | sample YL17G13_20_MG_FD_203071 | JGI IMG/M metagenome (GOLD analysis project Ga0315293, IMG submission 203071) | Sediment microbial communities from Yellowstone Lake, YNP, Wyoming, USA - YL17G13_20 | ecosystem: Environmental > Aquatic > Freshwater > Lake > Sediment | place: USA: Wyoming | collected... | reverse complement strand
CGAAAAGGCGAATCATCTCTTCTCCGGTCTTGGTGTCGAGGTTGCCCGTCGGCTCGTCAGCCAGGACCAGGGCGGGGTCGTTGGCCAGGGCCCGCGCGATGGCCACCCTCTGCTGCTCGCCTCCGGACATCCGCGGGGGAAGGTGGCCTATCCGTTCGCCGAGTCCCACGATCTCCAGGAGTTCGGCGCTCTTGGTTCGGCAGGCGCGGGCCGGTTTGCCGGTGAAGCGCATGGGGAGCATCACGTTCTCCAAGGCCGATAGGTGGCTGATGAGGTTGTAGAACTGGAAGACGAACCCGATCTTCCGGCGTCGCAAGAGAGCGAGACCGTTCTCGCGGAGACGGCTGTACCTCTGCCCGTCGAGAACCACATCACCGCTGGCGGGGCGGTCGAGACCACCAAGCAGGCCGAGGAGAGTGCTCTTGCCGCAGCCCGAGGGTCCGACCACGGCGGCGAACTCACCGGACCCGACCGCGAGGTTCACGTCCTTGACCGCGTAGATCGTCTTGCCGAGGTAGAAGGTCTTGTTCAGGTCCTTGGTCGAAATGACCGGGACCTGGCCGCCGTCGCCGGCGTTCGGGTGGGAACGGGATTCGGGCTTCACGTCTTTGGCCTCCCCTGAGCGTCTGACTTTTCTTCGGCCTGACCTCCGGACTCCCTTGCGCCCGGGCTGGACGGCGTTGCCCCGCACGGGCTGGGCGGGCGAAACCCCTTCCGGTAGGCCGACGGGGTCAGCCCGGTCTCCCGTTTGAAGACCCGGGAGAAGTAATTGCCGTCGCAGAAGCCGCACCTGTCCGCGACCTCGCTCACGCCCAGATCGAGACGGGCCATGAGTTCCCTGGCCTTGGCCATGCGGAACCGGGTGAGGTGGTCGGTGAAGGTCTTCCCGGTCTCGCGGCGCAGGAGGTGGCTCAGGTAGTAGTGGCTCACGTGCACCTCGTGGGCCACGTCCTCCAGGGTGAGTTGCCGGGTGAAGTTGGCCCGCATGTGGGCGACGGCCCTCTTCACCAAGCCCCGCTGCCGGTCCGACTGGGTCTCCTGGACGAGCGCCGCGAGGTCCCGCGAGAACGAGACCAGAGCCTGCTCCATCTCCAGAGCCGGCCGGCTGGCGGACGCGGAACTCCCGGACCGCCAACGGAGGACTCTGGCCTGGGCATCGCGGATGAGAGAAGGGTCGGTCCCGGCCTCGATGGCCGCCACGCCGGCCAGGGAGACAGCCTCCGCGATCCAGACCCCGGCGAGGTCGCCCCTCGGGTCGTGGCCCAAGGCCATCTCCTTGGCCAGCCGCGAGCCCAGCGCGGCGGCTGGCCCGGTCTGGCCAAGGCGGATGCTGTCGAGCAGAGGCCCGACCGCCGGGAACACGGCCGCTGGCGTCCCCCGGTCGGCCTGGTCCTGGACGTCCCAGATGTGGACCAGACAGTCTCCGCCAACCCGCTCGCTGTGGATAAGGGCGATCCAGGCCTCCCGGACGGACTGTCCGAGACCACCGTCCCCGGGGTGGTCGTCTCCCACGCCGGTCGCCACGGGGCGCCCCGTGTGCGACCGCGCCTCGGTTCGCAGGGTTTCGGCCAAGCGCAGGCTCCACTCGCGGACAAGGCTGCCCCGCTGGGCGGGTGGGGGTTCCAGGAAGAGGCCGATTCGTCCGGGCCCGGCCGGGCCGGTGAGCCAGGCCGAGCCGAGTTCGCGGCGCAGGCGCCGGGCGAAGGCGACCCCGACGTCCTGCAGGGCCACGGCCGTCTCCGCCGTCCCCGGTCCGGGGGCCGACGGCGTCCCGGTGGCCACCCCCGGCGCCGGCTTCAATTCAAAAAACGCGGCCACGGACAGCCGGCCGGACACCCCGGCCAGGCCTAGGCGCTCCCGGAGCGCCGGGCTGGAGGACGGGCAGACGAGGGCGCCGTCCAGGAGATCCCGGAACACCTCGAGCCGCAGGAGCGGCAGGGCCGCTCGGAGACGCCTGGCCGTCCGCTCGGCCTGGGCGGCGGAGCGCCTGGCCGTCCTGACCCTGTCGGAGGCGGCCAGCATCACGTGGCGGAGTTCCTCCAGGCTGACGGGCTTCAGGAGATAGTCGACGGCGCCCAGGTTCAGGGCCTGCCGGGTGTAGGCGAAGTCGTCGTAGGCCGTGACGAAGATTATCTCCGGAGGCGGCGTCCGCGCCCCGGTCAGGCGGCGAGCCCCCTCCAGACCGTCAAGATTGGGCATGCGGATGTCCATGAGCACGATGTCTGGAACGAAGGTGGCGGCCTTCTCCACCGCTTGTGCCCCGTCCGCGGCCCCGGCGACATCGGCCGGCAGGTCGCCAAGGACCACCCGGCACATGTCCGCGAGGGCCTCCCTCTGGATGGCCTCGTCCTCCACGACGAGGACGCGGAGCGGTTCCCTCATGGCGGACCGCCCCCTTCCGTGTCTGGGCGGCGGAAGGGGAACTTGACCCGGACGACGGTGCCTTCCCCTGGCTGGCTGGTCAGGGTGAGGCCGCTCCCCTCGCCGAAGGCGTGCTCCAGTCGGCGCTGGACGTTGCTGAAACCGAGGCCCGTGACGTGGGTCGCTCCAGCTCGCGGCTGCTCCCCGGAGAGAACCCTCAGGACGAGGTCTTCGTCCATACCCTTCCCGTTGTCGGCCACCTCGACCCTCACCCAGTCCCCGTCGGCTCGGGCCGAGAGGCGAAGGGTGCCGCTGGTCTGTCCCTCCAAACCGTGGATGATGGCGTTCTCCACCAGTGGCTGCAGGGTGAGGAGGGGCAGGCGGGCCGGGAGGACCGCTGCCTGGATGTCCAGGACGACCTGGATGCGCTCGCCGAACCGGGTCTGCTCGATGAGAAGGTAGTCCCGCACGTGACGGAGTTCCTCCTCGAGCTCCACCATCCGCACTATCTGCCGCAGGGTGTACCGCAGCAGCCGGGCCAAGGCCTGGACGAGGTCGTTCGTGCGGGGGGCCTTCTCCGTGAAGGACGCCGCCGCGATCGAACTCAGCGTATTAAAGAGGAAGTGGGGGTTTATCTGGGCCTGGAGCGCCCTGAGTTCCATGGCCGTCAGAGCTTCCTCGAGTTCGGCGTTGACCCGGATCTGCTCGGCCAGCTTCCGCTCCGTCTCACGGACAAGGCCTGCCAGGCGCCTCGCGTCGCTCTGGCCCGCCGCCCCCTTGGGGGCGCCGGTCTCCGTCATCAGCCATCACCTCCGGCGCCCGTGGCGGCGAGTTCGAGGGTCTCGATGTTCCGGAGCGGAACCGTGACCTCGGTTCCGTCATCCAGGCGCACTCTGACCACGGGCAGGACGCTGCCAGTGGCTATCTTCCGGGGGGCGGCGGGCAGCTCCGTGACCACTCCCTCAAGCCCGAAGCGCGGGGCTCGCGTGAGCCGGACGCGGACCCCCTGGGTGAGACGGGGAAGGCTGGTGCCTGGGCGCAGCCAGACCCTGGTCCGTCGCCCGAGGCGTACAAGACTCGCTCCGGATGGAGGCCTGGCCGGAGGCCGTTGCTGGGGGATGATGATTTCCGGGCGCTCCACGCCCGCTCGGAGCTGGGTCAGTCCGCTCACCGAGGCCTCGCGGCCGGCCAGGGACAGCAGAGCCTCAAGGAAAGACGCGTTCATGGCCACGTCACCGAAACCTTCGGTCAGCACCAGGGTGAGCCGGACCTCGGCCGGAAGGTCGGCTAGGTGAAGGCTTGGGGCGACGAGAGCGGAGACCTCGGCGTCAAGACACGCCTGGATGAGGTCTGGCCGGGCCCGGGTGGGAGTGACCACGACTGCCCCCTTAGAGTCCGCCGACAGCCTGGTCCGGCCCTGCTCCAGAACCACCAGGGGTCCATGAGCCTCGCCGCCCTGGCCGAAGACGCCGAGGATCAGGGTCCCGGCGGTCAGGATGACTACTTCGGCGCCCGGGACGGTTCTGATCACGCGGCCGCCGACAAAGGCCTCGACCGGGATGGGGCGGGCCCTGATGGTGAGGTGGCCGCTAGGGTAGATCCTTTGGACAAATCCGTCCGTCGGCGATCGGCACTCCTCTACGAGGAGGCCCAGGGCTGCCGGGCGGGCGGCGATGACCTCACCACGTCCCACCGGGTCCCCTTCGGCCTTCAAGAGGCAGGCCCCGGCCACGCCGGGCGAGACGTCGAGTTCCCGGGGCACATTGACGAAGTGCAGGAAGCCCTCCGGGTTGAGGAGGGCCACGACCACCTCGGGCCCGACCTCCTGCCCGACCTCGACCGTGACCTGGCCGCCCAAGGGGAGCGTGCGGATTTTCTCGATCAGGGCATCCCGGATGAGGCGCGGTCCGGAGAGAAAGGATGGTTCAGACATCGCCCACCCCTCCTGACGGTAGTCCCGCCTGCCGGGCGGCTGTCGCCCAGTCCGAGGCCACGACCGCGCCGCCCGGAGAGGAGGACCGGGTGACACGTCCGCAGGACCGGCGACCCCGAGCGTCGATGGCGACGCCCACGGAGCCGCCCTCAACCATCCCGCTCCAGGCCACCCCTGGTCCACTGCCCGCGTCGACGTTGCTAGAACATGGCTCGAGCCGGAGGCTGGCCCGGCAGGAGGACGGCAGGGGCAGGAGGCGCAGTTCGCCCCAGTGGACCAGGAACTCGCGGGGCTCCTCTCCCGGCGGGGTGAAGGAGACGCGGACGGCGGGACGGCCCCGCTGTTCTCGGCGGCCGCCGGCCAGGACCGGAGCCGCGACCGTCCCGAGCGAGACGAGCGCCGGCCCGAAGAGCATCTCCCGGGCCGCCCTGGGGCTGACGCTGGCCATGGCTCCCACGTGCGGGAAGAGGAACCCGCGATCGTAGAGGAGCCGGGTCACTCCCTTCGGCGCCAATCCGTCGACGAGCATGGCCACGACCTGCCAAGGCTCGGGAGCGTGAGAGAGGACGCCCCCCGAGCCGATGATGGCTTTCACCCGGCCCAGATCGAGGAGGGGCAGACCCGTGGGTGTCTGCTCGAAGAGGTCGCCCATCTGGCGCTGCTGGTGGATGCCGCGCAGCCCGACGACGATGCTCTGGTGCCGGACGAGCGAAAGGCGCAGAGTCTCCCGGGCCAAGGCCTGTTCGAGTTCGAGTTCCTCGACCGTCTCCGGAAGGGTGGTCGGCCGAATGGCCTTGTTGGCGATGGTGTCGCCGAAACTCCGGGGCTCCCACGGGTGGCGAAGCCAGCGGCGGATGTTGGCCTCGCCGGCCGCGTCTAGAAGGCTCAGAGCGCTGTAGCTGAGTCCCAGGTTCGCGCTGACGCTCCGGTAGAGGCGACCCTCGTGGACCGAGAAGACGTCGGTGGTGGCGCCACCGACGTCCACGGCCAGGATGGGGTCGCCGAGGCTGGTCGCCACCATCTCCACGGCCAGTCCCACGGCCGCCGGCGTGGGGAGGATGACGTCCACCCAGGACCTCAGTCTTCGGTAGTTCGGCGCGTGGGCCATGACGTGGGTCATGAAGAGCTGCTGCATGGCCAGCTTGGCGGGGAGGACGTTTTCCTCCTCGAGCCGCGGCCGGAGGTTCGACACCGCGGAGAACAAGGCGTCAGAGCCCAGGATCTCCCGCACCTGACCGGCGGCTTCACGGTTGCCGGCGAAGACGATGGGGAGGTGGTCGCTCTCCTCGACCGCGAAGCGCGGGCGCGCCCCGGCGGTGAGAATGAGGTCGGCCAGGCCCACCACGTGCGAGACGTTGCCCCCGTCGACTCCCCCGGCGAGGACAATCATGTCCGGCTCCACCTGCCGGATGCGCTCAAGTTTCTCGTGGGTCTGACGGCCGTCGTCCACGGCGATGACCTCGGTAACGATGCCGCCGGCGCCCAGGGCCGCCCGCTCGGCCGACTCGGCGGTCATCGCCCTTATCAGCCCGGCGACTAGGATCCGCAACCCCCCGCCGGCGCTGGACGTGGCGACCACGGCGTCGACGCCGCGGCGCGGGCCGGAGGCGGGGGTAAGGAAGCCTCCGTCGCGCTCGGGTCGCAGCAGCCGCCGGCCGGTCGCCCTTTCCAGGGCGAGCACGGCCTCACGGACCCCGATGGTCACATCCTCGAACGGGGCCTCGACGGTCGTCGGGGCTTCGCGGCGGTCCACGAAGGCCAACTGACCCTCCGCGTTGGCGGCGAAGAGGGCCGCCTTGGTCGTCGTGCTGCCGCAGTCGAGTCCGAGGACCGTTTTCGGCTGCTTGCCCAGGTTCACCGTGACGGTATCGCCGCCCCTTCCGTTCGTCCCCTTGGGTGTAGGCTACATTCCGGCGCCCACGATGCCTCCGCGAAAACTTGCGAGGTTCTAGCAGTCTCTTGCCGCTTCGCGCCCGACACGGCGAGGCTGTTCAACTCGGCCAGGGGATTCCCTGGTGGCGAAGTCCCCGGGCCGCGAAAGGGGAATCGGTAATTCTCGGGAAACTTGCGATGTCTCGGGCCGTAGTAAGAAGCATGGTCCGGGATAGCCTACCGTCAGAGGAGGGGTCGGCCCATGTGGTTTGTGGCCGTTGTTCTGGGGGCCTTGTTGGTGGCCGTCTTCCGCCTGACCACCCGGTACCACTACGGCCCCCGCAGCCGCCGTCTCCTGGCCGCGGAAGTAGGGGGAAGTCTCCTCCTCGGTCTCGGTCTTTCCCGTTGGTGGCTCTTCGTCTCAGCCACCGGCGTCTACTTCATCCTCGCCGGCCTGATGGTCTCGGTCGTCGTCTTCATCCTGGCCGCTCTAACGACGGCGGAGGTTCTCCGAAAGAGCCGCCAGCGGGTCTTCGATGAACGCCTCTTTGCCCTCCAGGCCCAAGAGCAGACGCTCACGACCGAACTCAACAAGGCGAACCGGATGATGCAGGCCGAGATGAGGCGGGAGGAGGAGGCCGGCTCGGACGCCCGGGCGCAGGAGGGCCGGCTGGCCTCGGACCGCCAGAGGATTGAGACCTGGAAACATGCGAGCGGGGCGGCCCGCATCAGGTCGCTCAAGATCGAGGAGTGGGAGGGCGAGTTCCGGGCTCTGGACCCGGCCGGGCTGGACGCCCGGCAGACGGCCCTGGAAGCCGAGCGGAGCGGGAAGCCCGACCCGGAGCGGGTCGCCCAGATCGAGGTTCTGCTGGCCCTCGTGAACATCGCCAGGGACAGCGTTCTGGTGGCCTCGCCCGTCCCGGTCGTGCCCGAGCCGGGAGTTCGCGACCTCGTCCGCCGGCGGCGGGAACTCGAAGGCGAACTGGCCGGCGTCCGGGCCGAGTTGGGGAACTGGCAGCGTCGCCTGGCAGACTTCCTCGCCAAGGAGATTGTCCTGGACTAGGACCGGAAGGAGGCCTCTGAGCCGTGAGCGTCATGAGCCGGTACCGGACGAAGATCAGGCTGTCGCCCACACGCGAAGTCGATGGGAAAGTCGACCCCACCTGGCGACTGATGCAGGAAGCCGTCGAGGCCACGGCCCAGGATCTCGGCGGCAGGGTCGCCGACCGCGTCCTCGACGCCTACGGCAACAGCGTCGTCTGCGACTTCGCCGTGATCACTCCGGGGTTCCCCCGGGGCGTGGGTGTCCGGGTGGACTCCACCGGGGCCGTGACGTTCGTCTACGACCATTACGACCAGTCAGGCCGCGGCTACAGGCGGGCCGCCGCCGATATCTCCGAAGGGATTGTCCAGAACTACACCGCGTTGGCCGTGGCCAAGGCCCTGGCCGAGATGAACTACTCGGTCGAGGTCGATGAGGCCCGCGAGGGTCCCACGGGAGCCAGGGCGGTCGTGGTCAGGGGGAGTCTCTGAGTCATGACGCGCAAGGTGAGGGTGAAAGTCGGGACCGACGGGGCCGTGGAGGCCGAGTTTGTCGGGTTCTCCGGCTCCGACTGCCTCGAGGAGGCCGAGAAGCTGGCTGAGAACCTGGCCCGCTTCGGACTGCTCGTCGATCCAACCTCCGTCCGCAAGAAGACCCAGGCCGAGCTGGAGGCGGAGACCGGGACGACCCAGGAGGAGCGGGACCCGGTCCCGGCCCAGCGCAAGTGAACCGCCGGGCGGCCCAGACCGCGGTCGCGCCCGCACGGCCGTCGCCGCCCCGACCGCGAAGCTTCCTCGAGGTCCGGGTGGCCGCGGGACGGGTGGAGATTCTGGAGTTCGGCGGCCTGGGGCGGTCCGAGAGGCTGCGGGCCCTTCTCCGCCGGTTGGGGCTAGCGACCTACGAGGAATGGAGTTCTCCCTGCGGATAGGAGCGTCGACCACGTGGCCAACGACATCTACGATGCCGGCTGGATAGAGGGCGGCCTGCTCAAACGCAAGAGCAACTACTCCCCGGTCGTCTGTTTCGAGACCACCGACCCCAAGCGCCTCCTGCAACTCAAATCCCACCTGCTGGCGCACCCCGAGTACGGGCGGACGGGGAACATCTGGGTCTACGACCAGTGGGACGGCCTTGGCCGCCTGGCCCGGCAGGGTGAGGAGGTTGTCACCGAACCGTTCCGCAAAGAGGCTGGGTCATCCGCCCTGGCCAAGAAGCTCGGTGACGAGGCCGGCCGGGTGACCGAGTTCCGGGCCGCCCTCAAAGAAGTCGACCGGCGCCTCCGTGACCCGCACACCGTCTTCATCGTTCAGAACATCTCGGAGAACCGGGAGCACGACACCGGCCTCCTGAGCGCCCTGAAGGCCTGGGCCATCGACCCCCTGGTCATCGCGAGCGGTTCGGTGATCTTCCTGGTCACCTCGGCCGTGGAGCGCGTGCTCGACGATCTGACCCGCGAACTCTCCGTCATCATCACCGTGGACCCTTCCTCCGGCGACGAACGGCAGCGCCTCATCCAGACGACCGCCCGGGAGTTGGAAGTGGCCTTGCGCGAGGAACAGGTCACCGAACTCGTCATCGCCACGGCCGGCCTGAACCTGCACCAGCTCGAGAGCATCCTCCTTGAGACCTACTTCATGGACAAGCAGTTCGGGATGGCCCGCCTCAAGACCCTCAAGTCCGAGCTGGTGAAGAAGTCGGGGGTCCTCGAGGTCACCGACCCCTGGGCCACCTTCGACGATATCGGCGGCTACCAGGTCATCAAGGACTTCGTCCACCACAACATCATCGACGTCCTCTCCCGGCCCGACCGCGCCCGCCGCCTCGGAGTCCCCTTGCCCCGCGGCCTGCTTCTCTTCGGCCCGCCCGGCACGGGCAAGAGCCTGTTCGCCAACGCCCTGGCCAGCGAGATCAATCTGCCCTTCATCAACTTCGTCACCGAGAACATCTACTCCAAGTGGCTGGGCGAGTCCGGGCAGAACATGAAGAACGCCATCCGCCTGGCGGAGAAGATGTCGCCGGCCGTGGTCTTCGTGGACGAGATAGACCGCTTCGGCAAGCGCACCGAGGCCGGCGACTCGGCCAGCGAGGAGACGCGCCGGGTCTTCTCCCAGTTCCTGGAGTGGCTCGGGCGCCCCGACCGCGAGGCCATCATCGTGGGCACGACCAACGTCCCGGGCCACCTGGACGAGGCCTTCACGCGCACCGGCCGGTTCGACTACAAGATTCCCTTCTTGTTCCCGGGGTCGGCGGCGCGACTTGAGGTCATGCGCGTTCACCTCGGCCTCACCGGCAGCGACCGGCGGTACCGTCCTCCGCTGGCCATGACGGAAAAGGACCTCCTGGAGTACCTCACGCGGACCATCGTCCCGAAGACGGCCACCTTCTCCGGCGCCGAACTCGAGGAGGTCGTCACTCGCTCCAAGCGCAACGCCTTCAGGCGGGGGGCCGACGCGCTGGGCCTCGAGGACTTCGACTCCGCCGTGGGGAGTTTCCGCATCGACACCGCCCAGCGCGGCCGGGTTATCGGGACCTACCTCGACGAGGCCAGGCGTCTGACCGACGACCAGGCCTTCCTCGACGAGATCCAGGCGGAGATGGGCGTGGCGGACCGCGCCACCGCATAGCCCGGCTGCCGCCGTGCCACCCTAAGCAGGCCTTCCTACCCTGCCTGCGGCGGTGGTCACGTGCCAGGTCTCCTTCTCATCGCTCCCTCCCAGAAGACCGGTTCCCGGGCGCTGTTCCCACCCCTGTCCCTGGGTGTCCTCGCCGCTCTGACCCCGGACGACTGGGACATCAGCCTCGTGGACGAGGCCGTCCAACCCCTGGACCTGGAGGCCATCCTCCGCCGGGGGCGACTCGACCTCGCCGGCATCACGGTGATGACGCCCCTCGCCCCCCGGGCCTACGAACTGGCCGACGCTCTCCGGGCCAGGGGCGTGCCGGTCGTCCTGGGGGGCATCCATCCGTCGGTCCTACCGCGGGAGGCCGCCCGCCATGCGGACGCGGTCGTCGTCGGGGAAGCCGAGGGGGTCTGGAGGCAAGTCCTCGCCGACGCCCGGAGACGGCGCCTGAGGCGGTTTTACCAGTCCCGGTCCAGGCCCAGCCTGGAGGGTCTGTCCATCGCCAGGCGTGACCTCTTCCGGCCGGGGGCCTACCTGACCCTGGCCACGGTCCAGACCTCCCGGGGGTGCCCGTTCTCCTGCGATTTCTGTTCGGTGACCCGCTTTTTCGGGCGGACCTACCGGTGTCGGCCGGTCGCCGATGTCGTCCGGGAGATAGAGACCCTCGGGCAGAAGATCATCTTCTTCGTGGACGACAACATCTTCGGCGCGCCGGGGCGTGCCCGCGAACTGTTCCAGCGCCTCATCCCGCTCCGGCTCACCTGGGTCGGGCAGAGTTCCATCAACATCGCTCGGAATCCCGAACTCCTCCGGCTCGCCGCACGCAGCGGGTGCCGCGGTCTCTTTGTCGGGCTGGAGTCGTTGATCTCCGATAACCTTCGCGACATGGGTAAGAGCCTCCTCAACCGCGTGACGGACTACCGCGAGGCCATCTCCCGCATCCAGGGCCACGGCATCGGGGTCGAGGGGGCCTTCATCTTCGGTTTCGACAAGGACGACCCGGACATCTTCGCCCGGACGGTCGAGTTCGCCAAGCGCGTTCGCCTGGCGGCGGCCCAGTTCGGCATTCTCACCCCCTTCCCGGGTACGCCCTTGCGCGACCGGCTGGAGCGCGAGAAGCGTATCACCGTCCGGGACTGGGGCCTGTACACGATATCCAACGTGGTCTACAGGCCCGTTCGTCTCTCCGCCGAGGCCCTGCAGGGAGGGTTCGAGTGGGCCTACCGCGCCTTCTACTCCTACCCGTCCATCCTGGGCCGCCTCCTGCCGCAAGCGCCGCGCTTCGGAAGCGCCCTGCCCTTCTTCCTGAGGCTCAACCTCCACTTCCGCGAAATCGCCGTGGCCGGTCGGCCCTAGCCCGGCCCAGCCGCGGGCCTCAAAGCCCGACGTTTCGGGGGATTTCGCCATTTCCGCCAGGGGTTGACCGCTCCCGACGCGGGACATACACTTGGCTTGACTTGACGGTGCGGGAGGGCTTACCCGGGAGGGGCGGACCGTGGGAGATGCCGACCTGGTCGTCCTCCTGACCAACCCCACCGCCGGAGGCGGCGCGGCGGCAGGCATTGCCCGCCAGGCCGTCCATACCTTCGCCGGACTCGGTCTGGAGGCCGTGATCGTGTCGCCCGCCGGCGCCGAGGCGGCCGGGGCCGCCGTCGGTGAGACCCTGGCCGAACTGGCCGGGAAAGGTCGCCGGCCGCGGGGCCTCGTAGCCGTCGGCGGCGACGGCACGGTCAGGCTGGCGGCTGGGATTGCCGGCGGAGCCGGCTTGCCCCTGGGCATCATCCCGGCGGGCACCGGCAACGGCGCCGCCTACTCCTTGGGTCTGCCCCTGGACGCCTGGGCGGCCTGCCGGGTCGTGGCCCGCGGTCGGCCGGAGCCCTGCGACTTGGGTCGGATGGAGTTCGGTCTCGAGACTTCCCCCGGACCGGCTTCCGAGCGCCTGCCGGTGCCGTTCCTCAACGTCGCCGGGGCGGGTCTGGACGCGGCCATCACCCAGGCCTACCACGAGTTCGCCTTGGGGGTTCGGGGCGTGCCCGGGTATGTTATCGCCACTCTGCGCTCCCTGGCGACCTATGGGCCCGTGCCCCTGCGGCTGGAGCTTGACGGGAAGGCGCTGGAGCTTGAGGTTCTCCTGGTGGCTGTCGGTAACGGGGGCTTCTACGGGAAGGGCATCCGAATTGTGCCGCCCGCCAGCCCGTTCGACGGTCTCCTGGATGTCTGTGTCGTTCTCGCGGCCAGCCTGGGCGAGATATCGTCTCTGGTGGCGCTGCTTCTGGTGGGCCGCCACACCGGCCACCCCCGGGTCCGGACCTTCCAGGCCAGGGAAGTGATTCTGCGGGCCGCCCCGGGCCTATTGCGGGCCGTGCGCGTCCACGCCGACGGCGACCTGGTCGGAGAGCTGCCGGTTCGGTTCTCGGTGCTGCCGGGTGGGATCTCGGTCTTCAGGTCCGGCGCCGGCCGGCCGGTCTGAGCCGGGTGGCCCGTTTCCGCCCTGGGAAACATAAGCCGCAGGGCCTACGAGAGGTGAAAGTCGCCTGTGCCTAGGAGTTCACCTGCTTCCCCGCCTTCTTCTTTGCACGCCCTTTTCCATCCGCCGTCGGTAGCCGTCGTCGGCGCTTCCAAGGGCGAGGGCAAGATAGGTCACGCCATCCTCCAGAACCTGGTCGAGTGTGGGTACCAGGGGCCCATCTACCCCGTCAACCCGAGCGAGACGGAGATCCTCGGCCTCCCGTGCTATCCCAGCGTGTCCGCTGTTCCCGGCGCCATCGGCCTCGCCGTCCTGGCGGTCCCGTCGAGGCTCATCCTTACCGTGGCCAGGGAGTGCGGGGAGAAAGGCGTACCGGCCCTCGTCACCGTGACGGCCGGGTTCAAGGAGGTCGGTAAGGAAGGCCTCGACCTTGAGAAGCAGTTCGCCGCGCTTTGCGGGCAGTACGGCATGCGGATGGTCGGCCCGAACTGCCTGGGCGTCATTGATACGCATACTCCCCTCAACGCCTCGTTTTCCGCGGGCTTCCCCCACAAGGGGGGCATCGCCTTCCTTTCCCAGAGCGGCGCCCTCTGC
>Ga0315293_10004704_pt1 | contig 12903 bp, 6 predicted proteins | sample YL17G13_20_MG_FD_203071 | JGI IMG/M metagenome (GOLD analysis project Ga0315293, IMG submission 203071) | Sediment microbial communities from Yellowstone Lake, YNP, Wyoming, USA - YL17G13_20 | ecosystem: Environmental > Aquatic > Freshwater > Lake > Sediment | place: USA: Wyoming | collected... | reverse complement strand
CTTCGCCCTATCACTGGGACGTCATCGGCTGGATGGACGACCTGAAGAAGATGACGAAACAGGACCTCATCGACTTCCACAACCGCTACTACGTCCCCAACAACGCGGTGGCCATCTACGTCGGGGAGTTCGACCCGGCCGCTATCATCGCCATGGCCGAAAAGTACTTCGGGCGCATCCCCAAGGGACCGGACCTCGAGCCCATCCGCACGGGCGAACCGCCGCAGTATAGCGAGAAGAGGCTCTTCGGGGAAGGCCCGGCGCCGACGAGCCTGCAGATGATGTTCCACACGCCCCCGGACGGCCACGCCGACACGGCCGCCCTGTCCATCCTGGCCAGCACGCTGGGTTCGGGCGGCGGCGGCAGGGGCGGCGGCAGGGGCGGCGGCGGCGGGACCGGACGACTCTACAAGCTCCTCGTCCGTGACAAGCAGCTGGCCGTCAGCGCCTCGGCGTCGAGCCGGCCCCAGTGGTATGTCGGGGCTTTCCAGTTCAGCGCGACGCCGCGCGTCGACAAGGGCGTCCAACCGGAGGACCTGGAGAAGGAGATTTGGGCCGAAGTCGAGAAGGTCAAGAAAGAGGGACTGACGGAGGAGGAGATCCAGAAGGCCAAGAACAAGGGTGAGGCGGCCTTCATCCGCGGCCTGGCGAGCACCGCCGGACTGGCCGGCCGGGTCGGCCGGGCCGACCTCAAGCGCGGCTGGAGGTCCATTCTCACCGATCTCGACGACCTCAAGAAGGTGACCAACGACGATATCAAGCGGGTCGCCGCCGAGTACTTCGTCAAAGACAACAGCCTCACGGCCGTCTACCGCCGGAAATCGGGGCGGTAAGGTAAGGAGGACGACATGAAAAGAACATTGACAGCCATTTTGGCGATCGCATTCGTCTGCGTCGGCCTGGGGTTGGGTCAGGCCAAGCACCCCTCGGATCTGAAATACCCGTCCCTCAAGTTCGAGCCGCCCGACCCCAAGGCGTTCCGCGTCGAATACGCGGGGGGCCTCCGGGCCTACGTCCAGGAGGACCGCAGCCTGCCCCTTTTTAACATCACCGCCATCGTTAACTGCGGCGGCCTATACGCGCCGAAGGATAAGGCCGGCCTGGACACCGTCCTCGGCGACCAGCTCATCAAGGGCGGGACCAAGACTCTCGAAGGTTCGGCCATCGAAGATCGCATTGATTTCCTCGGCGGGTCGCTGAATTTCAACGTCGGAGAGAGGACGTCGACGCTGACTCTGTCGGTCCTGACCAAGGACCTTGACGAGGGCCTGACTTTTTTCTTCGATGTGCTCATGAACCCGGCCTTCCGCGAAGAGCCCCTCAAGCTGGCCAAGGCCCGTTTCGTCGAACAGCTCCGCCAGGCGAACGACCAACCGAACGGTGTTCTCAGCCGGGAGTACGAAAAGCTCCTCTACGGCGACAACGCCCTGACCTGGCAGCCGATGAAGGCCTCTTATGAGGGAATCACGGTGGCCGACCTCAAAGCCTTCCACGCGAAATACTTCTCGCCGAAGAACGTCATTCTGGCCGTTTCCGGGGACTTCGCCAAGGCCGACCTCAAGGCCAAGATCAACAAGATCGCCGCCGGCTGGATGGGCAAGCCCGTCGCGTTCCCAGCGCTGCCGAAGTCGTTCCCGGCCCCCGAGCCGGGCGTCTATTTCATCCAGAAGGCCATCAACCAGGGCTACATCAGCCTCGGCCACCTCGGCATCGAGGATACCAACCCGGACTACTTTGCCGTCCAGATCATGAACTTCATCCTCGGCGGCGGCAGCTTCACCTCGAGGATCACGACTAAGGTCCGCTCCGACGAGGGACTTTCCTACAACCAGGGCAGCCGGTTCACCACCCGCTGGGGTTTTCCGGGCACGTTCGCGGGTTATGTCCAGACGAAGTCGTCGACGGTCGGCTACGCCATTTCGCTCATCCTGGCCGAGCTCGACCGCATCCGCAAGGAACCGGTGAGCGAGGCCGAGATGGAGACAGCCATCAACTACTACCTGGAGAGCTTCGCCGATACCTTCCAGTCCGCGCAAGCGACGATGTCGAGCTTCGCCAACCTGGAGATGACCGGCAAGCCCATGGACTACTACAAAACGTACCGGTCGAAGATCCAGGCCGTCACCTTGGCCCGCGTCCAGGAAGTTGCGACGAAATATCTCCATCCGGACAAGGCCGCCATCATGATCGTCGGCGACTTCGAGCCCTGCAACAAGGGCGGCGACAAGTGGCCCGGCCCGCTCGCCAAGCTGGGCAAAGTCCACAGGATCAATCTGACCGACCCGATGACGGGAGAGGAGATCAAAAACCCGTAACGGCCGAAGAAATCCCAAGCATGGTTCGAAGGACGGACGCCGCCGTCGAGGTCGTCCAGGTATAAGTGAAAGAGACACGATGACAGATTCTGCATATTCCGGTGACGTTGTCCGCGAGCTCAAAGGGCGCTTCCGCGCCGAGTCCCTTTTCCGGCCTCTCCGTGTCCGGCGCTATGAGCCGGGCGAAGTCCTCGAATATGACATCCGCGGAGTCTGGCCCTCCCGGCCGGCCCGCGTCAAGCTTGCCATCGACCGGCATGTCGGCGGAGGATTTGCGGGCCAGGTCTACCGGGTCCGGGTCCAGGACATCGAGTCCCCCGAGGGGCCCATCGAAGGCCTTTCACCGGGCCGGGTATGCGCGTTGAAGATCCTCGTCCCCGTTTCGGGCTTCGGCCGCTTCATCCGCAACCTCCTCTTCGGCATCGGATTCCAGGGGCCGTTCTCGCCCCAGGTCAACCCGGACGCCGCCCGGGCTGGGGCCCTGTGGCAGAAGTTCATCCGCCGGGGCGCGCGGGAGCGGCTGGGTTCGGAGCGGGCCGTCGTCGACGTCCTCGCCACTCTCGTCGACCCGGTTCTCGGCAGCTGCGGAGAACTCAGCGAATGGGTGGACGGCCGGCTCTGGCGCTACGAGGTCGACGACAACCTCTTCGCCCGGCTGGGTTGGAAGCCCGGCCCCGGCCCTGCCAGGGCCGGGACTGGGAAGCCCTGCCCCGGTCTTGGTAAGACCGGGACTGGGAAGCCTTGCCGTCCTGCGGAGGGCTTGGGTTCGCCGGAATACCGTTCCAAGCGGATGTTCATGAGGAACCTCGTCGGCCTCATGCATAACATGGGGGCCCCCGAGCTCGCCCGTCAGTACGAATGGTGGACGATGAAGAGCCAGCCGAACGCGCTCAAGCGCCTGGAAGAGGACGCCGACTCCGAGCGCGGGCTCGTCGCCGTTGATTTTCGGGCCGGCATGACCCTCCTGCCTTTCCTGCCGCAGTGTCCGGCCGACTTCAAGCTCATTGGGCGCGGTATCGCTCGGGGCAGTCTCGTCCAGTTCGACCGGGGAGACCTCCGCAAGCTTGAAGCCTATGTGTCCGCCCACGGCCCGGCCTTCTCGGGCATGACCGGCGCGCTCGAGGAGCTCAAGAAGGCCGACCAGGCCTACCGGGATTCCCTGCCCGACATCGCCCATCATCACATCCGGCTGATCACGCAGCCGCGGCTTTGGACGGCGATCCGCCGCGCCTGGGTTCGGGGCTGGGATATCCGGCGCATGGCCGGCCCGGAGGCGGCCGGCCGGCTGCGGAAAAGCCGGTTCGCTGCGCTTCTCTTCCTGCTCCTAGGCTTCCTGCCCGTACTCACCCCGGCCCTCTTCCTGCTTGAATTTCCGGGGCGATCGGTCGGTCTCTGGCTACTCTGGCTCGCTCCGCTCCTCGGCCCCTTCGTCCGGAAGCTCTGGGGGCAGCGGGACTATCGCCGCCACGTCGGGGCCCTCCTGACGAAAGCGGGTTACTTCGGCCGTGCCATCCGGGGGCACGTGGCCGAAGCCCTCATCGGCTGGCACCGGGCAGGCAGGGTGAACGATCAGCGGGCCATGGCCATCGCCCGGAAACCTGGGCTCTTCCTGATCAATCGGCCGTTGGCTTTCCTCCCCGCGGGCCTACATAGGTTCCTGACGGACAAGGCCTTTTTCAAGCAGCGCCTTTATCTCACGTTCGTCAAGCCTTTCCAGCTCTATTTCCGTCCTGCCGTCCGCGAGAAGTGGCTCCGGGACATGGTCGAGGAGGGCCGCAAGAACGGCATGCTCAGCTCGGACGAAGCCGCGCACATCCTGGCCCAGATCGACGAGCCCTACATCCAGAAGTACCTAAAAAGCCTGGCCGTCCACCTGGCCACGCTATTCCTGTCGGAGACGGTCTTCCTGACCATCGCCGTTATTTACGTCCTCAGCCATCCGGAGCTCGGCTGGGCGCAGGCGACCCTGCGGGCGGGTCTCATCGTCGGAGCGTTCAACCTTCTTCCCGTGTCGCCGGGGTCGCTCGTCCGCGGGATTTACGTCATTGGCCTCTGCGTCAAAGAGAAGAATATCAAGGATTACCGGCTGGCGCTTCCCGTCAGCTTCTTCAAGATCATCGGCTATCTGGCCTTTCCCCTCCAAATGGCCTACCGCTTCCCCGAGCTGGCCCGGTTCATGGCCGGACATTGGGCCACGGAGGCCGTCCACGTCGTTCCGATCTTCGGCGAGCGGGGCGCCTGGCTCGAGCACGCCGTCTTCGACGCGTTCTACAACTATCCGTTGAGCCTGGGGATTAGGATCAAGAAACGGGACGAGCTTGCGGCCACGAAAAGGCCTCGAGCCTGGGCGATTCCGCTGGCCGTCCTCATCGGTACAGGCTTGCTGACGCTCCTCGATCTTCTATTCGTCCGATCGGCCGGGCGCGTGCCGGTCCTCAAGGACGTCTGGTGGGCCGCTTTCATCGTGCCCATCGCCGCGGGCTTCCTGGCCTCCCTGTGGTCGCTGAGATATAAAATGGGGAAACGCGTCGCGGCCGGGATCACGGCCGGCGCTCTCGTCGGACTCTGCTACGGCGCCGTCAATACTTTCCTATCGCCACTCTTTTCGGGCCTGGCCGCGGCCGCAGGGCCCATGGTCTTAAATGGCGCCCTGGCGTTGGGCGTTCTCTGGAAAGTCTTTATTTTCGCGCTTCTCGCCATCCCCGGCGCCATCCTCGCCGAAACCCGCCCGAACAAGGGCTAGACCTATCTCCCAATTAAATTCAGCCGGATCGAACTCCTCGCAGGCCTAATATTATTCGGCGTCCCACATTTGTGAGGATGTTAGTTTTACTCGTCCATTCCCAAGGGCTTAAAGATTGCGCCGCCACTGCGGCAGCTCAAGTTGTACACCCCTTTGTGGCGCAACGATCTGCCTGGCTCCCGTGCCATCGTAGTTCATGACCGATATTCCGCCGGCGGTGCCTGGGCCATTGACGAACACGATTTGGGAATCGTCGGGCGACCATGAGGGCCCATGTTCATAAATTTTTGGCGTATTGGTCAGCCGGAAGATATTGGCGGGATTGAAAACATCGACGGTCCAGAGGTCATACCACGAGGCGCAAATCGCCAACTTGTTTTGAGTATTCGCCCAGTCAATTTCCATAATCTCGATGCCCAGCGTGCCAATGATGCCGCCAAGCGAAGTGGCCGTGAATTTAATCCCGTCATAGTCAATCCTGTAGATGACGACATCGTCGTACGCCGCTGCGGCGATGTAGTTAGCATCGGGTGACCAGGTAATACCACAGTAACCCCCAAAAGGGCTCTCATTGACGTTGGGCGTATCCGTCAGCCGTTGGATGCCTGTTCCGTCAAGGTTGACGAGGAACAAGTCGTTATCTTCTCTGAGCGAGCCGTCCGGAAGACGCGCCCTGTCGGCAAATGCGATTTTAAATTGTCCGTCCCTCAGCGGCACGGGGGACCAGGCCACGGGACCCCAGGAGTTAAGCTCCACGATTCTCTTCAGTCCCGTCCCATCCACGTTGATGCTGTCAATAGTGGGGGGCCCTGACTCGTCAGTTGTAAATACGAGCTGCTTTCCGTCGGGCGACCAGTCCGGCCAGTTGTTATGTACCCCCTTTTTCGAGACAAGCACCCGCTTGTTCGAGCCATCGGCATTCACAAGCATCAAGTCCTTATGATCAGGGCTGCCATACCATGCCGTGTAAACGATGGCCGGATTAGGGGCCGTCGGGGGGGGCGTCGGCGGCTTGACCTTCTGGGCCCAACTCAAAGCGCTGACCAGGAACACGGCCACGAATAGAACCAGAACCATAACCAACCCAAGAAACCTGATTTTTCCTTTCATGCTGACCTCCTTTTTCGACGATGCGGCTTTTCGGCCGAATATCATGAGATGTATCACTGCCCGATGACGGCTCTCCAGGCCTCGGTGTAGCCGTCCGGGTTGATGCCCCATCCGACTATTGTCACCACCCCGGCGTTGACGGCGATACTTCGGGCCTCCTGAAGTGTCCACCCTGCAGGCATGAAAACCCCGTTGGTCACGAGCTCGTCTGTTACACGGCGCATGCCGTTGGCGGCATCCCAGATGAAGGCTTCGTTTCCGTTGGCGGTCCCGCTCCTTCCAACCACGATCGAGCCATCAGCGGAGACCGCAACCGCCTCGCTGAAGAAGCTTCCGCCGGGCAGGTCGCCCAATCCAACCATCCCGGTGGCAGCCGTCCACCGGAACGCCAGCCCGGACGAGCGGGCCCCCAGCGTCGGGTAGCTTAGGCCGGCCACGACGGACCCGTCGGCGGAACAGGCCCCGGCTGAGCTACATTTCATCTTGGGCAGAACCCCCAGGTCGACCATTCCCTTGGCTTTGGTCCACCGAAATGCGATCGGCATGCTCTTGCAGCGCTCGCCGACAATTATCGATCCGTCATCGGAGCAGGCCGTCGCCAGGCTCCAGTAGCTACGGCCGCTGGCGTATTCTATAGCCTGCAATACCCATACTGCGCCATCCCACAGCCAGCGGCAGGCTAAAGGACACTTGTCAGAGTTTCCCTGCCCGACCACCACATTCCCGTTGGGGGTCATGTAGTGGGCATGACTTTTGTATTTTCCGCCGGCCAGGTCGCCCAAACCTTCCACAGTCCATTGAGTTCCATCGAAGGTCCAGACACAGGCTTCCCAGCCGAGGATCTCCCAGCCGCACCACCCAGCGACTTTGGTGCTGTTGGCAGAGAGGACATCCCCGTGGCTGTTCTGTTCCCTGCCCGGAAGCAAAGGCAGAGGCACCATGCCCGTTGCCTGCGTCCAGAAAAACGCTTGGGGATAACCGGAGTCACTATCTCCAGTGACTGCCGTGCCGTCCGCAGATCCGCCCCAGGCAAGGCTGGCGAAGTCGCCGCCGGGCAAATCCCCCAGGCCCTGGAAAGACCCACCGATGGCCTCTCCGGTTGCCGGCGGGGCGACGGCCCCGGCCGAGAACAGCAGGCCAATTCCTACGAAGATAAGAACCAAAGAAAGACCCAACACAGGAACCCAAACATTCCTTTTCATTGCCTTAGCCTCCTTTCGAGTCATAGGGGGAATTCCCCTCATCTATCCCGAGGCATAAATATTGTGAGAAGGCGATTTCCTTGCCGTCGCGCGACCAGCGCGCATCGTGATTACCAAAGCCTGCACCTGTCACACCACTCAACTAACACAAAAACCATTTACCGGTTTCGCCGCCACTGCGGCAGCTCAAGTTGTACACCCCTTTGTGGCGCAACGATCTGCCTGGCTCCCGTACCATCGAAGTTCATGACCGATATTCCGCCGGCGGTGCCTGGGCCATTAACGAACACGATTTGGGAATCGTCGGGCGACCATGAGGGTCCATGTTCATAAAATTTTGGCGTATTGGTCAACCGGAAGACATTGGTGGGATTGAAAACATCGACAGTCCAGAGGTCATACCACGAGGCGCAAATCACCAACTTGTTTTGAGTATTCGCCCAGTCAATTTCCATAATCTCGATGCCCAGCGTGCCAATGATGCCGCCAAGCGAGGTGGCCGTGAATTTAATCCCGTCATAGTCAATCCTGTAGATGACGACATTGTCGTACGCCGCGGCGGCGATGTAGTTAGCGTCGGGTGACCAGGTAATAGCACAGGCCCCAAAAGGGCTCTCATTGACGTTGGGCGTATCCGTCAGTTGCTGGATACTTGTGCCGTCAAGGTTGACAAGAAACAAGTCGTTATCCTCTCTGAGAGTGCCATCCGGAAGACGCGCCTTGTCGATAAATGCGATCTTATATTGGCCGTCCGGCAACGGCACGGGAGACCAGGCAACAGGGCCCCAAGAGTAGTTAAACTCCACGATCCTCTTCTGCGCTGTCCCGTCCACATTGATGATGTTGATGGCGGTAGGCCCTAGCTCGTTATCTGTGAACACCAACTGCTTTCCGTCGGGCGACCAGTCTGGCCAGTTGTTGTGGACCCCCTTTTTCGAGACAAGCGCCCGCTTGTTCGAGCCGTCGGCATTCACAACCATCAGGTCCTTATGATCAGGGCTGCCATACCATGCCGAGTAAGCGATTGCCGGATCAGCGGGTGGCGGCGGCGGTGTCGGCGGCTTCTTTTGCGCCCAACTCAAAGCGCTGACCAGGAACACGGCCACGAATAGAACCAGGATCATGACCAATCCAAGAAACCTGATTTTTCCCCTCATGATGACCTCCTTTTTTGATCATTTGGAATTCCCCTCACAACGCGGCTCCCAGCCACGGGGGGGGGGCTCCCTCTCTCCATAGATAGCTTAAGCAACCGTCAGAGTTGTCACTGAATTGTCAAAGATTGTAAAAGAATGTCCCCGAGGTGATATTGTGGTCAGCTACCCCCCTCGGCCTAGCTGATGCCGGACGACTTTTCTGGATTCGTCTTTTTCTAATGCTCGTTTTTCGCGAGGACGTTATTCATCAGCAGGTTTTCTGTCTTTACCATTCTTCCATCGAAGGCGATGCGATGCCCATCCGGCGACCAGTCGATGGACAGGATCTCGCTGCCCTTCGGAAGGCTGTTCCCGAGATCGAGCTTTCTGGTCCCCCCGTCTCTCAGATCCAGAGCGAAGATGGCAGTAGGGAGATTATTCTTAGTGAAGGCACCGAGGGCGAGAAGATGCTGCCCATCAGGGGCCCATTGCGGGCAATCAAAATCTCCCTCGAAGACCCTGATTTTACCGGATGATAAATCCATGATCGTAATCTGATGAAGCCAGATCCCCGGCGATTTCTGTAGTTCGCTCACCCAGGCCGCCTGTTTATAATCCCTAGAGAAAGCCAAGTTGTATCTCCCCATAATTTCCGGGCCTTCCCTGACTGCATATACCACCCGTTCGTTCCCAGTCTCAAGTGAGCGTTCGATCAGCCCTTTTTCGGAAAAATAGAAGTAGGCTTTGCCATCCTTGTTCCATCGAATTCGAGTGGCCTTGATCGGCTGGATTTTCCATTCGGCCAAATCACACTTGAGGTCGCACAAATAGCTCTGATCGGTGACCCTGTCTTGGGCCGAAAATCCAAATCCACTACTATCTGGCAGCCAAAGGAGATACCTGGGGATAATCCCCTTTTCGACCAACGGCGATAAGGGATACTTCTTCGCATCCCAGCCGGATGAGGGCAGGACGACGATTTGGCCTTGGCTGGGTTCGCTTAACGAAAATGATCCAAAGGCCAGGAATTTCCCATCGGGAGACCAGACGGGACTGGAGTTCAATCCTGTCGGAGTGAAATCCAACTGTTTGGGGTTTTCGGTGATCTCGCAGGTCGCGGGATCCAGGGAGGCGGCGTAGACATCTCTCATCATGATCATGCTGGCATAAACCAACCCGCTCTTCGTCCAATTGAGCAGGGTACAGTCCTCCATCCCCTCCCTGATTAGGAATTGCTGCCCACCGGCCGAACCCTCCTTTACGGGGATTCCCCATAATCCCCAATTCCCGTGACGGTTGCTCAAGAAGATGACATTTTTCCCGTCCGGAGACCAGCGAGGCTCCTTATCGTCGGCGGGATGATCCGATAGGACGGTCAGTGATCGGCCGTCCGTGCCGATCACATAGATATCCCGCTTTCCGTCTTGAGCACCGTCCTGAAAGGCGATGTGCCGCCCGTCCGGTGAGACGTCGGCGGGCGCGGCGAGGAGTCTGTCGGCTTCGCCTTGCATGGAGTGAAGTATCTTAAAGCTTCCCCCGGATGAGGCAACCAAGCCCAGCGAGGGACGTTTGTCCTTAGGTACCATCAGCACAACGATGGCATTGCCGTCCGGCAGCCAATTGCAGGGGATGAGGCCCGCCTGTTCGGCCCTAAAGAGAAGGCGCGATTTTCCCTCCAGAGTAGAGACCCACAATTCGGTGGCATCCTGGGTTTGGTAGTTCGATTCCCAGCATCCTATTGAATAGACGATTTCCCTTCCGTTGGGAGAAAAGACAGGGAAATACGCGAAGCAACTGCCCGCCCTCCAAGTATGGTGAGTGACAAGCTGGAGGCGTTTGGCCGCCAAATCATAAAGGGCGACGTTCTGCCCGACTGAGAAATCGATTCCGGCAATCTTAGTTCCATCAGATGACAGGCATAGGCTTTCTAGATAAACGTCCTGGGGAAGGATCCTCTCCGCCGTGAACTCGGAGGCTTTCTCCCCCCGTAATGCCGCCAGGCGTTCGCGGGCGACGGCGACCTCTTCGGGCCGGTCGGCGAAGTTCTTCAAAACCAGCTCATAGGCCTTGACCGCCTCGGAATTCCCCAGTTTTTCATAGCAAAGGCCAATGTAGAGTTGCGCTTTCGCGGCGTATTCTTTCTCCTGGGGATACTTGGCCACGATCTCCTGGAAGAGCTTGACGGCTGCCTGGAGGTCTCCCTTGGTCTCCATGGCAAACTTGGCTTTCTCGAAGAGCAACTTGTGGTCGGGTGTGTTCTGAAAGCTGAAGACAAGCCCCAGACAGACTGCCATCCCCATCAAAATATAGATCCTTTTGCCTTTCATGATGCTTCCCCTTTTCAGCCAATAGCCATTTCGCCTTAAAAGTAGCCTAGACAACCGTCAATGCGGTTCATTCTCTCTATTTCCGGTCTTTGGGGATGATGTTCCTCAGCAAGAACATCTCTTCTTTGAGCGAATAGACGGTAAAAGCGATCTGCTTGCCGTCCGGAGACCAATCATGCGAAACCAAACGGCAGCTCAGTTCAAGGCCTTGCGGCCAGCTCATTTCGATCTTTAGCTTCTTAGGAGGTCCCCCTGCCGAAGGAATGACCGCGAGCGCTTTGCCGTATCCAGACGGATCGAAATCCAGCCCGTGGACCATAAGGTCTCGGCCATCCGGCGAAAAGACCAGCTCCCCAAGTTCGACCTGGCCGGTATAAGCCGTGCGAACTCTGCCCGATTCCATATCAACAACCTGGAAAAGAGTCCGGGGGTTTTCCCCTGGTTTGTCGTATTCCGCCTGCATGAAGGCGAGAGATCTAAAGTCTGACGAGAAGCGCAATCCACTGATTCTGATATTGTTGGATCTTTCAGGCCGATAGATATATCTCTCCTCGCCCGTTCCCAAATTGTTTTCGATGATCCCCGGATCTCGTTCCTGAGAAGAGCCCTTCCCATAGATAATGGAGCCACCGGTGCGATCCAAAATGATCGACGGAGATCCTTTAGCTGCTTCGGGAAGTACCCGGGTCTTCCATTCGCCCGACGCGAGATCGCCTCTAAAAAGAACCCGGTCGAAACCTTCTTTAAACATCGTGAACCATATGCCGCTTCCGTCAGCCAACCATGACAGCGAATGTTGAAAAGGGAGATAGGCGTAGGACAAAGCAGGAGCGGGGACCTTAAACTCACGGGCTTCTCCTCCGCCAGAGGCGATCACCACTATCTTTTCCTGTGGCGGATTTGTAGCCGTTCTCGAAAAATAAGCTAAGAACGCGCCGTTCGGAGACCAACGGGGGCAGAAGTTCCCTCCGACCGGCGTGGACGAAAGAATCTGGGGCTTGCCGACGAGCTCCCTGGCTTGAAGGTCGAACGAATGGACGTAAATGTCGTAGAAATCGAGATTCTCATAACAAGCCAGTCCATGCGAAGTCCAGTTGAGCAGGGAACCGGCGTGGGCCTCTTTGATCATGAAGGGCTCGCCGGCGGCCCGGCCTTCTTTCATTTCCAAGCCCCACAGGGCCCACAGGCCATGGCGATCGCTCAAGAACGCAAGGTATTTCCCATCAGGCGACCAGAGGGGGCTCGTGTCGTCCGCAGGATGATCGATGAGAACATACGACTGCTGGCGGGTGAAGCTGTAGATATAAATATTCCGATTATTGCCATGTGTTTTGGAAAAAGCGATCAAGCGACCGTCTGGTGAACTCGTGACCGAATATGAATTGGACGCAGGGATTGGGCATAACGATCTAAGAGTGCCGCCAGGCAAAGTGATCAGACCTAGGGTTTGGGATTTATCCTTATGCGCCCGGATAACGACAAGGCCGCTACCATTGCGCAACCAGTCGCAAGGGTAGATAACCCCGTCCTCGACGCGGAGAAGGAGACGGGATTTTCCGTCTAGACTGATCACTCTTAGTTCGTCAGGAACGTCATCACGTTGCGAATATTGTATATAGGCGATTTCCTTGCCGTCTGGCGACCAGACGGGAGTATCGGCGAGATATGATTCGTTGCGGAAATCATAATGGGTGACGAGTTCCGTGCGACCGGTGGCGATGTCGAGAAGAGCGACATTATCCCCCGTGTCGGAGCTAATACCGAGAATTTTCGTCCCGTCGGGCGAGAGGGCATAGGGCCTAAAGTCGATTTCACTTATAGGGAGATTTTTTTTGATAATTCCGCCACCTTCTTCCTGGCTCAAGGCCGCGAGGCGCTCGCGGGCGACGGCGACCTCTTCGGGCCGGTCGGCGAAGTTCTTCAGGACGAGCTCATAAGCCCTCACCGCCTCGGAATTCCCCAGTTTTTCATAGCAAAGGCCAATGTAGAGTTGCGCTTTCGCGGCGTATTCTTTCTCCTGGGGATACTTGGCCACGATCTCCTGGAAGAGCTTGACGGCTGCCTGGAGGT
>Ga0315293_10004703_pt1 | contig 12904 bp, 17 predicted proteins | sample YL17G13_20_MG_FD_203071 | JGI IMG/M metagenome (GOLD analysis project Ga0315293, IMG submission 203071) | Sediment microbial communities from Yellowstone Lake, YNP, Wyoming, USA - YL17G13_20 | ecosystem: Environmental > Aquatic > Freshwater > Lake > Sediment | place: USA: Wyoming | collected... | reverse complement strand
AAAGGCATTAAGCTTAAATAATTAAAAAGATTGTAAATATTAAGGTTAATAATACAAAAACAGGTAAAAACAAAAAAATTATTAATATCAGTAAATAAATTAGATTAAATATTATTAAGATAAATAAAATAATAAATATATAAACAACAGCCTAAGCAACTAATAAACACAACTTAATAAATTTATAATATTAATAAAAATAACTAAATATAAAAAGGTAAATAAAAAATGTCAGAAGTAGATAATATTATATGCGCGATTAATCCAGGCAAGTATTATGATGGAACACCAAGCCAGATTAGAGAATATAAAAAATTAATAAGAACCCAGGGATTAGACCAGGGAATTAAAAAAGCCAAGCCAAAACCCTCTGAAGAATACAATCTGGTTTATAATTCATCATCAGAAACATTAGAGCCCGTTTATTTCTGGCTTTTAGATCTTATGAATAAAATATTTGACGGAGATGTTATAAAAATAATGGATAATTTTGCATCTTCTCCTGGAAGCGGGCATTTTTCAGAAATACAGGCAAAAGTAAGCCAGATGCAGCAAGAAGCATCAAGGGTTCTAGGGACAGTAAATAATATCTTAAAAGGAGTTTTAAACCTTATTTATGATTTAAAAGAATTTAAAATACGCCTTAATCATTATGATGCTGCAAGCTCAAAAGACAAGGCAGAAGCAGAAGCAGGATTATTATCATTTAAACAAATGTGGATGGATAAAGTAGATATGCAAAGAGGGCAGGGAAGTATAAATGCCATGACAGCAGGAAATTTGAATTTTATAACATTAAGAGATGCTTTTTTAATTGCTAAGTCTGTTAAAGATGTTGATGATATGGATTTAAATGAAAGAGTTAAAAGAATTCTTAAGCCCCGTATCCAGGAATTTTTCGAATGGAAAAAAAGAAGTGAGCAGGAACTAAGGAAGAGATTTGAAATTGAAAAAATTTATTTAAAAAGCCAGACAGATGCATTAAAATTAAATGCAAGATGGGCAAAACCTTATCTTAAGGCAGCACAGCAATTAGCACAAAATGAAAAATTATCTTCGCGTCCTGAATTAGTTAATATTTTTAACACTGTTTTTATGCAGTTGGTTTTAATGGGAAAAGATGAGCTTAGTGTTTCACAAGAAGTAACAAACAAAAATCTGCCGTATAATTTTAGAAACGTAAAAAAATTAAGAAAATATTTTTCTATTGTATTTGTGGATTTCAAATTCAGGGGGATCCCAGGAAAAGCAGGGCAGCATTATGTTTTTGGGGGGAGAGCAGATGTTGATTTTAGGGCATATGCATTAAGTGAGCAGGAAATCAAGTTATTAGAAGCAAAATTAGGAGAATCAGATTTAGAAGATTCTTTAAAGCTTGTCCAGGGAATGACAGATGAATCTTTAAAAGAATTAAAATTAGATTTAAAAGAGCTTTTAGATGATACAGACAAAGAAAAAGAAAAGAAAGAAGAAGACACTAATCCTTTTTCAGCGCTTTTTAGTTTCTTAAAACCGCAAAAAAAACAAGAAGAACAAAGTGGAAGCCTGAGCTTAGAAAAAGAAGACAAAGAACTTAGCCTCATAAAGCAAAAAGGAATAAAAAAAGACAGCTATGCTGAAGAATATATAAGAAATTTAGCAGAAGCAGGTGCAATAAATCATTGTTTTTTCTTATTTGATGTTTACAAAAAAGCTCATGGCATGGCATCCTTCCCTTATGCAGAAGATGTTGAAGCAAAGCCTCCAAGAAGCAAAATCGAAGAGGTTTTTGGTTTTGATAAAGAAAACTATTAATAGTTTTCTTAGTTTTTATTATGCGGAAGATTTTAACATTAACTTTCTGACATCAAAGTATTAATTTGAGATAATTCTCCTTCTAATCTTGATTTTCTTTCATATTTTATGTTATTTTATAGTAGTAACAAATAGAAAGGTTTATAAATATAAGAATATTATAAAATATATGGAAAATAAGGGTTTAACTACAGAATACAAAGAAAAATTAAGTCAGATATTAAAAGACGAAGGTATTGTAGCAGTAGCTAAGCATGACTTAGCATCTACAATTGCCCATACTGGTTATTTCTTAAAAAAAGCTGGTCGTATTACAAAATATGTTTTAGGAAGAGGATTTTATCATTTTGCTAGATATATGTGCATGCCTCTTATTGGCGCGGGGGGAATTGGAAGTATAATACAAGAGCAAAATAATAACCAACGAGATATAAGGAGAAGCAGGGGTGAATTAAGTGCAGATTTAAATGTATTGAATTATCATATGAGAAAAAGGCTTCTTGAATTACCAGAAATAGATTTTGATTAAATATTTCAAACATATAATAATTTTCTTTTAATTTAAGGTTTCCAATATTCCTTTCTCATAAATCCTTTGCATCCACCTATTTTACCATCATACATAATAATTTTTATTTTGTTTAATTTTAATAATTTTAAACACCCTTCTAATTCAAGCACCCAATCTTCTGGGGTTCTGTCCACCATTTGTTTATGACAGACAAGAGTATTTACTCCTGAATAAATTATTGAATTAGCACACGGAAAGCAAGGCAGCCAAGGCATTATCATAGTAAGCCTGTTTGTTTTCACGCCTGTTTTTGCTGCTTTGTATATCACTGCTCTTTCAGCATGGTTGCTTATTGCATCTTTTTTAGGTTTTTGGTTCCATCCTGAAATCTTTTCTGTTTCTGGTGGAAATCCATTAGAAGCAATTACTAATTTTTCTAATCGTTTATTAACTAACATAGCTGCAGTATATGTTGAAATGTCATTGCTGTTCTCATGTGCAAATAAGTAAATTTCCCTAAATAATAATTTAAATCTTTTATCAGTTGTTGCACTTACATATTTATCATACCATGCCATAAAATAAATAATATAAAATTGTTTAAAAATCTATTTGTTTTAATTCTTCAATAAAAGGCAGATCTGCTTCAGTTATATCATATTTCTCAATTTCTTCTAAAGAAACCCATGCAAAATCATTAATTTCTTTTTTTTCTATTTTGCCTGATATTAATTTACAATTAAATGCAATTAAAACAATGTGTTTTTCTCCTCCATAAACATAAGAGGAGTAACCTACAATTTTATTTGCTTTTATCTTAATTCCAAGTTCTTCTTTAATTTCTCTTTCTAGACTGCTTCTTAAATCTTCTCCGAAATTAAGTTTCCCTCCGGGAAATTCCCATCTTAATCCATTATGCTGCTCCTTTTTTCTTTGGGTAATAAGGATTTTACTATCTTTATGAATTATTGCTGCAGTTACAAGAATCGGAAATGCCATAAATTACCTTATTTTGTAAAGTTTATAATCTTTGTTATTTAAACAGAAAGTATTATATAATTCCCTCTCTTAAAACAAACATGGCAAATTGGGAAATTAAAACAACTGATAAAGATACTGAAGATAACGAGTACCCTGAAGATTCTGATGAAATAGAGTTAGAAAAATTAGAAATTGGAGAACCAGAATTTTTTGAAGAAGAGTCAGTTTCTGAAGAAGAATCAGAGCCATTAGAAGATATTTTACAAGGAGTTCCTTCTAAGCCGGGTTTTCGTTTTAACAAGCAAGGAGCTTCTCCATCTTTAGAACAAGAACCTGTTGAAAATTTAGAACAGGACTTAAGGCAAGTCCCAGCACAAACAAAAGACAATGAAAAAGATAAAGCATTAGAACAACCAATATTATATAATGCTCCTCAATATTCAGGCAATTATGAAAAAGGAGATTATGAAAGCATGAGAAATGTAGATAAAGAATTAGATGTTTCAGGAGGAGCTTTAGTAACAAGAGAAAGAGAAGTAATCCCTGAATTTCAGAGAAGAATGGATTTTAATGCCTGGCAGCAGCAAAATATGGAAAGATTTGATACACAAAGTGAAAAATATCAAGTAGGAAAACCAGAAAAATTCGAACAGCAAGATAACCTGCCCTTTCAAGATACAAAAAAATCAAGAAGATTTTAAAAATAAATAATTAATAATATATAAAAAAACTCATCTGCAAAGCTTAAACTTATTAACAAATAATTAAATTAATAAATTATCAATAATCAATATAAAATAAAAGATATATTCAGAAGATTAAGCTAAACAACTTATCTGCAAAACTTAATAAAAGCAAGTAATAATTAATAAAAACATAACAAACAACTCATCTTCAAATCATAACAAAATAGAAGATAGCAAATTATTAATAAAAAATACTAATAATAAAAATTAATATCATTTTCAATTAAATATTTATATGCAAAGCTATAAATATTGCAAATTATTTATAAATATTAATAATTAATAAAAACAACTCATCAAAAAATTAGCAAAATCAATATTGCCAATAAACTAATAATAAATTATCAAAAAAACTTATAATTAACAAATCATAATAATAAAAACAATTAAATAACAAAAAAGAGGCAATAATTAGAATAAGAATAAAATGACAAATTTTGAATCTATCTACCCAGGAACAACATTTCTTTTAGATCCTGAATATAGTTTTATGGGATATAGAATTCCTACAGGAGAATTAGGAGGAACAACTAGCATCCAGACAGCAAACCAGTTAAAAGAAGTTAATAATCTTTTAAATCAGGGCGTTAAAAATACAGAACTTTCACTGATTAATCCAGAAGTTTTTGAAATGATGCCAAAAGACCATCTTAAGGAAGTTCACAGATTAAACAAATTAACAGGAGCAGAATCTACAATGCATGCTCCAACCCTAGACCCTTCAGGATTCACACAGCAAGGATGGTCAAGGTCAAACAGAGAAGAAGTAGAAAAACAATTCACAAATTTTGTTGAGAGAAGCCATGAATTATCTCCTGATGGAAACATGCCTGTAACAATTCATGCCTCTGTTATCCCGGGCAGCGAAATGATTCCTACAAAGATAAAAATGGGTGGGAAAGAAGCTTATGGGCCCTTAATAAAACCAGAAGAAAAAAACAAAGCAGAGGTTATGGGGAGAATGGTTGCTGTTGACCAGGAAACAGGGCAGTTTATTCCTTTGGAAAGAGAATATTTATACAGCCATCACCAAAAAGGTCCAAGAATTGAAACTCCTGAAGAAAGATTAGATATAGCAAATAATTCTAAATGGGTGCAATCTATCACAAATCTTGCATTCTATAAAAAAGAATCAGATGAAATTTTAGGAAGAACCCAGCCAGCATTACAGCCTTTGTTTGATAAACTAGAAAAAGGAGAAAAACTAACTGAACAAGAAATACAACAACACTCACCAGAATTAAATCAATTACAAAGAGGGAATCTTTTCTTAGAAAATGTTGATACTTCTTTTAGAACATTATTTGAACAAGCTTCAAAATATGCAGATGAAAAAGATAAAAAAGAAACACAAAAAGCATTAAACGAAATTTCAGAAGCATGGATAAAATTAGATAATGAGGCAAGAAAAACAAAAGTAAGCTCGCATGAAGAAGCTATTCTTAAAAATGCTGAATTTATTATTAAAAAATCTCAGTTAGTAGATGACTCAATAAATAAATTAAGAGCAGTTGCTCCTCCTTTGCAGTACAGGAAAGTTGAAGATTTTGCAAAAGAAAAAGCAAGCGAGACTCTTAGTAATGTTGCATTAAACACTTACAAAAAATTTGGCGATACCTCTCCAATAATAAGCATTGAAAATCCTCCTTATGGCTCTGCAATTTCAAATGCAGAGGATTTAAAAGAATTAATTAAAGATACAAGAAAAAAATTCACTGAAAAGCTTGTTAATGAAGGAATTTCAAGATCAGAAGCGCAAGAGCAGGCAAAAAAATTAATTGGGGCAACCTGGGACACTTCTCATATAAGCATGATGAGAAAACAAGGTTTTGGAAAAGAAAAAATAATTGAAGAAACCAAAAAAATTGCGCCTTATGTAAAACATGTTCACTTAAATGATAATTTTGGTTCAACTCATACAGACCTGCCCCCTGGAAAAGGAAATCTTCCAATGTCTGAGATAATGAAAGAATTGGAAAAAGCCAAGTTTAAAGGCAAAAAAATATTTGAAGGCGGAGGTTTTTTCCAGCATTTTCAAACAAGCCCTTTTCCATATCAATTAGAAGAAGCAGGAAGCCCATTATATGGCGCAGGAGGGGTTGCATGGAATCAATTAGGAGGATTAGGTGCTTATTACATGGGGCACGGCCCAATAAATCCTTCAATACACCATTCAACATATGGTTCAGGATTTACAACACTTCCTGTTGAATTAGGAGGAGAAATGCAAGGAGGAGCTTCAAGATTTTCAGGCACTCCTAATCAGTAAGATTAGGAATACTCATAACTCCTAATCAATAACAAGCATAAACCATTAGCAAATTATCTATAAATAACATAAAATTATAATAAATATTAATAAAGTAAATTATCAATAATTCATAAAATATAAAATTATAAAAAACATCAGATTAAAATAAATAAAAATATCACAAACAACTTATCTTTAAAACTTACAATAAATTATTAAGAAATAAACAAAAATAAAATAAATAACATTTAAAAACATATATTGCATTATTATATAGAAAAAAAGAGGCAAGATGAAAAAAGAAAAAAACAAACATGTTAAAAAAGAAGTAAGAAGATTTTCCTCAAAACAAATTCCAACATTGCAGTTAAAAAATGAGAGGGATATTGCAATGGATTTTGCAACAAAGGTTTATCAGAAATTTGATAAAATGATTAAAGCAATAATTCTTTTTGGTTCTTCTGTCAAGCATAAGAATGTGGTGGGTTCTGATATTGACATAATAATAATAATAGATAATGCAACAATTAAATTTGATGAAAAATTAGTTGTCTGGTATAGAGAAGAATTAGGAAAGATTGTACAGCAGAACCCATATAAAAAAGATTTGCATATAAATACAGTTACTTTAACAACCTGGTGGAATGATTTGATAAGAGGAGACCCAACATTAGTTAATATTATAAGATATGGGGATGTTTTAATAGATTTTGGAGGTTTTTTCAGTCCTTTAAAAGCACTTTTAGAACAAGGAAAAATAAAGCCAACCCCAGAAGCAATTTATACTTGCTTAAACAGAGTTCCTAATCATATTACATTAAGCAAGCAGGCAGAAATTAGTGCTATTGAAGGAAGCTACTGGGCAATGGTGGACACTGCGCAGGCTCTGCTCATGACCCAGAGAATTCTCCCTCCAAGCAGAGAGCATATTGCAATTTTATTAAAAGAAAATTTTGTAGATAAAAACCTGTTAAAACTCAAATATGTTACAAACTTCAGGGATTTGCATGACTTGCATACAAAAGTAATGCATGGAGAAATCAAGGATATTGACGGCAGCATAATTGATGCGTGGCAGGATAAGGCAGAAGATTTCTTTAATGCTGCTATGAAGATAATTGAAGAAATTATCTAAAAAACATTTCTTCAATAAATAATTTTCTGTTTATTAATTCTCAAAATACTATTATCAAGGCTTAATCTGCTTTTTACATTATTTAATATCTTAAAAAATTATTAATATCTTATAGAACATTAAGCTATGCAAACAAGAGTTTAAGCTTATTTTATCTAAATCTTAATTTTACAATAAATGTTTAAATCCTGCAATAAGATATCAAATAAATTATACTTAAATAAATATCAACAAAAAATAAATTAAATATGAGAATATTTATTTATGCAGCTTGTCTCAAAGCATCAATATCATAATGAGTATCATATTTATCATGTATAACTTTTATTAAATCTTGTACATTTTCACTTCTCTTTAATTCACCTTGGAAAGCATATTTAGCTATAGCATATCTGAAATTTCTAGCTACCTTGCTATTTTCCCCATTTTTTTCAGGCTCATCTTCATTCTCTTCTTCATTTTTAATTATTTGTTCATAATTAGCTTTTATTAAATTTAATAACTTAGTTCTATCAATTTTTCCATCTTGGGTCATTATAACTCTTCTAAAATCCATTTCAGTACTTCTTTTATATTCATTAAAAGTAAGTGCATCATAAGAACTGCTTCCAATTCCAAAATTCTCATAAGCTTTTTTTCTCCAATCAGATGCCTTGCTTAATTTTTCATTAACATATCCTGCTATGTTCCCTTCTTGTTCTGCTTTAGCTATTTTTGTTTTTTCATCAATTATTTGTTTAATTCTATCATATTTATTAATACCTGTTTTAACAAGAGGCACGGAAAAAAGAACAGAAGGAACATCTTCCCCATCAATTTTACTTAATAAAATATCAACTTTGTTTTTACTATATCTTTCAATAACTTTTTTAAGATTAGATTTAGCTTCATCAGCATCGTTTATAGTCAAAGCAGGATTAAGTTCATTATAAAATGATTGATTGTCTCTTGCTAAATAACCTAAAGCTTTTCTTAGATTAGGGTCCCAATTTCCTTCAGGTGTTTTTAATCCCTTTAAAATCTGTTCCAACTGGCCAAGTCTATACATCTCACTGACAAATCTTTTTCTATTATAGAATTCATCTGGGATTAATGTGCTGTTTATTGCCATTTTAATTTTATTCTTTAAATTTATAGAATATATCAAATGCTTTATTTCCAAGTTTAATATAAGCATTAACTGGTGTAGAAAACATTAAAGTTCCTTTTGGTGAAACATCTTTTGAAGTTGAGGTTACTGCTCTAATTTCTGAAGCTCTATAAAAAGGAGAAATATCTATTCTAGCTTCAAGACCATCCTCAAGCTCTATTCCTTTTTTAACACCAATAGTTCCATCTGTATCAATGGTATAAGCTTCTAAAAATTCTTTCATACTACCTTCAAGTACTCTAAATTCTTCCTGTGATTCTGCTGTAATTTTTTTAGTTAATGTTGCCATTTTTCTTAATTTATATAGGTATCTAGTATTTATAAATCTTTCTATTGTAAGAACTAAATAGTAGTAACAAATAACTAATCCTAAGGTTTAATCAAATACGTAGATTTTTATAGTTTATAAACATTAATAATTCATGAATCTTAAAAAGAGATCAAATCAATTAAGCTTTTTATTAATTGCAATTACCTTATGTGGAGACCCACAAAGAGTTAATAATGGTAAAATGCGACTTCAAAATGCATAAGGAAAATCTTATTTACTATCTCGCCATCTTCCACATTAATTCAAAATATTTTTTATAAGAATCAGCAATTTCCTTTTCTTTTATGACAATTGCAATTGGAGATTTTTTCCAGAGGATTATCGCTACCTTGTCTCTATAAATGTTTATAGCAAGAGGATTTGCATATTTTTGAGGAAGATATTTTATTTTAGCAAGAGGTATTTTTTTGCTTAATTTCTCGCTTGCTATTATCCTTACTTTTATCTTATTTTTTACTCTGTCTTTGTCATACCATTTAAAATAAAAAGGAAGCACTTCAAATGCAGATTCAGAAGCCCCTAAAATTAAAATTTCTTTTTCATTATTTTTCTCATTAACTTCAAGCTGGTCTTGAAATATTGTTTTTAAGCCTTCTATCCCTTTATAAAAATTAGTTTCTTGTTTTTCTTTTGTTTTCTGGTATAAAAACTTTAAATCACCTAGACTTTCATCTAATGCTTTTTGTTTTTCATCTAATATTTCTTTAAGCCTTTCAGGATTTGCAGCCTCAAACAACCTTCTGTTATTCTTTAAGATATAACCAATTAATCCTTTTTCAGCAAGCCTTTCTGTAATGTCATATACATTTCTTCTATGTATGCCTGTTTTTTTTGATATTACGCCTGCCAAACTTGACCCTAATTCAAGCAAGGCTAAGTAAACTTTTGACTCTGATTCTGTTAATCCTAATTTTTGCAAGATTTTATTATCCATATTATATCTCTTTATCTTATCAATAATTTGTTAATGATTCTAAGTTTTGTAGCTGAGTTGATTATGATGATTTTAGTAGCTTACTCTTCTCATTCATAACTTCTTTCGTTTTATTTATTACTAACATTTAAGATTCTGCCGTTTATAAATCTTATTAATGTGGTGATAAAAGTAACCACATTAGTTTAATTAAGTATTTGATTATATTAAACTAAATAAATCAATATAAACAACAAAAATATAATGATAAAATGGCAAAAAAAGTTTTTTTTAGAGAAGATACAAAATCTGAAATTAAAACTAAAAATTTAGTAGAAAAAGCAAATATCTCAGAGATTGGTAATTTAACTAATAATCAATATGTAATCATAGAACCATTAGTTCCTTCTGGTCATGAAAACGCAAGAAAATTTATGAAACATGCCCCTGAAGTATGGCCTAAAAGACAATATAGTGCAGAGCAGGCAATAAAAAATGGAAAAACTCCTGTTCAATTAAGAGAAAAGGCATTTAATGAGATTAAAGGATCTTATTTTTGCGGTTACACTTTTTTGCCTTTGGGAAGAGACAGGAGAAAAAGAAAAGTAAGCTTGATTGAATGTTTAGAAGGAGCAAGAATTTTTGCTTATGCAATCTAGGTTAATGGAGCAGAAATTGTAATTCAACCTTATGCTGATGCAAAAGCAGTTAGAAAGGAAGGTGCAGAAATTGTATGTTCTGTTCCTTCAAGAACAAAAGATAAATCTAGAATAAAATTCAAGCTGACTTCTGTTCCTGTAATAGACAGCCCTGAAAAATATGCAATTACATTAAATATTGGTTCAGACCATTCCTGTTCAAGCAAAAGATTTAATATTAGATACAGATATAGTGATGATAAAGAAGCTTCAGGGATTGTTAATATTTGCGCTCATGAAATAGCAGGTTATTTAGGGATAATTAATCATTATTGGAATGAAGAAAAAAATCTAATTCCATTGCAAATGTGCCAGTTTGCAATCCCAACACAGGAAACAGTTGATTATTACTTAAAATTAGAAAATAATGTTTTAGTTAAGGATAAAAATTTGAAATCAAAAGATTACTTAAGAAAAATGAACAGAGCTGAAAGAGAAATAGCATTATGGGCTTTAGTTAAAAAATTTGGGCACGATAAAACATTTTATTCTAAAAAATCAAGAGATAAAGATATAGCTGATTATAAATGGAGATAAAACAGCAACAGCCCTATTTTCTTCTTATTTTTAAAATATTAGATAATATTAAATAATCAGATAATCTAATATTAAAATGCCATATATTCCATTAAAAAACTATCAAGAAAGCACTCCTCTAAATCTTTATCAAAATAATTCATTTAATTACAATAATCCCGAGAAGTCTTCTTATTATATTCAAAAACAAAGAATAAGCGATAATGAGAAAAAAGTAGATTATTCTACTATGTAAAGCACAGTTAAAAGCTTAGATAATTTAGTTAAAACACATCACTAAAACTCTAATCCTAAACAAACTTTAATTGCCATATCAACTCTTCTCATAATCTCATAATTTAAAGAGGATATTTTCTTAATAACTCTTCTTTTGTCTATAGTTCTTATTTGATTTAATAAAATATTTGAGTCTTTGTCTAATCTAGATTCATCTTTTGATATAAATATATTTGTTGGGTATTCTTTATCAAATCTTTTAGAAGTAATTGCCGCTACAATTATCACAGGAGAGTATTGATTATAAATATTATTTTGAATTACCAGAACAGGTCTTATCCCCCCTTGTTCATGTCCTTTTATTGGTTCTAAATTCGCTATAAGAATATCCCCTCTTTTGATATTCATTTACCACTCCCATTCATCTAAATTTTCTATTGATTCAAATTCTTTTGTTATTTTTAGATTTTCTTTAGCCATTTCTTTGCATCCTTCAATCATTAATTCTTCTTGTTTTCTCCTTTGCTTTTCAGCTAAACTCATTAGATTGATTATAATCTGTTCATAAGTCTCTTTATTTGTTCTTAATCTATCTAAAGCATTCTTTACATTCTCATTTAGTTGGATTGTTGTAACCATCATACTATAGAGTAACTATAGTTTATAAATTTTTCTAAAACATCTCACTAAACTATTCTTCCATTTCTTCATCAGAAACTTCACTTTCTTCCTCTTCTAAGAGCTCTTCACGCTCCTCTTTATAACACTTTGGGTTTGAATTAAAATTTTCTTCAGATTTATGCATTTTTAATTGACTTTAACAGATAAAGTTGATATAAAAAAGAGTATTAAGAAATATATAAATATATAGGATTTAAGACATCCTAAAACACCTTTTAATAATAAGCCTACATAACTATATCTTTAATAAATTCTTTATTAATATTAATTGTTTTTGAAGCAACTTTCTTCAGATGATATGAAATAGACTTCTTATTTCCAATAGCTACATAAATAACCTGTTTATTAAATTTTTTTATTATAGAAGAAACTACACCTGAAAAATCTCCATCATTTGACACAAGAAATGCCTTTTCATAAACACCATCAATAGAATCAAAAATTAAATCCTGTGCAATATTTATATCTGTTGCTTTCTCAACATAAAATATCTTTCCATCTTTTTTATGTTTCTCTAATCTTCCTAATACAATTTTAAGTTTGTCTATTTTTTTCAGTTTCTCAAAAAAACGCTGTTGTTCAGCATACATCTTTGGACTGCTTGATTGAACAACCGGAGAGATATAATAATTAATACCAACTAAGCTTTCATTTACTGCAAGTTTCTTGCAAAACTTTTCAATATCAATCTTGCAATTAAATGCATTTTTTATAGAAAAATAAAAATTACTTCCATCAATATAAATAACTACTTTTTTCTTTTTAGAACTCATTTTATAAAAAATCATGGGATCCTTTTACAGAGCCCATGGTGTTAATTGATTATCATAAGAATCTTAATATTATAAAGCTTTCTAATGGAACAGAACATCCGCAGGATGTTCTTATATAAGATATTTCTATCTAATTAAATGAAGAAGACAAGTAGGCAATGCTTACTTCCAAGAGTGACTCTTTTCT
>Ga0315293_10004702_pt1 | contig 12904 bp, 17 predicted proteins | sample YL17G13_20_MG_FD_203071 | JGI IMG/M metagenome (GOLD analysis project Ga0315293, IMG submission 203071) | Sediment microbial communities from Yellowstone Lake, YNP, Wyoming, USA - YL17G13_20 | ecosystem: Environmental > Aquatic > Freshwater > Lake > Sediment | place: USA: Wyoming | collected... | reverse complement strand
TTCGGCGCAGAAGACTGCCTGCTTTAGCGGCAGTCTCTTTATTATAACACGCCACCGCGTTATACATCCCGGGTGCTGAGCCAAAGTTGGACCGCCACCAGTTGAACAGAAAGATGAACTGTGTGATGCTTGGCGACAGGTTCAATTGTGACCGGAGAGGCTTAAATACTATGGCCTGGCTATAACCAGATAGTGATAAAGTCCGCTGTCTTTAATTGTTTCAACTGTAAAGCCAGCTGCTTCAATTAAGCGTACCGCCATTTCTTCACTGAATCTTATCTTTAACGGAGGGCCTAACTCCATTGCTTCTTTCTTCCAATCTAGATTGACCAATTTACCAGTGAGCTTGACCATACTCCTTGCGTTTTCCAGGACCCTGGATGGATCCTGAAAGTCATGAAGTGCTATTCCGAAGAAGACAATATCAGCGCATTGCTCGCATATAACCAATTCTTCTGCTCTACCTATCGTGAGATGCAAATTTACTAGGCCTTCCCTGGCAGCTTGCTCTTCCAAGCTAGTTATTGACTGGGAGTTCGTATCCAGGCCATATACTTTTCCCCTTTTGCCAACCATCCTTGCAGCAGGTAGAGCAAAGAAACCGCTACCGCAACCTATGTCTACGAAGGTGAAGCCGGATTTTAAACCAATGTCGGATAAAATGGCTTCCGGGTTCTGCCATTTTCTTCTCTCATCGTCATTAAACACTCTGTGTGAGCCCTTGTCAGTATGCAAAGCAATCACCTCATTGTGTCGTCTCCAGGATCGATAGCTGAGTTAGATATTAACGCAATTCTTTTATCCGAGTCAACACAGAACACATGACGTAATGTAAAATCTGTTACTCCGGTGAAAATGATTCACTCCATGCGTGTTGCTAATGATGGCAAACTGAGTTAGACTATGGCCATCCCCACGCCACTCCCTGAGCCCTTTTCACAGGGTGACCGATTTGGCCGGACAAGCGGCCGATTTGGAGCGGACAAGTGGCCGATTTCACCGAAATCCGCAAGATAAATCGGCTTTTCTGATTTGCCAGTAAAGAACACCGCGTCGTAGCCGGCGAACTTCAGGCGAGCACCGAAATAACCACCTGAATTGGCATCCCCCCACCCCCCGGTCAGCGGTGATTTCCCCACCACGGTGAACTTTGTACCCGAAAGCGCCGGGGTACTAGTAAACGGCCCAGTAAGAATGCCAAGGGTATTATCCGGACCCAATGGGTCAACGCCAGCATTTTGTCGGCTGAAGATGATTCTAGCGCCGATGCCATAGCCGCCAATGAACTGGCGGCCAAGCTTTTCGTCAAGCACCTCATCCTTTAGCTCGTTGTTGGTAAGGTTCGCCATCAGCATCTTGCCCATGTAGCCTCGTGCCATATTTTCCCTCCTTATGCTGGCAATCTTACATTGCCTTTTTCAAACTCATCCAGGATAATTTCAGTAGCCCACTTAGCGGTTTGCATGATAGTGCACCCGCTTCTTATTCCCAGGAACTCGCGACTCATCTCATCACTGGTCAGGTCTCAGGCTTTCCCGAAAAATTTTCTCTGTACATCCTTGCAGAGTATAGACCTATATTCCCGGTAATACTTATCTAAAATAGTATTCCGAACGGTGGCGCAAGCTGAACGTAAAAGGCTGTCGTTCTGACCTTCCCGAGGGATTCCCAGGGCCAGGCCAATCGCCAAAACACTGCTGGTCACCGCACCGCAGGTACCATCCCCGGTCATGCTAACACCACCAGACAGAACGCATATCCCGGAAAAGAGCCTGTCTCCCATATCCTCCGGGATAAGTTCTAAGCCTCCCCATCTTAGAGCGTCAATTATTGCCAGAAACGTACACTGGCCGCAGCCCTTGTATTTTGCTTCATATTCTATCCCCAGTTCCTCTGCTTTCTTAATAATCTCCTTTTTGGGTCTCTTAAGCCTAGCCATAATTATCTCCTTAATTTCTACTTTTATGCTCCCCAAGTTACATTAACTAATAAGCTCAGTGAAACGAGCTTGTTTCTTTCTTAAATTGCATTTAAAAGCTAGTTATTCCCCATGTCAAGTAGGGGGGACGCTTTCGGTTTATTTATAAACACCGTATTCTCTGGCAGCGGTCATCATGGTGCGCAGATTGTCCGGCTTACCCTCATTAATACCGGCACCCCCGGCCAGTATGTAACCACCACCTTGACCACAAACCTCGATGAGTTTACGGCAGTGTTCCTTGACCTCCTGCGGTTTACATATCAGCAATGAGGCGGGCACATTACCCATGATGCAGGCGATGTCGCCGAGGATTTCCTTGGCCCTACCCATATCCGTCTGGTCAAAATACCATACCACTGAAGCCCTGGGTAAATCCTTAATAATCTCCAGTCGTTTATTATAGCTACCCTCGGCGAATAATATCGGCACGATTCCTTCGTTAATCAGGCCCGTGATAACCTTTTTGAGGGTAGGCCAGTAGAAGGTCTCGTACTGTTTTTCGGACATAAAGCCATCAGCACCTTTGTGCAGTGGCATTGTTATCAACGGTGTACCGGAGGCATTGGCCGCAGCTACAGCCGAATCAATAGTCAGGGACGTTATTCTTTCCATGGCTTCAATAAGTTTGTCCGGCTGTCGGTACATGTCTATAATTATTCCCTGAGTCCCTCTCAAGGTATCCCCGATGGTATCAAACGGTGCCTTGGCCAGACCACCCGACAATGCTGGTAATCCCGATTCCAGCGCCTCACGTTTGCAGTCGGCAACCGCCGCCATCCATTTCATATTTTCCCTGCCGGCCTACAGCAGGGCATTGAAAGCAGCCTGAACATCTGGACTGCCGTACGGTACGAAAGACGTATTTACTATTTCGTCCATATTTGTAAAGGGAGGAAGCTTTCGGAAAGGCTCGAAGGCTCCAAATATACGAGGCATATAGACTCTCATCCAGAAGTTGGAGGGGTCTTTAATGAGGGCATCGTATTCATCAGCCTTCATATACTCGCCTTCAACACACTGATATGACGAGGTCTTTAAAGATAAATCATGGCCCGGCCATTTATATAGTTTATAGTCAACCGCTTCCAAGGCTTTGCCGGGAGGTACCGTGCCCGGGGGGGGTGTAAGTATCCATATCAAATTCATGGAGAAACTTGAGCCAAGCACGGCGGAGTTCATCATAATCATACATAACTGTCTGGAGCGTTGTCCCGGCATAATGGGCCGGGAAACACATGACGGGCAATATACAAGGCACTCTATCAGGCTCCTTCAGTTGAATGACCTTGATTAACCTAGTTACCCTCTCCCTGTACGCTTTCTCGGTATGAGGGCTTGCGAATCTAACATCGGGCGCAAGCCACCGCTTGAACCGCTCTTCTCGTTTTTCCTCTGGAGTTAACTGGGCTCATTCCTTTTCCACTTTTAATCGTCTCCCATCCATTGCTTCGCTGGTGATACCAATGCCACAGCGTCCTTCCCGGAAGTATTGGCCTTTTCCCTGATATCAGGGTGAGAACAATCCATCTAGAAGAAGACAGACACAAACCTGTGTAACTGGTCTGCCTGATTTGGTTAGGGATTCTGAGCCTTTTTAGCTAACCTCTCTAGCATCTTTTTCTCCCCCACTTTAAACTTCTCCGCGCCTTCTTTATATCCCGGGAGGTCCCATGTAATTTCTTTCAGACCTTGTGCTAAAATAGGAATCCAGTCGAATGGAACACAAATGAGTATCAGCCCCTCTGGAAATACCTGTTTTGCTTTCGAGCCAAAGTGTAATCCGGTAACCGTATAGTTTACCTTGCCGGTCTGATACGGGTAGGTAAAAAGCCAGGCGCAACTAAATACGCCAGTTGTCTTGGATTCGCGCGGTCCTCCCGATAAATGGTCCATTGCCCGAAAGATAATTTCCGCCTGTCTGACAGTAGTGGTAAGAATCAGCAGGTCGGGCTCAAAGGTCAACTTGCCCAGCCTAGCAAAGACAACATAGTTAACAACACCTTTGTGTATTTTGGGAAGGTAATTATAGATTCTGCTGTTGGCCCGCACTTCCTTAAAAATACCAAGTTCATAGCCAATTTCCCCGGCTTCAGCAAAGGGAGGCGTCTCAACCATGCCCAGTGTCACCGCGCCGAAGCAATCTTCATTGTCTTTGGTCATGTAAAATGGGGTGTCTCTTTCCTGCGATTCTTTTATCATTTCGCAGATAGCCAATTTCTTATCAAGTTGCTCTATTCCTTCCGGTTTGAAGAACAGGAACTTGATGCCTACAGGTGCCTTCTCAAAATTAAACTTGCTGAGAATAGATAAATCAGTGTGAAGCGGTTCCATAATAACCTCCTAAAATATATTTTTCCACAGCATAAACCACAACCTGTAGCCTCTCTGCAATAAGATAGTTTTGAGTCTATTCCACTCCTACCTCTTGTAGGGCAGAAACGAGAGACTCCTTGCTGGGGCAGAACCCTGTGATTTTAACCATTTCTTCCACAACAACAGCAGGAAGTGCTGTCAGGTTATACTCTTCAAATAATTCATTGTGCCCTTCCCAGATGACTATCTCCACCTTGTCGCCAAACTCCTCTTCGATTTCCTCAAGCAATTTGGACAGGCTAACATCACTGGAGCAAGTAGAATTTGATAAAAATGCCTCTATCTTCACTTTACTCACAGTCCACCCTCCCTTAATGCGTTGTCCAGAGTGGTGCGGCTGGGGCATATCCCTTCAATCCTTATCTTCTCATTAATAACAATGGCTGGCGTACAGCCCAGCCTGTATTCCTCAAATTTAGCTGTTGCTTGTTCGCCGATAAGCTTGGTTACTTCCAGCTTGCCCTTGTGTTTTATGGCATACTCATCAGCAAGTGCAAGTACAGCGATACACCCTGAGCAGGGAGGATCTCCACTGAATACTTCCATTTTTACCGTCATGCCTATTGCTCCATTTCTTCTTGGACTGCTTTTTCCAGTTCATTCTCGGAAACGACGGTTCCGGCGGCTATCATTCTATCATTTACCATCACAGTGGGTGTGAATAGGACGTTATATTTACGCCCTTCCTCTGATATAGCCGGGGTTGCAAAAACCTCTACTTTATCTGGATATTTACCAGCTACTCTTTTGGCTCTTTTTTCGACCTCTTTGCACTTGGCACAAGGCGGGGTAGCTCCAAAAACTTTTATTGTAATCATACTCGCCTCCCAGAAATACTCTTATTTCCGTCTCAGTTCTATTTCAATCCAACCCCGGATTTCTTCTTTAGAGGGAACGTAATCCATTGATTTTACCTGATTGTTAACTATCAACACAGGAGTCATGAGGTACCCGAGTTCCTTCGCTTTAACCTTAACCGGTGTAATTGCTTTTTCCAGTTCTTTCAGCTTGGCGTCTATCAAGCTCTCATTTTTTTCTTCATCAACTTTCAACTCGTCCAGTTCTTTGACCAGTCTTTGCATGCTTTCAATATCCGGTTTAACATTCCCGACTTGTTCTATTTCGTGACCTGTTTCGACTTTTCCATACTCTGCGGCCTCTTCAGTATGCGTGGCGATTCTTCTTACCTCTATTTGTCCGGAATATTGTTGAGCTACTTCTTTGGCGCGCTTTAAAGTGGTGTTACAGCGAATACACGGCGGTTCCGGTCCTATTACTATAATCTCCATATTTCCTCCTTAAATTATTCCGTTCGTAACATTACTGATGTTTTTAAATATTATCCCCAGCCAGCATTTATCTGCAATCATCCATTTCGCTCACCTCCACAAAATACTTGCATTAGTCCAGAATATATCCGGCGGCCCATCCTACCAGCGTACCTATAACCACAATTGTCGGCACGTAGACCAGCGCTTTCTTCACTCCGAACACCTTGGCAATCGCCAGCCAGTTAGGCAGGCTCAGCCCAGGTCCGGTGAGCAATAGGGCCAGGGCCGCCCCCTTACCCATGCCAAGGCCCATCATGGTGTGCACAAAAGGGGCTTCAGTCATGGTGGCGAAGTACATGATAGCGCCAAACATGGTGGCTATAAACGACTGGCGCAGGCCTTCACCACCGACCAGATTTTTGACCCACTCTTCGGGTATAAGGGCCCCGACAATGCCCACGATGAAAACCCCGGCTAATAGTAGCGGGAAGATAACGCGCACAAACCACCATGTCTCCCTAAGCCAATCTTTAACCCTGTTTATCTCTATGGCTTTCCAGACATAAGCGGCCACCACTACCAACCCTACCACCCAGACCACCACCTTCTGCCAGTATGGCCCGTGAGTGACAATATAGTTCGGTGCCAGCAGCCAGGCTACCAGTAGCACAAGCAGGATTACGGCTTTCCGGCTCATCAGGGGACTCCCGCTCACCTGGATTGTGGAAACACGGTTTTTCTCTTCCTTGTAAAAGGCGTAGGCCATAACAGAGCCGACAACAAAAGACATGAGCAGGGCGCTTATCACCCTGGCGATAGCCATCTGAGAGCCGATGATTGAGCCGGTATAGACCAGGGCCAGGATGTTGGCGGCTGGTGCTACCCAGAGCAGGATAAAGGCCGCACCAATGCCAGCACCGCCGCGGTAGAGGCCACTGGATACTGGAATGACCGTGCAGGAACATGCTGCCACAAAGAAGCTGCCTCCAGCGGCAATGCCGAAGGAGGTAAGCTTCCGGGCAGCGGGACCAAGATAGCCGATAATAGTCTCCCGGCGCACAAACGTCACTATGCCGCCAGCGAGCAAAAACGCTGGAATGAGGCAGGTAAGTACGTGCAGCCCAATATATTCCTTCAGGGCGTTCAGACCACCAAACAAGACATCAATAAACAATTTGCCTCCATTCTTATTTTTCTAGCTGATGCCAACCTTTAAAAGCTTCACGGTGAGGTTCTTACCTATTATAATCACAACCAAGGCTAAAACCTTCGAAGATTTCTCGGTCACTTCATCAAGCCGGGAAGAAAAAGAACAATTTGTGGGAAAATTATTAGAATCCCTATCACCGCTATCATCACAATAGCAAAAGGAACGATACCACGAAAAACATCCTCCAGGGGGACTTTAGAGGTTCCATGCACAATATAAGAGCACATCCCTACCGGTGGAGTAAGAAATCCAATTTGTGCCAGTAATATGACTATAACTCCGAACCACACCAGGTTAAAGCCGAGACTTGCCATGACAGGCGCCACGGCGGGAATGGTAAGCAAAAAAATTGCCATAATATCCAGGAACATCCCCAGTATTATGTATATAACAATAACCAGTATCAGAATGACAAGGGGCGGTAGAGTAAGCTCAGTTATCCATGCAGCAAACCTTGATTGGAATCCAGCCACTCCCAGAAACAGGTTAAATATTTGAGCACCTACAATTAACAAAGCCACGAAAGTAGTCAGACGCAACGACTCTTTAACTGCAGTAATCACCTTAGAGAATGTCAGTCTACGCATGATTAAACCGATTACGAAAGCCCCAAAGGCACCGATAGCCCCGGCTTCGGAAGGAGTGAACACGCCAACATATAAACCACCGACCACCAGGAGAAACAGAGCCAACATACCCCCGACCCCTTTTAAGGAGTGTAATCTAGCTCTCCAAGAAAAAGATGGTCCAGGCGGGCCAAGCATGATATTTCGTTTGCACCTAACGTATATTAATACCATGAATAAGCCGGATAATAGCAACCCCGGTATGATACCAGCTATGAATAGGTCAGCTACAGAAGTCTGTGAAAGCATTCCATAAAGTATAAAGGGGATACTGGGCGGGATAAGAATGGAAATAGTTGACCCGGCCGCGATGCAACCGGTCGCTAACCGGCGATTATATTTTAGTTTTTCCATTTCCGGATAAGCAACGGTCGTCATGGTGGCTGCCGCCGCCGGAACCGCACCGCAACAGGCAGCAAAGCCGGCACAAGCCGCTGTTGTTGCTAAGGCTATCCCGCCAGAAATCCTGCCAAACCACTTAAAGGCAGTATCATAAAGGTCTTTCGTAATTCCGGAGACAAAAGCCAAGTACCCCATGAGAATGAATAAGGGTACAGGTATCATCACACTAGCTGTTGACCAGGCGTAAGGTACACTCCCCAGAGCAGTTAAGGCAGGTGTTATACCTCTAATGATAAATATTCCCGCGCATCCCACAATCGCGAAAGAGAAGGCTATGGGCATCCCTTGAGATACCAGCACCAGAAAAGCTATTATCGCTATCAGGCCAATAACAAGAGGATCCAATTTAAATTATTACCCCCTCTTTTTGGTCATATCGTTGATAAGATGAGCTATCTGGATAATGCTTTCAAGGCAAACTAGTATAGCCCCAAATGTTATCAAAAGTTTGAAAGGAAAAACCGAAATATAAATATTCTCAATCAGTGCGCCGTTATTCAAGTCCTGCATGGCTATTTTAAATGATTGCCAGCCGATAAAGACGAAAAGAACCAGTGTCAGGATGAGAATGATTATTTCAACTATTAATTTTATTCTTGGCGGATAGCGCGTGATAACCAAGTCTAGACTAATATTGGATTTTGTGGCTTGAACATAACCCCAACTCATAAAAATAGCTCCGCCCATCAACAGTTTGCTAATCTCCCATGTACCCTTAATAGGAGTGTTAAATACATACCTGCCAATAACGTCGGCTGTACCCAGCAACACCATTATTAGCAGCATGCCCACGCCTATATAGGTCAATACCATTTCTATTTTTGCGGTGCCTTTTTCGATGAGGCGATCTACTTTTAACAACATCTAACCTGCTCCTCAATACCTCCCGACCAAAAACTTGATCTGGTCGGGAGGTATTGAGGCATTTCTCTATTTTCCAACCGGTACCAATGTGATCCGTGCCTAACGTTTCGGAGTATAGCCAATAGCAGGGTTTTTCACTCCCAATTGCTCCAGAGCGGAATAGTATGCATCGACAAGTTTCGTTGCTTGAAGGCCTTTAGCTTCATTGTCGGTGATCCACTTTTGCCAAACTGGAGCCGTCTTTGCGCCGAGCTCTTCAAGTGCGGATGGTTCCCACTGCGTTATTTTCCCACCTTTGGAAATAAAACAGTCCCTGGCAACTTGGTTTAATCTATCCAAATCCTGAGCGGCGGCTAACATGTATTCATCGCTCTGGGCCATTTCATCTATTATTTTCTGAATATTTTTAGGTAGCTTATTATAACTGTCCAGGTTCATACCAATTGCCCAGGGGGACCCACCGATAAGTGGCTCAGTGGCATAATGGTTAACCTCACACCACTTGAATTGCGGCATTGGACACCAACCGGTAAGCTGTCCTTCAACGGTACCTTTTTGCAGCGCTGGGTAAACATCGGGGCCGGTCACCACTACCGGAACCGCTCCCATTGCTGAAACTCTCGAAGATGTTATCATACCACCAGGTATCATGATTTTCACCCCTTTGATATCCGCTAAAGTAGTCACCGGTTTATTAACGGTACGTAAATTAGAGCCCTGATCACCGCAAACAAAGAGAGTCTTGGTTCCTTCATAAAATTTCTTATCCAGGAGACCCGCTCTGTATACCTGGTTGAAGGCTTTGCTGGCAATTTCAGCGGTGGGAACTACGAAAGGAAGCGTTCCCACTTCTGACAGAGGGAAAAGCCCCGTCGTCTGATATGGAGAATAATGGACTACATCAGCAATACCGCGGACTAACACATCATAGTATTCAGGGATTGTGCCCAGGGCTTGTGAATAGGAGTATTCCACTGTAACCTGACCATTGGTCTTTTGCTCAAGGGCTGCTCCGAATGCCCTAAGCCCGGCTGATACAAAACCCTTCTCTGCACTGTACGTGGCAAATATAAGTTTGATTTTAGCTGGGGTTGGTGCTGTTGTGGGGGCGGGAGCAGAGGTTGGTGCTGTTGCGGGAGTTGAAGCTAGCGTTGGTGCTGGTGATGACTTGGCACACCCCCCCAGAACCAACCCAACCACAAGTACAACGATGAGCGGGACTAGAAATAGTTTCTTCATTTTTCCTCCTCCTTTTTATTTTCTTGCCTTGCATAAGCGTATATGCTCTAAGTTAAATATACGCATCTAACTATATGTAGCACTTAATTACGGATTTGTCAATCCCGGCTCGTATTGGGTCTTGTTTTGAAAATTTTCAGAGGGATTCCTGCGAAAAATGCAGCGCAGTGAGAACCAGGTCAAGAAACGAGTGAATGAGGTTTCACACTGCTGTCAACGTCCGGGATTAGAGACATACCTTGGCTGAAGACTGAGGCAACAGAAGGCTAGGACAGCTTACTCTGCTTTGTGGAGGAGATAGGCGAAGAAGCACCAGGCTTGGTACAAAAGGAGTATGAGATGACCTCGGCACTACGTGTGCAGCCAAATAACCATTAAAAAATATTACAGAGAGGTTATGTGAGTTGGTCCAACTCGCTTGGCTTTGTTTAGACGATTCTTGTCAAGGATAAGTACCTCATTACCGTCGAGAGCCTTACTGACGACATTTATCAAATCTGACAAATAATCTTCCATTTCCTCTTTATCTATGGAGTAGAGGGACCAAAGACCCTCTTTCTTCAATTTAAGGAAACCAGCCTCACGCAATATATTCAAGTTACGTGAAGCTCTAGTCTGGGATATGCCCAGTGTCTGCATTACTTCACAGACGCAGCACTCCTTTTCTAAAAGTAAGTTTAAAACCCTGAGTCTGGTCTCATCGGATAAGCTCTTACAGACTTTAATTAGACTACGCATGACTTTTCACACACTCGTGATTTCAAGCTTAAAAATAGCATGAATTGAGATGTTTGTCAATCAGCGAAATGGGACACTTTTTGAACCGAACATTTTTGCATAATCAAGTGGCATTAACAAGCTTCCTGAGGTCCCGGTTGTAATCTCTGCGACGATTAATCGTTTGTATTTGCACCTCCTTTCGGCGTTGCAGGATTTGCTCTCTTCTGCCATACAAGACATCGGCAGGCGTTACGTTGCCGAGTGCCTTGTGATAACGGCGGTAGTTGTAGTAGTCGACGAAATCGGCAATTGCCCTCTCAAGTTGGCCAGGGAATTCATAAGGGATCTGATTCACTTCCCGCTTGATGCTACTGTGATAGCGCTCCAGCTTCCCATTAGTCTGGGGATGGAAGGGTGCCGCCAGGATATGGTGGATGCCAACGAGGTGCAGATAATCACGGAAGGTCCTGGAGACGTAACCCGCTCCGTTGTCCGAGAGTAGCCTGGTGCGATCCTCGACAGGTACATCGGTCATGCCGGTAGCGTCCACCGCTTCCTGGATTACCTCGATCAGGGAGTTAGCCGACATGTCTTTCTGCAGCTTCCAGGCCAGGATGAAACGGGAGTAGTCGTCCATCACAGTCACCAGGTAATAGTAGCCCCAGCCAACCACCCGGAAGTAGGAAGCATCGGTAGCCCACATCTGGTGTGGCCACGTAGTCTTGGTATGGTATTCCTTCCCCGCCACGAGCGGCACCTCCAGCCGTTTCACTAGCCCTTCCTTTCTTAGTATGCGGTACACCGTTGACTCGGACACGGCAAAGCCGGCGTTGTCTGTGATCCAGGCGGCCAGTTGCCGGCTGCTGAGCTCAGGAGACTCCCGAGCGACCGCCAGTATCTTGCCTTCTTCTTCGGGAGTGATACGGTTCCACGGTCTTCTCTTGTTTCCCGACCCTTGCCCCCGCCGCCACCGATAGTAGCTGCTTTTCGTTATCCCCAGTGCCATGAGCGCCTGCCGTTTGCCCCCGGACTGTGTTTCCACCTGGGCCAAAATAATATCTTTCTCCCCGGCACTCATACGCCGTCGTCGTTCTGGCCCAATAGAGGAATGGCTGTTTTTTTAAGACGGTATACCTCCAGCGAAAGGTCAGCCACCAACTGCTTGAGGTCGTTGCTCTCCCGCTTTAGCCCTTCGATCTCTTGACGCGTGGTGTCCCTGACAGTATCCCGGGTAAGCCGCTCCTTCCCCACTTCCATGAAGTCCTTGGTCCAGGCGTAGTAGGCTCCCGGCTTGATGCCTTCCCGGCGACAGAGTTCATTGACGGCCACTTCCCGGCGGAATCCCTCCAGCACGATACGGACCTTCTCCTCCGGGGTGTATTTCCGCCTGGACGCTACTCTAACCTGCTGCATAAAGCCCCTGGTTTGATCGGTTCTGGCCTCGGCTGCATCAGCTTTATCCTTGTTTTCCTGGGACATAATTAGCTCCTTTCACATTTGGTCAGTCTACTACCTCTCAGGAGCTTGTGCCACCCGTTTAGACTCTACGGTTTTAGTGGCCCTACTTGTGTCCCATTATCGCTGACGGTCTACAATCGCTGAAAGAGTTCCTTCAAAGGCCGGATGTCGTCATTATCAACGTGCTGGTGACCGACTATATTCTTGCCCGGTTTGATGGAGCGGAGCGAATACAAATTGACGAAATATCCTAACCACCAAAACATTATCTTTTAAATTGAATGCACGGGGTATACCACAGGCTCTGAAGGAGGATGATACTCGACTTTCTGTTTCTTAGAACGCTAGCGACGCTTTGGCAGCATCCCCTCAACCCTAAACCACTCGACATGATCATGAATAGATTCCTGCCATGGTCTAGTTAAGAAGCCAAGTTCCTCACGCGCCCGTGCTGAACTCACTTGAGAGTTACTACGAAGCACGTCAATTGAGTAAGCAGTAAACACCGGCCGTCTTCGTATTAATCGGTAATACACACTCGCAAGCACACCGGCAGCGCGAGCTAATGCGGGAGGTATCTCATAGGTCGGAGCAGGGTAGCCGATATTGCGTTCTAGTTCTTTCATCAGTTCTGAAACTTGTACCTGGGCCCCGGAGAAAATATAATGGCGCCCCGGTTGCCCTTTCTCAGCAGCAAGAATAAGGCCATTAGCAACATCACGCACATCCACGAAATCATAAGCACCACATACATATGACT
>Ga0315293_10004701_pt1 | contig 12904 bp, 9 predicted proteins | sample YL17G13_20_MG_FD_203071 | JGI IMG/M metagenome (GOLD analysis project Ga0315293, IMG submission 203071) | Sediment microbial communities from Yellowstone Lake, YNP, Wyoming, USA - YL17G13_20 | ecosystem: Environmental > Aquatic > Freshwater > Lake > Sediment | place: USA: Wyoming | collected... | reverse complement strand
CGGCGGGCGGTATCCAAATTGTAGGTAGTGTAAAACAGCTCGATCATTTCCTGAGTGTTGAGCTGGGCATTGTTAAGACCCAGCGAGCCAAGCCCCGCGGTGACCAAGCCGGTTTTTTCAATCAGTTCGGTTTTGATCTCTTCAAATTTCTTGCCGCTAGTGACTGGGCCGCGCCGGCTGAATAGGCCGCGGGAGATGGGGGCCTCGTCGTGAGGGATGATCACATAAAATGTTTTGCTCATAATATTGGCTACTCCGATCAAGTCGCGAACGAAGGTGATGTACTCGTTGGTCTGGGTCCGCAGAAGGGTATTGCTCTGGTTGGTGGCGGCCTTAGTCAGGCCATCCAGGTAGCTATCGAGGTCGAGGGTGCGGGACTGCATTACAATTTGGATGGGAAAGGACAGGCCATTGAGGAAGTTTTGGTAACTTTCCATCAGGGCCTGTTGTTCGTCGGCGGATTTAAGATTGAAGTTGACAGCATTCACCATCAAAATGGTGCGATATCCACCGCCCTTAAGAGTAATAATCCCATCGCGGATCTCTTTGATGGGAAGGAACTGTTGGGTACTTTTTGGTTTACGTTTAGCCATAGGATTAGTCGGTATTTGCCAGAACATCATCTATACTGGTTAGCTCTAATTTGAGCTGGGGATTTTGAGTGGGTAAATTGCTGACTTGGGAAGCAACAATTGCGTCATGATCTGGATTCATTGTACCACCTGTATCCAACACAGTGGCGAGCTGTTCGATTTGCATTTTGATCACTTTGCCGGACTTGCGCTCCTGCGCTTCAGTGCGAGTGTCTTTAATATCAACGGCTTTGATTTTGATAGGGGTCGCCGTTTCGCGGTCTTCTTTGGTCCAGCCCCAGCGCTTGGGGACGGCGATAAAATGCCAGAGATTGGCCAAAAAGATACTGAAAGTCCGGCCGTTCACTTTAGCGAAGGCCAACGCGATGGCGAGGGAACCGACCAAGAAGGCGATAATGGCGAATTCGACAAAGTAAAGGTAGCCGGTGGAGTAACCCTCATAGGCGACGAAGATGATGCCAGCGCCAAATAGGGCGTAAAGGAACTGACGCAAAGTCAGCGGTCCGAACAACCGGTCTTCGCGCGTAACATCTTGGGGGATTTTAGCTGACATAAGGTTTTTTTATTTGATTTTACGAGCTCCTTTTAGAGCGCGATTAAGCATAGTCAGAGTTTCTTCTATAGTCATATTTTGTTTAAAACCAATCTCGTCGCCAATATTAGCTGTACCCGGCTTGATAGTTTCAATTCTTAAATCTTTGACTAGTTGAGCGAGCTTAGCGGCATCAATAGCAGTAACTGATTCGACTTTGTTGGAGATTTTAGCTGCTGGGTCGGCGGCAAAAGACCGATTGACTTGTTCGATGAGCCCGTTAATTCGCGTGGCGAGAGCCTGACCAGCGGCGGGAGAGGTAGCATAGGCAGCGGTCGCGTTGTCATAAGAATCTCCACTATCGAGTTTATCGATGCGCGTTTGGGCAGCGGCGCGTTTGGGTTCGGCAGTACGATATCGGCGAACTTGTCGAACCTGAGCCCGGACAGCATTTTTAATGGCAGGGGTAGCACTGTCAAATCCCGCAGCAATGGCTTGGGCACGGTCGAGTTCTGGTTTGTTATTTGTATTGATTCCTGAAGTTAGTGTCTGGGTAAGGGCGTCAGCTTCCTTATCGGTCAGTAGATTCCCAGTTTTGGGATTGCGTACTTGAGCTGTAAGAATATTTTGAATAGCGGTCGCCTTGTCTTTTTGACTAATATCAGTGCGAGATAAAATGGCATTGACGCCAGTGCGAGCTGACTTATTGCTATTAAGAGCCTGCAAATCATTGGCGCTGCTAATGAGAGCTGCACGGACCCTGTCTTCTAGGATTACTCGTAAAGTATCGGTACTGGCCAATCTGATGTGGTCTGCTAGCTGAGTATTGCCAGTAGCCCGATTGAGAGTGCTAGCATTGCGGGTAATATTGCTCTGACTCTCGGTGAGGTCTTTATTACTTTGGGCAAAATCGGCGTAGGCATTGCCAATTTGTCTCTCGAGTCTGGCTTGGGTGTATTGCTGCCGATCTTTAGCAGTGACATCATATTCTGGAATCGAGAAAGCAAATCCGAGACCGGCCTTATCTCTGTAGTTGGTTAAAAAGTCCATGCGCTGTTTATTGTCCTGGAGATCAGTCATCATAATTTTCCATCCCATGGAACCCACCCCTCGGCTATTAGCTTGTTTTAGGGCGTAGCCAAACATCTGTCTGATTTCATCACCAGTTTCTTCGGTAACTCCACCCGTAGCTGATTCGTGCTCAGCTCTAGCAAAGAGTTCGTCGAGTTGACCGCGCACAGCTTCCAGAGGATAACCAATATCTTCGGCTAATTTGACTCGCTCAGCTAGGGCTACTTTACGAGCTCGGCTGGCGGCAACGTTTTCGAGAGCTTCTTGAGGATGGAGCTTGCTATATTGCTTTTTGGCAGCATCTTTGTCCAAATCGGATAGTTCGTCGTAATCAGTAGCTGATACTGGTGGTGCACCTGGAGCAAGGGCACTGTTAGTACGGTTAGCCCAGGCTTGCGCTACATGTTCTTTAAAGCTAGCTTCAGTGGCTTCATAGGTTCGTTCTGACGGGCCGAGACGGCGTACAGCGCCGATGGCCTCATTAGCTTTTTGTAGAGTAGCTAGGCGGCTGCCGGCTCGAAATTTGGCATCAGAGAGCCATCTGTAAGTTAGCCCAACCGGGCTGTTGCCGGCTTTTAGTTTCTCGCCGTAGGTGGCTAAGTAGGTACCGACACCTGCTCTAACGGCACCGCTAGTGGCTTTCCAGGCAGCTTGGCCGACTTGGCCAGTAACTTGGGCGGGAGCGCCCATTATATTTTTGGTGATGGCAGAGATCGGTACATTGAGTAATTTAGGAACTTCAGTAGCGGCGATAAGTACGGCGATGGCAGCCAATGGGAAGATGATAGTAGTGGGGTCTGCTGGGTAAATACCCTTATACAGGTTACTAAGGGATTGAGGCGCAGTTACTGAAACTTTCATAAACAAATGGGCAATACTAACCAGGATAAGGGTTAAGGGAAGGACCAGTGTCCACTTAATTAATTCACCAATCCAGCTTGAGCCCAATGACTGCAGTTCTTTGACGGGCAAAATGGAGAGGGCGGCCTGCACGGGAGCAAAAATGGTAAGCAAGACAATTCGGACAGTTCGCTCAATCAACAGAATAGCTACTCGGAACATGGCATAGGCAATCAAAACTTGCTGAGCAGCCAACATAGTGGTAACGAATGCATAACGACCAACACTTTCTGTAATGTCGTATGAAGCATTTGCAGCGGCGTCCCATAATCTAAACCAATCCGTCCAAGAGCCGGGGTCGGTACCCAGATTTAGGCCGGGGAGAATAGCAACACTATTACGCAGGGCGTCGCCAATTTCCACAATGACTTGAGCGATGTAATAACTTAAGTTGGCCATGGCGGCAGCGACAATCAGAGCGGTGATGGCCTTTTTGAAGTTATAGCCCGCTTGGCGGGTGATGACCATAATGGAAAATACAAACAGGGCCACAAAGAACAAGAGATTGGCAATTTGCATGATTGAACTCCAAGCAGTATGAACCTCTTTACTAAAGAGAATGCTGCTTTGGCCTGGGAGTATAATATCGCCGATAATTCCCATACAAAAGTTGCCCAAAAACAGGGCAAGTCCGCTGATGAGCCCCATAATCCCACCAAAAGTTTCCTTCATCACTGTCCCGTTAACCGGGCTGAAAAGATTGATGTTGAAGATTATATTTGAGCCGGTACTGTAGAGGTCTAGAAAAGGTTTCCACCAGGGGGTATCTGTGGCAGCGTGAGCGATAGGGAGACAGGAAAAAACCAGACCGATAATAGTCAGGGCGCCGATAGTAACAGTTAAAACAGTTGCCCAGCGTCGGTGGGGATGGGTAAGACGACTGATTAGCCGTAGCAGTTTGTTCATTATTGTTTTGATTTTTATGATTATTTTATTGTATCAAAAAAATCGGGTTTTGTCAATCTATTGGCCCGGGGTCGGGCAGAGCCGTTAATAGGGGATAATTGGCTGGCCAGAAGGTGCCAAAATGGGCATAATGGTAGTAGTTTACAAATACACTAAAAAATGCTATAATTCCAAGATGCCCGATGAGCTTAAAAATCAATCTGGGGGCGGAAAAACTCCGGAGCAGGAGTTGGCCGAGTTGCTCCGTCAGAGTCGGGTAAAACCAATGGGGATGGGGCCGTTGGCGCCAGCTCCTCGGGTTCTAGCGGAGGGTTTAGGTACCCCGCCGCGAAAAAATTTCCCCAAGATCAATTGGTTGGCTTTGTTGATCGGGGCGTTTACGCTGGTGCTGGTGTTCGGCACGGGCTATTTTGTGTTGTCGGGACTGCGATCGAATACCGGGGAGATAACCTTTGAACTGAATGAGAACCAGACGGGATTAAAAATTGATGGCCGAGATTACGGGTCAGTGGATACCGGGTATGTAGCGCGATTGAAGGCGGGTGCGCACACGATAAATCTAAGCAAGGCCGGGTGGCTAGAAATTACCAGCACGGTGGAAATTGAACGGGGTGGTAAAATCCTGCTGACTTTTCAGTTGCTGCCGGTGCCAGCCATTGAGAAAACCATCGAGGGCGATATTCGCTTTCCTCGGTTAAATCAGGATGGTTCGGAAATATCATATTTTGATAACACTGACAAAACCTTTAAAAGCATGCAATTAGTCGACAAACAAGTGGTAGCGCTATTCCGAGGCGATTTTCCAGCGACCAGTTGGGTGGCCTGGGCACCAACGGATCAGATCGCGCTAGTCAAACTAACTGGACAGCATAAATTTGAGTTGATGACAGACAACCGCAACCTAAAGGGGCGGTATGTAGTGCTGGGCGAACGACCGGCGCAAGGTAAGCCAAACTATAACGGTGTGACAACTTGGCTGTTTGATGACAATCGGAGAACTCCGGCGGGATGGGGCGCGGTGCTGATGAACGACAGCATTCGACAAATCGCGTTTGGGGTAGGCGGGGCGGAAGTGGTCTACATTTATGACACGGCCGACGGGGAATATTCACTGGTAAGGGCTCTACCCGACGGACAAGAGTGGGAGCGAATGATCGTGGATATGCCGCGGCTAAGTCCGAATGCCACATTGGAGTGGGGTAACGACGGGCAGCATATTTTGATAAATAACAATGATAAGTTGCTGGTGGCGGATTTGGTGGCTAAGACGGTGACGGAAGTGGCGACCGACCGACTGGCAGCCAGCCATTATGAACTGTCGCCGGATGGCGATAGGTTGGCATATATTATGCCGAACGGGGAGAATGCTCGGATGGTGATTTATGATCTACTGGCCAATCAGGTGAAAGCGATCGACAAGGTGACCGTGGACGGTAGGGCGGTGTTCAACTGGCTGGATGATAACAGTGTGATTATGGTGGCACCAAACAAGACCTTTGTCAGAATTGATGTTAATACTCAAGATAAGATTACGATTCCGTTCGTCGGTTCGGATGTTGAACTGGATATCAGTGCGCTGGACTACAGCATGATTGGTAAATTGCTGATGTTGGTGACTGACAAAGGAATCTTTACGATGAAGATTTAAATGGCAGACGAGCGTCTCAATGAGGACCAGTGGGTAGCAAATGCCCGACAAATGATTGGGCGGGCTAAAGCGGCTGGCCAGCTGACACCAAGTGGCGAGAGCCGTTTGATGGCGCGGATTAATAATGTACGGCAGGCGGCCGCAGCGGGCAATCAGGAGTTGGTTAATTACAACAAGGTTCAATTTGGCAAAGAAGCAGACGAGGAAGCATCGGCAGCGGCTCAACAGTCAGCAGAACAGCCAGCAGAACAGCCAGTCAGCGGAGGCACCCAGCCGGCGGAAGAGGAAACGGAAGAAGAGGGGAAGAAGGAACAGAGACGTGGAGAAGAGCCGAGGCCGAGGGAGAAGAAGCCGGAGAAGAAGACTAAAGAAAATAAGCCGGAAGAGAAAAACCAACCGCCCAAACCAAAACCAGAGGGGGAGGGGCCAACGCCTCCCGGTCCTAAACCAGTGTCTCCCAGTGGGATAGTGGCGGCCGGAGAAGGTGCTGCTGTGCCGGGCGAAGTGGCGGCAGGAGAAACGGCCGGCGGTGCAGCGGCTGGCGGAACAGCAGCGGCTGGTGCAGCAGCGGGCGAAGTGGCGGCCGGGGCTACGGCGGCGACGGGTGAAGCGGCAGCGGTCGGTACGACAGCAGCTACGGTAGGGGGCGGAGGAGCCGTGGCTGGAGGAGGAGCAGTTGTGGTTGGCGGAACCGTGGTTGAAGGTGGAGCGGTTGTAACGACGGTGGCTGCGCCCGAGGTAGTGCTAATAGTAATAGTCGTTTTACTGGTTATTTTGATTGTGGTTGCGGTAATCCTGAAGTTGTTTTTGGCCTTTAGTGAAAAGAGTGTGGATCTGGCAGGAGGTTCAGTCCAAACTCCGATGTACTACTCACACAACATTGAACTGCAGAAAGAAGTTCAGCAGTATGTTGACGATGGGAAATTGGTTTTTGCTGATCCTCAATCAGCTCAAGACATTAAGTGGCAGGATAATGCCGAAGCGCCGGAAGGGAAGGCGCTGAACTCGGATTGGAGAGTAATGGCAACTATGGAATATTTGGTTCGGAAATGGGGGTACATTCGAGTGGGTTTGTCATACAGCAACGGGCCGACGCTAACCCAGCGATATCCCATGACGGTGACCGCGGCGATTCGAGCAATGGTAGACAAAATGACCGGGCACCCAGCTGATAATCAAGAACCTTATGAAACTAATTCGGCTTATCACACTGGTCAGGCAATTGGCATTGATCAAATTGGGGTGGTCAGTAAGGCCCTAGGGAATGCCTGCTTCGGGGGCGTCCAACCGCCAGTGGAGGTGGCATGGCAGGAAGTGACTCGCGAGGATATACTCCGAAATTGGTATGAACAAATGCAGGTTGATGCGACTGATTTATATAAAGTAGCTCTGAATCTCGAGGTAATCGGGCAACAGGCACAGGTTGATCAAAATAATGCTGATATAGCGGCACAAGACATGACGAAGTCGGGTAGTGATTATGTGGCAGCGGATAGGGTGATAGCCAACTTATTAATAATTATTGAGCGAGCTAAGGATTTGGGTAGAGCAACTGACTTGCGAACGACTGATTATTTGAACAGAGCAAAGACAAATTTGGTGAGGGTGCAAACGGCGTTGCAGGGAGTTGAGGGTGCTGACCGGGTGAAGCTGTGGGGAGACAAAGAAAAGGTTCAGCAGCCAATTCATGATGGTTTACAAATAGTTTTTCGGGCGATGCAAGTGGCGAATATGGTCAACTGGCGAGGAGACACCTCCCAGAATTGTCGGCTGTGGAAGGCCTATGAGGCCAGACAGAATATTCGCCAGTTGGCATTGGATATGATGCGGATACCGCTGGACACGAAATATTTAGAAAAAGATCAAAAATACAACAGTGATTTAGTAGTAAAACAATTAATTGTTTACAGCCCGGAAGATGATTTAGATAATGGATTGCCGGATTTAGATGTGTTCCCTAATGGGGCAGTGGCAGTGGATGAGGGAGGCGTGGGATATGACGATAGCGCGCGGGACGGAGGCATTGACGTGAAGGACAATCACTTTATGAGTTTGCCGGTGGACAATGGGGTGTTCAGCAAAGCCGAAACAATCTTTGTGTTTAAAGAAGACAACGCCTGGAAGCAGTTTAAGGATGTGGTGGGGAGCACATTGAGTTATGCTAATCCAATAACTGCAATCGCAAAGACGCGAGAGAAGATTAACGAGTTGATCAGCGGAGATTGGTTAGGGGTTTTGTCAGGAGATAAGATACAGCGAGTGACATATAAGAATTTTGTGCACATTGGGTTTTAGGGTTGCGGGCTGGGGTAAGAGGTATTAGAATTAGCCAGTTGCACAAGAGGAAGCGCACGGGGCGGTTAATCCGGACTATCTTTGGGTCCCCGTCCCGATCTTAATAAGTCGCGGAAGTGGAGGTGTGGCCGAGTGGTTAATGGCGCTAGTCTTGAAAACTAGTTGGGGCGCAAGCTCCTCACAGGTTCGAATCCTGTCGCCTCCGCCAAAGGGTATAATAAACTTATGAATAACGATCAAATAGGTTCCGTCCTATATAGTTGGGAAGCGCCTGAGTTTATTGTCTCTCAAGAAGGCGGTGGCCGGGGAGTTAATATTGCCATGGCAATAGTGTTGCTGGGCTTACTGGCCTGGGCAATTTGGGCGCGCCAGTGGGTTGCCGCCGCACTGGTGGGGATGGGCGGGCTGGCAATATATCTATTGCGTACTAGCCAGCCACGGGTCTTTACCCATAGTTTGACTGATGCAGGAGTGCTGGTGGGAAAAAAGTTTTATCCCTATGGTAAGCTGCGATCCTTTTGGCTGGTGTTGGACGGGAATGTGCGGGTGCTAAATTTGCTGCCGAGTAGGAAATTTGGGTTGGCGCTAACTTTACAACTTGGCGATGCTAGTATAGACAAAGTAAGAGATGCCCTATCGGGTAAGCTGCCGGAAGACGCTAGTCGGGGGGAAGATCCGATTGATAAGGTGGGTAGAATGTTGAAGTTCTAGGGTATGCGCCCGTAGCTCAGGGGATTAGAGCGCTTAGCTACGGACTAAGAGGTCGGGGGTTCGAATCCCTCCGGGCGTACCATGGAGAGGTGGCTGAGTGGTCGAAAGCGGCACACTGCTAACGTGTTATACCCTTTACGGGGTATCGCGGGTTCGAATCCCGCCCTCTCCGCCAGGAAGGAATTTAAGTAACTGACATATGGATAAGAGCTGTTCAGTAGTCGTCCCAACTCATAATCGGTTGGGAAGTTTGCGGTTGTGCTTAGAATCACTATTTCGGCAGAACCGAATGCCGGATGAAATTGTGGTGGTGGATGACGCATCAACTGACGGGACGCGGGAATATTTGGAACAATTGGCAGTGGGTAAGATTCGGGTGCTGAGGAACAAGACGGCGGGCGGGTCGGCGTCGGCGCGCAATCTTGGCGTTGAAATTGCCACCGGAGCAGTGGTGGTTTTTATTGATGATGATTGTGTGGCGGATGAGGAGTGGCTGGAGAACTTAGTGGGGGGTTTGAAAGAGAGCGACGGTTTTGCATTCGGCCGGACCGTCTATCGGTCAGAAAATTACCATGGCCATTTCCCGGAGAAGATAGTAAACAATAGTAATGGGCGCTGGCCCGGGGGCGCTAATCTAATTTTTGATAAGCAAGTTTTTGAGCGGCTCGGCGGGTTTGCCGATGAATTTTGGCAGTATCGAAATGAAGATACCGAGTTGGCGATTCGAGCAGTGAGCCGGGGTATCCGATATGCGAGAGTGAGAGGGGCGGTGGTGTACCACCAACAGAGTCAGTGGTCGGTAGGAACATTGCTTGACTCGGCGAAAAATCTAAGTGTATGGGTCATTTTACAACAGCGATATCCTGACACCTATTGGGAATTTGGCGCACCGGTTTGGGGGAGGGTGGCCGCACCGGCCGATTATATTTTTTTGATATTTTTGCCGACTTTGATCCCACCAGCTCTGATTTTATTGATCTTGCTGATACGATATTGGCTGTTGGGCGGACGAGATTTGAAGTTGTTTTTTGCGAAGTGGCCGGTGTGGCTGGTGTTGCGCCGGTGGTGGGTCTGGAAAGAAGCTTGGCAAAGACGGTATCTGATGATATAGATATGAAATCCATGGATAAGTACTATTCAGAAATCTTAAAATTAGCAAAGAAGGCGGCTGCCAGGCGAGAGGTGCCGATTGGAGCAATTGTAGTGGGACGGGATGGCCAGATTATCGGCCGGGGATACAATCGCACTAATGGTTTGAAGAATGTGTTCCAACACGCGGAGCTTCGGGCGATTCGGCAGGCGCAGACCAGGACGGGAGATTGGCGGCTGGAGGGCGCTAAATTGTATGTGACGCTGGAACCCTGTTTGATGTGTTTGGGAGCGGTGTTGTTGGCGAGGATTAGAGAGGTTCATTTTATTTTGGAAGACCCGGCATTTGGCTCGCTTCGGACGGTGTTTAATCGGAGGGCCCAAAAGGGGGCGTATAAACAGCTGAAGTTTTATCATGATTCTGGTCTAAAATGGGAAGTGGCAGGGTTGATGAAAAAATTTTTTGAGGGGCTGAGGAAAAAGTAAAATTTAATAATGTGGAGGCGTGGCCGAGCGGTTTATGGCGCTAGTCCCGAAAACTGGTTGGGGAGCAATCCCCTCGGAGGTTCGAATCCTCCCGCCTCCGCCAGGGAACAAAAAGACCGGAGTGAATCCGGCCTTTTTTAATGAAATGACTGCAAATTTACACACCACCCGAGCCGGCACCACCGACGCCCAAGGCAGTCAAAACTGCCTGCACCAATACATAGGATAATGCAATGACCGCTACACCAATCAAGGTGTTAGCAATCATAACTTTACCAGTGTCGGCACCTTTGGCCCCGCCAGTAATGTAGGTGATACCGCCATAAATCAGGAAGACGACAGCAATAGCGCCAGCAATAGTTAACGCCCAGGTAATGACTTTACCAATGAGGGTTACTAAATCAGTAGTGGAGGACACCGGTACGATAACGGGTGCTGTAGTAGCAGCTAAGGCCGGGAGACCGCCAAAGACAGTCGTAGCGATGATGGCAGCCAGTTGAAAATATTTTTTCATAATACCTGAATGATTAGTTGGTATAAAATCTCGACCCCATTATATCATTAGTGTCATATGTTTAGCAGAGTAGTGGCTAGATTTACGAGTAAGCCGGCTAGGGCAATAATTACAACTCCAATAATAACAGCCATGATGATTTTTTTGCCGGCATCCGCGTGGCCGGTGATGTAGTAGATACCGCCGACAATTATCATCAACACAGCCACCGCGCCGCCGACACTAAAGATGATAATGTTAAGCTCTCCTAGCGCATGAATTATGGTCTTGAAAATGGTGTCAAAAGCAGGCGCCTCGGGTTCGGGGGCTGGCGGTCCAACATTTTCGGTCAGCAGGGTAGTTAGTAGTAGTTCCATGGTTTACAGCGTGTTAATGTCTCGAACAGCGGTTTCGATGGCAATGGCGGACGAGACCTTGTTAATGAGTACGTTGGTGATCATTCGGGTGAAAATGTCTTCCACATCCAGTGTATTTTTACGGTACCAGGATTTGGCATAGGGGATTTGCTCAACGACGGTGCCGTAATAATACCGCCCAGCTTGGGTATCTTGGAGTTCTTTACGGGCAGAAACGGTACCGGTTTGCTGGGTAAAGCTAGTTTGGTTTCCACGGCTGACCATAAACTTTATGAAATCCCAGGCCTCATTAGGGTGTTGGCTGTTTTTTGAGACAGTTTCCGCCCAGTAGCCAGCGATGGTAACTGGGTTCTGTAGTTGTTGTTGGGGCAATGTAGCAGTTTCGAAACGAACCTTGGGGGCAAACTTCCGGATACTTTTAATATTGTAGCTGTAGCCGATGAACATAGCCGTCTTGCCCTCCATAAAGGCCTGAAGATCAGAAGGAAAGACACGGTTGCCCTTAGCATCCTTATTGTCGGTGTAGGTGTAAAGCGGGGATGATGGATCGGCAAATTGGGTGTAGTAAGAGAGAGCGTCTTGGGCGCCAAATCTCGGCGGGTTGCTGCCGGGGACCGGTAGGTTAAAAGTAGCGGTGGTGTGGTCGGCTGATGTCATTTCAGCACCATACTGCATCATTAAGGCGGCAAGAATGTCAGCCGCGCGCGGCATCCCGTCAGTGCCACCCAGGGAGATAGCCGAGCGAAGGAGCCGGCCGCGGCTGTCTTTTTCAGTGAGCTTAGGCACCAGATTAGCTAGCTCCTGCCAAGTTTTTGGTGGCTGGCGAATCCCTTTTTCGTCGAAGATATCGGTATTGTAGTACAGCACCAGATTATCGATGCTGTAGGGAATGCCGTAAATTCGATCATTATAGATCAGGTCGTTTTGGACTACAGTCGGGAAAGTTGTCTTAAAGTCGCGTAGAGTGATCTGGGTGGAGTTAACGGGTGCGATTTGATTAACATGATAGGGGAGCCAGGTGTTGTTGATCATAAACATGTCGGGGCCAGCCCCATCGGCAATTGCTTTAATAACGTCCCGCTGGTAATCGTAGGTAGTGTAGGTGGCAGTCAACTCGGTCTTCTTTACTTCGATGTTGATATTCGGATGTTCCTGCTGGTATTCGATGATGTAGGGATCAAAAACACTGCTGTCATCCCACAGACGCCAATATTCCAAAGTGATAGGTTCCTTGGTGAGAACGACTTTCTCATCGGGATTGGTGATGTTGGTTGACTTGCTACCACACGAAAGGGCAGTAAGGGCTAGAGCGGCAATGGTGAGCAAAGAAATAGAGCGGACTAATTTTTTCATCGCGGTTTACGCAACTTATTAAGAATTATTTGTTTAAGATCGGGACGATCAAGGGCGTACTCGAGGATGGCATTGAGGTAGGTAGCGGGATCGCCGGTGGTCAGCCACTTTCCATCTTTAACTTTGCAAGTGGCGACGCGACCGTGAGCGGCCAGCAGTTTGATACCATCGACAATCCAGTATTCACCGTCCTTGCCTCGGGGGATGTGACTTAGCGCATCAAAGATTTCGGGAGTAAATAAGTAGCGACCGAAAGCGGCGAGACGGGACGGCGCTTTATTGAGGGATGGTTTTTCAACAATGTCTTCAAGGAAAGCAGTTTTGCCTGCTAACTTAACTATGCCATATTTTGACACTTCTTTGCTATCAACTTCCTGCACACCAATGACACTACAGCCATATTTGCGGTAGGCATTGATGAGTTGTTTAGTGAAAGAAATTTTTGATTTG
>Ga0315293_10004700_pt1 | contig 12907 bp, 8 predicted proteins | sample YL17G13_20_MG_FD_203071 | JGI IMG/M metagenome (GOLD analysis project Ga0315293, IMG submission 203071) | Sediment microbial communities from Yellowstone Lake, YNP, Wyoming, USA - YL17G13_20 | ecosystem: Environmental > Aquatic > Freshwater > Lake > Sediment | place: USA: Wyoming | collected... | reverse complement strand
ATATACCCAAATTAGAAAAGGTAACCCCTTAACAGTTGAAGACAAGAAGATGTTACTCGATAATTTTATCAAAGGGACAGTTCTTGCCATGGAAGCGGAAAGAGAAAAAATGGATCAGAGGCCTGAGGTAAAATCAAAATTAAAAGTTTATCGCGCTGAAGTCCTTATGCAGGAGTATGTCAACTCAAAGATTCAACCCTCTATTACCGTCACAGAGAGTGAGGTAGAGGAAAAATTGAGGGAAAATCCGAATCTCGTTCCCAGAGTGACGGTCACATTAAAAGAGATTTTAGTGAAGACAGAGAAGGAGGCTGCGGCAATCTATGAGGATCTGAAAAAGGGCAAAGATTTCTCAACGATTGCGTCAGAAAAGTCATTGGCTCCTACAGGTGTAAATGGAGGCCACAAAAGACCTGTATCACCAGGGCAAATGTCTAAAGCCCTGGAAGAGGTGGCATTCAAATTAAAAAAAGGAGAATTGAGCAAACCCATCAAAACCGATGAAGGATATTACATTCTCTCTTTAGTGGATAAGAAAGAAAGAGCTCCTGAAGAGATTAAGAAATTAGAGGGGGTCATCAAAGAGAAAATTAAACAGATTGAGATAGCAAAGAAGACTCAGGAGATGGTTGGAAAGAAAGTGGAGGAGCTGAAGAAAAATACGAAGATAGAGGTTTACTACGACCGTATACAATGATCGATATTGAAAGGGTTCGTGGGGTCAGGCGCCCGAGACTGGAAAGCTATTCCACTCTCTACCTCCGAACCCATGAATCCATCAAACCTTGAACCCTTAAATCATGCGCCAATCCGTTAAAGATTATCTGGTAAAGATTATTGGCCGTTTTCCTTTATTAGAGCCCATCTATGAAATTGGATCCTACCGTGTCGAGGGACAAGAGGAGTTTGCGGATCTGAGGCCTTTTTTCCATGGAAAGGTATATGTGGGATGTGACATGAGGCCCGGCCTGGGGGTGGATCGGATTGAGGATGTCCAGTGTCTAAAGAGCAGGAGCAACAGCGTCGGGACGATCTTGATCTTCGATACCCTCGAGCATGTGGAAAACGTCCACAGGGCGATGGAAGAGATCTATCGGATTCTGAAACCGGGAGGGATGGTGATCATGTCTTCGGTGATGAATTTTCCGATCCATGATTATCCCAGTGACTATTGGCGGTTCACGCCAGAGGCCTTCGAGCTTCTCCTTAAAAGGTTTGAAGTACACGAGGTGGAATTTGACGGCGACCCTGCATTTCCGGAAGGAATCTATGGGTTTGGGATCAAGAGGTATCGCAAGGGTTTCCTGGGTTCTTTTGTAAAAAGAATTAAATCTCTGAAGAAACGATTCAAGTATCCTCTTTCGGAAGCCTCTTCAACCTTATTCTTTCTGACCGCCTGTGCGCCCCTGCGTAGTCACGCCCCTTTTCCTATCCTTGTGGAGGCCCCACGGGCAAAGCCCGTGGGGCCCTACTTCAGGCCCCAGTGGGGCGACATCCCGGCCAAAGGTTGGCGCATTCATCCACGGGCAAAGCCCGTGGCCTTCTGATGCCGGGGTAAATCCTTTGGCGTTATGGTAAAAATTGCTGAGACTGGGAGCAAGAGACGTCGCAGATGAACGGGATTATTCAGATTCTTTCCTACAGAGATCTTCTGAAAAACCTTGTTTCGAGAGATTTTAAAACTCGTTACAAGCGATCCTATCTTGGAATCCTATGGTCCTTGTTGAACCCCCTCTTAATCATCATGGTCTACACCTTGGCATTTGATTACATTATGAAAATTCGAGTGAAAAACTTCCCCATGTTTTTTATGTGTGGATACCTTCCCTGGAGTTACCTTGCAGCGAGCCTTTCCGCTTCTCTGACCTCTCTCTCAGATAGCGGCTATTTGATAAAAGCTGTTTACTTTCCAAGGGAGATTCTCCCTCTTTCAACTATCCTCTCTTGCCTTATACACTTTCTCATCACTTTCATTTTCGTTTTCCCATTTTTAATCCTCTTCGGATATTTCCCTACATGGGTCGTTTTCTCTCTCCCCCTGATTATCCTCCTTCAAAGCCTTTTTATCTTTGGTCTGAGCCTTTTTCTCAGCTCCATCCACGTCTTTTTCAGGGATCTCCGGTATATCCTGGATGTTATTCTGATGGCCTGGTTTTGGCTGACCCCCATTGCTTATTCGGCCTCCCTAATTCCGGAAAAACTCCTTTTTTTCTACAAACTGAATCCCATGACCCTCTTCGTGACGGCCTACCGTGAGGTGCTATTGAATGGGGTATTACTGGAGCCTAAATATTGGATGGCTATACTCCTTGCGACGGCGGGTTCACTTGTCCTGGGGTATCTTTCCTTTTTAAGGATTAGGAAGAGGCTGGCTGAGGAGATTTAAGTGATTGAGATCATCAATGTCTCCAAGAAATTCAGGATATGGGAAGACCGGAGCCGGGATCTGAAAGAAACCACCGTCAACTTCCTGAGAGGGAAGAAACGTTCCTTTAGAGATCTCTGGGCTTTACGGGAGATCAATCTCAAGATCAAAGGGGGAGAGACCCTTGCCTTCATCGGAGAGAATGGCTCCGGGAAGAGCACTCTGCTGAAGCTATTAGGCGGCATCTATGTGCCGGATGGAGGGAAGATTGCCACCCAGGGTAAGATTTCGAGCTTGTTGGAGCTCGGGGTTGGATTTCACCTGGATCTGACAGGAGAAGAAAACATCTATCTCAATGGAGCGATGCTTGGTTTCGATCGAAAAGAGATGAAGGAAAAATTCGACGAAATTGTCTCTTTTTCAGAAATCGGGGATTTTATCTACTCTCCCATCCGCACCTATTCATCAGGCATGGTGATGAGGCTGGGATTTTCCGTTGCCATGTGTGTGGACCCGGATATCCTGCTCATCGATGAGGTCTTAGCTGTCGGGGATGAGGCCTTTCAGAAGAAGTGTTTCCACCGGTTACAGGGCTTCAAGACCTCTCAAAAGACCCTTGTCCTCGTCACCCATAGCTTGGAGATAGTCAAAAAGTTCTGTTCCAGGGCGATCCTATTGCATCAGGGGCGTTTGGTGGAAGATGGAGACCCGGCAGCAGTCATCGACAAATACCATGCGATCCTCTCCACGAAAGAGAGAGACCATGATCTGGAAAAGGAGCCCGAAAGAGAAAAGATCGCTGTCCAGCCTATTGAGGATATAGAGCCGCCAGAGAAGAAAGAAGAAGAGCAAGGGGAAAAAGAGGAGATCCAGCAAGAGGAAAGGGCTGAATTAAAAGAAGTTGCTCCTCAACCCACTCATTATCAGCGGCATGGCACCCGTGAGGCCGAGATCACAGAAGTCCTAATCAAATCATCCGAACAGGGTAAAGAGACAGATACTTTCCTTTCAGGGGAGATGATCTCCATCAGCCTCCACATACGATGCCATCAAGACATAGAAAACCCAACAGTCGGGATGATGATCACGAAGTTTGATGACGGTTGCGGTGTCCTCATTTATAATACCAATACCCTCTGGAGGAATATAAACCTTGGTTGTTTTAATAGCGGTATGGAATTTGGAGTTCATTTCGATCAAAGAGTTTCCTTACCGGAGGGAAAGTATTATCTCAATGTTGGCATTGCCAATACCGACGCTTCAAAACTTTACGATTGGCACGAGAATCTGAAATCCTTCCAGATTATGATGGGAGATCTCCCTTGGAGAGGGACGGCGGACTTAAACAGCCGCATTATCATTCTTAAATAGAATGATCAGGGGCTTCGCGGATGGATATGGATCAGGCATTTTGGTGAGGTGGGTCGACCGGTGTTTTAAACTCCTTGGTTTTTTCCCTTCCACCCAATTTTCCTTTTTATCACTCCTTTGATAAAAGAAAAGGGATGCAACCTGATGACGGAATGATTCGGCTTAAAAACCAGTGTATGTTTTGCTCCGCTTAGCAGAGCCAGTAGTTCGACATGAATGTAACCTAATCCTTCCTCATTCTCATGGATCAAGATCGCCAAATCGAATTTCTTCTCTCTCAGTTGGCGAATCAATGCATATTCAATCCCAAAGAGTTTAAATCTATGATCGTTTTTAAGATAAACGATTAACTCAACAGGCTCTCTCTCTTTTTTGGTAAACGCAGTGATTTTTTCAGGAGATAGGATCGTGCAATATTTTTGCGGGAAATTACCTGTAAGAAGGACGCAAAGACAGCCGGGAAATTTCTCCCGTATACTTTGGAGAATTGTGGCAATAGAAGAAATCTTTCCCGAAGGAATCACTAATACCCGTTTGATTCCATCCAAGTGTTCAAGGAGCTTTTCTCTCTTTCGATAATCTTGGATATAGTCTTTTTCTTCGATCATAGCATCCAAAAGATCGAATAATTTTTTAGGATGGTTAAGGAGTCTTTTATCCTTCATGGTTTTCAAAATGAAATCCATCGGCACCGAGGCATGTTGCGTGGCAGCCATTAAGAGATAAAGAGATTGTATCTCTCTTGGCCGCTCCTCTTTATAGACCATTAGCCATTCCTTTGCTGAGATATCAGCGTTGTGTCTCTGAATTAATCCCTTTTCTACAGCCCTGACAGTGATAGGATATTTTGGGAAAAAGGTTAACGTCAAGAGATGTACGCGAAAGGGATGAGGGAAATGCAACAATAAGTTGATGGTATCGATCAAATCCTCCTTGGTTTCAAAGGGGTTATCAATAATAATGTCATAGGCCATTGCAATCTCACGATTTAGGATGTTTGCACTTCGAACAATCTCCTCATTGCTTTGCCTTCGATGATAGACGTCCCTCCTTATCTTTTCACTACCTGTTTGTATGCCGAGATCTGCCGTGTAGAGCCCTGCATCTTTGAGGGATTTTACAAGGGGTTCACTGATGAATCTGGAGTGAAGAAAACAGGCAAAGGGGAGGCTTATTTTTTTCTTATATTCTTCCAGAAAAGGATAGAGCCATTTTGGATCATCGACAAAGATATCGTCCTGAATGATAACCTCCGCAATATTGTATGATTCTTTAGCCATGAGGAGCTCTGAAATGACATTGTCAATCGACCGCCTTCGAACATACCTCCCTTTTCCTGTATAGATTTCCCTTAAGATACTGTTGCAGCAAAAGGTACAATTAAACGGACATCCTCTCGATGTCATGATAGAATACATTTTTACATTAAAAGGTTGGGAAAAGATGTAATATTTGTTCTCCTCTGTTAAATCGGGAAATGGAAGCGAATCCAGATCATTTAACGGTCGAAAATCGTTTTTAAAGACCTCACCTCTTTTATTAACCCAGAGGTTTGGAATGGCAGTGATATCCTTCCCCTCAGCAAGAGAATTGGCGAGATCGAGAATCGGGAACTCTCCTTCTCCGAGGCAGATCATGTCGGTATGTTGAATCGATTCTTCTGGACAGATAGTAGGATGAATTCCTCCCCAAATGATAGGTGTGGACAATTTTTCTTTTATCTTTTCGGTAAGTTCGATAGCTGTCTGGACAAAGGCAGATCTCAAGCTGATTCCAATTAGGTCTGGTTGCAAGTTTCGAAGAACTTGAACGAGTTCTTCTCTTTCCCTTTCATTACACCACATCGGAACATTTTGTGAATACTCAATTTTACTAAATTGGTGGAATTCTTTATGTGTTCTTCCCATTTCCCCATAAAAGATGAGAGAAACCCGGTGGCCATGCAATTGTAGCAGTGAGGATAAGCTTCTGAGTCCTGCGGCTCCAGTGTCGTAAAGGCTGATTAGGACAATATGCATAAAATAACCCTTTTAATTAAATGATGAAGACCTTTTATAGTTAAGAAATGCCAAACGGATGTTGTTTTGAATCTCAATCGGTTCAATTTCCAAACCTAAATTAGGTTTAACCAAGGTAAATATGTTCCCATAATTCTAACTTGGTTTGAAAATCAATTTCTCTTGGGTTGCTGACCGTAGCATATTCAACAAAGGAAAAATGAAATACCCCATGGCATGCTGAGGGATATCCTTTGATCAGCAAGCCTTCGCACATTTTTGCACTTCAATGCTTGCTTTTGCTATATCTTACTATAAAGTGCGCTACCAAGCCAAATGGGCTGGGCGGTGGGGCGCTGGGTACAATCTGTGTTTCTCTCCTTTTGCCGATGGGGTTTCCGGAAAAGTCATTTGCGCAGTCGGTAAAGTGTGATGCCTCCCTCACTATAAAGCCTCTCTCCATAGTCGGCAATCATTGCGTCTAACAAGCGGATGACACGCCCATAGTATTTAAAGCTTGTAAGGGATTCGTCCCATTCCTGGCGGTTATCGAGGAGATAGTCAATTCCATGGGCCGCCAAAGTCTGACGGAGTAATGATGCATCACGGATCTGCTCAAAACGAAGAAAACGTTGACCAACCGGATGAGCCCAGACATAATCGCGGTCAAGGAAGTAGCCCCTCACTTCATAAGTAGCCAGCAGTAATCGAGCATTCTTTGGAAGATAACGATTAATATATTCAAAGACAGGGAAAGGCTTGACCGCAGCTGCGACCACTTCGCTTCGGCTCTGAAGACCTGTCAGGTAAGGCACCCGGGCTAGTAATGTTGCCCTGGTTTCGGTATGGAGGATCGGAACCTCTAAGAGGAGACAGATAATGATGACCGCTTTTCCAATATAGCTCGACCGATCGATGAGCCATAACCCCCCCCATGCTGCTAATAAGGCTGCCATCGGAAGAAGGGGTGATAGGTAACGAATCAGATGGCTGAACAGGCAGAACCAGATAGAATAGTAACCGACGACAAAGAGAAAAAGCCATCGCAGGATTTTTTCGCGCCGCATTTCTAACAGGCTGAGAGGAATAAGTAATATCAAACTATAGCCAAGACTTAGCCAATCGAAACGTTTCGGGTATAGGACGAGTATGAAAGGTGTGGTCAAATAGGAAGTGAGAGTGTAAGGCATGTCGATCAAATGTAGATACTTATGGAGGGAGAGGGCCCCCAGAGCATCCCAGTTCGATGATTGAAAAATTGGCCAGCCGAACGGAAAGAATGGATCGCCTGTAAAGACCCAGCTCTTGATATACCATGGCGTGACCACCATCAGGGCAATCAACCCCAGTATGGCCGAAGCCTTGATTCGCGCCCTGAAGCCGCCCCCCGAAGAAGTCAAAAGCGTCATTCCACTCAATAACAATGCAACGGAGGCCCCGGTCAATTTCAGACTACCGGCACCTCCAGCCATCAAACCTGCCAAACACAACCAATGCCAATCTTGCTTCTCCCTCCAATACCACCAAGCCATGAAGGCCAAGCAGCTGTAGGCACATAGTCCTACATCATTAAGGCTTGCTCCTTCAAGCTCCTTGATCACCGGAAGGGATAAAAAGATTGTGCCGGCAAGCAAACCTAACCCCTTTCTTTGCTGAGAACCAAAACAATAGAGCCCCGCAAAGGTTAACAAGGCAAGACTCCAATGCATCATGTGCGAGAGGACTTCTCCCGAAGAACCTAAGAGAAGTGCAAGGGTATAGACCATCTCCAGTCCGGAAGGCCAATTTGAATGAATCATATAGGGAATCGGAATCATTCGGCCGGAAGTGATGTAGATTTTAGGAATAGCCAAATGATATGCCATCTCATCCCATACAAGGGGAGGAAGTAAACCATAAACCAAGAGCGGATAGAGGATGCTTACCAAGATAATGGCCCAGAGGAAGAAGGACCATCCGGTCAGACACGGCCGTCGCCATTGACCTCCACCTACAGAAAGAGGCCAGCGCCAGAGGCCAAAGAGGCCTACACCCAGGAAAAGTACCCAAGCGATATGCTCCCGAAAGAGACCCTGAAGACCACACCCGAACAGTCCCAGCCACCAAATCATAAGGCCCAATCCGGCCGAATAAAGGAGTCGTTCACCTCGCCCAACCTCGATTTTAAGGATGCGCAGGGACAGATCACCGAGATTCAACGTACCTAGCCAGAAAAACAGGAGAAGAGAAAGGGGCTTTAGCATCAAACGTAGTATGAAGAATGGCCCGGGAGGCCAAGCCACATCGCCCAAACCGTAAAGGATGAGCATGAGCGCCATCAGACTCAGGCTCCGGAGAAGTCGCGAGCGTATTGGAATAACCGTAACAGGTTGTTCGTGATTAGAGAAATCGGTGAGCATCGTGGAAAAAAAAGGTTTTGTTTTAATGGAATGTAGTATATAATGAAACCATTTTAGGGTCAATTTCTTTCTTTTCTGTGTTTCCATGGTTTGTAGGTGACAGCCTTACTACATAATCCCTTTAGAACGTTGACATTTCAGCCCATAGGTGTTAGGAAAATGACCAATTGGCTCAGAAAGTGTGTTTAATGAACACGAGTAAGGTTCCTGTATTGACTGATTACTCCCATGGGGTTTTTAGGGAACTCCTACGAGGCAAATGACCACCCCGCGTTGTATCATGATTTAAAAACAGTCCATGGAGAGGGGTTTTTGATTATTTTTCTCCATCGGATTGTTGACGAGATTACGAACAGTCTATCAGCATAATAGTTTGGGATCACAACCATCTTCTGGTAGACTACGTTAATTTTCAGATTCCATCCCGGAATGAAATGAAAAAAGATGACTTCATGGATTGAAAATATTTGGTTAGGACTGAGGTATTTTTTTTTCTTCCCGATCTTTAGCCTGTTTCCTGCTCCTCTCCCATACCTTCTTTCCCGGTATTTGTCCCGTTTAGAGTATCGGTATCATCCGACCAGAAGGGAATCCATTAGAAGAGGGATGGCCCAATTCCTCAAGGGTGTTCCTTGCTCAAGGGAGGGGCTGGATCTGGCGACCCGTCGCTATTTTGAAGTGATTTTTTGCGATGAAATGGACCTTTTCATCTATCTATTCGGGTTTTCGAGAAGATTTATCAGAGGAGTTAAAATAGAGGGGGAGGAAAATTTGAAAGAGGCTTTAAGAAAGAGGGGAGGGATTCTTCTCTCAGCCCATTTCGGAGGAGGTTTTTGGATTCTCCCTTTTTTAAAAGAGAGAGGGATCCCCGTCCACTTTTTTTCTGCCGATATTCAAAGAAGGAATTACCCTACCGGGAAAGCCCTCTACTACTATCATCGATTACGAATGGGGGCAGTGAAGAAGGCATCTGGTGAAAAAATTCTTTATAAGAAGGAAGGGAGACAAGAACTCACCAGTGCGCTCAATGGAGGAAAATGGGTGATTGTCCTTTTCGATGTGCCTCCTTTTTTAGTAAGGGATGTCATAGAAGTGCCATTTCTAAACCAGAAAGCCATGTTCCCTAAGGGAATCATTTCTATTGCCAAAGAGACACATGTTCCTCTTCTTCCTTTTTTCTCTTTTCTCGATGGAGGAAAGCGGCGGAGAATCTTTTTTGAGAAGCCTTTTTTTGTCGACGATGTCGAAGAGGGTGTCAAAACGTGTGTAAAGCTTATTGAAAAGGAGGTGGTCCAGCGGCCAGATCATTGGCATTTATGGCCTGTTGCCCACCAGTTTTTCATTAATCCAACATGAAAAGGGAAGGCTTAAAAAAATCCAGCCTAATGAAAGATAAGGATGAGCAAGAAGAAGCGTCATTCGAAATCCTCTGTGCGGCCAAGACCTGTTCCAGCACCCCCTGAAGGAGAGAAGAAGCTTCCAAATGCGTTTCGTCGCAAGGTGGTTCTGATCGCCCTTTTTCTCTTTTTCATCTCCTTTCTCTATTGGAACTCCCTAAAAAATGACTTTACCAATTGGGATGACCAGATGATCTATGGTAATCAGGCCATTCGAAGCCTGGACTGGAGAAATGTCCTCCAGATGTTCGTTCCCGGGAAAGGCACTTATCAGCCCATCCGGGTCCTTAGTTACGCCATCGACTATAAGTTCTGGGGGCTGAACCCCCTTGGATATCATCTGACCAGTGTCTTTTTCTATCTTTTGACATGTATCGTCATTTTTTTTACAAGCCGACTACTTTCAAAAAATATATTGCCTCTGCTTTCAGCCGGTTCTCATAATCGGATTGCTTTTTTTACGGCCTTTCTTTTCGCGGCTCATCCGGTCCATGTTGAAGCCGTGACTTGGCTCGCCGCAAGAAAGGAGGTTCTCCAAGGATTTTTCCTTTTTTTATCATTCTACCTCTATCTTCAGGTAAGAGAGAGCCAAGAGGCAAAAAAAAGATTGATTTATATCGGTTCTGTGCTTCTGACCTTTCTGCTTGCCATTCTTTCGAAGCCTTCCGCTGTGGTATTACCAGGTCTCCTGATACTCTATGAGGTGGCACGACAAGGAAGCACGGTGAGATCCCTGATCAAAGAACGTTGGCTTTTTTTCTCCATTTCCGGAGCCTTTTCCCTCCTCTTTAGCTTGATTTTATTTAAGGCAGTGGGAGGGGCAGGTTCATTCTTGCCCTTCTATGGAGGGTCCCTCTCCACTAACCTGATTGTCTCGGTCTACCTCATCCTCTACAACATCAAATTGTTGGCTTTCACGACAGGATACTCGGCTGCTTACACGATTACCGCATCCTTCAAGTTTTTTTCTAAATGGACCCTGGCAGCCTTTGGACTCACCTTCCTCTTGTTCGTAATCGCCCTCTGGTCGAGGAAGAAGACGAGCGTCTTTTTCTTCACCTTTTTCTGGTTCTTCATCGCCGTCCTTCCGTTCTTGAATATCATTCCCATTACCATCCTCTTGGCAGATCGGTATGTCTTTATCGCTTCTTTTGGCTACTGCCTCCTCTTAGGTTTCTTTTTTAACTCATGCTATGAAGTAAAGAAAGGTTCTGAGGCTTCATGGTTCTTTAAGGGAATCGCAGTTTCCCTTTTCATTCTTCTCATTTCAGGATATTCCTATCTGACCTTTTGCCAGAACAGGATTTGGAGAGACAGTTATACCCTGTGGTCAGATGCCGTCATGAAATATCCGGAGGGAAATCTGGCCAATGCGGCGATGGGATTAGTTTACATGGAGAAAGGGAAAGATGAGGAGGCTGTCAAATATCTTAAAAAGGCAGTAAGAATACGCCCTACAGATGTGGTATCTCTTAACAACCTTGCAATCACCTTCTGGAGATTGGGGCAACCGGAGGAGGCTTTAAAAGCATTTACAACAGCGGTTCGATTAGACCCTGATGATGATTCCATTAAACTCAATCTGTCTGTTTTTTACCAAAGTCAGAAGGAATATAAAAGATCCGAAGAGATTTTAAAGAATTTATTAATGAAAGATCCTAACAATGGGAATTTGCGTCTTCGTTTGGGCCATCTTTATAAGAAGGCAGGTCAATTTCGTGAAGCCATAGCTGAATTTGGTAAATCTGCGGAGTTGATTCCTCAATCCGCCAATTCATATGAAGAACTTGGAGATATTTACTTGAATGTATTCGGAAATTCGGAAAAAGCAATCTATAATTATACCGAGGCGATAAAGGCGGCGAAAGAACCAAATTCTAAAATCGATGAACTAAGGTGGACCATTCAGGATTTAGAATGTTATAGGTAACCCCATGCTATTTTTCATTGGGGATTTTTAATTTAAGATTGTCACGAAGATTGGAAATTTTGTGGCCGCTTTTCTAAATCTTTCACCCGTTTTTTCAGCAATAAGACTTCTTGGGTCAGGACCTCATTTTTTTTCGGCCAAACGCGATGTAATCAAACTCAAACCCAGGACGATCAAGAAGGGAAAGAAGATTCCACAGAAGGAGATATATGGGGGCAGGCAATCGTAATAAAGTATTTTCGCTTTCCCTGCGATGGCTGCTCCGCTTCTAAAGTTTTTTGCCGGGTTGGCGCTCGAACGTATGAAGAGGACACCGCCATATCTTGTGGTCGATTTTCCTTGACATACTACTCCCTTTTTCGTATATTCAACTCATCCAAAAGCAAGTTCTTACCATTGAGGTAATTGCAAAAGTCCGTAATTTACCCTTCGACAAGCTCAGGGTGAACGGGCTTAGGTTGAAATCATTGACTTTTTCCGTTCGTGGTGAGCTTGTAGAACCACAAAAAAATACTTTTGCAATTGGCTCCATTTAATAGCTTAAAATCATCAATTAGAAAATCTCTTAAGTGTTGACTTTTTACATTGCCAACAATAATGATCTTTGAAACAAAGGAGCCGGTTTGAAACTAAAAATTCTAATCCCCTTGATTGCCGCAAGCCTTATAGTTATTCTGGTTATTTGTTTTTGGTTTTACAAAGGCTATCTTAGAAGGCAGATCCAAGAAATAGAAATAACCCTCCCTCCTGCACAAATCGTTCCTGAAAAGCTTCCTCAGAATCCTTTTATAACCGAGCGTGACGTATTCAGGACAAAGAAACAATATTTTTATAAGGTTAAGTATCTCGGCGTATCTGCTGGAGATGCTGAGATAACCGTTGATCCCCAAAAAGACAAAAACGAAATAGTTATCTCGGCTAATATAAAATCATCTTCGACTATATCTTCTGTATATACTCTAGATGCAGAGCTTGTTACCCGAATGGACGCAAAAAGCTTTGTACCCTTGATATCAACTCTCAGCCTGGTAGACACTTTCTCAAAAAGAAAACGACAAACGGTTTTTAATTACATGGACAATAAAATCCAATATCTTGAAAAGGGTTTTAGGGTTAACAAGGGAGACTACACAAAAGAAGAATCCAAACCTTTGAATACCCCTATTTTTGACGAGCTTTCCGCGCTCTTTCTCTTGGAGTTTGCTAAATTGACCCCCAACAGCACCATCACCATTCCGGTTGTTTCAAATATACGCCTCTACAGTGTAAAGCTTAAGATTGGAGAGCTTAAGGACATGGAGCTTCCAAATTTGGGTAAACGTAAGGTCCTTGAGACAACCGCAGAAATTACAAAAGAAGGGGCACCCGTCAGCTTCGGGGATGTTAAGCTCTTCATTTCACCCTCATACAACAATATTCCCGTTATCTTGACCGGAAAATTGCAAAAT
>Ga0315293_10004699_pt1 | contig 12908 bp, 15 predicted proteins | sample YL17G13_20_MG_FD_203071 | JGI IMG/M metagenome (GOLD analysis project Ga0315293, IMG submission 203071) | Sediment microbial communities from Yellowstone Lake, YNP, Wyoming, USA - YL17G13_20 | ecosystem: Environmental > Aquatic > Freshwater > Lake > Sediment | place: USA: Wyoming | collected... | reverse complement strand
AACTGTCCAGGTCCAGTGACGTTATCACGATAGAGCCGTCCTTGGTACCGTTCATCAGCTATCCTTATGAGTGGTCCTTTGAGATGTTGAAAGAGGCGGCCCTGGTTACCTTGCGAGTCAACGAGATAGCCATGGAGCACGGCATGATGCTGAAAGACGCCTCAGCCTACAACGTCCAACATTACCAGGGACGCATGAGGTTTATAGATACCAGCTCGTTCATGTTTTACTCCGTCGATACACCCTGGCCGGCATACTCTCAGTTCCTGCGCCACTTTATAGCACCTATGCTCTGGATCAAATACTACAACCCACTCCTGGGCCGTCTCTCGGAGCTCTACCTTGACGGCGTACCGATACCGCTAACCGCGCGTATGCTGCCATTCCATACTAAGGTCAATGCGCGTTTCATAGAACACATATACGCTCAGACGCTTGACTTTACCCTGGACCCTGGGCGGACACCCAAGATGACCAGGATCGCGCTTTATGCCTTCCTCGCAGACCTATATAAATTTGTCAGACATTTATACTACAAGCCTATCTTTGGCCATAGCTGGATCAAGTATTCCGAGGCCGGCAGTTATTCTCCTGACAGTCTTAGACATAAGAAAGAGATTGTGGCTAAATGCCTGGGTGAACTCCGAGGCCGGCGCGCCCTAGACCTTGGCGCCAATACCGGCGTCTATAGCCGGATCGCCGCGGAGTTGGGGTATGACGTAATTGCGGTCGACACGGACCATGACTGCATGTATAACCTGTTTAATCCGCACGATACCAAGATCCTGCCGCTGATCGTCGACCTCTGTAACCCAAGCCCTGGCATCGGCTGGAATAACCGAGAGCGCCGAGGTTTTTGGGACCGGATAGGCAAGGTAGACGTTATCCTGGCCCTGGCATTGATACATCATCTGTCCGTCCGCAACAACGTGCCGCTTAGCCTGGTAGCGGATCTGCTGGCAGACCATTGTAACAACCTGATAATAGAGTGGGTTCCACTCGAGGACAAGAAAGCTACCAAGCTGCTAGGGACCAAAAAGATACCGGAGTATAACCAGGCGGTATTCCTGGAGCAGTTCAGCCGGCGTTTCAACATTATTCGGGCCTGTCCGATAGACGGATCCGCGCGGATAATCTGTTTAATGGAGAGTAAATAACATGGAGATCGATCTCAATGTCATAGCGCTAGGTCTTACCATAGCCATACTAGGGATCATAGTCTGCCTGGTAACCTTCTGGTCAACCAGCGGACAGCTCGGCAAGCGGTTGACCAGGGTACTCCGCAACCAGGATACCATTATGCGTTTCCTGCTCAAGGATCACCAGGACCGGCAAAACGAGAAGGTACTGGACGAGCGGGTAGCAACGGAGACGGACGGCAAAGGCGAGAGCGAGCCGGCTCCGGCACCCGGTCCGGAGACCGCAGCCATAAAGAAGCCGGGGCCAAACGGCAAGCGCGCTAAGAGAGCGGCGGCCAGTTAGGGGGTAAAAGCCATGATGATGAGGAAGCTGTCTTTTGCTACGCCCTTCCTGTTAGCTATCTTTTCCGTTGTTAGCCTTTACGCAGCTAACGCGGACCGGCTGGACCCTGGCCAGATGGGAGCGCCGCTGATCTTTGGCTTGCTGATCGCCGGCCTGTTCCTGCTGCTCTTCTGGCTGCTGAGATGGACCGCGCCGGCGGCGCCGTTGTACGCCATATTCTATACCGGCGTATTCCTCTTCTGGAATATCGTCCCCTGGCAGGTCAATATCCTGAGCATGGCAGTACCGCTACTAATACTGGTGTTTAAGAGCAGGGCAGCTACCACCTATAGTACCTTATATGTCGGCCTGGTCCTGGCGATAGCTATCGTAGTATCCGGCGTCCAGGCCGGTATCAAGGATGCCGGCAAGGTTGAGGCCTTGGCGGTAGCCAACTCCTATATCTACACGGCCGGCCAACCCAACATCTACTTTATTATACCGGACCGGCTACCGAGCCCGGCGGCCATGCGAGAGGCCGGGATAGATCCGGACCAGGCGCTGGCAGATCTCCGCGGCTTGGGCTTTTATGTCGACGAGGACAAGTTAAGCGCGGATCCATATACGATTGACTACGAGGGACCGGCCCATACAACACGGACCATGCGCTACCTGGCGTCCGTCCTCAACGGCGGCGCCGCTATCCCCATGGACATTGAGTACCAGGACTGCCGGGCCATGATACGCGATAACGCGTTCTTTCCCTGGCTGCACAGCCGCGGCTATAAGATCGTCAACGTGGCGTCCTGGTTCACGGAGACGGCCTACTTCCCGGACGCGGACGTTAACCTTAACTACAAGGACACTACCATGCTGGAGCGTCTTTTCCAGGATGAGCTCACAACGGCCTATTACGAGCGAACGATACTATACGGCCTCAACCTGCGAGTCCTGGAGTCCGATAGCTTGCAGAGGCGCGTTGAATCAGGCCGGCTATCCTGGCAGGGCGAGCAGATCCTTGGCATAGCGTTGAGCAGCCAAACGTCCGTTTTTGCCATGGCACACCTTATGGCGCCGCACGAACCTTATGTTTACGCGGACCAGGGCCTGAGCATACCGGAGCAATATTATGCCAATATCCGGTATACCCTGTCCTACCTGACGGGCCTGGCCACGGGGATCCGCGCGGCCGATCCGTCCGCGATCATCATTATCCAATCCGATGAAGGCATGGCCTACCGCAAGCCAATAGAGCTGAACAGGGCCCTGTCAGCGGTGCAATGGTCCGGAGTATTCAGCGCCTGGTATATGCCGGACTACTCCGGCGATATGGAGCTCATTGAGCACAACGAAATACTAGGGACGGTAATAGGGGAATAAATGAGGACCGCCAACCCCGAGGGGACCACCTACCAGGACAAGGGGTGCGTCTACTTCCCGCGCAAGATAAAGTCTTGCGCGAAATGCCCCTTTGCCTGCTGTCTTGATGACTTGGAGGTGCCAGAGAAACGCGAGGCACTGGCCAAGGGTGCTACCAAGGCCAGACAAATCTGCCTATTGCGGAATAAATCAAGCGGTGGTATATAGGGGGTAGTGAGATACTATGGTTAGGTTCTGTTTTGGTTGAAGCTCGCAATCTGGATAAAAAAGAAGGAGGTTAGAAATGGTAAAGAAACGGATGACTCGGAGTAGAACAGTAGATACATACATGCACAGAATTTTGGGGGGGAAACCTACAAAAAGGATTGAGGCAAGATTAAAAAAGATGAACGCTAAAACCAGGAAGAAGTAGAACTGGTTTTTTTGGTAGATATACTCGCTCTGAGGAGTTTCTGGAGTTCAGGATTATGACACATAAACTTATCGAAAGTATGTCCTTTTTTGCCTTCATTCATAACGATTATGGTGTTTCCTTGTGGCATGGGGGTTACACGGAGGGTTGATAGGTAAGATGGATAAAGTATTTGGAGTTGTCTATTTAATAATGATAGTGCTTTTATGTATGGCTATATCGTTAATCATAACTAGTATTTTTAAACTATGGATTGAGTTTAGAGCTAAGCCAAAGAATAAAACCATCAACACAGGCGATGGTTCCGCATACCAAACCAATAACGTCAATCCATGTACTCGCTATATCTCCAACTCCCAAACTAATGTGAAAAAGCTGATAAATAGGTTCGGTCAATTTCATATTAGCAGCTATAGAAAAAGCAGTTCCCATAATAGAAGCAAAGAGAATTATCCAAAGAGCGTTGACCAATTTGCTAGGCATGATAACAGCTATTTATCACGGGAGAACACGGGTGTCAACCAAAACAGAACCTAACCTAAACAGAGCGGCGATATGGATTACCCGCGCGGCGGTACTGGCTTTCTTGTTAGTAGCGCTGTTTCTACCGGCGTCCGCTGTTTATGCCGCGGATCCCACGGTTACCACCAACGCCGCCAGCGATGTAACGGGAGCTACGGCTTACCTGAACGGAACACTGACCGCCCCGGGAGATGTTGGCACCACTATCTACCTGTCTTTCCAGTACGCTACCGATGAGTATTACACCACCCATGGCAGTGCCTACAGCAGCCAAACCGTAGAGGTAGCCTGGACCGTAGCGGACGGCATTACCGTATTCAAATATCAAATAACCGGCCTGGCGCCAAGTGCGGATTATGATTACAGGGCCAGGGTCCGCTTTGGTACCTCCTATGCCTACGGCGCTAATGTTACCTTCTTTACCAGCATGGTACAGCCGGACTCTACGCCGCGGATCCATAGCCTCAAGGTCTATAAGGATCTGCTCGAGGCCGATGATTGCCTGTTCGTGATCCTGGCCGACATACCATACGCCAACACGCCGTCTATACCGGTGGACCGGGCTTTCACCTGGACCTTGCTGCAGACCGGCGTTCCGGTAGGGTCCAATACCGGCTACGCCATGCACGATTACGGTTACGGCTTCAACGTCCATTCGTTGTATTTCAGCGCCGCGAGCGCTATCGATTGGGGCAATCCTACGGCCTACTCACTGCAGCTGGCCGGCAACGCGGATACCTTCAGCTCTCCGCCGGTATACGATACCTCCGATAGCTCCGAGTATCAGGTAGTAAGCACGTCCTGGGTAGTCTCATCCGATTACAGCGAGGCACTGGCCGATGCCGTGATAGGCATAGCCAGAACATTAGAGCAGGAGTGGCAGGTCGTACTTATGGACGAGCAAGATACCAGGACGGTCCTTTCCGCTAATGGCGAGAAGCTATTTCGGAACGCTATACCAAACATACAGGCCATGGCGCCGTCTCTGTTTTACGTCCAGGCTGCCGGCTCGGACGTTACGCCGCGCACCTGGGGCACCAGCCTGGACACAACCTACAAAGGGCGGCTGCTGGGCGCGGACGGGATCGCCGGTACCGCTGATGATACCTGGATTGCCGCGGCCCTGGTGCCGGTGGCGGACTGGGCCAACATACCCTGGCTGTTGCTCATCGGCCTCATAACGCTGGCCCTTTGCGTGTTTGTGATCTATCAGTCAAACAGGCGTTTCAATACGCCGGTCCCCGGCTACATCGGGTCCCTCATTATCATAATGTGCATGGGTATGCTAGCGCTCGGTCTCACCATACTGGCGATAATCGGCATGGCCATAGTGATCGGGGCTGGATATCTGATGTTTATGAGGCGTGCTTAAATGGCTAGCTTGAAACGGTATTGGATCTACGGCATGCCGGCGATCGTAACCATTGTCGGGGTCGGCCTCAACAGGCTTGTCATAACCGCCAACCAGGGCATGATGCCGGTAGCCTGGCTAGCGGACAAGGAGTTCGTCACCAAATATTACAAGTTTGGGCACCTGGCTGACATCCTGCCGGGCTATACCTCTATTGGAGACTGGCTGATATGGACGGGGCTTATGATCTATCTATTTATGCTGATATTCCAGTTGCTGAAGGACAGGATCACGGAATATGAAGAGATCTAGCGGCGCCATCATCCTATCGTTGATTATGGTCCTGGTCATAGCGACGTCCGCGCTGGCTGCCTACGCCTTGACCATCACCGTCAATGAGACCAGCGGGAATACCTACCAGGAGCTGCCCATAGGCACCTATGCGGACGTAACGGCCCAGAAGGCGGCGGGGTTCATTACCGCCACCGGCCTGGATACGCGGGTAAAGGACGGTAGCGTAGTCCTGCCGCATATGCTGGCTACGGACCGGATCCTATTTACGTCCGATATAGCGCCTTTCAGCACGACCGTTTTCAACTATACCGCCGGCAACGCTCCGCTAACCTCTTTCCCTACCATAGTCGGTAACGGCGGATATATAACTACGGCCGATCACGCTGACCTCGAGTTCGGATCCGGCTTTGATATCACGATAACGGGGTACTTCGATACCTCGGCAGCTCTGATCAACGAGAACATCCTCTATAAACAGGACTCCATAAGAGTCTACGTCCAGGCCGAGAGCGTGATACGGGCGGCGATACTGAGTGCCGGGGATGTTGAGGAGAGGGTTGTAGACGGCGCCGTGGTTACCGGCGCGCACGCGCTGCGGATCTATATCTCCGGGGCTACCTTCTGCCTGGGGCTGGACGGCAGCCGGATCGCGCATACCCACTTGAGCCAGGACGTAGTAGCTGGAGACACCCTCAGCACGCAGACCGCAACGGTATACCTGGAATATACCGCGCTCCACAAGAGCTTCTATGCCAAGGGCCGGTCCTGGGTATTCTGGGGCAAGGACAGTACGGTCCAATATTGCAGCTCGGCGGACGGCACCAGCTGGACAGCGCCGAGTACGGTCTTGACAGGGATCACCTGGGCTAATGACCGTAGCGACTGGATAACGGACGGTACCTACGTTTATATGGCCTATTATGATACCGGCGGTGATAAGTGCTATTTCCGGAAAGGGACACTGAATACCGACGGCAGTATTACCTGGCTAGCCGGCGCCTCACAGATTTCCACAGACTCCGCTAGGTCGCCGGTATTGGCTCTGGACACAAACGGAGACGTATATTGCGCCTACCATTATGATGCCGATGATTTTATCTACCTGGATAAACTGGTGGCCGGATCCGCAACCTGGTCGTCCGTGGCGGGCTTCCCTAAAAAAACAGGACTCGGGGCGGACGGTCATATAACCGGGCAACTTTACGCATATATAACACCAATGGCCAGCGGCCGTATATACATATCAAGCGCGGAGAACGGGACCGCTCTACAGAAACATGGCCAGCTCTGGACCGGCTCGGCCTTTGCGGCCTACGACCATATCAGCTGGTTCTTTATCGACAGGATAGAGAGCTACGGCGATAAGCTCTACGGGCTAGGCATATCCGGCTCGTCGTCTAAGGTATGGATCTATACCTACGGCGCGGGTTGGGACGGCGGTACATCATTAAGCTATCCGGCCAGCGGCGGGTCGAGTGACGATCACTCTATCTGTGTTGATCAGTCTACCGGTGATGTCTACGTTGTGCGGTATGTCCTGACGGATGATAAGGTATTCTACAAGAGGTTTGACGCGGACTCCTCTACCTGGGATGCCAACTGGACTGAAATATCCGATGAGTCGGTGGATAAGATACACGATGCCGGGATTGATACGTTCCAGTATGCTGGCGGGGGTAGGGTAAGCTGCTCGTATTGGACCAGGGAAGGCGGCGCGGGCAACTATAAGATAAAGTGCGCCTTTATCCTCTTGAATGATACCCCGGTACCGAATACAGCCAATGACTATGTGCTCATGGCCGGCAATACCGTACCGTATGCGAGCGGGATAGACTTTACGATTAACGGTACTCAGACGCTATTGTACGCTCCGGTTACCATTGTTAATGACGCCGGCGTAGACGGCACGGTGGACGCCGGATCAGATACTACCCTGGACGATGCCACGCTAACCCAGGCAGATGATTACTGGAACGGTGCCAGGCTGGTTATCAATACTACTACCGATGGGCTGGCGCCAAAGGGTGAAACGGCGGTCGTAACCGACTTCGACAGCGCCAACGACAGACTTATATTCGCGGCCCTTACCGTAGCGCTTGAGGCGGGGGATACCTACTCGGTTGACTACGGTACGCTGCCGGACCGGGCTGGCACGGCTCAGAATGGGCGTATCACTTGGGGATCCGGCCCGGGCGGTATATCCACACCCGCGGCCATACCGCCGCCGGCTACTACCGAGGTTACCGATCCCGGCCTGGCCGATGGTACTGCCCTGGTGAGCTCCGCTCCAACCGCGCCCGGCCATATGTATACCGAGGGCCATACCGGCGGCCTGTTCGGCCTGGGGGATCTGCTGGATCCGGCGCTGGGCGCAACCGGTACGCCGGTAGAGGTATTCTGGTACCCTATTGCTTTCCTGCTAGCCCTGGTCCTGGGTTTTGGCGCGTATAAGGTAACCAGGTCCTTGCTGATGCAATCAATAGTGTCCGGTGTCGTCATGGCTGCCTTTGCTGGCGGTGGCGTCCTGGGGGATGGCCTGTTACCGTTCTGGACCGTCCTGGTCTTCTTGATTGAAGCTATCCTGGTATGGCTGATACAGGAGAAACAAAACATATGAGACCTCAATTTATTATGTTCCTGGCCTTTAGCCTGCTAGCCGGCAACCTGTTATGCGCGGTCATAGACGGCGCCTGGCTCGGCGCGGAAGATGTTACCATAATGGGCTACCTCACTGGAATGACTAACCTGCAGACGGCGTCATGGACCGCGATCTTTACGGTCCCGTTCAACTTCTTTACTCACGGCCTACCCAAACTATTGCTATGGGACTTCTCCTTCTTCTCCGGGGGGTGGGGGATTATCCGTTGGTTTTTATTCGTCATAAGCATCGGCGCTATATGGGCGATAGCCTCGATGTTCTGGACCTCAATACAGGGAATATTCCAAAGGAGATAAAACATGAAAGCGGCATTAGCGGTTATCGGAGTTATCATAATCCTGGTCCTGTTCGGCACCATGATGGCGGGGATCAACCAAGCTAAGACGGACGAGCGCGTTGACGCCTTTGCGGCGGTGGTTACCGGCGGCGGCGTGAACGAGGCGGACGTAGTCTTGGTTACGGACATATTTGAGAACAATATCCTGAACGTTACGTCTATAACGTCCGATAACATCCTGGACGCGCCGCTGCCGGATACCTATGTTGCCGCTACCAATACGCTTACGGTCCGCGGCCTTGCCGCCAGCCAGACCAGGGGATTAGCCGTGACGTATGACTACGGGGCGTTGACCGGCCAAGCCGAGGCCACCGGTACCTTTCTGGATATGGTGCCTATCTTTATAGCTATCGCCGTGGTCCTCATTATCGTGGGGGCCGGGATAGCGGTGTTCGCCAGGAGAGGTGGATAGCTTTAGGTCGATAGTAACCTGCTAGGTCCAGGGTACTGGTTTAACGATAAGGAGAAGGGGGCAAGAAGATGACTGCTAGAGTGAAGGGGATAATACTCTCGGTGTGCCTGATCGTGATCGCGCTGCTCATGATACCGCTGGTCGTTAGTGGCGTACATGGCGTACAGACCGATGCAAGGACTCAGGCCGCGCCTGCGTGTGTGGTTGCCGCCACCACTACCGATGTGATCCTTACGGCTGGGTTTCCGCTGTATAGGAACGATAACGGCGAGGTCACAGGATTGACAGCTACCGGAGCCGGAGCGGTGCCTGTAGCCGGGGTCTATACCGCGCTCACCAGGTCGCTGAATATAACCGGGCTTGGAGCGGTTACGCCACAAGACATTACCATTACTTACAATTACGAGGCCAACGCGGACTTCAACGGCGTGAATGCCATTGTCGGGCTGATCCCGCTGCTGGTCGTAGTGGGCCTCATAATCGTCGCCATCATCAACGGCTTGTGGGCCTTAAAGCGCGGGGACTAATCATCGGTCGGTACCGTTGGCCTGGTAAGCCGGCGGTTGGATATACCAATCCAGGGGGAAATGCTAGAAGAAAGGAGAATGAACTTAAATGACCGGCAAAGTAAAGGGGATCCTGTTCTCCGTGATCCTGATCGTGATAGCACTACTGATGCTGCCGATCGTCATCGATAGCGTGGCTGACGTCCTGGCTATCACCGGCATATCCGCCTACAACGGCGTTGAGGCCATCATAGGCCTCGTCCCGCTCTTGGTTGTAGTCGGCATCATAATCGTCGCCATCATCAACGGCCTGTGGGCCATGAAGAAGAGCGACTAACCAGACCTGGCCAAGGGGATCCGGCGGACCTAGCGCCGGATCCCCGTAGAACTATTTTATGAGGTGCATGACGAATGGCAATGATGATGATACTCATAGGCTTCATAGTCCTGGTAGGCGGGGCGTTTGTCTTGTTCAAGACCGGGCTGGTGTACCGGCTCATGGATTGGGCTAAGCCAACGTCCGATAAGTTCATAGCGGCCAAGGTCTTCTGTGAAGACAAGCAGATAAGGGACCGGAAACTCAAAATAGGCCGGTACGTTGTCTCTGACATCAAAAAGCACCGGGCTTTTTACCTGGTCCATGATCTACTATTATCTAACCCTCGAGGACGCGGTAAATTCTTAGGGTTGACCGAGCGTAACACCTTTCCGATAGACTTTCATGGCCGGATATCCGCCGCGGAACGCGCCAGGTACCCGAGCGCGCAGCAGGTATTCATCGATACAACGGCGGACATACGGAGTGAGTCTAGTAAAGAGGCTACTAACAGTTTCATGGCTCAATCCTTATCTATAATGGCGCTCTGCGCGACTATCGTCGTGGTTATATTCGGCATTTACCTATTCATCCAGAATAGGGGAGCGGGGGTATCATAATGGCTAAAGCGGCTACCAGGTACAGCAATAGGCCGCCTGAGATCTCTGCAGAGCTCGAGAGGATCATAGCCGGCACTCCGGTGGCCCAGGAGGTGCCTGATCCGCTACCGGTATCTGTCCCGGCCCAGGATGAGGCTACCGAGGCCCGGACGGCGGGCGAGGGCATAGTTCGGGATGACTGGAAGAAGAAAAAGACGGCCAAGCTTAAAACTACGGTTGTCCGGTGCGTGGTCATAGATAGAGCGGACCATTGGCACCAGGACGCTATGATAGACCTCAAGGGCAAGGATACCACCGCTTTCACATGGGGATATTACGGCGTTGACTACCCTATCCTGGTAGAGCAAGAGGACGGTTCGTTAAAGCCGTTCTACCTGCCGGACGTTGCCGGCGAGTCCAGCAACCGGCTTTTCAAAGGCGCTAATCCGGACGGTTTCAAGGCCACCTTCAAGCACAGGGGCAACCTGCTGCAGAAGCTGCAGGTTGGGCTGATGGTAGCCCTGGTCCTGGGCCTGTTTGGTATCATGTTTGTCCTAATCGGTATGTAAGGGGGTAAAGCGTGCCTGGTAACACTGGTAATAACGGTAACGGCAACGGCAACGGCGACATGACCATAGAAGGCGTAAAGGCGCTGTTTCCGGAGATGAGCCAGGGGCCGCTGGTTGGCGGTATGCTGGACTCCGGTAATCCCGGCGTCCGCCTGGTGGCCAATGATGATAAGCTCATCGATATGCTCAAGATAGTCTACGTTGAGGACTACGAGATGGCGCGCAACGTAGCCGAGGCCCTGGCGGAGTGTGATGAGTTCATGCTGGGCCCGGACAATAAGCCGGACAGGCTGGTACTGCAGCGGGTAGAGTGGATCAAGTACATGCTGGCTATCTTCTGCTCTGTTAAGGGCCGCTTTGCGGACGCCTACAAACAAGCCTCAACCGGCGTACTCACCAACGCTATGTCAGAGAAGGGTTGGACGCTGCTCAACCTGCCGGTAGGCCGTAACGCCAACGAGTCCCGGAACAACAACGGCAATAATAATAATCCTAATGCGAAGAGGCCTTAACGATGGTATACCAGGCATTGAAAGAGCGGGAGGCCCAGGCGTTAGCCGCCGTGGATCCCCAGCAACTGGCTAAGGAGAACGCCGAGGCCACTGAGGACGTAAAGGCTATACAGGCCGGCGCCAGCGTCCCGGGGAGCCGTATCACTCAGGTCCTTAACTGCCTGCCTCTTAACTCTAACGGAGTCCTGGAGAAACCGTTCTGGCGCTATTACAAAGCCCCCTGGTTGCCGATATTCTACGACTACAGCGATCCTTACAATGACTTGGTGACTATCGTGTGGGGGCCGCGCGGCGGCGGTAAGACTATTACCGGCGTATCTATCAGTATTATTGACGGACAGATGCGCGGGATCCCCACGGTATCCAACGTACCCTTCGCCTGGATAGCTAAGGACGCTGACGGCCATTTATACAAGATTGAGTCCTTGCCTTTCGACCAGGAGGCCTTCGCCCGGGGTGATCCCAGCCTGAAATATAAGCGCCTGCTCATTGACGAGGGTAACTACCTGGCGGACCGGCTGAGATCTACCAGTAATAAGAACCTGGCCATGACAGACATACTCCAACAAGCGCGCAAGTTCCGGATGTGCGTTATCTTCTGTACGATCAACTGGATGTGGCTCGATCCGCGCGTTACCGGCAGCCTATGCGACATATTGATTGAGAGCAACGACCTCTACTACCGGTCATATGGCCGCCGGCATGGCCTGAAGAAGGGCAACCGGATCGCCTGGGACATATACGACCAGTCCGGGAAAACAACCGGGCATCAATTCCACAAGATAGGCTCCACCACCTTCAACGCGCGCTACATGTGGAATACCTACAATACCGAGAACTTTGTAGATCCGCGCGAGGCCAGGAAGAAGTTGCTGGCGGACCAGAAGACGATCATAGACGAGTACGGCAACCAGGTGAGCCAGGAGTCCTGGCTGTCACAAATACGGGGCAACATCGTTTCCTTGGCGCAGACCAAGGCACTTTGGGACTCTAATGACCTTTGGGACGCGTTGGGGATAAACGAGCGCAGCTTGAGGATCAAGGCCGGGCAGTTCATGCGCGGAAGCCTGGGTATTGAAAAGACTAAGGATCATCAAGGCTTTAGCCGGTACGATCTGTCAGAGTTACTATCATAGGCGGTCTGCTATGGCAAGGCGGCTATATATAATGATTATAGGAAACCGAGAACAAAGTACCTTATAGGAAAATAAGCGAAAATGAAAAAGACCTACATTATAGTAATGATAATCGCGCTCATCTCTCTTTTATTAAGTGGTTGCGCGCCGGCCGATCCCTTTGAGGAGGATGTTTACCTTAGTAACCTTTATGTATGGGACGGCGTTACCTGGGTCGAGGTAGACAGCGGCGCCGCGGATGAGTTTACGGACCTTGGAGATGTACCAGGATCCTATGTTGGAGAGGCCGGCAAGTTTGTCAGCGTTGATCTTGGAGAAACAGGGCTAGTATTCACGGACGGTATCTCGGTAGTATGGCATGGCGCCTATGACGGCGGCCATAACTACATTATCAATGACGCCGTGAGCTACCTGGGCAGCAGCTATATCTGTATCCTGGCCT
>Ga0315293_10004694_pt1 | contig 12911 bp, 11 predicted proteins | sample YL17G13_20_MG_FD_203071 | JGI IMG/M metagenome (GOLD analysis project Ga0315293, IMG submission 203071) | Sediment microbial communities from Yellowstone Lake, YNP, Wyoming, USA - YL17G13_20 | ecosystem: Environmental > Aquatic > Freshwater > Lake > Sediment | place: USA: Wyoming | collected... | reverse complement strand
CGGCGACAACGATCGCCTTAGGAGGATGTCTATAATCGAAGAAGGCGATGTAAAAAAGGTGAGGATGGCCCACCTCGCAATAATAGGAAGCCATTCGGTGAACGGGGTCTCAGAGCTCCACACGCACCTACTGGAGACGACCCTGTTCAGGGATTTTTACGACATCTATCCTGAAAAATTCAATAATAAGACAAACGGCATAACGCAGAGGCGCTGGCTCAAGAAGGCAAATCCGGCGCTCTCCGGCCTCATAACAGACGCTGTCGGCGAGGCCTGGGCGACAGATATGTTCGAGCTCGAAAAGCTCCTGCCGCTTAAAGACGATAAGGCCTTCAGGGCCAAATGGGATAAGGCGAAGAGCGCCAATAAGATCGAGCTTGCCGCGTACATATACAAGACGACCGGCATAGAGGTAAATGCGGATTCCATCTTTGACGTGCAGGTCAAGCGTATACATGAATACAAGAGGCAGCTCCTCTTCGGTTTTTACGCCCTGTCGCAGTACCTTAAGATAAAGAGTTCCCCGCGTGCGGATACATACCCGCGCACATTCATATTCGCGGGCAAGGCGGCTCCGGGATATGCGATGGCGAAACTTTCGATAAAGTTCATAAACAGCGTAGCCGATGTGGTAAATAAGGATAAGTCGATCGGCGACAGGATTAAGGTCGTCTTCCTCGAGAATTATTGCGTTTCCCTTGCCGAAAAGATATTTCCTGCAAGCGACTTATCGGAGCAGATAGCCACTGCGGGCATGGAGGCATCCGGGACGGGCTGCATGAAGTTCATGGTAAACGGGGCCCTCACGATCGGAACGCTGGACGGCGCGAATATCGAGATAGCCGAGGCGGTGGGCAGGGATAATATCTTCATCTTCGGCATGAATGCGGACGAGATACGCGATATGCGTTTTCGCGGATACGACCCGAACTACTTCATCGATAGGTGCGAAGAGCTTAAGAGTATTTTCGATCTGATCCGGAGCAATTTCCTCTCGCCGGTCGAATTCGGGCTCTTCGAGCCCATAGTCCAATCGTTGATATCCCGCGACTACTTCTTCACCTGCGCCGATTTCCCGTCTTACCTGGCAGCGCAGGACGCGGTCTCGGATGTCTATGGAAAGAGGGATGACTGGATAAAGAGATCGATAATAAATGTGGCTAAGAGCGGAAAGTTCTCAAGCGACAGAACGATCGCCGAGTATGCCAAGGATATCTGGGGCGTCGCTTACGCCAAGAGGTAGGCCTTTAAGCTGATTCCAAAGCGCGCCGCGCGGCGTCTCTTAAGGCGGCAAATTCCGCAGGTTTGAATTTAGATGTATCTATCTCCGGCAATACCTTTATCTTTACAGGCATCTTAGTCTTGAATAACCACGTGCCCTTAGGTATCGCTTCTCCGGTGCCGACTATTGCTATCGGCAGCACCGGGACCTTCTCTTTTATAGCGAGCTTGAAAGCGCCATTCTGGAAATCGCCCACCTCGCCGGTATCGCTGCGCGTCCCCTCAGGGAAGAATAGGACCGACACTCCGCTCCTTAGCCACGTGGCGGCTTCCCTGTAGACCTTCTTTATACTGCCGAAATCGCCGCGCTCCAGCTTTATGTGGCGCGCGAGCGACAGGCACCAGCCGACGAAAGGCACATCGAAGAGGCTTTTCTTTGCGACCCACTTGAACTGCATCTTTGTCAGGTAGACTATTATTATATCCGCCAGGCTCTGGTGGTTCGCAATGACCACATATGTCTTGGCCTTATCTATGTTCTCGAGGCCACTTACCGATACGTCCCAATAAGGGTTAATCTTAAAGATCGCCCTGGCCCACCAGAAACATTGCGCGTGGGCTAATCTTCGCTTTTTGTCGAACGGATTGAGTGCGATAGCGGCCAACATCGCGAAGAATACCGATATCGTAAGGATCGTTCCCGCGAGCCACACTGTAACGGAAATGATAAACGTCTTTACCATAATAAGCAATTATATCGCGAAAGTGTTTTGAAAATCAACTTTTTTACGATATAATCAAGGCCGGCATGAAGACCAAATCGCTTGAACAGATCGAGGCCAGGATGGGGGGCATGGATCGTGACTCCATCCGTTACCGCGTTTTGCAGAGCGCGAAGAATTTCAAGACTTCATGGATCGAGCTCGGGAGTGCGCTATATTCCGTCTGGAAGGACAAGTCCTACAGGGAGTGGGGCTACATGACCTTCGACGCATATACGCAGAAGGAGATAGGCATAAAGAAGCCGACCGCGATGAAGCTCTTAAAATCCTACTATTTCCTGGAAAAAGAAGAGCCCGTATATCTGCAGAAAGATAAGTCCGGGGACGCGCCTTGCGCTTCACTGCCAAGCTACGAATCAGTAAACATCTTGAGACTTGCAAAGTCTAAGAATGCGCTCGACGGGAGCGACTACCAGAGGTTTAAAAAAGACGTGTTGGAGCTTGGCAAAGACCCGAGCCAGGTAAGGCGCGATCTTACCGCGTTGATACGGGAACGCGAAGAGCCGGATCCTGCCGAGGCCAGAAAGAAGAAGCGGTCTTCCGTTATCAGGCGCATGGTAGGGACGCTCAAAGCGCTTAAAAGGGACGCGGAGGCCATGAAGATCCTTCCGGCAGCCATTATAAAAGAGGTGTCCGCCCTGATCGGCAGGATAGAGGCGGAAGCGGAAAAGTAACAGGAGCATTACCGATGGACGGGCTTGTAAGAGCAAAGAACAGCATCCTGGCGGCGAAGACGATAGCGGTATCGGGCCACGTCAATCCGGACGGAGACTCGATCGGTTCACTGCTTTCGCTGGGCCTTGGATTAGAGTCGCTCGGCAAAAAGGTCTACATGATAAGCCAGGACGGCGTCCCGCAGAGATACAGGAAGCTGCCCGGCGCGTCCAGGGTCGTCAGATCGATAGACTCGCCCGTCGACCTGGCCATAGCGGTCGACTGCAGCAATAAAGAGATCCTAGGGAAAACGTACAAAACCTTTAAGCGCTCAGGCAAGATACTTGAGATCGACCACCACAGCTTCAGGCGGCCGTTCGGGGATATCCTTTACATCGATAAACAGGCGGCGTCCGTCGGAGAGATGATATACGTTCTTTTGCAAAAACTCAGGGCGCACATAACGGATTCGATAGCCCAGAACCTTATGACATCGATCGTGGTCGAGACGAGCTCTTTCCGTCTGCCCAATGTAAGGGCTTTCACGCTTAAAGTATGCGCGGACCTTATCAATATGGGGACGAATTTTTATAAACTTGTCGATATGATATTCTGGTCCAGGAGGAGGCAGTCGGCTATCCTTGCCGGCGTATGTCTGGCCAGGAGCGAATTTCTAAAGGGCGGAAGGATCGCCTGGTCTATTATAAGGAAGAAGGATTTCGACATGGTGGGCGGCAAGGACGAAGACGTCGACGCCATACCGGACGAGATGCGCTCGATAAGCAAGGTGGATATAGCCGTGCTGTTCAGGGAAAACGGCGGGAACACTTTAAGGGTAAGCCTTAGATCGAAGAACAGGGTCAATGTCGCGGGCATAGCCGAGCATTACGGAGGCGGCGGCCATTTTGACGTTGCCGGCTGCACCATTCCGAATACCAGGAAGTCGATCAGGGATCTATTGAAGAGAGCCGAAAAATTGCTCAGGTAGTCCCTCGGTGCGGGAGTGAGATTGCAGCACCTCGGGACGATTTGTCGGAGTGAGACTACAACAAATCGGGGGCACTTATGAAGAAAATTGTTTTGGTAGTAATTGCAGTAATTGCGGTGCTCGTGGTAGTGTCGTTCGTAAGGGATATGGTCATAAGGATCTCTGTCGAAAAGGGCGTGGAGATGGTGACCGGGCTCAAGATGCGCATAGGCTCATTCCGCATGAGCCTGATAGCCGGATCGGTCGGGATAAGGAACATGAAGATCTATAACGGGCCGCAATTCAAAGAGAAGACCATGGCCGATTTTCCAGAAGTTTATGTGGCCTATGACCTTCCGGCTATAATAAGCGGCAAGATCCACCTGAAGGCCGTGCGCCTGAATCTTAAGCAATTCATAGTCGTCAAAAATGAAAAAGGGGAGCTCAATCTCAATTCGCTGAAAGTGGTCAAGGCTCAAAAGAAAGGAACGAAGGCGGAGTCGGAAAGCGCCGCAGCCCTCCCGCCGATCCAGATAGATACGCTTGACCTGAAGATAGGGCAGGCGCTGTACAAAGACTATTCCGTTTCAGGCGCACCTTCGACAAGAGAGTTCAACGTCAATCTCGACGAGCGATATACTAATATAACCAATCCGTATGCCTTGGTAAGCCTTATAGTTGTGAAGGCGCTTTCAAATACCGCGATATCGAGGATAACCAACTTCGATATAGGTGGATTAAAAGGCACGATAACGAATACTTTGTCGGGCGCCCAGAAAGCTGCCACTACGGCCGCAAAAGCGGCTTTAAAGACTACTGCCGAAAGCGCTCAAGGCGCTGTCAAGACCACAGGCTCGGCCGTTAGCGGCGCGCTGGGCGGCATGCTCAACAATCCGTTCGGATCGGACAAAAAATGAACGAGGGCGAACCGAAGAAAACGATAAAGTGGTACTACAGGCCCGCGATGGTGATCGTCGCTATATTGGTTTTAGGGCCCTTCGCGCTGCCGATCGTATGGATGAGCCCTGCCTTAAAGAGGTGGCAAAAGGCAGTGTTGTTTATAGTCACGCTGGCGATAACGGCATGGCTTATAAAGGCGACCGCCGATATTTTCCAAAGCGTATCGAAACAGATGCGCGACATGCAGGCGCTCTTCTAACATGCCGATACTCATCGACGGATGGAACCTGATCCGGAACCAGAGGTCCGATATAGACGATGACGACAGCGATTCACTCGAATCGGCAAAGGCGCTCGTCGGGTATCTCAATACTTTTCAGAAAACCCACAAGGATCCGATAACGCTCGTCTTTGACAGTTCGTATGAATACCTCGATTTCAAGTATGCGAACAGTCCTTCTCTTAGGATAATCCCGACAAAAGACGCCGATAGATATATTAAAAAGCGTATCGACGATACGCCGGAGAACCAGAGGAGAAATTTAAGGGTCGTCAGTTCTGATCGCGAGGTCTATTATTTTGCAAAGAGCCGTTACGCGGTCCCGATAAAATGCGAAGAGTTCTGGGATAAGCTCAAGAAGAAAGGGCTACTGCGCTTCGTTAAACCTTGACAAACCTCTTTATAGCTGATAAACTTGATAAAATTACCGGAAAGAGGTGAGAATATAATGCCGAAAGTCAGCGTTGGTGAGAATGAGCCGTTGGAAAAAGCGCTGCGGCGTTTTAAAAAGAAGATAGAGATAGAAGGCATACTGAAGACGCTAAAAGCACGTAAACATTACGAGAAACCCAGCGAGCGGAAACGCCGCAAGAGAAAAATGGGATGGAAGGCATTTTGAGGAAGCCGGCCGGCATCATCGCCGGCCTGATACTGGTCGCTATCTCTTCCCGCATCTCTTTCGCAGGAAGCGAACCCGCCGTCGGCTCTGAAATTGTAGAGATTCCAAGCGAGGCCGTTTCTAAGAAGATCTTAGATAACGGCCTCGTCGTTTTAGCGAAGGAAAGCCCGCCCGCAAAACTGGTGGCGATAAATATTAAGATAAGGGCCGGCTCGAGCATGGAGGAGGAGTATCTCGGCTCCGGGATATCGCATCTGGTCGAACACATGGTATTCAAGGGCACCAAAACAAAGGCCCCGGGCCAGATCGAGCGGGAAGTGAAAGCGATGGGCGCTATCATAAACGGTTCCACGAATCAGGATGTCACGGGATATAACATGACCGCGCCGTCTCAGAACCTGCGCCAGTCGCTTGCGCTCCTGAAAGACATGCTCCTCAACGCTTCTTTCGATCCCGCGGAATTCGAGAAGGAGAAAGAGGTCATCTTAAAAGAGCTCAGGATGGACAATGACGATCCTCAAGATAAGCTCACCAGATCGGTCTTCGATACATCCTATCTGCGCCACACGTATAAATATCCGCCTATCGGCTATGAAGGACGATTCAGGGCCCTCACGCGCGAGGACGCGCTTAAGTATTACAACCGGATGTATGTCCCGAACAGGATGGTTGTCGCGGTGGTCGGAGGCGTCGGCGCGGATGAGGCGGTCTCTTCGGTCGAGGCCGAATTCAAGGATTTCAGGTCGAGCGACTATAGCGTGACAGGTTCCAGCCCCGCCGAGCCTAATCAGATAGACGCCAGGCGCCTCGAGAAGCCGCTCGAGACGAATCTGGCGTACCTGGCCATGGCCTATCACTCGATGAGCATATCGGACGAAGACCTCTTCGCGATGGATGTCCTTTCGATGATCCTCGGCCGCGGGAACAATTCGCGCCTCAACACCGCCTTATTCAAGGAAAAGCGGCTCGTCCATTCCATAACTTCATGGAATTTCACGCCGCGCGACCCGGGGCTGTTCGCGGTAATGGCCATACTGGACCCGTCCAAACTTGCCGAGGCGGAGGCCTCCATAAAGGAGGAAATAGCGAAACTGCGGACAGGCCAATCCCTCGACGAAGAGCTTGAGACGGCCAAGCGGATGGTCTTAAGCGATTACATGCTGTCCCTGCAGGCCATAGACACTCAGGCGGAATACCTTGCTACCAACATGATGCTTACCGGAAGCTATGATTTTTCCGCCAGATATGTCAAAGGCATCCAGGCCGTATCGAAAGAAGATGTAAAAAGTGCGGCGGAACTTTATTTGAGAGACGATAATCTTAATGTCGTGAGGGTGGTGCCTCAAAATTTCAGCGCGGCCAAACAGGAACGCGCTCCGCCGGCAGCCGCAGGGCCTGTGCGGCGCGATATACTTGCGAACGGATTGAGGGTGATCGTAAGACAGGATAGGAAGACGCCGTCCGTAGCGCTGACCGTAGCTATCGGAGGCGGGATAAGCCGTGAAACTCCCGAGAATAGCGGCATATCGAACATCGCCGCGCGCATGCTGCTTAAAGGGACGCTCTTAAAGAAAGAGGCCGATATAGCCGCAGGCATAGAGAGGCTTGGCGGCAGTATCAGGGCGTTCAACGGTTTTAACGGTTTCGGTATAAATGTAGAGTTTTTGAAGCCGGACATCGATCAGATACTTTCCATAGTACAGGACATCATAAGGAATTCTACATTCCCGCAGGAAGAGCTCGATAAAGAGAAGGGCCTCGCCATTGCGATGATAAGCGAAGAGGATGACGATATATTTCAGCGCGGGATCAATGCGCTGCGCAAAACGATATTCCCCGATTCGCCATATGGTTTCCGGTATCTGGGAAACCCGGTTGCGATAAGATCGCTCAAGACCGACGATGTCGCCGGTTTCTACAGTAAATGCGCCGTCCCGAACAATATAGTGATAGCGGTTTCCGGAGACGTAGAGCTTAAGTCCGTGCTGGATAAAACAAGGGCTGCCTTCGGCGATCTGCAGTCGAAGACCTTGCCTGCGCGCGCGTTCAATATACCGAGGCCTGATAAGATAAACGTCGAGACCATTGAAATGCAAAAGGAGCAGAGCCTTATCGCTATGGGTTTCATGACATCCGATCTAAAGAGCCCTGATAGATATCCGCTGGAAATTTTAAGCTCCGTGATGTCCGGTAATTCAGGAAGGCTGTTCGAAAGCCTTCGCAGCCGGGATGGTTTTGCATACGCGCTTGGATGCGCGCAGAAGATGATGGTCGATACGGGATTCTTCATACTTTATACCGCTACCACAAAAGACAAAGTCGCGCCCACTGAAAAGGTCCTTTTGGAAGAGATGGCGCTATTAAGGCAGCAGGGCGTTACCGACGACGAGCTTGCCCTGGCGAAGAGAGAGCTCATCACGAACTTCTACATCAAGTCACAGTCCAACGCTTTTGTCGCGCAATCTGCCGCGCTGGACGAACTCTATGGGCTCATGTACGACAATATCTTTAAATATCCCGCCGAAATAGAGAAGGTTACAAAAGAGGGCGTAAGTGCGGCGGCGAATAAGTATTTTAATCCGAACGCAATAACGGAAGTGCTGATATCCCAAAAGTGACGTTGAAAGGTGAGGCGCGAAATGGCTTCGACTAGACCGCCGGCCGTCGCGGGGCAATTTTACAACGGATCGCGGGAGTCTTTAAGAAAAGAGGTGGCCTCTTTAGTAAACGAGAAGGCGGCTAAAGTTTCGGCGATAGGCGTCCTGTCGCCGCACGCCGGATACATGTATTCAGGCCCTGTCGCGGGCAGCGTATTCTCGTCTATAGAACCGTCCGGTGTCTACGTGATCCTGGGGCCGAACCATACCGGCCTCGGGCATGAGTTCGCCCTCTCGAAGAGTGTAGCGTGGTCGACACCGCTGGGCGAGGTGGCAATCGACCGCGAACTCGGTTCGGCGATCAAAGAGAACACCAAGTACGTTACGGACGACGATATCGCCCATCAGTCCGAGCACTCCATCGAAGTGCAGCTTCCATTTTTGCAATATACGGTCAAGGATTTTAAGTTCGTACCGATAGTAGTTTCCGGTTCGACACTCGATATATATAGAGAAGTCGGCAAGGCGATAGCCAAGGCGATAATGGACTTGCGCCTTTTGAAAAAAGCGGTTATAGTAGCGTCGAGCGACATGACGCATTACGAATCGCGCTCTGAGGCCGCCAGGAAAGACAAGATGGCGATAGAGGCGATATTGAAGCTGGACGAGGAAGAGCTCGTAAAAAGGATTTCTTCGTACGATATAAGCATGTGTGGTTATGCCCCGGCCGTCATAATGATCTCCGCCGCGAAAGATCTCGGGGCCAAAAATGCGCGGCTCGTAAAATACGCTACGTCGGGTGATGTTACCGGGGACGATTCTTCAGTGGTCGGCTATGCGGGGATAGTGGTATACTGAAAAACTCTCATCGTAGGGGACATTTAAATGTCCCCTACGACAGCAGGGGGAAGCGATGTTCAACATCTTCCATAAGAAGCGCAAGATCGCCCTCGTCCTGGGGGGAGGCTCCGCCAGAGGCACCGCTCATATAGGCGTTTTAAAGGTCCTCGAAAGAGAGAAGATACCGATCGATATGATCGTGGGCACCAGTATGGGCGCATTGATAGGGGCGGCTTATTCAACGGGTCTGCCCATAGCCACCATGGAGACGAAGGCGTACGCGTTTACGGCGAACAAGCTGCTTGATGCCACGATCCCGATGATGGGGCTTCTGGCCGGGGATAAGCTGGAGAATTCCATAAGAGAGATGATCGACAGCAAGGGATTCGAAGACTGCAGGATACCATTAGTGGCGGTAACTACGAATATAGAAACGGGCGAGGAGGTCATATTCCAGAAAGGCGACCTGGTCAAGGTTATCCGCGCGAGCTGTTCATGGCCCGGGATATTCAATCCGGTAAAGATAGACGGCCAGCTTCTTGTCGACGGCGGCATAAAGCACTCTGTCCCGACTAGAATAGCGCAGGACCTCGGGGCAGACTTCATACTTGCGGTTGACGTCGGATTCTGCGTCAAGAGAGGGCGGATCAGGAATATATTCCAGATGATCCTGCAGTCATTCCAGATAACGGGTGAAGAGCTGAACAGGCACCAGTCGATCAACGCCGATTTTGTGATAAAGGTGGACCTGGGCGATATCGACCAGGCGTCCTTCGAACGTTCGCGCGAAGCGGTACAGAAAGGTTCCGAAGCGACGGAGCTTTTGATCGGAGCGCTCAAAAAAGAGATAGGCCTGTAAGGACAAGCAATGTTATTTAACTTCATATCACTAGCCATACTGATAGTATTAGGCCTCGCCGTATTTTATCTTATTATACGCATGAAGGACCTCTCGAAAGATATGCTGCGCCTTAACGAGAAGCTTCCATTGACCGACGAGATGCGCCGCCAGGCATCCAGCACCATGGAGAGCCTAAATGAGCGCATGGGCAGCTTAAATCAGAAGGCCCTGCAGATAAATGCGATCATGAACGAGGTTACCGGACTTCGTAACCTCTTCACTATGCCCAAAGGCGCAGGGTCGGCGGGTGAGAGGCTCCTTGAGAAGACGCTTCACGATATACTGCCTGCCGATATGTTCCAGACCCAATATCGCCTGTCTTCGGGCACCGTCGATTTTATCATCAAATTCAAAGATTACATAGTGCCGATCGATTCAAAGCTCTCTCTCGAGGATTTCAACAGGATGCTCTCCGAGAACGACGAAACCATTAAAAAGGGCCACTGGCGCAGTTTCTCGGCCGCGGTCAAGAAGAGGATAGACGAGACAGCCAAGTATATCCAGCCGAACGAGAAGACTACCGACTTTGCCCTGATGTATATACCTTCGGAAAGCGTTTACTACGAGGCATTTGTGAAGAGTAAGCAGTTTGACGATGAGAATATTCTCATAGATTACGCGGTGAAGAAGAGGGTTTACCCGACATCGCCGCAGACCATATATCCGTATCTGATGACGATACTCCAGGGGATGAAGGCATTGAAGATAGAGGAGAACGCGCGCGACATCCTCGGGAAGGTCACGGGGCTCCGCAACGATTATGAGCGCTTTAAATCCATCTATGGTATAATCGTAGGGCATATCGAGAATGCCCATTCAAAACATAATAACGAAGCCCAGGGCGCTATCGCGAAATTGGATCAGCACATATCGGCCCTCGAACATAAAACAGGGTGACTTGATGGTAAAGGCAAGATATAGTTTCAGGACAAGGTTGGCGATCCTCATCGCCGTCATCTTTTCAATCGCTATCACTGCCGGGATCATATCGGGTTATTTCACAGGCGTCGGCTTACTCCGAAACTTTATCGGAGAGAGCCAGCGCGAGATATCGTCATTACTGGCGGATAATATATCCGATATGGTAGATAAGGAGATCGAGGGGGCAAGGGTCATGGCTACAAGCGAGACCTTGCGAAAGGCCGCGATAGAGAGCAATCTAAGATATAAGAACATGGGCGAGCAAGAGGTTTTGCGTCAGATTTTAGAGACCGCGAAGAAATGGGACAGCGCTGAAACATCCGCCCCGCTTGTAAATGAATTTTATAAAGATGAAGCAAGCTCAAGCTTAAGGTCTATATTGAGCGAGAAAGATAAGGTCATCGAGATATTATTGACGGATAAATTTGGCGCTCTTATCGGCGCATCTAACAGGCCTTCTTCGTTTTATTACGGAGATAAAGACTGGTGGAAAGGGGCCTTTGATAAGAAGAGGGGGAAGCTGTTTATCGGCGCCATAACTTCCAATAAGGCAAAAGATACATGGATACTTCCGGTGGCGGTTCCCGTTAGGGATGAAGATGGTGAAGTGGTGGGTATATGCGTAAAATTTATAAGTATAGATAAATTTTTTAAATCGATTGCGAAGTTTAATATACAAAAGACCGGAAACGCGGCCCTCGTTGACGACAAGGGGTATCTGGTCTTCCATCCGTCAGCCAAATCTTTCAAAAACAAATTCTCCAGTTATGAAGCTCTGCAAAAGGCCATCCAGAGCCCTAACAGATGGTGCGTGATGGACACGGTATATCTGCATACCGGAAAGACATTCGCCGCCTTTTCAGAGGTCGACAATCCCCGCCTGCTCGCCGGAGGCACGAAATGGCGGGTTTTTGTGACGCAGGATGTCCTCGAGGCGCTTACGCCCGTCTATAAATTTGTTATTCGCTCGGTATTTACACGGGCTATACTGGTGTTATTAGTGCTAGTTGCGGGTTATATGCTGGGCGGCCATTTCCTCAAGCCTATAGTGAGCCTTCGGAAAGCGATGGATTTGGTCAGCGCCGGGGATTTCGGCTATAAGGTAAAGATAACGACGAAAGACGAGCTTGGGCTTCTCTCGCAGCATTTTAATGAGATGACGGATGCTATCAAACACGAATGGCAGATGACTATAGATGCGATGCCGGAGGCCGTATTTGTTATTGATAAGAACCATGTGATATTGAAAGCAAACGCCAATTTTATAAAAATGCTTCGTTTAAAAGAAGGGGATGTCATAGGAAGAAAATGCTATGAGGTGCTGCATAAATTAAAAAAACCATGGCCATCGTGCCCTGCGGAAAGGGCGATGGTAATTAAGGACAAGCAGGTTGTAGAGATAGATGATCCGGCTATCGGCATCCCGCTATTGGTTACCGTATCTCCTATTTTCGATAAGAACGGAGAATATAGAGGCGCAATCCATATCGCAAAGGATATTTCGCCGGAGAAGAAGGCGGCCGAAGATATCGAGGAAAGGAGCAGGAAGCTTCAAAAAGTCGAGGGGATAAAGAAGGATCTTCTGCTGACCGTAGCGGAGCTCGCAAAGCCGCTGTCGGTTATCGATCAGGAACTGAAACACATATCGCGCGAAAAAGGCGCCCGGCTCATAGAGAGGGAGCAAAAGACGATCGAGGAGGCGGCTCTCGAGATCGACAGGCTGATGCGTTGTATCTCCAGCCTTACGGAGATCGGCAAGCTGGAGATAAAGGCGGATTCGCTCAAAGAAGAGATGATAGACTTCAAGGACCTTATCAGAAAACACCTCTTCGCTTACGAGCCCAAAGTCATGGGGAAAGGCCTGGAGCTCAAAACGGATATACCTAAAGGCGATCTTCGTATATATTGCGACAGATCGAAGATCGGCATCGTCATATCGAGCCTGATGGAAAACTCGATCAAATTCACGAATAAAGGACATATTGAGATCGTCGTGAAGGATCTCAAAGACAGCGTAGAATTCAGCATAGCCGACACCGGCATAGGCATATCCAGGGAGGATATGGGTAAGGTGTTCGGAAGGATGCAGCAGTTGAGCCACGTCGAAGATCCCTTGAGAAAAGCGACAGGTTTAAGCCTTTCGCTGTGCAAAGAGATCATAGAGGCGCATGACGGGGCGATGTGGGTTGAGAGCGAATCCGGCGTTGGATCTAAGTTTATCTTTACGCT